>ERZ1292625.129-Hain-H41-01um-R1-129-length-124420-cov-31_pt1 | contig 124420 bp, 105 predicted proteins | sample MGYA00564400_ERZ1292625 | MGnify/ENA primary metagenome ERZ1292625 (study PRJEB36523, sample SAMEA6512639) | groundwater metagenome | collected 2019-01-08 | study: AquaDiva: Metagenomics assemblies of 32 groundwater samples
AGGGAGAGTAGCAAAGAAAAAGGAAAATGTCAATCCGCAGGACCTGACCCTATAGTTTGCTTGACCCTATAGTTTGCGACGGACGGCCGTTGATTGTCTGGACCACGGTGAACTGCTCGCCCGCGGAGCCGGGCCGGCTGTCGAGCCTGTCCCCGAGCAGCGGACGGCCGTGGCTGTCGTAACTGATCTTCTTCACCAGAAAGGTGGACAGTTTCGGAATGGAGGGATGTTCCGCGAAAGGCGGCACGCGCTCGGTCATGCATCCGGAGAGGGCCAACAAGGAGAGGAGGACCAGCGTCGTTCTCATGCGCTCCATCATCGGCAGCGAAGGCGGGCTCACGCAGGCTTTTTCCTCACCACTTCGATCACCGTCACCTCGGGCGATGCGAGGAACCGGATGGGCGGACCCCAGGTGCCTGTGCCGCGGCTGGTGTAGACGACGGAGCCCTTGCCCACGTCGTAACGCCCCGCGTGGAGCGGATGGGCGCGCCGGCTGAAGTAGGTGAAAGGCCAGATCTGTCCCTTGTGCGTATGGCCCGAGAGCATGAGATCGTACATGCCGATGGCGTCGGCGTCCGGGTGGGGCTGGTGTTTGAGGAACAGCACGAACTTCTTCGACCGGTCGGTCCCGGCCAGGGCAACGCGGTCCGGTGCCGGCGTCCCGACCTTCGTCTGGATGGCCGCGCGGTCGTCCACCCCGGCGATCTGGATGACCCCGAGGTCCCTCGATTCGCCCCGCAGCACGGTGAGCCCCGAGTGGTGGAGGAACTCCAGCGCCTTGTCGAGCCCGGCATAGTACTCGTGGTTCCCGGTGATGGCGAACTTGCCGTACGGTGCCTGGATCTCCTGCAGAAGCTCGCGCAGGCCCGGCAGGTGGTTGATCTGGGCATCCACGAGGTCGCCGGTGACCACGAAGATGTCCGGCTTTGCCGCCTTCACGACCTCGAGGATGGACACCAGCCGGTCGCACCGGATGATGAGCCCGAGATGGACGTCCGATATCTGGGCGATCGTGACCTTGTCCGTGCCATGCGGCAGCCGGTCCGTCTCGAAAACGATCCGCTCGGTCCGTATGTTCTGTGCTTCGAAATAGCCATACACGCAGATGAGGGCCGACAGCGAGAGCGACAGGGCAAAGGAGAGCCTCGGAGGAATGCGAAGGAGGTGCGGTGCCTGGCTACGAAACCATTCGGGAATGCGGAGCGCGAGGTTCACGAGGTCCAGCAGGAGTGAGTTGCAGAAAAAGTAGAAGATGACCGCCATCCAGAGGTAGGCGACCCAGGACAGGGTGCGGGCCGTGAGCTCGAACTCATGCCGTTCCAGCGAGCGGATGAGGAACATGGCCACGATCATGAAGGCCATGAACAGCGCGACGGCGATGCCCGCGCCCCATCCGAAGCCGAAGGCCTGCCGCGCCTTCAGGAACGCGTAGACATGGACGCCGCCGTATACAAAGAATATGAAAAAGAAGAACAGGGTCATCTGCCGAAATTCACTCCCAGCCCCTCTGCCATCTTGACAAGGTCCCCTTCGGGGTCAACGAGGCGGAGCGCGTCGATGGCGCTCGCCAGAGGAACGGATTTTATGTCCGGCGGCTGGTAGGAGACCATCTCGCCGTACTTCTTCTGGGCCAGCAGCTCTACTGCCGCGGCGCCGTAGCGGGTCGCCAGCAGCCGGTCGAAGGGACAGGGGCTCCCGCCGCGCTGGAGATGGCCAAGGACGGTCACGCGGACGTCGAATCCCGTCCGTTTACCGATCTCGCTCCCGACGATCTCGCCCATGCCGCCCAGCCTGAGCACATAGCCGTCTTTGGCCTTCTCGCGCACCGCCATTTCACCGCCCACGGCCTTCGCGCCCTCGGCAACGACGACGATGCTCGATTTGCTTCCGCTCTTCTTGCGCTCGAGCAGCTTCTCCGCCACCTTCTCCATGTTGAAGGGGATCTCGGGGATCAGGATGACGTCTGCGCTGCCGGAGATGCCCGCCTCGAGCGCGATCCAGCCTGCGTACCGGCCCATCAGCTCCAGCACGATCACCCGCTGGTGGCTTTCGGCGGTCGTATGGAGCTTGTCGAGCGCCTCGGTCGCCGTGTCCACGGCGGTCTGGAACCCGAAGGTCACGAACGTCGCGTCGAGGTCGTTGTCGATGGTCTTCGGAACGCCGATGACCGGCACGCCGAGCTTGTGCATGCCGTGGGCGATCTTGAGCGACCCGTCGCCGCCGATCACCACCAAGGCCTCGAGGCCGAGTTCGCTGATATTGTTCAGGACCAGGGGCGACATGTCCTCGATGATCTCCTTGCCGTTGACCGTGGTCTTATGCGCAAAGGGGTTGCCCCGGTTCGTGGTCCCGAGGATGGTTCCGCCGACGAACAGGATCCCCCGCGTGTTCCACGAGGTGAGCTGCCTCGTCTTGGTCGGCGAGAGCAGGCCCTCGAACCCGTCGATGATCCCGGTCACCTCCCATCCGTACTTGAAGATGGCCGTTTTCGTGACCGCCCGGATGACCGCGTTGAGACCCGGTGCATCGCCCCCGCCTGAAAGAACGCCGATACGCATGAAGACCTCCTGGGATAGTGACCCGGACAAGCTGGATTCAATTTTGCCACGAAGACACAAAGGCACGAAGGAATCCTGAATGATTGAAAAGTGTATTTAGCTCGTTAATGTTTAAGCTATCTTAGCGTCTTGGTGCCTTTGTGGCAGCATTACTGTTTTCACTTTACTCCGAGCAGCTTCTTCCCGCCTTTGCAGGCGATCGCAAGGACCGCGTCACGCGGGATCCCCGCCCGGCGAAGGTACGTGAGCTCCGCTTCGTAGTAGCTCGCATACCGGCGGTCCGGAAGCACCGCGTCGGTGCCGATCGCGAGAGGAACTCCCCGCTCATAGGCCTTTCGGACCTGAACGAGGTGCTCATCGAGCGTGCGCTCGACGAATTGCTTCGCCTCCTGCCCGACGTCCGGCTGCTCCGCTGCTCTTTGCAGCGCCCCGATCGTGGGTACCCAGAACACTCCATTCGCATGAAGGCTCGCGAGCGCTTTTTCGGTCATGAAGAACCCGTGTTCGACAGAACGGACACCTGCTTCCGCCGCATTCAGGATCGCCGCCTCGCCGTTGGCATGCGCCATGACCTCGAGACCATTCTTCCGGGCGGTCTCGACGAGGAACCGAAGCTCCTCCCGGTCGAAGCCGCCGACGGTTACCTCGCCGGGCCGCTTCAGGCTCACCATGTCGGAGGCGATGACCTTAATTATACCAGCTCCCGCCTGCTTGAGCTTCAGTATTTCTTCGGCGATCTGCTCCCGCGAGTCGAGGGAGACGCCGAACAGCGATCCGTAGCCGCCACGTTTGCAGAGCGCCCATCCAGCGCTGATCACCGTCGGTGTGTCCGGGCCGGAGACCCGGAGGCCGGCGCCTTCCCTGGTGCCCGCGTCCCGCACCGAGACAACGCCTGCGCTTCCCGCGTCGGCAAGGCCTCCCGCGTCCCGGAGGTGCACATGGGCGTCGACATATCCGGGGTCGGTCATGAGGGGAGAAGGCTCCATGGAAAGGATCGATCGTTGGTCGCTACAGAATCAAATACTTTTAATACCAGAAGACCTTTTTCTCGCAAAGCTAAGCTCGCAAAGAACTGCTATATCATTTAGTTTATGAACCAGGATTTAAAGATTTCTTTGCGTCCTTTGCGGCTTTGCGAGAGATGGCTTTTGCTTTCGACCTTTTGGTTCCTGCTTATCCGGATCAGATCGTACGCGTGATGAGTCCGCTGTCCCGGAAGCTGAAATGGTCGCCGTCGCCGACGATGACATGGTCGAGGACCCGGATACCGAGCAGGTCGCCGGCCTGCACAAGCCGTTTCGTCAGCAGGATGTCCTCCTGGCTCGGCTTGGTATCGCCGCTGGGGTGATTGTGGACGAAGATGACCGCCGCGGCGGACTCGCGGACCGCTGCCTTGAACGTTTCGCGGGGATGGACCAGGGACGCCGTCAGGCTGCCGGTCGATACGGTCTCTTCCCTGATGATGCGGTTCTTCGTGTCCAGCAGGACGCAGCGGAACTCTTCCTTTTTATTATCCCGGAGGCGCGGCTGGAAGTACTCGGCCACTTCCTGGCTTGCGCACATCGAGGCACCGGCAAGGCTCGGCCGCTGGTACCTCCGGCCGAGCTCGATGGCCGCCTTGATCTCCGCTGCCTTGGCGGGGCCGATGCCCTTCACCTCGCGCATCTCGGTGACCCCCGCCCGGGCGACGCCGGCAAGGTCGCCGAACTTCTCCAGGAGCTCCCGCCCCAGATCGACGGCCGTGCGCCCCCCCTCGCCGTTACGAATGATGATGGCAAGGAGTTGGGCATCGGAGAGCTTGTCCGCTCCATGCTGCAGAAGCCGTTCGCGCGGCCGCTCTTCCTCGGGCCAATGCTTAAGATGTCTATGCTCTTCGTCTTTCATGGGCAGGTCATTTGCGACAATGATGCGATTATAGATGCTTACGTGCACCCTGTCAAACAGGAACGGATCTCGCCGGAGGCGGGGCCGCTCCCCCATCGCGGCTCCGGCTGTTCGCCGCATCATACAGTTGCACATATTAAATACTTATTGACTTGCCCCCCAAACAATGATAGTTTTGATATACTGTTTTAAAAACGAAAGGGGGATATTCAATGAAACAGACACAAAAGACCGCAGTAACAGTGTTCCTGTCCATTCTCCTGTGCACGCTCATCCTTGCTCCCGCAGCACATGCCACCAACGGCATGAACATGGAAGGGTACGGCCCCATCGCAACCGGCATGGGCGGCGCCTCCATGGCCTATGACAACGGCACCGCGGCAATGATGAACAACCCGGCGACGCTGTCACTCATGGAATCGAAGGCGCGACTCGATCTGGCGATAGGTTTTCTGGGCCCGAATATCACGACCTCAATGACCGGCGCACCCGACGCCAAGTCTTCTGCCGACCTGTTCATGATGCCGGCCTTCGGCTACGCCCGCAAATCCGGTCAGTTCGTTTACGGCATGGGAGTCTTTGCCCAGGGCGGCATGGGCACCGAGTACGCGGCCAATGGGATCATGGACGGATTTGTAAGCATGATCACGGGAACGGCTGCACCAAATATGGGCTCCGCGGGACTGCCGACCCGCTCCGAAGTGAGCGTCGGCCGGTTTCTGATACCTGTCGCCTATACGGTAAATGACCAGCTCAGCATCGGCGGTAGCCTGGACTTCGTTTGGGCAGGAATGGACCTCCAGATGGTCATGGGCGGGGAGCAGATGCGTGACATGATGGCCTCTTTTGGCGGTACCAATACCTACGGGACCATGGGCGGCAGCATGTTAAACGTATTAGGATCCTTTGTGGGTACGGCGCTTGACCCGGACAGCCCCGTCAATTGGGGGTATTTCAATTTTTCTGACGGCAGTGATTTCTCCGGAAAAGCAAAAGCAACGGGATTTGCCGGCAAGCTCGGTGGGGTGTATAAGGTAAACAAAGAGCTCACGCTGGGCGTCACGTACCACAGCAAGACTGCGATGGGCGATCTCGAGGCAACGGGAGCAACGCTTCAGTTCAATGTAAACACGAACGATGCCGTTGTGGGAACGATCGGACCGGCCACAACAGCGACGGCGACCGGCAAGATCAAGGTCAAGGATTTTGAGTGGCCGCAGATGATCGGAGCAGGAGCCGCGTATCAGGCCACGGACAAGCTCCTGGTCGTGTTCGATTACAAGTGGATCAATTGGGCCGCAGTCATGAAGAATTTCCACATGACGTTCACCGCTGAAGCCGATAATTTTGGAGGCGCTTTCGTAGGTTCCGTATTGGATGCAACGCTTATCCAGAAATGGAAGGACCAGCATGTATTCATGCTCGGCGCATCGCACAAGACCACCGATGAGCTCACGCTCCGCGCAGGCATGAACATCGCGAACAATCCTGTGCCGGACTTCTATATGAATCCCCTCTTCCCGGCGATCATTAAGAACCATTATATGATCGGTGCGGGCTATGCTATCAACAAGGCCAACAGCGTGGACGCTTCCTTCACCTATGCACCCGAGGTAAAGGCCTCGAACGGTTTTGTCTCCACCAAGCACAGCCAGCAGAACACGCAGATCATGTACAGCTACCGCTTCTAAGCCAGTCTGCCGCAACAACAAAAAGCCGGAGGGAATTCCCTCCGGCTTTTTTATTGTCTCTACGAACGTCCGCTCACATCTTCACGAACGCTTCCTTCGGCGCATTGCACACCGGGCAGGTCCAGTCGCCGGGAAGCTGTTCGAACTTTTTCCCTTCCTTCGCCTCGTCATACACATACCCGCATACGGTACATCTCCACATGATCGCCACCTCCTCATAAGAGTAGGAACAGGGACCGGTCGGTCGGTCCCGCTGTCTGTTCGCATCGTCCGGTCATGGCTTGCACTGGGTAGGCTGACCGTTGAACTTCTTGTGATACTCAATGGTCTTTTCGGCGAACTGCTTCCCGAATGCAAAGCACTTTTTGTCATCCTCGAGGCTGGGCCGGTAGATCACTTCAACGCCGGGCTCCACCGTCTCGAGGCCCATTTTCTTGAAATGCTCGTACGCCTCCTTCACCGCGCCGCCGCCCCAGCCGTAGCTGCCGAACGCCCCCGCAAGCCGGCCCTTCGGGCGAAGACCCCGCAAATGCTGCAGGAATTCCGCCACCGACGGGAACATGATGTTGTTGAGCGTCGGCGTGCCGACGAGCATGGCCCGCGACTCCCAGACCCGCTTGATCGCCACGCTCATGGGCGTGGACCGGAGCTTCAGCACGTCCACGTCGACGCCGGCCGCCTTGATGCCCTCCATGATGGGGATCGTCATGTGTTCGGTGCTGTGCCACATAGTGTCGTAAACGATGATGACACGGAGGTCCGCCTTGTCGTTCGCCATGTCCAGGTACATCTGGAGGATCTTGCCGGGGTCCTTCCGCCAGATGATCCCGTGGTCCGGAGCGATCATGTCGATCGCGAGCCCGAGCTTCTGGATGTCGGCGATCTTGTTCTTGACGAGCGTGCCGAAGGGCATCAGGATGTTCGCGTAGTAGTCCCGCACCGCGTGCTCAAGGGCCGATACCGAATACTGGCCGCAGAACTCATCGTCGAACCGGGCCGATGACGCCAGGTGCTGGCCGAAGGCGTCCTGGCTGATCAAGAGCTTGTCCTCTTTCACGTAGCTCATCATGGAGTCCGGCCAATGGAGCATGGGCGTCTCGATGAACTGGATGGTCTTCGTGCCGGTGGAGAGCGTATCCCCGGTCTTGACGATCTTGAAGGTCCACCTCGACGTATCGAAGAACCGGTCGAGCGCCTTCTTGCCCCGGTCGGTGATATAGATCACGGCATTCGGCGTCAGTTCCATGATCTTCCCGATGCCCGACGCGTGGTCATTCTCGATATGGTTGATCACCACGTTCTCGATCTTGGCAGGATCCACCAGGCCGCGGATGCTGTCAATCGTATATTCGGTGAAATCCTCCTTCACCGAATCAACGAGCGTCACGTGCGTGTCCAGGATCAGGTAGTTGTTATAGGTCGTGCCGTGAGGCGTGATGTAGCCGTGGAAATCGCGCACTGCCCAGTCAATAGCGCCGACCCAATGGATGCCGGGTTTGATCTCGATGGAACCCATGGAAAACCTCCTCTGGTGCGATCACGTCGGTAACGACTTTCATCCGCATCGGGCGGCCCCGAGATGATCTTCGAGGCGCTCCGACGGAGCCGCGCTGAACGTGGACGGTGACGTCTAAGGAAGAACTGCGGCGGGACGTTTCACTTCTTCCGTTTCAGTTTCTTGCAGGTTGCACAGAGCCCATAGAACTCGATATGATTGCCCAGGATGACGAAATCCTTTGCAACTCCCCGGGGGATCTCCAGGGGAATATCGCCGGGGATGTCCGCGACCTTTTTACATTCAAGACAGATCAGGTGATGATGAGCGCTGGTATCGGGATCGTAGCGTTTCCGGTCCGGATCGATGGTGAGCTCCCGCACGGCCCCTGTCTGGACGAGGGTGTTCAGGGTATTATAGACCGTCGCAAAGGACATGGACGGGTTCTTCCTCGCCACCACACGGTAGATCTCGTCCGCCGACGGATGGGACGTGTTCCCGTCGAGGTGCTCGAGGATCGAGAGCCGCTGAGGGGTGCGCTTGAACCCCGAGAACATACCTTTTTGCTGGAGTTTTTTAAGCATAGGACCTTGGAAACACTATAATGTAGCCGGTGTTCCCTGTCAAGAGCTTGTTGTCGATGCGCCCTGGTCAAAGAAACAGTGTTTGTCCTGAAGGAGCAGAAATGGGAACGGCAGCCCGTGAAGGCTGCCGTGCTGAGCGTTCCTGTTGGGAAGGTACCCTTCCCTGCCGTGCTATTTCTGCCCGTGCTTCTCCGCTACCTGGATGCGTATCATAGCGCGCATGAGGTCGATGCGGGCCTTCTCATAATCGTTGTCCGAGAGCTTTTCGGCGAGCAGCTTCTCCGCCCGGTCCTTCTCGATGCGGGCCTCGGAAAGGTCGATGTCGGCGGCGCGGTCGGCACCTTCGGCCAGGATAACGATCCGGTCCGGTCCCACCTCCGCGTATCCCCACTCGACGGCAAGGTGGTGCCACTCGGTACCCTCGCGGTACGAAAGCATACCCACCTTGAGCGTGGCAAGGAACGGCGTATGGCCCGGGAGCACGCCGAACTCGCCTTCGCTTCCGGGGGCGATCACTTCGTCGACATGCTCCGACCGCACCACCTGGCGGCTCGGCGCGACGATCTCGAGGAGCATCTTTCCTTTTTCAGCGACCATTTTCTTTTTCCATTCCTCTGCGCTCAATGTTTTAAAGGTGACGGTAATGCTTGAAGGTTACGGTTATGATGCCCGTATCGTTCAGCGTCTCACGGTAACGTCTTTAGGACGAATGACGCAAGACGTAGCCGATACAGGCCTCGTAACCGTCAGACGTTACTGCGATCGATTACCGTTTATACCCGAGCTTCTCGGCCTTCTCGAACACTTCCTCGACCGCGCCGACCATGTAGAATGCCTGCTCGGGAATATCATCCATCTTGCCATCGACGACTTCCCTGAATCCTTTGATCGTCTCTTTAAGCGGCACGTACTTGCCGGGGGTGCCCGTGAAGGCTTCGGCCACCTGGAAGGGCTGCGACAGGAAGCGCTGGATCTTCCGGGCGCGGGAAACGGAGAGCTTGTCCTCATCGGACAGTTCGTCCATACCGAGGATCGCGATGATGTCCTGGAGTTCCTTGTATCTCTGGAGCACGAGCTGTACCCTTTGCGCAACAGCGTAATGCTCTGCTCCGACCACGTGAGGATCCATGATCCGGGACGTGGAATCGAGCGGGTCCACGGCGGGGTAGATGCCGAGCTCCGAGATCTGGCGCGAAAGCACCGTGGTTGCGTCCAGATGCGCGAACGCCGTTGCCGGCGCCGGGTCGGTCAGGTCGTCGGCCGGCACGTAGATGGCCTGCACCGAGGTGATGGAACCCTTTTTCGTGGAGGTGATGCGCTCCTGGAGAGCGCCCATTTCCGTCCCCAGGGTCGGCTGATAACCCACGGCCGAAGGCATGCGGCCGAGGAGCGCCGACACTTCGGAGCCTGCCTGGGTGAACCGGAATATGTTGTCAACGAACAGGAGCACGTCCTGTCCCATGGTATCGCGGAAATATTCTGCCACGGTCAGTGCCGAGAGGCCGACGCGGAGGCGCGCCCCCGGCGGCTCGTTCATCTGGCCGTAGACCAGCGCCGTTCTGTTGATAACGCCCGACTCCTTCATCTCGGCCCAGAGGTCGTTTCCCTCACGGGTACGCTCGCCCACGCCGGCGAACACGGAGTAGCCGCCGTGCTGCTTGGCCACGTTGTTGATCAGCTCCATGATGAGCACGGTCTTGCCCACGCCCGCGCCGCCGAAAAGACCCGTTTTGCCGCCCTTGGTATATGGGGCGAGCAGGTCGATGACCTTGATGCCGGTCTCGAAAAGCACTTTCGAGGGGTCCAGTTCTTCGAGCATCGGCGCGGACCGATGAATGGGAAGCGTGTCCTTGGTCGTGATCGGCCCCAGTTCATCGACGGGCTCGCCGATCACGTTCATGATGCGGCCGAGCACTTCCTTGCCAACAGGCATGGAAATGGGTTTGCCGGTGTCATTGACCTTCATGCCGCGCATGAGACCGTCGGTGGACGACATGGCCACCGTACGGACCCGGTTCTCGCCGAGGTGCAGCGCGACCTCCAGCGTCAGATGGGTCTCGGGAGTTCCGAAATTCTTGTCGGCTGCCTGGTCGATCCGGAGCGCGTTCATCAGCTTCGGAAGGCTTCCGACGGGGAACTCACAGTCCACCACCGCGCCCATGACCTGTACGATCTTACCTGTGCTCATTGACAACCCCCTGTGCGGCATTCTGCGAATGCCGATTGCAAATTTTAAATTGCAAATTGTAAATTTAAAATTTGATATTTACAATTTGCAATTTCCAATAAATCCGTTTACTTTAATGCTTCCGCTCCGCCCACGATCTCCGAGATCTCCTTCGTGATAGCGGCCTGGCGTTGCTTGTTGAACTTCAGCGTGAGCCGTTCAATCATATCCTTGGCGTTCCGCGTAGCGGAGTCCATGGCCGTCATCCGCGAACCCATCTCGCTCGCCTGGCTTTCGAGCATGGAGCGGTAGACCTGCACCTCGATGTGCTTCGGCAGGATCGAGCTCAGGATCGCCTCTGCCGAAGGCTCATAGAGATAATCGACAGCCGCCGTGAACGGGTCCGCCTCGTCCGGCGGTTCCACGGGCAGGAGCTTCTCAAGGGTCACCTTCTGCTGCATCACGCTCTTGAACTCGTTATAGAGGAGATAGACCTCATCGGTCTCGCCCGCGGTAAAACGCTCGACAATGTTCTTGCCGACATCAGCGGCCTTCTCATAATCGATCATGCCGAGGTCCGACCACACCTTGCCTAACGTGTACCCGGCACGTTTGCGGAAAAAGTCCCGTCCTTTGCGGCCGACGACATTTACCTTAACTTCCTTGCCCTCGGCCTTGAACTGCTTGACCGCCTCGACGGCCTTGCGCAGGATATTGGTGTTATAGGCGCCGCAGAGTCCGCGGTCGGAGGTGAGCACGAGAAGCTTCACCTGCTTGGGCTCGCGTTTCGCCAGGAGAGGATGCTGCGCCCGCTCAACGCGCGAGGCGAGGCTCGCGATCACCGACAGCATCTTGCGGGAGTAGGGCCGCGCCGCGATGACCCGTTCCTGGGCGCGGCGCAGCTTTGCCGCCGCCACCATCTTCATGGCCTTGGTGATCTGCTGCGTCTTCTTGATGCTGACGATCTTTCTTCGTATGTCTCGTAAGCTGGCCATAGATTTCCCGCTGAGTTAGTCGTCAGCAGAGAACGGCTGCTTCGTGCTTTTCACTCCGCACTCCGCACTCCGCACTCCGCAATTGTTCGATTACGCGCTGAACGTCTTCTTGAACTCCTCGATGGCGCTCTTGATGCGCGTCTTGAGGTCGTCGTCGAGCTGCTTCTTTCCCTTGATGTCGTCGAGCAGCGACTGGTACTTGCTCGTCGCGAACCGCAAGAGTTCCGCTTCGAACTTTCTGACCGCGTTCACCGGCACTTCATCCACGTAACCGTTGGTTCCCGCGAAGATCACCAGGACCTGCTGTTCGACGGGAAGCGGCGAGTACTGGTCCTGCTTCAGGAGCTCCACCATGCGCTGACCGCGGTTTAACTGGGCCAGCGTGGCCTTATCGAGATCGCTTCCGAACTGGGAAAAGGCAGCGAGCTCGCGGTACTGGGCCAGGTCGAGGCGGAGCGTGCCGGCCACCTGCTTCATGGCCTTGATCTGTGCGCTGCCGCCCACGCGCGACACGGAGATACCCACGTTGATTGCCGGCCGAACGCCGGAATAGAAGAGGTCGGATTCAAGGAAGATCTGTCCGTCGGTGATGGAGATGACGTTCGTCGGGATATAGGCTGACACGTCACCGGCCTGGGTCTCGATGATCGGCAGCGCCGTGAGCGAACCGCCGCCCATCTTATCGGACAGCTTTGCCGCGCGCTCGAGGAGCCGGGAATGGAGATAGAACACGTCGCCGGGGTACGCTTCGCGGCCCGGGGGACGGCGGAGGAGCAGCGAGAGCTGGCGGTAGGCCGTGGCCTGCTTCGACAGATCGTCATACACGATCAGGGCGTGGCCGCCTTTATCACGGAAATATTCGCCGATGGTGGCGCCCGTGTAGGGTGCGATGAACTGGAGAGGCGCGGGGTCGGACGCCGTGGCCGACACGATGATGGTGTAGTCCATAGCGCCGTGTTCCGTCAGGGTCTTGACCACCTGCGCCACGGTGGAGCGCTTCTGCCCGATGGCCACGTAGATGCAGATGACGTTCTGGCCTTTCTGATTGATGATGGTGTCGATGGCGACGGCGGTCTTGCCGGTCTGGCGGTCGCCGATGATGAGCTCGCGCTGGCCGCGGCCGATCGGGATCATTGCGTCAATGGCCTTGATGCCGGTCTGGAGCGACTCGCGGACCGACTGGCGCTTTACGATGCCCGGCGCGATCACTTCGATCATCCGGGATTCCTTGGAGGCGATGGGGCCCTTGCCGTCGATGGGCTGGCCGATGCCGTCCACGACCCGGCCCACGATGGCGTCGCCCACGGGGACCTCGGCGATCCTCTTGGTCCGCTTCACGATGTCGCCTTCGCGGATATTCATATCGTCGCCCATGAGCACCGCGCCGACATTCTCCTCTTCGAGGTTCAGCGCCATGCCCATGATGCCGCCGGGGAACTCGAGAAGCTCGCCGGACATGACATTGTCAAGGCCGTAGATCTTAGCGATACCGTCGCCGACTGTTATGACGGTGCCCACCTCGGCGACCTCAACGGTCTTCTCAAAATCGGATATCTTCTTTTTGATGATCTCGCTGATTTCCTGTGCCTTGATCTGCATCGGTAAACTCCTTATAGATCAGATGACAGATTTTCAGACTCTCAGACGACAGACTGAATCTATAGAAGATATTGTCTGTTGTCTATCCGTCTGCTGTCTGCTGTCTGCTTGTTACTACTTCGCCAGCCTCTCGCGCATCTTGCCAAGCTGGTTCTTTATCGTCCCGTCGTAGATGACGCTTCCGATCTGGGCCCGCGCGCCGCCAATGACGGACGGGTCCACCTTCGCGTCGATCTCCACCTGTTTGCCCGTCACCGCCTCGAGCTTTTTCTTGATGTCGGCGATTTCGCCGGCAGCAAGGGGCGCCGCGGTCGTGACCCGCGCCCTGGCGCGGTTCTGGCGGTCCGCCAAGAGCTCCTCAAAGGCCTGCTGCACGTCGCTGAAGTTCCGGATCCTGCCGGTCTCGGCCAGGTGCGAAAGGAAACGCGTCGTGGTCTGCTGGAGGCCCAGTTTCGCGGCGAGCTCTCCGATCACGGCCTTCTTGGCCACGGGCGTGAACGCGGGGCTGGAGAACAGCTTTTGGAGCGATGCCTGCCCGTCCACCACGGCCGCGAAAGCGGCGAGGTCGGCGCGGGTCTTGTCCACGATGTTCTTCTCGTGGCTCAGTTCCACCAGGGCCTTGGCGTATCGCTTCCCGACAATGGTGATCAACCCCGGCCTCCCACACTGGCGATATAATCCTTCACGATCCGTTCATGGTCCTGGCTGGTGATCTTGTCCTTGATCTTCCCCTCGGCAAGATCGACGGCAAGGCGTGATGCTTCAATGGCGAGGTCGGCCTTGGCCTTCTGCACCTCGATATCGACGCCGATCTTCACCTGTTCATGGATGTCCCGAACGATCTTCCTGCCCTCTTCGACAAGGGCCTGCTTGTCCTTCTCTCCGCGGACCTGCGCGTCGGCGATCATGGCGCGGGTCTCGGCATCCATCTCCCGGGCCTTTCGCTCCATCTCGGCGAGCGCTGCGAGCGCGCGTTCGCGGGCGTCCTTTGACTCCTCCATGGCCTTCGCGATCTCGGCAGTGCGGTTCTTGAACATGTCCCGAACCGGCTTCCGCAGGAAGAACACCAGCACCCCCACGATGATGGCGAAGTTGATCAGCCGGGGGAGCCAGTCGCCCATGAAGGTATATTCTTCAGCGCCATGTCCGCCGCTTGAAGCTAGGGCTGTCGCCGCGACCATCACGGTCAGCATACCTTGCAGCATTATAATATATGTCTTGTTCTTCATCATGGTGTTTAGGTTGTTATCTGTTGTCTGCTACTGGTTCCCTACACTGCCCTGCCGAGCAGCTTCGTTGAGATGTCCTGGGACAGCTTGTCCGCTTCCTTCCGGAGGTCGCCGCGCGCGGCTGCTGCGGCTTCAGCGATCTCTTTCCGGGCCTTGTCCAGGAGTTCGCCTGCCTTGGCGCGCTCGGCGGCGATCATGTCGCGCTGGGCGTCCAGCCCCTGCTGATAGAGGGTATTATATGCCGCGGCCGCTTTCTGCTTGGCCTCGGCCAGGGAAACATTATATTGTTCGAGAAGGGCCTGCGCCCGGTCCTGGGCGGTCTTGGAATCGGAGAACGCGCCGCTGATCCCCTGCTCGCGCTCCCGCATGATGGCGCGCATGGGTTTGAAGAGAATGTAGTTCAGCGCAACAAGAAGGACGGCGAAGTTGATGAGCTGATAAAAGAATGCAACGTTGATATCGATCATGCGTGGCTGCCTCGCGAAGACAAAACACAGGGTTTTCCTGTTTAAGCTCAAAAAAACTAACACACCCCCCCGGCAATGTCAAGAATTTTGCCTATAAATAATATAAATGGCACCGTAGTTTCCGATTATAGAAAATCGAATGCTGCAACTTGAGAACAACCGCTTTCAGAGCGCTTTTATAGACCAGCAACGCCCTCCCTGTCCGGACAATTCTCTCCTTGACAGAGCAAGTTTTAGTTGTTATGTTACGTGGCCTTTAACACAAGAACAAGAATCCGGGGTCAGGGGTCAGGGGTCAAGGGTCAAGGGTCAAGGGTTAAAGAAAAGACAATGAGCTACGCGGAAGAAACAATCAAACGGCGGACCTTCGCCATCATCAGCCATCCCGACGCGGGAAAGACGACGCTCACCGAGAAGCTCCTGCTCTTCGGCGGCGCCATCCAGACGGCCGGAGCGGTGAAGTCCAACAAGATACGGAAGAGCACGTCGTCGGATTTCATGGACATCGAGCGCCAGCGCGGCATCTCCGTTGCCACGTCGGTCATGGGGTTCGAGTACAACGACCTGAAGATCAACCTGCTCGACACGCCCGGCCACAAGGACTTCGCCGAGGATACCTACCGCACCCTCACCGCCGTGGACAGCGTCATCCTCGTGGTGGACTGCGTCAAGGGCGTCGAAGAGCAGACCGAGAAGCTCATGAACGTCTGCCGAATGCGGAACACGCCGGTCATCGTCTTCGTGAACAAGCTGGACCGCGAGGGCAAGGACCCCTTCGAGCTTTTGGACGAACTGGAGATGAAGCTGAGCATCCGGGTGCAGCCACTGTCCTGGCCCATCAGCATGGGCATGTCCTTCAAAGGCGTGTACAACCTCTTTAACAAGAGCCTCCGCCTGTTCCGGCCCGGCGGCGTCACCGTGGCCGAGGACGTGCTCGCCATCAAGGGACTTGACGACCCGGTCCTGGACCAGCAGCTCGTCGACTACGCCGTGAAGCTGCGCGAGGACGCATCGCTCATCGAGGGCGCGTACGAACCCTTCAATGTGCAGAAGTACCTCGACGGCAAGCTGGCGCCGGTCTTCTTCGGCAGCGCCATCAACAACTTCGGCGTGAAAGAGCTTCTCGACACCTTCACCCGCATCGCTCCGCCGCCCCTCGGCAGGCCGTCGGACGTCCGGACGGTGACCCCCGATGAGAAGAACTTCACCGGGTTCGTCTTCAAGATCCACGCGAACCTCGACCCCCGCCACCGCGACCGCATCGCCTTCCTGCGGATCTGCTCGGGCCGCTTCGAGCGGAACAAGATGTTCCACCACGTCCGGCTGGACAAGAACATCCGGTTCAACAGCCCGGCGAGCTTCCTGGGCCAGCGGAAGAGCATCATCGACGAGGCGTTCCCCGGCGATGTCATCGGCCTGTACGACACGGGGAACTTCAAGATCGGCGACACCCTGACCGAGGGCGAGAACCTCCAGTTCCAGGGCATTCCGGCCTTCTCGCCCGAGATCTTCAAGGAGCTGGTGAACCTGGACCCGGGAAAGTCCAAGCAGCTTGCCAAGGGCATCGAGCAGCTCACCGACGAGGGCGTGGCACAGCTCTTTACCCAGCAGCAGGGTAATAGACGAATTGTAGGCACCGTGGGAGAGCTCCAGTTCGACGTGATCCAGTACCGGCTGGAGCACGAGTACAACGCCAAGTGCCGCTTCATGCGCATGGACATCCACAAGGCATGCTGGTTCACCGCCGAGGACCCCAAGGTGATCGAGAAGTTCTGCCAGTACCGCTGGGACCGCATCGCCATGGACAAGGACCAGAACCTCGTGTACCTCGCCGAGACCGCCTGGATCATCAAAAGCCTGCAGGCCGACTTCCCGGACATACGGTTCCATTACACGTCGGAGTTCAAGCGGGAGATGACGGAGGCGGGGTAGTTGGATATAAAAAGCCCCGCGCTCTGTATGCTGGAGGCGGGGCTTGTGTCAGGTGCTCTTTTCGCTCATCGTTGCCGGCCAGGAGATCACCCTCGCTGCCGGGAACCAAACAGCCTGCCTATTGTTTCGCAGCATCCTTCAGCAGTTCATTGATCTGCATCTCGAACGCGGCATAGGGCTGCGCCCCGACGATCTTCCTGCCTACGATGGCATCCCCCTTCGCGGTGCCGAGAACAAATGTCGGCGTCCCCGTGATGCCGAGCGTCCCGGCATAAGCGGCCTCGTCGCCGATCTCTTTTGCGAACTTCCCGCTGTCCAGGCAGCCCTTGAACGCATCGGCCTTGAGCGAAAGCCCGTTCGCGTAGCCGATGACCGCCTCGACGTCCAGCTTGTTCTGGTTCCTGAACAGCGCGTCCCGCATCTCCCAGTATTTCCCCTGCTCTCCGGCGCAGAGCGCGGCCTGTGCGGCCTTCTGCGCGTGCGGATGAAAGGCAAGCGGCAGGTTCCGGCTGATGAACTTCACCTTGCCCGTGTCGAAATAGTTCTTTTTGAGGTCCGCAAAGGTGCTTTCGTAGAAGCGTTTGCAGTAGGGGCACTGGTAGTCCGTGTATTCGATCAGCGTGAGCGGCGCGTCGCTCCTGCCGAGCACATGGGGCCCGCCGTCCTTGAGCGTCACGATCTCCGGCTTCGCGGGAGCGGCAGGCTGCTGGGGCGGAGAAGGCCTCTGCTGTTTCTCGAGGACCTGCCTGATCTCCCGGAGCTCCTTCAATATCTGCCGCCCCGTGTCCTCGGTCAGCGGCTTATCGGCGGAAAAAGCCGGTGTGGCAAATGCCAGCAACATGCATGCTATTACTATAGTGCTTTTCATAGAGGCTCCCTATCGATCCGGCCCGCCCCGATACGTACTGCCCGGAACCGGACCCATTCTGTCGTTATATTGACACCGGTCGCGCTGAGATCAAGCCCGGTCGCGCGGTGTGTCAGCCGCATCAGTATCATTCGAACGCAATTGCAGAAAGATGCAGGCAAGCATCGCCTTGCGAAAGAAACAAGAAAAGCAGCGTTACGTTATAGTAGAAGAAAGCATCACCTCTGTCAAGCGGGAGGTGACGAAGGCGGGATAAGGTTCCTGACGCGAGGCAGGGAGCGCAGGAAAACCTGTCAGGGTCAGCCCCCTTTCCTCTTGTCCTCCGGCAGGGGACCGGATAGAATACACCTGCATCCGGTCCACGGGCCGGCCATTACTCGTTCAGGGAGGATCGTATGATGCGGAAAGCGTTATTGCTGGTCATAGCTCTGGGGATCGTCGTAAGCATGGCAGCGGCCGCCGATGCCGCCAAGGCTGCCCGGACCGGAAAACAGGTGTACGAATCGGTCTGCATCGCCTGCCATGGCACCGGAGCGGCAGGAGCGCCGAAGTTCGGCGATACGGCCTGGGTCGAGCGGGAAAAGAAAGAGGGCCTCAAGGAGCTGGTCAAGGACGCCATCAAGGGCGAGCGCGCCATGCCGCCGAAGGGCGGATGCACCGATTGCAGCGATAACGAGATCCGCGCCGCGGTACAGTATATGATCGACGCAGCAAAGAAAAAATAGATCCGACGTCTGGTCCCCGGCGGCTATCCTGCGCCGGGGATCGGGCGGCACAACCAACGGATCGCTTCAGTATCCCGCCACCCGCTCTCACCCCCGGACCTTTCTCTATACCACGATCAGCGCCTGCGCTTCGTCGCTCTTCACGGGTTTCGAACACAGGAACCCCTGCCAGTAGGAACAGTCCAGCGATTCAATGTGAGCCAGCTGTTTCTGTGTTTCCACGCCCTCGGCCACCGTCTCGATGTTCATGTCCCGGGCAAGGGTCAGGATGGTCCTGATGATCGCCTGGTTGTCCTTGCCGTCGCCGATCCGTTTGATGAAGGAGCGGTCGATCTTCAGACCGTTGATCGGGAGCTGATGGAGATAGCTCAGGGAAGAATACCCCGTGCCGAAATCATCGATGTACAGCTTTACCCCGAGGTCCCGCAGCCGCCACAGGAGGGACGTCGCCGATTCCGGGTTCTCGAACAGCACGTTCTCCGTGATCTCGAGCTTCAGGTTCTCCGGGTTCAGGCCGGTCTCCTGCAGTGTGCGCGCGACATATTCGATGAGATCGGGTTGACGGATCTGTTTGTGGGCAAGGTTCACGCTCACGAAGTTCAGGTGGTTCCCCGCGAACAGCTCCAGCCACCGCTTCATCTGCATGCACGCCTGCCGCAGGATCTGCCGCTCGATCGCAACGATCAGGCCCGTCTCCTCCGCCATGGGGATGAACTCACCCGGCGCGATAAGGCCCCGCTCCGGGTGGTGCCACCGCGCCAACGCTTCGAAGCCGACGATGCACTTGGACCCTACCGACAGGATCGGCTGATAATGGGTGACGAACTCCCGGCGATCGATGGCCCGCCGCAGATCGGTCTCCAGATGGAGCCGTTCGACGGCATTGGTGTGCATGGAAGATTCAAAGATCGTGAAGTTCGACCGGCTGTGCGCCTTTGACTGATACAGGGCGGTATCGGCGTCCCGAAGGACCTGCTCCGGGGATTCATATCCTGCCGAACTCAGTGCGATCCCCATGCTGCCCGTGATGAACACGTCCTGGCCGGCGACGGTGAAGGGCCGCTGCAGTTCGCCTTTGACGCGCGAGGCGACGTAGAGGGCGTTCCCCTGACCGCTTATGTCCTCAATAAGGACCGCGAACTCGTCTCCGCCGAGACGCGCCACCGTATCGTCCGGACGGGTACAGGTCATGAGCTTCTTGCTGAAATCGATCAGCAGCTGGTCGCCCACCGTATGGCCCATGCTGTCGTTGATCACCTTGAAGCTGTCGAGGTCGATGAACAGCACGGCATACAGGAAATCGGAGCGCCGCTTGGCGGTCGTGATGGCATGGGAAAGCCGGTCGATGAACAGCGCCCGGTTCGGCAGGCCGGTCAGCACGTCATGGAACGCGTCATGGACCAGCTGGTCCCGGTAGGTCCTCAGGCTGTGGCGCATGTAGTCGAACGCGCTGGCGAGATCGGCTATCTCATCGGTCGTTTTGATCTCGATCGGCGTATCGAAGTTCCCCTTCGCGATCTCCTGCGTGGCGGCCTTGAGGCGCGCAACGGGGGAAGTTATCTTCCGGGAAAGATAGATGGACAGAGCGCTTCCCAGGACCACGAGGAACGACGTGAAGAGCACGGTGGAGATGACGAGCTGCCGGATCTTCTTGCGCAGGCCTTCCTGGGTGAGCCCCAGCCGGAGGTAGCCGATGATCTTCGGCTCCATGACCGACGCCGGCTGCAGCAGGGGGTCCGTGATCCCCTCCTGACTGGTCGCGATCGGATACAGGATCTCCAGGTACCGCTCCCCGTCTCCGCGGCTCACATAATCCGCGTGCCGGACCTGGCTCACCGATGTTACCTTGCCGTGCAGGTCACCGGGGAGCTCCATGGCGCTCCGGAACACTTTCCGGGCGAGGACGCTGCCGTCGGCGTTCAGCACGGACGCGTAGACGATCTCCGCGTCCGTTGACAGCCCCTGGATAGCGAGGTTAAGCGTGCCTTCGTCCCCCGTATACACGCCGTATTCGCAGTTCCGCGATGTCGCATCGGCGATGGTTATGCCGTGGTTCAGGAGGTCCTGATAATAGTTCGCCACCTCCATGCGGACCGTGAAGAGACAGATCCCCACCGCCGTCACCATGATAAGCGAAATGGCCAGGGCGCTGAACTTGGCCGCCAGGCTGAACCGTTTTGTTGTGCTCCGTGTTCCCATATTCTTCTTCTTAATAGGTCTGGTGCGCGCCGCTGAGCAACTGGTCGGACAGAGAGAGCCTCATCTGCTTCGCCGTGTACAGGTTGAGCGTGTACTGCACCTTGCGGGGGGCCGACGCGGGTATGGACGCGGGTCGCGCTCCCTCGAGGACCCGGGCCGCCATCTCGCCGCACTGCGCCCCGAGGTCGGCATAGTCGCCGTCGAGGGAATAGAGGGCGCCTGCCTTCACCCACGCGGCCGACGGCCCGACGACCGGGATGCTGTTCCTGAGCGAGAAAAGGAGCACGTTCTTCGCGATGAGCGGGGACAGCATGATGCTGTCCGGCAGACCCCACAGGATGTCGACCCGCCGGGACAGGTTGTTCAAGGCCGCGGGGACGTCCTGGGGAGAACGGACCTGCTCAACCTCCAGCCGCAGTCCCGCGCGCTTCGCGGCCGCGGCGGCCTCATCCACCTTCGCCTGGTTCTCCGCCGCGTTATAGATGATCCCCACGGTCCTGGCCCGCGGCAGCATCCGCTGCATCCATTCGATCTGCGTCTCCACCGGGAACTCGAGACCCACGCCGGTGGCATTCTCGTGGCGTTTGAGGAGGTCGGTCCGCAGGACAAGGCAGGCAACGATCGGGATATCGCTGATCCCCTTCACGGCCGCGTCCGTTGCCAGGGAACCCACCGTAAAGACCAGCCTGGCGCCGCCCGCCTTGATCTTCTGGATCGCCGGGACCGCCTTGCCGGCACTACCGTCGAGCTGGAAGACCTCGTACCCCGCCTTGTATCCCTGCCTCGCAAGGAAGTCATTGAAGCCCGTGACCGCCTCTTTGAACGGCGCGTCGTTCGCGCTGATCAGCACGGCGATCTTCTCGTCCCCGGCGCGGCTCGAAACCGGCACAAGCACGAGCAGCAGGAGCAGGAAAGCAGCACGGATGGCGATCCTTACGGCGGTCGGCATCATCATGATGATCTTAGAAGGCATAGACAAGTTTCAGCCGGTAGCTCCGGCCGTCCTGAAGTATCGTGTTCTGGACAAAATCCAGGGACACGGGGTCCCCGAACTGCCGGTCGAAAAGGTTATAGACGCTCGCCGAGACCTCGAACCGCTTGAGGATATTCTGGGTGTACAGCGTCAGGTTCGTGACGGCAAAGTCACTTGTGAAGCCGCCGTTCTCGGTCCTTCTCCGGCCCATATACTGTTCCTCGAGCCCGACGAACATCTTATCCGTCATCACCGGCACCGCGACATTGAGCTTCGCCATCTGTGCGGGAGAGTTCGTGAGCGGCTCACCGGTCGCCTTGTCCTCTGCCCGCTGGACCGTATAGCTTACCCTTCCTTCAACCCCGTTCTTCCACTTGTTGCCGAGCTCCACTTCGGATCCCTTCGCAGAGACGTTCCCCATGTTCTCGAAAATGGTGTTCCCGGTCCCTGTCGTGGTCTGGCTGATGAGGTCGCTTATCCGGTAATAGTAGCCCGCCACGCTCGCATGAAGTCTTTCCGTCAGAAACGTCTCGTAGACGACCTCATAGGTCTTGATCCTCTCCGGCTTGAGGTCGGGATTCGCATCCGTATCTGGTGAATGCCAATAGAGCTCAAAAGAGTTCGGCGTTCTGAAAGCGCTTCCATAGATGACCTTGACCGTACTCCGGTTCTCGGCGTTATAGATAAAGGCCAGCCGGGGATTTGTTGTCCCTCCAAAGGTGGAGTAATGATCATAGCGAACTCCCGCCGTGAGCATCATGCTTCGGGAAATGGCGATCTCGTCCTGCAGATAGGCCGCCGCGTTGCGGGAGCGCCGCTCGTCCTTCGGCATGTCCACCGTGTAGGGATCCAGAGAATAGTTTTCCTGGTCCTGGCGCAGGTTCCCCTGGTATTCGGCCCCCACAATGATCCGGTGACTGTCAAAATAGTTCCTCACGACGCGGACCTCGGCGCCCCACCAATCGCCGGCCCCTATGTCCTTGTTGAGACCGGTCGTCGGATCGCCATCCTGATAGTAGAGATAATCGCCCTCATACCGATAACGGTCGTAATAAAGTCTCACCGCAACATCCGTCCGCGCGCTCAGGCTCCGTTCGTATTTCAGGTCAAGATATGCACGCTCATCCCCTGTTCTATTGCCCGGATCGTTGAAGTCCGTGCCGAATGCGCCCGTGGGGATGCCCTTGGTGCGGGACAGGTAGGCGCCCGACAATGTCATATCGTGGTGGGACAGCTTGGCGAAGAAGCTCTGGAACCGGTCGTAGTCCGTGTTGTTCGTCGCGCCGTTGTTCGTGGCCGGCGCGTCGTATTCGGTATAGTACAGCCGCTGCCCCTTGCTGTCATATCCCGTCGCTGATACGAGGGCTTCCATGCCGTTCTTGAACCGGTCGCCGTACGTGGCCCTTCCCTTGTACGTATCGAAGCTCCCCGCCTCGGCCGATACCTCGCCGCCCTTCAGGTCGCGGCCGCGCTTGGTGATCACGTTCACCACGGCGAAGAAGGCGTTGCTGCCGTAGAGGGACGAGCCCGGACCGCGGATGACCTCGACCCGGTCCACCAGGTCGAGGTCGACAATGGATTCCGTGCCGAGATACGCCCCGTCGTAGACATTGTCGTTCGCCCGGTGCCCGTCGATGAGGACCAGGACCCTCGTATTGTAATCAGCGGGCCGGCCGAAACCGCGAGCACCGACGTAGCTGTAGTTCCGGTCATAGGTGACGTAGAAACTTCGTACGCTCCGGAGAAGGTCGGCGAGTGTGCGATACCCGAATTTTTTTATGTCCACCGACGTGATGATGCTGACCGCCGAGGGGGCCTCGGTGACCTTCTGCTCGTACTTGGACGCGCCGACCACCGAAGGGATCTCCTGGAACAGCAGCGTCTCATCGGCGGCGGCGAAGACTGGGGTCGGCTCCTGGGCCGAAGAGGTTCCCTGAAGGATCACGACCGCCAGCGCAGACAAAAAAAGTTCTGTCATGCATTTTTTTTTCACGTTATGCCCTCAGGTCCCCGGCAATTTCAAATGCCCTCGCGTGTTCAACTCCCTGAATAAGAAGACAAATCATCGCCGGCCGACCGCTCATCCGGCAAAAACCACGAAAAGTGGCAAGATTATTACATAAAAACCAGACCTTGTCCATCCCCCGTTTCTACCCCATGTTCAGGGTTGGTGATCTTTGCAACGGTTGGAACCGGCGTATTGATCCGATGCCCATGGCAGCGATAGACTTTCGACAAAATGCTTTACTCGGCCGCCCTCCTGGGAGTATAATTTTATTTCCGCCTGAAACCGCTCAGGAACGCTATGGACAAGATCATACTCAAAGGCTGCCGCCAGCACAATCTCAAGAACATCGACCTCGAGATCCCGCGGGACAAGCTCGTCGTCATCACGGGCCTGTCGGGGTCCGGCAAGTCGTCGCTCGCCTTCGACACCATCTACGCCGAGGGACAGCGACGGTACGTCGAGAGCCTGTCGGCCTACGCCCGCCAGTTCCTGGGCCAGATGGACAAGCCCGACGTTGATTCCATCGACGGCCTTTCCCCGGCCATCGCCATCGAGCAGAAGACCACCAGCAAGAATCCCCGCTCCACCGTCGGCACGGTAACGGAGATCTACGATTACCTCCGCCTCCTTTTCGCCCGCATCGGGAAGCCGTATTGCTATATCTGCGGCCGGGAGATCGCCGCCCAGACGGTACAGCAGATCACCGACGCCGTGATGGCGCTGCCCGCTGACACGCGCATCCAGGTGCTCGCGCCGATCGTGCGCGGCCGCAAGGGCGAGTACCGGAAGGAGCTGATGGCCGCGGCGGCCTCGGGTTATGTCCGGGCGCGGGTGGACGGGGAGCTCAAAGAACTTGCCGAGCCCGTGCCCATGGACAAGAAGAAGAAGCACAGCATCGAGATCATCATCGACCGCCTCGTGGTCAAACCCGGCATCGAGCGCCGGCTCGCGGAAAGCGTCGAGGCGGCGCTGAAGCAGGCCGACGGCCTCGTGCTCATCAACCTGGTCGACAAGAAGCAGGACCTGCTGTACAGCGAGAAGCTCTCGTGCATCGTGGACGGCATCAGCTACCCCGAGATCGCCCCCAACACCTTCTCCTTCAACAGCCCCCAGGGCGCCTGCCCCACCTGCGACGGCCTGGGCGGGCTGCTCGAGTTCGACCCGGAGCTCATCATCCCCAACAAGAACATGTCCATCCGGGAGGGGGCCATCAAGCCCTGGGCAAAGCGCACATCGGTCCACCATTACGAGCAGCTTCATTCCATCGCCGAAAGCTGCGGCTTCGACATGAACGTGCCGGTCAAGGAACTGAAGCCGTCGCAGCTCAAGGCCCTGCTCTTCGGCATCGGCGAGGAAGACGCCCGGGCGATCTTCCCGAGGTCGTCCTCCCGCGCAACCTGCAAGTCCTTCGAAGGCATCATCCCCAATTTGAAACGGCGATACGACGAGACCGACTCGTTCGTCACCCAGTGGGAGATGGAGCAGTACATGAACTACCAGGCCTGCCCGGACTGCGGCGGGAGCCGCCTCCGGAAGGAATCGCTCGCGATCCGGGTGGCGGGGCTGAACATCGCCGAGATCACGAAGATGAGCGTGAAGCGGTCCCTGGAATTCTTCACGGACCTGTCGCTCACCGAGAAGGAATCGGTCATCGCGAAGCGCATCCTGAAGGAGATCCGGGAGCGCCTCGGGTTCATGGTGCATGTGGGGCTCGACTACCTGACGCTGGACCGCGGCGCGGCCACCCTCTCCGGCGGCGAAGGCCAGCGCATCCGGCTCGCCACGCAGATCGGCTCGTCCCTCGTGGGCGTGCTGTACATCCTCGACGAGCCCTCCATCGGCCTGCACCAGCGGGACAACCGCAGGCTCCTGGATACGTTGATCCGGCTGCGGGACCTCGGGAACACGGTGCTCGTCGTGGAACATGACGAAGAGACGATCCGCATGGCGGACCGCGTCATCGACATGGGGCCCGGGGCCGGCATCCACGGCGGCGAGGTCATCGCCGAGGGGACGCCTGCGGAGATCGAGCGGAACCCCCGCTCGCTCACCGGCAAGTACCTGTCCGGAGAGCTCTCCATCGCCGTGCCTAAAGTTCGGAGAAAGCCGGAGAAGCATATCACCGTCGTGAGCGCCACCGAAAACAACCTGAAGGACCTATCGGTCAAGTTCCCGCTCGGCGTGCTCACCTGCGTCACCGGCGTCTCGGGCTCGGGAAAAAGCACGCTCGTCGTGGACATCCTGTACCGCGCGCTTGCCCAGCGGCTCTACCGCTCCACCGAACGGGCGGGCAAGCACGGCGATATCAAGGGACTCGAACACATCGACAAGGTCATCGACATCGATCAGTCGCCCATCGGCAGGACGCCGCGTTCGAACCCGGCAACCTATACCGGCGCCTTCGGCCCCATCCGGGATATTTTCTCGCAACTTCCCGAGTCGCGGGTCCGCGGATACAAGGTCGGCCGGTACAGCTTCAACGTCAAAGGCGGACGCTGCGAGGCCTGCGAAGGCGACGGCCTCATCAAGATCGAGATGCATTTCCTGCCCGACGTGTACGTGACCTGCGACGTCTGCCACGGCTCCCGGTACAACCGCGAGACACTCGATATCAAGTACAAAGGAAAGAGCATCGCCGAGGTCCTGGCCATGACCGTGGAACAGGCCTTCGACTTCTTCCAGAACATACCGCCGGTGCGCTCCAAGCTCCAGACACTCCTCGATGTCGGTCTCGGCTACATCACCCTGGGACAGTCCGCCACGACGCTCTCGGGCGGCGAATCCCAGCGGGTGAAGCTCTCGAAAGAGCTCTCCCGCCGCGCGACCGGGCGGACGCTCTATATCCTCGACGAGCCCACCACCGGCCTCCACTTTGCCGACACCCAGAAGCTCCTCGACATGCTGGCACGGCTCGTGGACTCCGGCAACACCGTGGTGGTGATCGAACACAACCTCGACGTCATCAAGACCGCCGACTGGATCATCGACCTGGGGCCCGAGGGAGGCGACCGGGGCGGCGAGATCGTGGCGGAGGGACCGCCCGATGAGGTGGCGCGGGTGAAGGCGTCTTATACGGGGCAGTTCCTGAAGAAGGTACTGTGAGGAATTTGATAAGGTCCCGTGATCCTGCAAATGCTTGGAACCGCGAAGGCGCGAAGGTCGCGAAGGAAATCTTGCAGTTCTTACTGTTCTTGAAATAATACAAAAAAGAGTTTTTGTTTTGACGTCCTCTGCGTCCTCTGCGGTAAAAAAGATTTTGATGTTACGATTTGAAAATCAAGGAGCTTCTATGAAAAAACATTCGTTCAACGCTGTCATCGTCTTCTTACTCGCACTAATGATTTCCTCCTGCGGCACGGTCCCCCTCGGAAAAGCCGGACTCCAGGGCGAGGGCACTCTTGCCGCTGTACGTGACCTGACCGGCGCCTATGAAAAACGCGACCTTGACTCGTTCATGGACAAGATATCGCTCGCCTATCCCGACCGGGAAGGATTCGGGAAGTCTGTGGAAAAGATCTTCTCCACCTATCAGACCATCGGTCTCAAGCTGCACTTCACCAAGATCCTCGTCATGGTCCAGGACAAGGGGAACATCAAGGCAACGTTCACCTGGGAGGGGGAATGGAAGACCACGGGAGGCAAGATCGTGAAAGACGGCGCCCGGGTCACCCTGGTCTTCGACCCCGGCACCTATAAACTGCTTGCCATCGACGGCAAGAACATGTTCATCCCGTCAGATAGCCCGGCGCCGGCAAGGCAATAATTCATATTGCGGATTGCGGATTGCGAATTTCGGATTGAACGACTCTTAAAATCTTCATTCCACATTCCGCAATTCGCAATCCGCAATCCGCAATCGTTATGGACTTTACCACCGAACATATCTCGACCGACTTTCTCATCATCGGCGGCGGCGTCGCAGGCCTCCGCGCCGCCGTGGAACTGGCGCGGAACGGCGATGTCCTCGTGGTCACCAAGGACGCGCCCTCGGAGAGCAGCACCGAATATGCCCAGGGCGGCGTGGCAGTGGCGTTGTCCGACGAGGACGAGATCTCCATCCACTTCGATGACACCATCAAGGCGGGCGACGGCCTCTGCAACCGGAAGGCGGTCGGTACCCTGGTCGAGGAAGGGCCCATGCGCATTCGCGAGCTCATCGTCTGGGGGGCCGAGTTCGACCGCGAGGGGACAAAACTCGCCTTTACGCAGGAAGCGGCCCATACCAAGCGCCGAATCCTGCATGCCCAGGGAGATTCCACGGGCAGAGAGATCCTACGCGTGCTCATCGACAAGGTGCGCACCACCGGCAGGGCGACAAAGATCGACTTCGCCTTCACCACGGACCTCATCGTCGAGCAGGGCCGCTGCACCGGCGCGGTGATCATTCAGCAGAAGCAGGGCAAGGAACTCATCATCCGCGCCCGCGCCGTCCTGCTCGCCACAGGCGGCGCCGGCAGGCTCTTCGAGCGGACCACCAATCCCCCGGTCGCCACGGGCGACGGCATCGCCATGGCATGGCGCGCGGGCGCGGAGCTCGTGGACCTCGAGTTCGTCCAGTTCCATCCCACGGCGCTCTACCGGCCAGGCTCGCCCCAGTTCCTCCTGTCCGAGGCAATGCGCGGCGAGGGCGGCATGCTCCGGAACATCCACGGCCTCCGGTTCATGGACCGCTACCATCCGGCCCGCGAGCTGGCACCGCGGGACGTGGTCACCCGCGCCATCCACGCAGAGATGCTGGCAACGGGCGCCGACCACGTGTACCTCGACGTCACCCATATGTTCGATAAATACCTGATGTGGCGTTTCCCGCGCATTTACCGAACCTGCAAGGAGCTCGGCATCGACATCTCCCGGGTGCCGATACCGGTCTGTCCGGCGGCGCATTACATCATGGGCGGCGTCAAGACCGACCTGTGGGGCGCCACCTCGGTGCCCGGCCTCTTCGCCGCCGGCGAGGCAGCCTGCACGGGCGTGCACGGCGCGAACCGCCTGGCGAGCAACTCCCTGCTCGAAGGTCTGGTATACGGCGAGCGGGCGGGTCTCGGAGCGGCGCGCTATGCGGCGAAGCAGGCTTCGCCGGGAGCGCCGCCGAAGCGGTTGCTCAAGGATCTGGCGCGCAAGCCGACCGGCGTCTTCACAGCGTCGGACGTCGAGCACATCAGGACATCGCTCAGGAAGGTACTGTGGGAGAACGTCGGCATCGTGCGCACGAAGAAGGGGCTGACGAGGGCGCTCAAAAAGCTCCGCGAATGGGACCGCATGGTCAGGAACCCGCCCCGGGACCGCGACGCCCTGGAGCTCAGGAACATGATCACGGCTTCCCTGCTCATCACCCGCTCGGCGCTGCTCCGCGAAGGCAGCGTGGGAGCGCACTACCGCAGCGATATGCCCGCGAAGGGGAAGAACTGGCGGAAGAGGATCGTGATGACGAAGGGATGATTTCACTGACGAACACATGATGACGGGCGCTGGTAGAAGGTCTTAAACTATAGATAATTTTTTACTGCATTGTAAGCATCAACTTCCCCTCGGGCACCTTCAAGCAGTTTCAGTGTTGTGGGCAAACCTTTCAATCCTTCTTATCTTTCCAGAGTACAAATGATCATCCAGCGAAAAAGCAACGATCGTCCGAAGACCTCTGCCTGCATACTCAAGCGTCTTGAATAGATAACCGATGAACGTCCCTGAATAACGATAGCAGCGAATACAGCCTTCGATCCTCTCCTGGATCACATCGTCCCGACCCGCCCAGCAGGAGAGCTTCGGGTCCTGCTCGATCCATGCATCGACCGTGTACTGGACGAGATCGATGATCTCTCGCCTGGCATCCGCGTTGCCCCGCTGAGCGCTCCGTACCAGCGCGATACTGATCATATCCCGGGCCTGTTCATCATCTGCGTTCTGCGGTGACAGAAACGTATAGAGCTTATCGCGGTGCCTGTCCAGGATGCGCTCGACCGCTTTGCCATCCCCGGCGCCTTTCGACGGCCGTCCACTTCGCGAACCATTCCAGCGGCGCTGCAGTTTGCGATCCAACGCGCGCGTGAACCGGTCCCAGTCGATCCCGCCGGTCTCCGTTCTCACATTGCGCTGAAGAAAGCGATACACCTGGGGAGCCTGCGTGTGTATCCAGGTACTGGAAAAGGTATCGGGCTGTTTTGCAATGAGCAGTTTATTGGTAAGTTTGACAGCGGAGGCAAAGTCCATAGATAGCGGAGAACAAATACGGATCTGCGATAAGCGGTTTCCTAAACCGCGCCTCTATTCACATTACTGCCCTTAGCAGGCTTACAACTCCCGCATACGGATTCGATTTTCCTCAACTACGGAGAAATGACCGATCCAGTCTGTGCGGGAATCGATCGCGGTAACCACCGCGTTGGCAACGATCGATGATGAAGGAGCAGGTATGCGGAACAGGATTATGCCGCATTTGGCGGGAAGGTGTGAGTGGAACGCCAATTCACCGAAGTCTTTATCGAACGTGATCAGTATCCGGCCATCGGCTACCGCGCGGGCGAGAACATCTTCGTCTCTGCTGCCCGGCGCGTCAGTCCTGATCCATACGACATCATGCCCCTTTGCGCGCAGGGCGGCGACCGCGTCACCGGCAACATTTTCATTGGCAAGAAATTTCATGATGCAACGTGCAGAGGGAAGACCTTTTCGGCGTGGAGTGTTTCACCTGCATACTTCAGGCATGCGAGAATATCGTCGTGCGTAAGCCCGGGGTAGTTCTTAAGAATGTCCGGCTCGGGCCAACCCTGTGCAAGCAGATCGATCACAAACTCAACGGCGATTCGCGTCCCTTTAATGACCGGCTTCCCCACGAGAATGGCCGGGTCCATGGTAATACGATCTTTCCAGTCCATAATGCACCTCCTGCATCAAATCTTACGACATTATAACAGGTTCTCTTTGCGTTGAAAATAAGACAATCAACCGCTGGCTCCCGAGGCTAGCATATCATCATATCTTGTCTGACCCTCGACGCACACTACGGAGGCAATAACCGCTCTGTTGCGGAATGGCGTGCCCATGTCAACCCTCGACGATCTTGTCACCTTTTCTGTCAATCCATATAATTCGAGTCGGGGCGCTGGAGAGCGGTCTTTTCGTGGTTGGGTCACAGAATCTCAATATTTAGGCCTGATCCCCAATATTCCCAGAATGATGAAAAATCGAATACACCCTTATCTCCATTTCCCTGCTGGCTTTAGACTTAGTCTTCGCATCGTCCCTTTTCCATCAAACTCCCAGCCGCAGGCCTCTCCATCTCCCTCGAGGCTATGTTCGACAAGAGAACCACCATTCTCGCTGTATGTCTTGAGCCAAGTGGCTATTGATTCAGCACCGAACCACTTTGCATCCTTCGCACAAACAGTTCCCAATTCATCAGGTGCATATGCGTCCCTATCAGCGCGAAGATGCTTGAAGCTTAGCCAACCTTGAGAATCAAGAACAACCTTATCCAGAAAATATAGAAATGTTTCTTCTTTAATAGATTTGTGGTTTTTGATCAATTTCTTAACTTTTGATCGGTGAATCTTTTTAATCTTTACACCAATTATATGCAGCCGGGACCAATATGCCATATTAATCCGCTCCTAAATTAATAAGAGTAACTACCAGATTTTTTGCCCTACGGGTAACTTATCATATCCTTCATGGGGCAGTTGCAGCTTTTTCAAGCGTTTTTCAACGAATAGTTTTGCTGCAACATCATTTCTATGCCTATATTTTTTTTCTTGCGGCCTTCCCGACCAGACGATTGTTCTTCCCGGCTTGACCTGGACACCACCCCATCGGCAAACAACTACATTATTGATTCGAAATATATGATATCCTCGCGATCCCACCCCACTCTTATTTTCTATTCTTATGCGACCGCGCGTACCGATGTTTGTTAGATATGGCATCGTGATATACCTCCCTGCTGGACTACAAACCTGGCCGCTAGAAGATTGGCTGCGGCTTTGTCTTTACTCTTAAGATTTTTTTTATCGCTTCGTTTTTTGTAAAACTTAAGCCAAATACCGTCATCGCTCATTAAAATAGCAACCGACAATCACGGCAGAACCAACGATTACACCAGTCGGAAAATCTCACGGGCTTTTTCCTTCAAACTAAACAAGTTGCCTACTTAATGATCTATGCATTGAACCACATATAAATGTTTTTCACTGTCTTTCCGCTTATTACTTTCTGACCAGCAACGACTTCTACTATCATTTTTCTCACTTCTTCCAATATTTTCTTCGCGTTATTCTTATTACTCCGAAAGATCTTACTGCTTTCCTTGTTTATATATATATCATTTACCTCGGGATAACCATGCAACCAAGAATAGCCTTTCAAAAATGCGACCATATGATCCTGTCCGATGTTTTTTCCTGTTTCGATATGATAAAATTCCACACCATGTCCTGCAGCTTCTTTACATGTGGTTAAATCGAGGACTTCGATCCATTTTAATCTCACATAATGCTTGGTATTAGGTTTTGCTTCCACGTCTGTAATAGAATCATCCGTTTCAACTATTGCTCTTTTGTTATTCTGTACTGATATTTTCTTCGCTGCTGCTTTTATATTTACTTTTTTATGAGGGGCTGGCATTCATCGTCTCCTTTAGCGGTCTTCGCAGACCAGAATTGAATATTGACATTCATCTCGCTCTCACAGTGCTTTGAAGGGACGAGACGGATAGCACAGAATCTCAATATTTAAACCTGACCCACAGCCGGCCTTAGCTTGACAGGAAGTGCTGTTTCCTAAACCCCTCCAGCGGAGCACTACTGCCCTTCCACAATCTTAATCTCCTCCTCCGTCAACCCGTACAACTCATACACCAACTGATCGATCTGCCGGTCGGTGGCGTCGATCTGGCGCTGGAGGGCGGTCTTTTCGTGGTCGGTCTTGACGGCTGGTAGTTGCTTATTGAGCGAAAGCATCTGAGTGACAAGTTTTTCCACAGCAGATTTTTCGCTCCACTTCGATAGGTTTTTGGGAATCGGATATATGTCAACGTATTGTGCTTTAAATTCCAAATAACGCTCCGTTGAACCCTCAAGTGCTGCGCACACTGAGCCAAAGTAGAAGTTAGCGATGCGTGAGTTTAATATTCCAATCAAAGACAGGTCAGCACTCGGCAAAAGAAATACCTTGTCATTAATAAAATACCCATCTGTATCAAGGGTAAAACGACATTCATTGGCTATAATCGGGTAAACGATTTTAGGCTGAAGGGCGATGTCAATAAGTGAAGTAGCTGGTTGTTGCAACTCGTACCATTTCTGTTTAGTTGCACGCTTCACAAGGTCTTGCTTAAATGATGTCAGATAATCACGCACAGGGGGATAGTTGTCTATATTTTTACTAGGATGACAATAAATGACGTACTGCCTGCCGTCTTGAATGAAATATCGACGGACATCTTTACCAAAGAGAATCGGCTTAATAATCTCCTTTGAAGCTGCATGCTTGCCAATAAGCTCTTTTCTTTTCGCAGCATCAATAATAAAGGCCTCATTTAGCCCCGTCTTTAATCCAAATAACGCTGATGATCCAACCCACGCATGCAGCGGCAAAGAGTTACTACGTAATTTATTCAAAAGCTGAGTACTGGCTTTACTAATTAGCTGCCAGCCCTCTTCAGAAACAGCACTTGCATCTAACCGGATTGCTTTTTGTAATGCGTATACATCTAACTTTATGCTTCCCGCTCTTAACGCCTCAATTATTCCTTGACTCGGTACTGGAACGTATTCGATGTCATTAGATTTTCCCACAACAGCGCGTTGTGCAATTATTACAACGGTTCTTACAGTTGCGTTCTGAAATACGTCCGCTCCTGCAAAATCAGCGATAGAATCAACCGCTGCACTATCAGCAAAAACCCTGCGTAATGGCCGTCCATACTTTGCTTTCATAAATTTATTAGAGACAATCATACCTATGCGGCCTAAAGAACTCAGCAACTTGATTCCACGTTCAAGGAAATAGGAATAAATATCAGCCCGTTCCTCATGACTCTTGTAATTGTTTTTTAAATAGTCCTTTATCGGCTTGAAGCTTTCCATCCTTATATACGGCGGATTCCCGATCACCGCATCAAACCCACCAGTCTTCATGATCTCCGCAAACTCTTTTTCCCAATCGAAGACGTTGATGCGCAAACGTTCTTCGTCGTCCAGCATGGTCTGCTGCTGGTAGAAATTCGGTCCGATGAGCGAATTACCGCATTTGATATTGTCGCCGAGATCGGGAAGGGCGCGTTCGTGGATGAAGGTGCTTTGAAGGGTCTGGCTGTTCTCGCCTTCAAGGACTTTCAGAAGCAGCGAAAGTTTTGTGACTTCCACGGCCTGGGAGTCGATATCCACACCATAGATGTTGTTTAGAAGAATTCGCTTTCTCTCCGCAGTTGTCAGCCGATAATCCCCGCCTTGAACCTGATAGAGCGTCGGGTTCTTGATGGTCGCCCACTTCTTCGGGTCATCCTTCACATACCATTCCTGATGCCAGTCGAGAAGATATTGATACGCGCCGAGCAGGAACGAGCCGGACCCGCAGGCAGGATCTAAAATCTTCAAACGAGAAGCCTGTTTGGGGGTTAGTTGTCGGGGCTCGGGGGTCGGAGTGAGCGAAGCAGACCGTTGGCCAATCGCCCAACTCGCTGGGTTATTTCCCACACGTTGTCCAAGTCCTGTTTCTGCAGGTACTCCAGCTTGTTGGCTATCAGCAGATGCGTTTCCAGCTCCGCCAGAGAACCCCGGGCTATCGATACGTGATGATGAAATTCCTTTTTCGATTTCCGACTGTGTCCCTCCGCGATATTGGCCGGGATTGAGACTGCTGCCCTCCGTGTTTGACTGGTCAACCCGTAAAGCTCTTCCTTGGGATATGCTTTCGTCAATCGATAGACCTCTATTGTCAGATTCATCGCTTCCTGCCACACTTCCAAATCCCGGTATGTTTGTATCGCCATTGATTTCCTCCGTCCCCCGCCCGCCGATCCCCGATTCCTGCTTACTGACCTCCGATCCCCGATCCCCGCCCCCCAACAACCGCCCTACCGTATTCTTCACGATGTAATCGACGATGTACTTCGGCGTGTAGTAAACACCGCCTGCTTTCCGAACCTCGGGTTTTTCCTCCACCTTTGCCTGATGCCCTGCGGTGAGTCGGATGACCTTGCCGAGGAACTGCTCGTACACCTGGCCGAGGATGTCAGCGGAGAGGACGGAGAATTCGTAGGGGCTTTCAGGATAGTAGAGCCGCTTGATAATATCTTTTAAAGGTTTGTCGTCGATCTCGATCTTTGTGGTGAGGGTGTCGGGTTCTTCGTGGCGGTCTTTTTCTTTTTGGAAATGGAACAGGCCGGAGTTGTACCGGTCGTCTGCCTGGGAGAAAAGCTGGACGAGGCGCTTATAGGCATTGGTCCCGTTCTGGAGGGCCTGGAGTCTGCCGTATTCCTCGATGCCCCGGTCCTCGCAGATGCGCAGAAACACGATGCGGTCGATGGTGCGCTGGACGGAGAAGTTCAACTCACGCGTGGTAAGATCGGCATTCCGGAGGGCGATGTTCTTGGCAAGCAGGTCGCGCCAATCCTCGATCTCGGTCAGGAACGCATCGTCAACGGTCGCCGTACCTTTTTTGAGACGGGTGGTCTCGGCGTACTTGTCGAATGAGCCCCTAAGAACGGCGTCCTTGGAGAAGACGGAGACGATCTCGCCCCATTTCTCGGCGTAATCTTTATAGGTAAAGTAGTTGATGCGGGCGGTTGAGGCCTTGTCATTCCGGTCGGGCTTGATGCGGGTGTCGTAGACCGCGAATTCCTCGAAGTCGCACAGGATGCTAAGCGGGAGTTTGGCTGACCAGGCGTATCTGCGCAGCTGGAAGGCCGCGGGGATGTCTTCTTTTATGAATACCGATGGTTTTTTTGCTTCGAGAAAGAACTTGCGGGTGCCGCCGATGCGGAAGCAGTAGTCAGGCGCTTTGGTCTCTTTGCCGATCTTGATGGCGTCTTCGTGGATAACCTCTTTGTACGCCTCGGCATAGCCCGCCCTGTTGGCCATGTCCCAGCCGAGGGCCTCGAACAGGGGATTGAGAAATTGCTGCCGGAGTTGGGCTTCGTTGTACTGGCCGGATCTGTAGTCGTCGCGGTTCCGCTCGAAATGTTCGACGAGGGTGAGGACCTCGGGAGGGCACGGGATGGGTCGTTCCCCGCTCTGCTTGGGTGCGCTCATGGTGAAAAGAGATTATTACAAATCAGGGGAAATGGCAAGACTGAAAAACGGGATTGTCAGCGAGATAATGGTGAAAATCTCCCCTCCCTTCGATGGGAGGGGACTAAGGGGGAGGGTGAAGTATCAGGCGTTCGTGCTCATCACCCCCACCTGACCTCCCCCATCAAGGGGGAGGGAATTGCAAGTTCAACTCTGCGTGCTCTGCGAGAGACGCCCTTTAGCGTTCCGATTATCCATAAACAGACCTACCACGGAGGCGGCGGCCAGTAGGGGCCCGGATAGGGCCGTCCCCACGGGTCATAGAGGAACGGGGAACGGTAGTAGTAGGGATTATAGTAAGGATACGGATAGGGCCAGACGTAGGGGTGATCCCTGTACTCTTCCCAGAGATGGACCTGCCGGACCTCGAACACCGGATAGGAGTATTCCATCTCGTCGATCTTCCCCTTCCGCACTTCCACAAAGTCCCCTGCCAGCGTTATCTCCCGCCCTTTTTTGTAGATCAGGGGGTCCAGGATGCCCTTCGACCGGGAATAGACCGCCAGGAACCTCCCCTGATGCCGCGTGGAATCCCTGAGGTAGCCGGATGCGTTCACCGGAATGAACAGCGCCTCGATCTGGGAGCCCTTCTCCGTGAGCTTCGTATCCACGATCACCCCGCCCAGGATGAAGAGGTGGTCCTTGAACACCTCGGGCGTCTCCACGAGATGGGATAACTGGAACTCCCGGGCGCCCTTGTTCATCAGGTCGCGGTTCAATACGGGCGAACAGCCCGCAAGGGCCAAACCCACAATGGCGGTCAACAACAGGGCTCTCCTCATGATATCTCCTCCCCCGGGCGGTTGCGCTCAGGCCCGGTCCTTTTTGAAGTAGTCGGGATACAGCTTGACCGCGCAATCCGGACAGATCCCATGGCTGAACTCGGCATTAGAATGTTCATGGATATATACCTCCAGCTGGTTCCAGCCTCCCTTGTCGTCGCGGATCCGCTTGCAGGAGGAGCAGATAGGCAACATCCCTTCGAGCTTCTTGACGTTCTCCAGGGCTTCCTTCAGCTCCCCGATGAGCCGCTCGCGCTCCTCCTCGATCATTTGCCGCATGGTGATGTCCTGGAAGGCGATGACGGCCGCGACGACCGTGGCGCCATTCCGGATCGGCGCGGCGATATAGGAAACCGGCAGGAAGGCACCGTCCCTGCACAGGTACATGTCCCGCTCGACGACCTGCCGCACGCCGTTCCGCAGGACCTCGTGGCTCGGGCATTCTCCAATGGGATAGGGTGTGCCATCGGGCCGTTGATGATGTATCAGCGCGTGCAGCACCTCGCCGAGCAGCTCCTCGCTCGTCCATCCGAGCAGCCGCTCGGCCTCGGGATTCATGAAGGTGAGCCTCCCGTCCCCGTCGATGACGAGCACACCCTCACCCAGGCTCGCCGCAATATCGGCCAGCTTCTTCTCGCTCGCCTTGAGCGCCGCAAGCACCTCCTGCCGTTTGCTCAGCATGTCGCGAAACGATCCGGCCAGGACGCCGATCTCGTCGGTCCCGCGGATGTCGATAGCGACAGCAAGGTTCCCTCCCGCGACCTCCCGGGTCGCCCGGACCAGTTCCTGGACCGGCCTCGTGATCGCCCGCGCAAGAATGATGGCGGCGGCGCTTCCCAGGACCAGGACGATCATGATGATCAGCATAAGTTGCCGGATCATGGCCGAGAGCGCCTGTTCGATCGGCCGCTCAGACATTCCGAGATGTACGGTACCGATCCTGCCCTGCAGGATCGGCGCGGCAAAATCGAGGATCGCGCCCTTTTCCGTGGCCAGGAGCTCGGTGCGGGATACCTGCACGTTCAGCGCCGGCCCCGGCGCCTTCAGGTCCGTGGGAAATTCCGTCCCGAAGGTATGCGCAACGACATGACCCCGGCTGTTCACAACAAAACAATATTCGATGTCCTTTTCCGATGCCGTCAGGTCCCTGAACAGCATATCCAGCTCGAAGAACCGTTCGGTCAGGATCGGCGTCGCGCTCTGGCCGGCGATATGCTGCGCCATGAATTCCCCCCGCTTTTTGAGCGCGTCCTCCAGCCTGGAATGCACGGAGGTCATGATGATCGCCGCAAGCGCCGCGCCCATCACCACGATGGTCCCGATCGTTCCAGCGAGGACCTTCGCGTAGAGGCTGTTAAGGTGTTTCATGATCTACGGGATCCCCCTCTTTTTCTGCTGCTTCACCCACTCCTTCATTTCCCTGATCGAATCATAGGCCTTGTCATCGATCTCAACGAACTTGTCGATCATCATGTTCTTGAGGATCTCCTTCCCTTCCGGGTCGGCATGGGCGGCCAGAAAGACCCGCTTCAATTCCTTTTTCAGTTCTCTGTCCAGCCCCGGTCTGACCGCGACCGGCGGGATCGCGTAGGGCGCGGACTTTCTGATTATCTTCGTCTTCGACGTGAACTGGGGATTCCGCTTGTCGGCGTAGTCCCAGATAAGACTGTCCACGGACGCACCGTCAACGATGCCCTGCGCAACCGCCTTGATCGACTTGTCGTGGGCATAGGTGAAGACATGCTTGCTGAAGAACGAATCGGGGGTCTCGCCGATCTTGGCAAGCATGAATTCGGGGACCAGCCTGCCGGTGTTCGAATCGGGATCGGCGAAGGCGAACGATCTGCCCCTGAGCTCTTCGAATCTCGTGATCGTGCTGTCCTTGGCAACGATGATATAAGCGTAATAGACGGTCTGACCGTACGCCTGCGGCGCCACAAGCAGTTCGAGGCCGAATTCCCGGCGTCCTTCTACATAGGGCCCCGAACACACAAAAGCGACATCGACATTGCCTGATCTCAAAAGCTGATTGATCTCCTTGTAGCCTTCCCGATCGATGAATTCCACCTGTCTGCCCAGTTTCTTGCCGATATGATCGAGGAACCCCCGGTAGTAGACAAAGCCCTCGCGCGGCGTGATCATCCCGCCGACGGCGATGCGCAGCGGTTTTTCACCCTTGTTATTAACGGACGGTCCTGTAGCCTCCCGCTTTTCAAGGCTGACCTTCTTCGGCGCTCCGCTGTCGCTGCAAGCCGCCAGGCCCAGGAGCAGGATACCGAGAAAACCGAGCTGAATAATTTTTCGAACCATAGAGGCCTCCTTGTTACTCTGACCGGACAAGGGAGAACGAAGAATGAGCATGCATATATAGCTGTATTATAGCGTATTTACGGCCGGTACGGACCTGTTTGAACAGCTCACGCACGCGGTCCCGGCAAAATAATTTGCATGGCCCTTATCGCCATGTTATACTGTTCCGCACTGAACGGAGGCTTCCGTATGGTAAAAAAACACCCGAAGATCAAGCTCTACACCCTGAGCACCTGCTCCCATTGCCTGAAGACCAAGAAGTTCTTCAATGAAAACGGCATCGAAGCGGAGGTTACCGACGTCGATCTCCTGACCGGCGAGGAGCGGGAAAAGATCATGAACGAGGTCCGCAAGCTGAACCCGGATTGCACCTTCCCCACCATCTGCATCGACGACAACGTTCTCGTAGGATTCAACGAGGAGCGTATCCTCAAGGCGCTGGGTAAGAAACCATGACCGCCGAAGAACTGCACCCCATCCTGTCCAAATACGCCGAGTCCCAGGGCATTCGGCTGAACCAGGACCGGGAACTCGTCATGGACATCCTGCGGGGCCTGCTCACGAATGCGGCCCGCTATGGATACCGTTCCTGTCCCTGCCGCCTGGCGTGGGGAACAAAGGAGCAGGACGCCGACATCATCTGCCCCTGCGTGTACCGCGACCCGGACATCAGGGAATTCGGAAGCTGTTACTGCGAGCTGTACGTCTCGGTGGAATGGAATGAAGGCAGGATGGAGCACCGGCAGGTGCCGGAACGCCGGCCGAAGGAGAAGCGCAAAATGTAGGGGCGGCCCGCAGCCTGGCCCGGCAAGGGTCAAGCGGGGCTGGCCGCCCCGATAAATTAAGGGAAAATCATGAAAAAGAAAAAGACACCGAAAAAAGCGGCCATGCCGGACTTCGACTTCAAGGAATTCACGCCCGAAGAGGACAGGATCTACACCGAGGCGGTGACAAAGTACCGTGAAGCGATAACGGCGGGAAAGACCCTCAAACAGGCCTACGAAAGCGCCACCATCGCGGACAATGCGCTTGAGAAGATCATCCAAGCGGATTTTCTGAAGATCATGATCGCTGAGCGGCACTTCAGCCAGAAGCAACCGCTGGAGACCATCGCGAAGGACCTCGCTATTTCAATGGACCTCGTGAAGGACACCTTCGGCAGGATGCTCCAGGAGGTCGGCATTTCCGCGGCCAACCAGTTCGGCCAGGAGTTCGGGACATTGAACCCGGAGGCACCGAAGACGAACGACTAATACTGACCGACAGGTCGATGAGGTGGCCAATGATGCAAAATAAATTGTCCCCGCGTCACCCCGTCTCGTGTCGCTTAGAAGCGCCTACTTCTGGCTCCGTGTCGATCTTTTTCGCCCGTCCCCCCTTCCCCGTGTCGCTTAGAAGCGCCTACTTCTGGCCCCGCGTCCGGTACTTTCTATGAACTTTCTCATTGGTCTTCTGGCCGGCATCACCGGCGGCATTACCGGCGGCGGCGGCGGGATCGTCATGATCCCCCTCCTGGTCTGGATCCTGAAACTGGACCAGCACACCGCGCACGGCATGAGCCTCGTGGCCCTTGTCTTCACCGGGCTGGCCGGCGCTGTCACCTATGCCGTGAACGGGGCCGTCGATGTGACCGCATCGCTGCTGATGGCGGTGACCGCCGTCGCCGCCGCACGCTCGGGCGCGAACTTCGCCCACGCCCTCCCGGAATGGAAGCTCAAGCGGTCCTTCGGCGGCTACCTGATCATCGTATCGATCCTCCTGCTGCTCAAACCCCACCTTGCCGCCCTCCCTGCGCCGGGATGGGGCGTGATGAAGATCACGGTGCTGCTGTTCACCGGCGCTCTCGCGGGCTTCACGTCGGGGATGATGGGGGTCGGCGGAGGCGCCATCATGATCCCCGCCATGGTCCTGCTCGCCGGGTTCGACCAGCATGTGGCGCAGGGCACCTCCCTGCTCGTCATGGTTCCCACCGGCAGCGCCGGCGCGTATACCCACTGGAAGCTGGGGAACGTCAGGACGGCCCTGCTCTGGGGCCTCGTTCCGGGCGTCATCGTCGGCTCATTTCTCGGCGGCACCCTGGCCCACACCCTTTCGGACAGCGCCCTGCGGATGATCTTCGCCGCGGTGCTGATCTGGACCGGCATCCGCTATTTGAGAACAAAAAGGCCTGCTCGATCCTGAGCAGGCCTTGCGTGCTTCTCATGCTGTCCAACCGGTGTCCCCGCTTCTTCCCCCTCTGCTCGCTGCCGATGCGTCAACCTTCGGGCGTCAGCTCTTTCCGTACAACGTTGTCAGGAAGTACGGGAGCTGCTTCCGCCACCAGGGCCAGTCGTGGTTGACGTCATGGCCCCAGAGGTCGATCCAACAGGAGACGCCCTTTGCCTGCAGGATGCCCCGCAACCGGATCGCGTCGGCAACCATCGGCTGCTCCCATGCGCCCTGCCCCACGCAGACGATGATGGTGCTGTGGCGATACTGCTTCAGGATCCCGGGGTCGGTGAGGTTCGGCAGGAAATCGAGAGGGGAATTGTAGTACACATCGAGGCTGTCGCCCTGGTAGTTGTCCAGGAAATAGCGGAAATTGTACACCCCGCTCAGCGCGATGGTCCCCTTGAACAGGTCCGGATGCTTCAGGAAGAACAGGAGCGAGTGGGACGCGCCCATGCTCACGCCGGTGCACATGATGCGCTCCGATGAACCGCTGCGGCCATGGATGAACGGCACCACTTCCTTCGTGATGTACCGATCGTAGTCGTTGTGACGGCGCGCCTTGTCCCCGGGCGCCTTTTCCCGGTTGTCCCAGGACTGGGGGTCGATGCTGTCGACGCAATAGAGCCTGATCTTGCCTTCCTCGATGAACCGCTCCCCGGCATGGACCATCCCGTTGCTCTCGAAATCGAAGAACCGGCCCGATGACGTGGGAAAAACCAGATAGGGCTGGCCTGCGTGGCCGAATGCCAGGAGCTCCATGTCCTGGCCCAGGCTCGGGCTGTGCCACTTGTGGTATTCGCGGTTCATAACATCAAGTCTCCAAAGAACTTCCTTAAGCCGATTTTGACGCGAATAACATCGGATGAACGCGGATCAGGAACAAAGACCAGCAACCCAAATACAAGGCTTCTCGCGCAAAGACGCCAAACCGCAAAGAAAGACGAATATCGATATTGATCGGTGAGACATTTCCTTACACAGGAAATGTTGTCTCTATCCGCATCGATCCGCGTCGCCTAGAGGCGCTACTTTTGGTCATCCGCGTCCCATTCAGTCTGTGATCCTTCTTCTACATTACCGTCTCGTGCACGACCGCGATGGCCTTCCTGATATCATCCATGTTCGCAGACCGCGCCAGGTAGCCATAATCGCCTATGGCTGACCGGAACACCCCGCTCACCGGCGTGTGGAAGACCAGCAGCGGCCCCAGCTCCTTCACCACGGCTTCATGCGTGCGCACATAGCGCTTATTGGACTTCCTTCCGATGTAGCAGCAGTGGTACTTCCTGTCATACTTTGCCTGGAACCTGTTCAGCACAACGACGTTCGCCCACTCCTGGTAGATGTTGATGTCATTTGCATAATTGAACATGTCTGTTGTGAATCCGCCGGGCGGACGCATGTTCACTTCCAGAGCAACGATCCTGTTGTCCTTGCGGGTCTGGAAGAACTCGATATGGAAGAACCGCTCCCGGACATCGAATGCCCTGACCGCGCTCCTGCCCGTTGCCTCGAGGTCCTCCGGTATCCGGCGGAACGAACAGTAGTAAATGTGATCGTCCTCGTTCACGGTCTCCATGATACCGCTCATATAAAAGTGGCCGGTGCAGAAGACGATATTTCCGTCCCGGTCGGTCAACCCGTCGAAGCTCATGACCTCGCCGTCGATGAACTCTTCCATGATATAGTCCATGTCCGGCTTTGACCGGAAGAACGCCGCCAGCTCTGTGTCGTTCGCGAGCTTGTAGGTATGCAGCGCTCCCACGCCCCGGTCGGGCTTGGCAACGACGGGATAGTCGGTGTCCCGGATGAGGGCCCGGGCAGCTTCGATGTCGCGTACCACCGCACCCCGTGCCACCGCGATGCCGGCTTTCCGGAAGCGCTCCTTCATCATCGATTTCCGCTTGACCGTGTCGATGGCGTCCATCCGCAATCCGAACATGTTGAAATCCGTCCGGATGCGCGCCTCGAGATCGAGCCAGTGCTCATTGAACGAATCGATCCGGTCGATCTTGCCGTGGCGGTGGGTGAAATGGCCGACTGCGCGCAGGACCGAATCGTAGTCCTCCATGCTGTCCACGCGGAAGTACTCGGTCAGGACAGCCTTCAGCTCCGGCCGCAGGCTGTCGAAGGGCGCGTCACCGATGCCAAGCGCCGTGGCACCGGCGTTGCGGAGCCCAACGCTGAACTGGTAGTAATTTTCGGGGAAATGGGGAGAGAAATGAATGATGTTCATAGAAGGCTGACAGGGGAACCGGACCCGGCGTCATGGTCAATCTTAAACCACAGTGCTGCCTGCCCTTTTTTTCTACGCCGAACTCCGCACGCCGCACTCCGAAAGCAGCTACTCCCACTCGATCGTGCTTGGCGGCTTGGACGAGATGTCGAATACCACCCTGTTCACGCCCTTCACTTCATTGATGATCCGGTTGGACATGACGCCCAGGAGCTCGTAGGGGATCTTGGCCCAGTCCGCGGTCATGCCGTCCTGGCTCGTGACCGCGCGGATGGCCACCACGTTCTCGTAGGTCCGCTCGTCGCCCATGACGCCCACGGTCTTGATCGGGAGCAGCACGGCAAAGGACTGCCAGATATCTTTATAGAGCCCCGCTTTCTTGATCTCATCGAGGACGATGAAGTCGGCCTCCCGCAATATCCTGAGCCGCGGCTCCGTCACCTCGCCCAGGATGCGTATGGCGAGCCCCGGACCGGGGAAGGGCTGGCGATCGATGATGTCGTCAGCCATCTTCATCTCGCGTCCGATGGCCCGCACCTCATCCTTGAACAGTTCTCGAAGCGGCTCGACCAGCTTCAGTTTCATCTTCTCGGGCAGGCCGCCCACGTTGTGATGGGACTTGATGATCGCCGAGGGGCCCTTGAACGAAACGCTCTCGATGACGTCCGGGTAGAGCGTTCCCTGGACAAGGAACTCGGCGCCGCCCACATTGTGCGCTTCCTGCTCGAATACCTCGATGAAGGTGCTGCCGATGATCTTGCGCTTTTTTTCCGGGTCCTCGACGCCATGGAGCCGTTCAAGGAACTTGGCCGAGGCGTCGACATACTTGAGGTTCAATCCCATGTCCTTGAAGGTCTCCTGGACCTTCTCGGCCTCGTCCTTCCTGAGCACGCCGTTGTTCACGAAGATGCAGGTGAGCTGCTTGCCGATGGCCTGGTGCACCAGCACCGCGGCGACCGACGAGTCAACGCCGCCCGACAGGCCGCAGACCGCCTGCTTGCTGCCCACGGCCTTCCGGATCTCGCCGACCGAGAAATCCACGAAGGACGCCATGGTCCAGGACGGCTTGCACCCGCAGATGCCGTACACGAAGTTCCGGAGGATCTGCACGCCCTGCGGCGTATGCACAACCTCCGGATGGAACTGGACGCCGTAGAACTTCCGTTTCTCGTCCGCCATGGCAGCGGTCGGAGAATTGTCCGTATGCGCGATGGCGGAGAACCCGTCGGGCATCTTCTCGATCCGGTCGCCATGGCTCATCCAGACGACAGTTTCAAGTGCGGAGCCAATGCCATTGAAAAGACCGGCAACATTGTCAATTTTAAGATCTGCCCTGCCGTATTCGCGTTTTGTCGACTTGGCGACCTGCCCTCCGAGTACATGCGTGATGAGCTGCATGCCGTAGCAAATGCCGAGCACCGGGATGCCGAGCTCGAGATGCGTCTTGTCGATGAGGGGAGCGCCGCTGTCATACACGCTCGACGGCCCGCCCGAGAGGATCAGCCCCTTGGGCCGGAAGGCCTTGACCTTGTCGAGCCCCGCGTTGAAGGGAAATATCTCGCAATAGACCTTGGCCTCGCGCACGCGGCGGGCGATGAGCTGGGTGTACTGGGACCCGAAATCGAGGATGAGGATCCGTTCACTATGGATGTCGGACAAGGGATGCTCCTTTTACGACTTCAAATAAGTTGCAAAACAACGGCGCTGTAACCACAGATGAACACAGATAAGGGCGATGCAAGACTTCTTCTTGCTGAGATCTAATTCAATCCGTGTGAAACCGTGTCCAAATGCCTTGTTCAGCTCAAGCATCTTACCAATGATACCCCGGCATGTCAATCCGTGTTTCTGGGCTTGACAACGCTCTTCCGCTCCGATTATTATGCCCCATGAGCAGTACCGTTTATAAGCGGCTGCAGGAAGTGGCGCACCGGGTCGCGAAGACCCTGCCCGTTCCGGCGTTCTACGACCGTCACGCCTCGGCCGTCCGCTTCGCCGACGACCATCTGGTGACCAGCGAACTGCTCCATCAGTGCCGGACCTACCTCGATGAATCCCAGTTGGAGTGCGCCCATGGCCTCTGCCACTGTGAATCGGTGGCCCGGGACGCGGGGGCCCTCATCCTGATCGAAGCACCGGTGCGGGGCATCGCAGCATCCGATGCGGCAGGGCTCTTTCTCGCGGCGGAGCTTGCCGGCCTCCTGCATGATATCAAACGGAAGGAAAAGGACCACGCGCTCCTCGGCAGCATCGAGGCGGAGCGGATACTGAAGGACCTGGGAATGGAGAAACACTACCGGAAGTACATCGCTGATGCCATCAGGAACCATGAGGCGTTCAAGGAGACACTGGATGCCGGGGACAAGGAAGGCCGGCTGGTGAGCGACGCTCTCTACGACGCCGATAAGTTCCGATGGGGGCCGGAGAACTTCACCACCACGCTCTGGACCATCGTCCATGCCAACGACACCCCTCCCGAAAGCCTGCACCGGGTATTCAAGGAAAAGATGAAAGGGATCGAAAAGATCAAGGAGACCTTCCGGACCAAGACCGGATCGCGGTTCGGCCCGGAGATCATCGATCAAGGGCTAACGATCGGAAATGCGATCTACCAGGAAATGACGATCATGTTACAGAACGAGCAGTGAGAGGGTGCTCCCCTGCATCCTAATCTCTAATCGATATCGCCGATCTGTGTCTTCGGCTTGTTCCCGTACACCTTCCGCATGGTCGTGTCAGAGCGTTCCTTCCGCTTTTCGAGAACACCTTCCTTGAACTTGAGCGTTTCCTCTGCGAACATTGCCTGGCGGATCCATTCGAAGGACAGCTTCAGCAGTTCCATATCATCGCCCTGGATCCTCTCAAGCCGATCCGCCGGGATGTCGTAGATCTCGAGGAAGGTGCTGTTGAACACGAATGCCCGAAAGTAGTCCAGGTCGAAGCTCATCTTGAAGAACATCTCGTTCTTGATCTCCGGGAATTCCTTTCCCTGGCCGTGGGACTTCTTCTTGATGAGGATCTCCATCCAGCCGCGGTTCATCTCGTCGTAGAGGTCGGCGCCCTGGTCGGCCCGCCACTCGCCGATGGTCCACTGATGGTCTTCCTCGAAGCCCTTGCAGTGGTCCTCTTTGGTCATGAAGTAGAACTCGTCCTTGCCGCCCTGAGCGTCCAGTTTCCGGAGCGTGGCCATGCCCACGGGATAGTAACGGCAGATGTTCGGACGGTCCTCGTAGACCGTACAGCCTTCGGGAGTGACGAACGGGCAGCTCTTCTTCTCGTCATCCCGCATCCTGAGCGTGACAACCGGCAGGAGCGTTTTGTCCAGGACCTGGATGTCGCCGTACTGCTTGATGAACTCGTCGGCGGTAAGCCCGAGCCGGCGGCGGAGGCGCAGCAGGTCGTAGGGCGGGAGGGCGATGTTGACGTTGCTGCAGCAAGCGGTGAAGCAGCGCACTTTGGGGTGACAGCGGAACTTGAACCGGCTGTCCTTCGTCAGTTTGACCGGAACGACCTTGTCGTTCTTGCCCTTCGATATGAGGATGTCAGTCTCGTCTATCTCGGTCGTTTCTTTCTTCTTCTTGCTCATCGCCCTTCTCCCTCTTATCTTTTTACTTTGAATTACTATTCCGCACTCCACACTCCGAACTCCGCACTGCCTCTACTTCATCCACCCCTGTACCTCTTCATGCTGCCGGAGAAAGAGCCCGATCCCCTCATGTCCCGGGCCGAGGACCTGCCGGAACCGTTCAAGGGCCTCCTCAAAGCCCATAACAGACGCGCCCTTGGTCAGGTTGTCCGCGTAGGACACGATCTTCTCTTCCGGCGTGATCGGCAGATAGTCCTTCTTTGGCAGCCCCAGCCGCTCGGCCTCGGCAGCCGTGATCCCTGCCCCGATGTGTCGTTCAATAATACCAAGGAGCGGTTCGGAAAATCCCCTCTCCCGACCGATCTTGACGCCTGCCAGCGCGTGGTGGATGTCATGCGAACGGGACCTGCCGATATCATGGAAAAGTCCGCCCAGCTTCACTAACTCACGGTCAACGGTGACCCTTTTTATCCGCTCCGCGAAGTTGACCGCCGTACGTGAGACGGCTTCGCAGTGCGCGATCACGCCCGGGGAACACCCAGCCTCTATCAAAATTTTTTCATCCAGCATTGGAGAGGCATAATATACCACTTTTGGGACAAATTTCAATTGAATACAATCTTGCTGCTTTCGAAATAGCTCTTATAAAGCCGTCTTTGCGAGCGTAGCGAAGCAATCTCGCAGTTCGCAACCGATCAATAAAACGAGATTGCCGCGTCACTCCGTTCCTCGCAATGACAGCACTGCATGCTTTTCACAAGACCGCCAATCTTGCTAAAGACTAAAAAAAGGGGCTGGCCTGTTGGCCAGCCCCTCGCGTGTTCATGCGGTACTCGCTGCTTACTTGATCAACGGTACGATCAGGAGCGCAACGATGTTGATGACCTTGATCATCGGGTTGATCGCCGGGCCTGCGGTGTCCTTGTAGGGATCGCCGACCGTGTCGCCCGTGACCGAAGCCTTGTGTCCGTCGCTGCCCTTCTTATGTACGACGCCCTTGCTGTCGGTCACGCCGTCCTCAAAGGACTTCTTGGCATTGTCCCATGCTCCGCCGCCGGAGGTCATGGCAATGGCCTGGAACAGGCCGGTCACAATGGCGCCGATGAGCACGCCGCCCAGGGCTTCTTTGCCCAGGAACAGACCCACCACGACCGGGACGACCACCGGCAGGAGCGCCGGCAGCATCATCTCGTGGATGGCGCTCTTGGTCACGATGTCAACGCACTTGCCGTATTCCGGCTTGCCGGTGCCTTCCATGATGCCCTTGATCTCGCGGAACTGTCTGCGCACTTCCTCCACCACGCCGCCTGCAGCCTTGGCCACGGACTCCATGAGGAGCGCGCCGAAGTAGTAGGGAAGCAGGCCGCCGATGAACAGGCCGCAAAGGACCATGGGGTTCGAAAGGTCGAAGAAGATCTCCTTACCGAAGGAGCGTGAATATTCCGAGAACAGCACCAAAGCGGCAAGGGCTGCGGAGCCGATGGCATATCCCTTGGTCACTGCCTTGGTGGTGTTGCCGACCGCGTCGAGGGGGTCCGTGATATCGCGGATCTCTTTCGGGAGACCGGCCATTTCAGCGACGCCGCCCGCATTGTCCGTGATCGGGCCGTAGGAGTCGATGGCCACAACGATGCCGGTCATGGAGAGCATGGACACTGCTGCCAGTGCGATTGCAAAGATGCCGCCCGAGGCTGCGTTCGCCTGGCCGGAGAATCCGCCGCCAAGCCAGTAGGCGCCGAGGATCGAGGCAACGATCACGAGCACCGGCGCTGAGGTGGACTTCATGCTGACCGCGAGTCCGGCGATCACGTTCGTGCCGTGGCCGGTCAGGCTGGCCTGTGCGATGTGCTGCACCGGGGGATACTCTTTCGCGGTGAAGTACTCGGTGATCCAGACGATCAGGCCGGTGAGGGCAAGGCCGATGAGGGAGATGAAGAACACGGTGTTCGCCGTGAAAACCCCGGCATTGGCGCCGAGGCCCTTGATAAAGCTGTCTGCTACGAAATAGAACGCTATTGCCGCAATAACTCCTGCAACGGCCAATCCCTTATACAGGGCGCCCATGATGTAGTTGTTCTTGCCAAGTCTAACGAAGTAGGTGCCCACGATGGAAGCGATGATCGAAACAGCGCCAAGCATGAGGGGGAACTCGATCCACGGGCTGCTGTCGCCGAACACGGTCTTGGCGAGAAGCATGGCGGCCACGAGGGTCACCGTGTAGGTCTCATAGAGGTCGGCTGCCATACCGGCACAGTCGCCCACGTTGTCGCCCACGTTGTCGGCGATGACGGCCGGATTGCGCGGATCGTCTTCGGGGATGTTCTTCTCGACCTTACCCACGAGGTCGGCGCCCACGTCAGCAGCCTTGGTGTAGATGCCGCCTGCGATACGGGCGAACACGCTCATGAGCGAGCAGCCGAAGCCGAGCCCGATAAGCGCGGTGGAGACCTGCGCAGCCGGAGCATACGTCTTGGCGATGAAGTAAAAACCGGCAAGGCCGATGATGCCGAGGCCCACAACCATGATGCCGGTCACGGAGCCGCCCTTGAACGCGAGGCTGAGCGCGGCCTGGAGGCCTTTGCTCGCAGCTGCTGCCGTACGAACGTTGGCGCGGAGCGACACCCACATGCCGATGAAGCCGGCGAGGGCGGAACCCACCGTACCGATGATAAATCCGGCTGCTGCCCATTTCCCGAGTGCGGGAACGAAGGCAAGGATAAGCACCAGAACCGCTGCGACGACTGCAACCGTCTTGTACTCGCGCGCCAGGAACGCATTGGCGCCTTCCTTCACTGCATTGGAAATGTCGATCATCTTCTGATTGCCTGCATCCTGCTTGTTCACCCAGATCGCGGTTATGATGCCGTAGATCACGCCGGCAACGCCGCATACCAGGGCAAAAAGAATCGTGTTACTCATTGATAATCTCCTCCTTTTGCTTCAGTTTTTTAATTCTAAAAATGCCTATCGCACATAAATGCCTGACAACGTAATATAATGAACACTGGTGCATCGGTAACGCTTGAGATCCTCTTTTCACCTTATATACCTTTTTCCGGCATCCCTCCCCGCATAGAGTTTAGTATATTCCGGACAGCGCCCGGCATAGGCGTTTGTGTTCTTTAAGCGTCGAAACCGCCGATGAAGTCCTTCAAATACTGGTTCTCGGCCTTGAGGTTCTTCACCAGCACCCGCACGACGTCCCGCATGGAAAGCATGCCGACGAGGCCGTGTTCGTCCACGACCGGCAGGTGCCGGATGTTGTTCTGGATCATGACAGCCATAACGTAATCGAGATCGTCGCCGGACTTGGAAACGATCAGGTTTGTGGTCATGACCTCTTTGATGTGGACCTCTTTGCAGTTCCGGTCGTTCGCGACGGCCCGCACGATATCACGCTCGGTGAGGATCCCGGCAAGCTTTCCCTTCTCCATGACAAGAAGCGCCCCAATGCGGCACTCAGCCATCTGCTTCGATGCGTCGATCAGCGTCTGATCGCTCATGATGCTGAAGCACTCGATACCCTTGATGCCTAATAATTCCTTGACCTTCATGATCTGCCTCCGTGCCGCAGGGCTGACCGGCCCCTGCAAACGCCCCATAATAGGAAAAAAACTCCTGTCCGTCAAGAGAAAGAGGCACACCTCCCTCGCATATGGTCATCAAAGAGCGAAACTCGTAACTTTATTACTTGTCCCTGCCGCTATGCTTCGCGAACACCATGGCCGTCGTACGATAGAACAGGTGAGCGAACTTGGAATAGGGCGCGTAGGCGAACAGCGACCACACGAACACCAGGTGGAAATAGTACACATAATAGCCGGCGGTCATATCCAGCAAACGCATACCCCAGGAGAGCATCCCGGTGGCGCCGACGCCGATCACGATCGCGAGGAAGATCCAGTCGAAGTAGGAACCCATGCCGGCCTTCCCCGCCTTGGCGAGACGGTTCAGCAGGATGATCGTTATCCCCAGGGCAAATGCGGCCGAACTTGCCAGCGCGAGCATCTTCATGGGATCGGTGATCGGATAGGGCGCCTCGCCGAAGTTGAACACGCCGAAGGCCTTGATATGCAGCAGCTCATGACCGTAGAGATACACGATCGCCCAGGTGGTGACCACGGCAAGTCCCGCGAAACTGTAGAACAGCAGAAGATGTCCCCATTGCCGGAGGCGGTTCACGTTGCAGTCGGCGAACTTCGTGTGGGCCATGATCTGGGTCAGGGACGAGATGACATCGGCGACGATATTCCCGCCGGACTGCATCTCCCCGGCCTGGGCCTTCATGCCGCTCCAGAGCCGTTTGATCCCCACGAAAGCGGAGGCCGCCGCGAACAGGGCGGTCAGGATGAAGATGATATCGATGGCCGGTACGGGCATAAAATTATGGTACGCCATGACCGCGCTTTTTGCCCGCACCGCTGCGATGTCAGTGTTCCCGAGAATCGTCGCGACAATGGCGAATAGCGCCATCGGAATGGCGAAAAGAAGCCAGATGAGTTTGGGGTCCTGTGCGATACGCGCGAAGAGCGGCACCATGGCCACATGCTTGATGCTCTGCTTCCGGATGGCGTTCAGCACCTCGCCGGGCTTTGCGCCGCGCGGGCAATAGGCAGTGCAGTCGCTGCACTGGTGGCAGAGCCACACGTCGGGACTCGCGATGAGCTTGTCCTTCTGGCCCCACTGGGCGAGGACCATCTCCTTGCGCGGGAAGGGGTTCCCCTCGGGAGTCACGTTGCACACCACCGAGCAGGTGGCGCACTGGTAGCACTTTTTAAGGGACTCGCCGCCGCCCTTGATGATCTCGTTCACGAACGCTAAATCTGGTTTAATCACGGTTGCTTCTGACATAAATATCCTCCATAGATTCGGTTCGGAAAGCTTTTTTGATCCGCAATCCGCATTCCGCAATCCGCAATCGGTTTACATGCTCTTGAACGGGTTCGGCCCGAACACTTTCACCTTCTCAACGAATTCGTTGATCATCTCAGGCAGCTTGTCGTACTCATTGATGGCGATCTGCATCAGTTCAACACGACCCGATTCGAGCTGAAGCCGGTTCAGGGTCTCGCTGACCTTGCTGAAGCGGGTATTTGCGAGTTCGCTTCCTTTGACGAAGTGGCACTGGTAGTTCTCGCCGTACTTGCAGCCCAGGAGCAGCATGCCGTCGATGCCCTTGGAGAGCGCGTCGGCGACCCAGACGAGGTTCATGCCACCCAGGCAGCGCATAGAGATGAAGCGTACGCTGGGATCGATCTTCTTGCCGACGATGGCCGCCGTGTCGAGAGCCGGATAGGAGTCGTTCTCGCACACGAGACAGGCGATCCTGAATACATCTTCGTCATCGGGCACGTCGATGGCCTTGAGCATGGAACCCACGATGTCAACGCTGTAGTCCTTGAAGGACACGATGCGCTCGGGGCAGGCGCCCATGCAGGTGCCGCAGCGACGGCAGCGGTTGATATTGTAGTTGGGGATGCCCTTCTCGTCCTCGTCGATGGCGCCGAAGGGGCACTCTTCCGTGCACCGCTTGCAGGCCGTGCACTTGATGATCAGCGGGTCGGGATAGGTCATGTCCCAGGCGCGCGGATGGACCGCGATGCCGCGCTGCGCGTGGTCGACGGCCTGGATGGCCTTGAAGGCCGCGCCGGCGCCGTCTTCCATGGCTTCGGCCATGTTCATGGGCTGGTGCACGCTGCCCGCGGCGTAGATGCCGGTCCTGCGCGTTTCATACTGGAAACAGATGAAGTTCGAATCGGCGAAACCCGAGGCCCCTTCGAGGGTCGGGAGCTCAGGACCCTGGCGGTAGCCGAGGTTCAGGATATAGTCCGGCTTGGGGGTCTGTTCCAGATAATTCTTCTTGGCTTCATCGCCGCCCCCTGCCGCTTTCGTAAGCCCGTCAGCGTATTCCTGCGGGGCACGCGAGGTCGGCACCATGCCGGTAGCGAGGACCACGAGATCGGCCTCCACCTTCACCTTTTCGCCGGTCTTGGTCCCGAAGAGGGTGTTCTCCATCTCAACGAACATGTTGCCGTTGCCGGCATCGGAAACGCCGGTCACATCGGCTTTGGAGAGCATCACGCCCGGGTTGTTCTGGGCTTCCTTGTAGTAGAGCTCGGTCCTGCCCGGCGTCCGGATGTCCTTGTAGAAGATCATGGCAAGGGCGTCTTCGTTCTGCCGCACATACTGGGACTGTTTGAGCGAGGTGGCGCAGCACATGGAGGAGCAGTACGGGAGATGGTTCGGATCGCGCTGCCCGGCGCACTGGATAAAGGCGACCTTCAGGGCGGGCTTGCCGTCAGACGGACGGAGCAGCTTGCCGCCGTTCTTTTTGGCGATCTCTTCAAGCTCGAAGTTCGTGACCACGTTCTTCATCTTGCCGTAGCCGAGATAGTCGAGTTTGTTCGCATCATAGGGTTTCCAACCGGAGGCCATGACAATGGCGCCGATCTTCACGGTTTCGCCGTTCGAGAGCGTTACGTTGTACAGGCCCGGCTGGCCGTCGGTCTTGGACACGGTCGTGGACTTGTAGACCTTGATGTTCCGGTTGTTTTCGACCTCGGTGACGGTCTTGTTGATGTCGGTGTCCACAATGAGCGGCTTGTTGATATAGGACCCCGTCGGGATCTTCTTGTAGAGCTTGTTCACGAAGCCGCCGAGGTGGGCTTCCTTCTCCACCAGAACCACCTGCTGGCCGGCGCCCGCGGCGGAAAGCGCCGCGGTCATGCCGGCGATGCCGCCGCCGATCACGAGGATCGTGCTGTTCAGGTCCGGAAGGATGTTCGGCTCCGGCAGTTCCGACTTCTGGGTCCTGACGATGCCCATGGTGAGGTAGTCGTAAGCGGCATCGTTCGTCCCTTCCGTGTTCGGCTCCATGGTCCAGGCGACGAACTCGCGGATGTTGACCCGCTCCACCAGCGCGCCGGGGAACGTGAACTCAGCCGCCTTTGCGCGCGGCGAACAGGCGGCGATGATGATCGTATTGATGCCGTCCTTCACCATGTCGTCCTTGATCAGCTGGACGCCTTCAGGGCTGCACAGAACATCATGGATCTTGAAATTCTGCACCTTCTTGGCTGCGCCGGAGAGCTTGTCGACGTCCAGCGCCTCCTTGATGCCGCATCCTTTGCAGATATATACGCAGTATTTCTTCTCCATCCTTATTTCCTCCTCAAACTCTGGATGCTCTTCATGACCACACCCGTTGCATCCTGCGCCGACCGTGCCACGTCAACGGGCGTCTTGAGCGTGCCGGTCGCGTAGATGCCCTTCGGGAGCGCCGCCTGGTCCACGAACCCGTCATCGGTCATTGCAACACCGGCGTTCTTCAGCGATGCCGCGGTGGGCTGCATGCCGGTGGCAAGCACGACCATATCGAAGGTCTCGGTGATCTTGCTGCCGCCGTGAATGTCCTCGGCGGTGACCTTCACGTCGCCGTTCGGCGCCTGCTCGACCCTGGCGACCTTGCCCTTGAGGAAGGACACGTTCTTGTCTTCCTTGATCTTGGTGTAGAACCGGTTCTCATAGAGTCCGGGGGTGCGGATGTCGATATAGAAGATCTTTACCTTGGCGTCGGGATAGAGTTCCCTGACATAGGATGCCTGCTTCAGCGATGCCAGACAGCAGATATACGAGCAATGGGCCAGGTGGTTCTCGTCGCGCGAACCCGCGCACTGCACGAAGGCGACGTTCTTGACCTCTTTGCCGTCGGAGGGCCGCACGATCTTGCCTCCCGTGGGGCCGTTCGGAGCGGCGATACGCTCCATCATCATGTTGGTGATCACATTCGGGACCGCGCCGAACCCGAGATTGTCCATCTTGGTCGCGTCATAGGGGTTCCAGCCGGTCGCCATGACCACCGCCCCGACCTTCACCGTCACCGTCTCCGGCTTCATGTCGAGCTTGATGGCGTCATAAGCGCAGGCCGCTACGCACTTGGCGCAGGACGAGCCCTTGCACGCTTTGGCGTCGATCACATACTGAAGAGGAAAGGCCTGGTTATGCGGCAAATAGGCCGCCTTGGTCTTGCTCATCCCGAAGTCGAAATCGTTGGAGCGCTCTTCCGGGCAAGCCTCGGTGCACTTGTTGCAGCCCGTGCACTTTTCGTTCACGAAGCGGGGCTGGGTCTTGATGGTCACCTCGAAGTTGCCTTCGCTGCCGGAGATCTTCTCCACTTCAGCCATCGTATAGATCTTGACCTGGCCGTTGTTCTTGATCCGTTTGTACTGGATCTCGAGTCCGCAGTTCGGGGGGCACATTTTCCAGAAGTACTTGTTCAGCTGCGTCACCCGTCCACCGAGGTAGGGGTTCTTTTCGACAAGGATGACATCCGACCCCGCTTCCGCGGCTTCCACTGCTGCCGTAAGGCCGCTAAAGCCTCCGCCGACAACCAACACCTTATTTTCCGCCATGGTACGTAATCCTCCTTCAAAGCTCTAAGACCGAAAAAATTGTAAATTGGAAATTGCAAGTTTGAAACTTAAAAAAGAAGCGAGCATCGCTCGCTTTCCGCAATTCTGCAATTTTCAATTTGCAATTTGCAATTTGCAATAAATTCCGGGGAAGGCTTGCGCCTTCCCCGGACATGACGCTAAACTACGGAACCAGCTGTGCGTAGGGAACCTTCTTGACGATCCAGGTGTTCTTGTCCTGATCGTAGATGGAGTTCACGAAGCACTTCCAGTTGTCGTCGTCGATCTTGTCGAAGTCGCCGCGATAGTAGTAGCCGGGATACCGCGACTCTTCCCGGAACAGGATGTGGCGCGCATGGGCCTCAACGGAGAGGATACGGTGATAGTTCTCCCAGCAGCGCATCAGCTCGTGCAGGTTGCCGGCCGCCATCTTGCTCGTGTCTTCCTTGAGCATGTCGAGCTGCCTGAGGCCTTCGTCGAGCATGGTCTTCGAGGTCATGTACCAGGTGCCGATGCCGCCAAAGTACTCGTCGGCGATCTTCTGCAGACGGGTCTGGAGCATCTTCGGCTTGATGTAGTTCGGGTTGATCGCCGTGTCCGTAGTGAAGGTCTTGTACTTCTCGAACACCTCGAACGGCAGATAGAGCTCGGCCGAGATCTGGTCCGCCGTTTCCTTGATGGTCGGCGTATAGTTCGGGTTGTCGAGCAGGAACGCGATCGCGCTCTTGGCCGCGATGCGGCCCTCGGCATGCGAGCCCGAGGAGAACTTGTGGCCCGACGCGCCGCAGATATCGCCGCACATAAAGAGGCCCGGCACGGTCGACATGCGGTTGTAGCTGCCGCCCGGCCATTTCTTGTTCCACTCTTCCGGCGCGCCGAGGTCTTCGGGACCGCAGCACCAGAATCCGGCGCAGCCGGCATGCGAACCGAGGAGATAGGGCTCGGTCGGCATGATCTCGGACGGGGTCTTGTCCGGCTCGATGTTCTTGGAGGCCCAGAGACCGGCCTGGCCGATGCACATATCGAGGAAGTCTTCCCACGCCTCCGCCTCGAGGTGCTTCACCTTCTTCTTGCCTTCCTTCTCGCCGAGCTTCTCGGTGAAGGACTTGTTGATCGCATCCATGGCATGGTGCGTGTTCATGAGGATCGGGCCCTTGCCCGCCTTCATGTCCTTCATCATCAGGTGGTTCCGGATGGCCGTGCCGAGGGCGTCAACGTACTTGCCGTACTTCGCCTTGGCTTCCGCCAGATATTCCGGATTCAGGCAATAATCCTCGCCCAGGCTGTTGGTCGCCTTGGCCTTGAAGAACAGGAACCAGGCGCCCACCGGTCCGTAGCCGTCCTTGAAGCGGGCGGGCACGAAGCGGTTCTCCATCATGGTCAGCTCCGCGCCGGCCTGCATGCCGAGGGCGTAACCGGAGCCGGAGTTCCATACCGGGTACCAGGCGCGGCCCTGGCCTTCCTGGGTAGACCGGGGGCGGAACACGTTCACTGCGCCGCCGGCTGCCAGTACCATGACCTTTGCCTTGAAGATATAGATCTTGTTCTCGCGGACGCTGAAACCGGCCGCTGCCGCCACGCGCTTCGGGTCCTTGGCGTCATGATACAGCTTCACGATGAACACGCGCTCATAGTGGTTGGTCTTCACGCCGGTCGCGGCACGGTTGGTCTCCAGGGCCTTCTTCGCGGCTTCCGCCACGATGACCTTGTAGGACTCGCCGTTGATCATGATCTGCCACTTACCGGAACGGACCGGCTTACCGCCGTCCTTCAGCATGGTCTTGCCTGCTTCCTTTGCCTGGAAACCGTCGAGGGAGAAGCCGTCGTCGCCCATCTTCCAGATCGGGAGGCCCCACTCTTCGAAGAGATGCACGGAATCATCAACGTGGCGGCCCAGGTCATAAACCAGGTCCTCGCGCGTGATGCCCATGAGGTCGTTGCGTACGTACTTTACATAGTCCGCCGGATCATTTTCACCGCAGTAGGTGTTGATGGCCGACAGACCCATGGCGACGGCGCCGGACCGGTCGGTCGCGGCCTTGTCCACCATGGTGATCTTGATCTTCTTGGGGTTCGCCCAGCGCGCAGCTTCGAACGCCGAACCACAGCACGCCATACCGCCGCCGATGAGGAGGAGATCGGTCTCAACCTCTTCTACTGCCGGCTTCGCGCAGAACGAAAATGTACAGGTTTCCTTTTCCATTTATCATATCCTCCTTATTTCTTGATGACGGGCATCGGCTTCGTCGTGGTGAAAAAGCCCGTTTTTTTGATGTTGGCGAAATCCGCTTCCGGCTTGCCCTTGTAGGGATCGACCGAGCCTTCGGCGGTTGTCCGGATGGGGAACTTGAAACGCTTCAGGATCCCGTTCCGGAACTTCACGGTCCACATAATGGAGTCCGTGCCCCTCAACGGGATCACGTTCGCCCCCATGGGGCAGAAATCCTGGTAGCCCCTGACCTCCATAGCCTGCTGCGGGCAGATCTTCACGCAGTTGTAGCACTCCCAGCACTGCTCAGGCTCCTGGTTGGTCGCCTTCATGGTGTCCCTGTTCAGGATCATGAGGTCGTTCGGACAGATGTACTGGCAAGCAGTCTTATCCTGCGCCTTACAGCCGTCACACTTCTCGGTAATTACGTAACTCGGCATGTTATCTCTTCCTCCTATCTGTGGAATTTAGTTAACTGCTTCCGCAGTCGATGCGACCTGGTTACTTATTGGTATGCGTGCCTTCCGCGTGGCTGTGCAGCTTGATCTCCACCTTCTCGGTGAGGCCGGCATAGTACTTTTTGAGGATCTCGAGCACTTCGGGGCGGCTGAAGTGGTCGGGAACGTTCTCGCCCTCGGACAGCATCTTCCGCAGCTTGGTGCCGGAAAGCATGAGCCTGTCATCCTTGCCGTGGGGGCAGGTCCGCATGGAGGCCATGCCGTCGCACTTGAAGCAATAGAAGGTGTGGTCGATCTTGAGCGGCTGGGTCTCGAGCGCGCCCGCCGGGATCTCGTCGAAGATCTTCTGCGCGTCGAAGGGGCCGTAGTAGTCGCCCACGCCCGCGTGGTCGCGGCCGACGATCAGGTGGCTGCAGCCGAAGTTCTGCCGGAAGAGCGCGTGGAGGAGGGCTTCCCGGGGACCGGCGTAGCGCATTTCCATGGGATAGCCGCACTGAACGGCGGAGTCCTTCACAAAGTACTTGTCCATGAGGGTGTTGATGGCGTCGGCGCGCACATCGGCCGGGATATCGCCCTCTTTGAGCTTGCCCAGGATCTGGTGGATCAGAACGCCGTCCATGGTCTCGATGGCGATCTTGGCAAGGTACTCATGGGAGCGGTGCATGGGGTTCCGGGTCTGGAACGCCGCGATCTTGCTCCAGCCCTTGGCCTCGAATATCTTGCGGGTCTCCACCGGCTTCATATAGATGCCCTTGAAGGTCTGGGGGAAGTGCGCCTCGGACAGGACCTTCACCGGACCGGCCAGGTTGACGTCGGGCTGGCCCATGACCTTCTGCACGCCCGGGTGACCGGCGACATCATTAGTGCGGAAGATCTTCGTACACTCGTGCTCCTTGTCGGCCTTCGTCATGGCGTACTTCTCGGCCACCTTCATGGTGGCCATGATCTCGCCTGACTCTTCATCCACCAGGGTGATCTCTTCGTTCTTCTTGAGCGATGCGGCGAACTCCGGCGTTGCCGAGAGCGTGACCGGGACGGGCCAGAACGTTCCGTCAGCCATCTTGAACTTGTCGCAAACGCCCTTCCAGTCCTTCTTGGTCATGAAACCCGTGAGCGGCGTGAACGCGCCGATGCCCATCATCACGAGATCAGCGGTCTCGCGCGAGGAGATCTTGAGCTGCTTCAGGGTCTTGGCCTTCTTGAGCTCTTTCTGAAGGGCCGATCCTTCGAGAAGAAGAGGCATAAGCTTCTTCTTTTTGCCATGAGGCTTTACCAGTGCCATAACATTTCCTCCTTATGAAATTTTAAAACTCTAACACAAGCTCCAAATCTCAAGCATCAAATCTCAAATAAGCTCCAAACTTCAATATCCAAACATTGAATTTCGATATTGGAATTGATTTGAGATTTGTATTTTGGGATTTGTTATTTATTATTTTCCCTGCCTCAGATGAGCGCCGCGACGGCCTTCTTGAAGATATCGTCGATGCTGCCGACTCCCATGACCGTCTTCATGATGTTCTTTTTGGAATAATAATCGATGAGCGGAGCGGTCTGCTGCTGATACACGTCAAGCCGTTTCTTGATCGTCGCTTCCTTGTCGTCGTCGCGCTGGAACAGCTCGCCGCCGCACTTGTCGCAGATCCCTTCTTTCTTGGGGGCGGAGAAAAAGATATTGTACATCTGCTGGCAGGCCTTGCAGGTTCTGCGACCCGTGAGGCGCTTCAGGAGGTCGTTCAGGTCCACATCGATGTTGAGCGCCGTGGTGAGGGGCATGCCCGAGGCGGTGAGGATCTTGTCGAGGGCCTCGGCCTGGGCCGTGTTGCGCGGGAACCCGTCGAGGATGAAGCCGTTCTTGCAGTCAGGCTGTTTGAGCCGCTCTTCCACGAGGCCGAGCACGATCTTGTCGGACACGAGGCCGCCCGAATCCATGATCACCTTCGCTTCTTTACCGAGCGGCGTGCCGTCGGTAACGGCCTTCCGGAGGATGTCGCCCGTGGATATCTGCGGGATCTTGAACCGTTCGATGAGCATTTTCGCCTGGGTGCCTTTGCCTGCACCGGGAGCACCAAGAAGGACGACACGTGTTGCCATGAGAGCGAAACCTCCGTCAGAGGATTATCGAGTGCGCGAATGAGAATGAGTTAGAAGCGTTGGAGCGAACGAGGAGGGCACTGCCCGCACCTCGCATAAGCGTACTTTTGGCGCAGGCAGTAATATCGTTGAATCGGCCTTCTTTTGCAAGTTAAAAATTATAATTTGAATATTAGTTTTCCTAATGTAGGAAAAAACGGAGCCGAAAAAGTCATTATAATTCAGTCATATAGCGTCATATGTTTTAAGCACCATTCCTCAAGAGCGCTCATTTCCCTGATGAAAGGCCCTGCTCAACGGGAGGGTGAATTTAGCGGAAGGAAGGGCTATATATTGGCTTGTTTCAGCGTTCTAAGGACGGGAAAAGCGATTGATTTTCGATCGGATATCATCCGTTGGCAGTCTCACCTTGAAAACGAGTGGAGGAATTCTGCGAGTTTTTCGAGGGCCTTTCCCCGGTGGCTCAGGGCATCCTTCTCGTCAGCCGTCATTTCGGCGAAGGTACGGTCAAAACCCTCGGGGTAAAAGACCGGATCGTATCCGAACCCCTTTTTACCGCGGGATTCACGTCCGATGTGTCCTTTGGCGTAACCGAAAAAGGTCTTTGTCCTGCCGTCCGGGTAGGCCAGGGCAAGGCAGCAGACGAACCGGGCGCCTCGCTCCTGGGGAGGGATATTGATGAGGTCTTTCAGCAGCTTGATGTAATTCTTCGGATCGTTCCCGCTTTCCGCGTCGGTCGCATACCGTGCCGAATACACTCCGGGAGCTCCGCCAAGGGCGTCCACCTCGAGCCCCGAATCGTCTGCAAGGGCCGGTTTTCCCGTGTACAGAGCGGCCTCAAAGGCCTTTTTGACGGCATTTCCCTCGAAGGTGTCCCGGTCCTCGACGGTGACGGGGCATGCGGGAAAATCGTCGAGCGAGAGGACGGTGACGGGCAGATCCGTAGTGATGCGCCGGATCTCCTCGACCTTCTTCTTATTTCGCGTGGCGAGAACTATTTCCATGGCCTTCCTTACGACCGCCTTCTGGACGTCCTAAATTCAAGGGCAAACGATACCATAAACAGGGCCTCTTTGCAACGGCAAGAGCCGCAGTTGATAGCAAACCTTAATGAGGTGAAAGGGGGAAAGAACCATTTCTCTTGACAAGAACTGGATGTTCGATAATCGAATACCCCTCCTTCGAAAATCAGAGGATCCCTCGCACGATCCCGTTCTCGTCCCTCCGTGGCTCGGCGGAAACATTCTGTAATACCTGCTCTTTCCCCTTTCCCGTCGACCCGTTCCGATCTGGCACGCTCAATGCAACATACACAGCAGAACGAAACGAATGTCAATCCTCACAGGAGCCGGTCATGATGAGCAGCCTCTGGAACTTGCTGAAAAGGATTATTGGTATGGATGTCGCCTGGGAAACGATGACCCTCTCCCGGGTGGGTATCGATCCGGCATCAGCGCGGTCCCTGACCAGGGTGCTTCAGCCGGTCCACACGGTGCGGCTGCGGCCCGAGCCTGAAGAAGCGCAGATGCCCGCGCCGCTCGCGCTCTCGTGGCACGGCATCACGGACACCGGCCTGGTGAGAGACCATAACGAGGACAATTTCACATTCCTCGATCTCGGGGACAAGACCCTCTTCGTCGTGGCCGACGGCATGGGCGGCCATGATGCCGGAGAGATCGCGAGCGCCATCGCAGTGCAGGCCGTATGCAGCGAAGTGCGGGAGGCAAAGAAACGGGGCACGGACCCTCTCGAACTCGTCGAACGCGCCGTGCAGCGGGCGAATACCGAAGTTAATCGAGAAGCTTCACGCACAGGCTCGAACATGGGCACGACGCTCAGTGTCGCGCTCATGTCGGATGGCACGGCATTCATCGGCAGCGTGGGAGACAGCAGGGTCTACTGGATCGAGAACGCCTCCATCACCCAGATCACCGAGGACCACTCCGTGGTCGCGAAGCTCGTTGCCAAAGGGCAGTTAACGAAGGAAGATGCACGGAACCACCCCCGCGCCAACCTCCTGTACCGCACCATCGGGAACGATGAAACGGTCAAGGTGAACATCTGTACGGTGCCTGTTGCGAGAGGCGGCACGCTGCTGCTCTGTACGGACGGGCTCTGGGGCGAGGTTGACGACGAGGAGATCCGCAAGATCTGCGCTGGTGAAAAGCATACCGACCTGATCTGCGCACGGCTCGTACAGAGGGCTGAGGCGAACGGCGGTAAGGACAACATCACGGCGATCGTGGTCAAAGTCAATTGAAAGAGGATCTTTGACACGGATTAAGGCGGATTTGACTTATGAAGAAGCATGATCACGACTTTGTCTTATCCGCTCTTATCAGGATATTGATCAGCCTCGATCAGTGTCAAAGAACTTGATCTTCGGTTTTTCGATCTTAAGAAATAAGGAGGGAATTATGAAGAACGAACTGAACATCCGCTGCATCATGAGCAAGGACACGCTGCCCGTAACCGGCGGCGAGCAGGCTGTCTACGCCCTGGTGGACATCAAGGCCGGTACGAGCTTGGGCATCGGGACCATGCCATCGAACATCGCGCTGGTGCTCGACCGGAGCGGTTCCATGGACGGCGAAAAGATGGACAATCTCAAGGAAGCCGTAGGCTATGTGGTGGACCGTCTGGGCGATGAGGACCTTGTCTCCGTCACGATCTTCGATGACCAGGTCGAGACGCTGGTATCGAGTCAGCCCGCGAAGAACCGGGACGAGATCAAGACCAAGCTCAGCCAGGTGATCACCCGCGGCGGGACCCAGATATCCGACGGCCTCTCCGCAGGACTCGCGGAAGCAAAGAAAGGCTTCGGCCAGGACCGCGTGAGCCGGGTACTGCTTCTGACCGACGGACAGACGTGGGACGACGAGGACGCCTGCCTCAGGCTTGCCGACGAGGCGGGAAAGCAGGGCGTTGCGATCACGAGCATCGGGATCGGCAACGAGTGGAACGAAAAGCTCCTGCTCCAGATCGCAGAGCGGTCGCACGGCAACTCGCACTGGATCCAGAATCCCATCGCCATCCTCGACGCCTTCCGGCAGGAGGTGGACGGCATGCAGGCGATCGCCGCGACGAACCTGACGATCACCGGACGCATGAGCGCGGGCGTACGGCCCGTCAAGGTATACACCACCAGCCCGATGATCGCCGATGTCAGCAGCCGGACGATCAATGGCGGCACGATACAGGCGGACCTCGGTTCGCTCGATGCCAAGACAGGACAGAAGGTGCTGATCGAGGCACGGGTGCCTGCGCAGAAAGCGGGACCCTTCCGGCTCGGCCAGGTGGAGATCGGGTATGACGTCCCATCGCAAGGGCTCACCGGCCAGAGCGTCAAGGCCGACCTGAACGTCGCCTTCGCCGCAAACGCGGCGGACGCTGCAAAAGTGAACGCCGAAGTGATGAATCTCGTGGAAAAGGTGACGGCATTCAAGTTCCAGACCCGGGCGCTCACCGAGGCTCGTACCGGCAACATCGCCGCGGCAACGCGGCAGTTTCAGGCCGCCGCCACGGTCCTGCTGGACCTGGGCGAGGACGAACTTGCCGATGCAGTGGAGCGAGAGATAGCGTCGCTCAAAAAGACCGGGGCGTTCACCGCAGCGGGGACCAAGAAGCTCGAGTACGGCACGCGCAAGCTTACGCAGGTGATGACAACGTCTATTGGCAAGTAAATTAAATCAGCCAGCGAAGCGCGGCTTGCGGTATACGCGGAGTTCGACAATCCGCAATCCGCAATCCGAAATCCGCAATCGTAAAAAGGAGGAAATTGCCATGAAATGCACACAATGCCAGATGGAGAACATCGAAGGAGCGCTCTTCTGCGAAGAGTGCGGCGCACAGCTTGAAGCGAAGAACGAACTGCAGGAGACCGTGAAGGGAAGTCCGACAGAGCGGCTGGTGCTCGCGTCTGTCGACGGCAGCACGCTGGAGATCCCCGCGAAGGATGAAGTGGTCATCGGCAGGGAGGATCCCATCAGCGAGGTCTTCCCCGATCTCGATCTGACGGGCTTCGGCGGGATGGAAAAGGGCGTTTCGCGAAAGCACGCGGTCATTCACCGCTCCGGCGCGGATTATACTGTCGAGGACATGGGCTCCACGAACGGGACCTATATCAACCGCAAGAAGATCCTGCCGAACACGCCGCAGGCGATAAAACCCGGCGACGAGATCCGGTTCGGCAAGCTGACCTTCTCGCTCAAGGCAGCGTAATTCAATTGCGGAATGCGGATTGCGGATTGCGGAATCCAGCGTAAGCTCATGCCTTTTTCCGTGATCAGCTTTGCTCATTGCTTTGTTAATCCGCAATCCGAAATCATCAATCCGCAATAGTTTAAGGAGGTTCCGATGATCAGGCTTTCCTATAGGACTGGGACCAGACCAGGGACATTGAGAACGGTGGTGTACGGCATCGCGGTAGCGATCGCGTGGATCCTGACCACGGTCTACTACCTGTTGTCTGATTCTCATTGACGCAAGCAAGAAGGAGGTCGCCATGACCAGACCCACTCATAAGACTCTCTTGTACGGCGCTGCGGGGGCGCTAGGCGGCTCCACGGCCTGGGCCTTCGTGCTTGCCCTTTCCGCCTCTGCGGCTGCCGGACTGCGCACGGAGATCCTGCTCGGCGCCGTTACGGGCGTGTTCCTCGGCGGTTTCATCTGGAGCCACGAGGCGCTTGCGGGCAGGCAGTTCGGAACTGCAATAAGACGCGCGGCCTTCGGCGCCGCTGCCGGTCTGCTGGGCGGCGCTTTGGGCGCGGGCCTCGGCAATACGATCTTCTCCATCCTGGGCAGGTACGCGGCAGAACAGAGCGGATTTGCTGCATCGCTCGGGATCATCCTGGCCGTCAGTTTGGGCTGGGCCATCCTGGGCGCGGCGATCGGCATCAGCGGCGGCCTCATGATCAGGTCCCGCGAGCGCGCGTGGTACGGTCTTGCGGGCGGATCGCTCGGCGGGCTTCTCGGCGGCGGCCTCTACTCCGTCCTGGCGACAGCCAGCTTCTGGCCGGTCCTGGCAGGGCTCGCCCTGCTGGGGTTTTCGATCGGGGCGTTGATCAGTCTCGTCGAGGAGGCGTTCGTGTCCGCCAAGGTCAGGGTGATCAAAGGAAGACACCTGAACAGGGAGTTCCCGCTGCTTAAAGAGATGAACGTGATCGGACGGGACGACCGCTCCGATGTCTGCCTCTCAGGCGCCGAAGGCGTGGCCCTGCAGCACGCAGGCATCAAGCGGAACAACGGTCACTACCTGATCGAGACCGACGAACAGGGAAAGGCGGTCTACGTGAATCAGGTCCTCACCCGGAACAGCAAGCTTGCTGACGGCGATGTCATCCGCGTCGGCAGTATCCTGCTCATGTTCTCGGCCGTAAAAAAGGCGGCGGCGATCGCGGCCGTCGTCCTGCTGGCCGGCCTGGCTGCTCCTGTGTTTGCCGGTGAACCCACCTCAGCGCAGATCACCCAGTTCGACCTGGGCAGCTTCCCCGTCGTCAAGGCCTATGTCTCCGTGCTCGACGGGAACGGTAAGCCGGTCCGGGGCCTGACAAAGGAGAACGCGGTACTATTGGAGAACGGCCAGCAAATGTCCATCGACAGCATGGCGACGACGGGAACCGGCGGCGACCGCGAACCGCTCAGCCTCGCCATCGTCCTCGACCGGAGCGGATCCATGTCCGGGGAGAAGATAGAACGCGCGAAGGAATCGGTGCTCCGGTTCATCGCGCTCATGGAGCCTGGTGACCGGGCGGCCTTCATCGCTTTCAGCGACACAGTCGCGCTGCTCGAACCGTTGACCAACGACCAGGCCAGGCTGACCAATGCTGTGCAGGCCATCGAACCTGAAGGGCATACGGCGCTCTACGACGCCATTGCCCAGGGTGCCGGAGCGCTCAAAGACGTTCCCGGCCGGAAGGCCGTTGTCGTACTGACCGACGGGATCGCCAACCGCGGAAGCCTCGACATCCATCAGGCCATCGCCGAAGCGGTCAAGGATTATATATCCGTCACCGTCATCGGCCTGGGCGCTGACGTCAGGACTGCACGGCTCGAACGCATCGCAGTGGAGACCGGCGGCTCCTATTTCTTCACGCCGGCGGCGTCGGGCCTTGCCGAGATATACGAGGCCGTCAGCAAGAGGATCCGTAATGAATACGTCGTTACGTACCATACGCAGGACCGGGCCGATTATCTCAGGAACGTGTTCCTCACCCTGAGCGCGGGTCCGACAGCCATGCGCTCCTACTTCCAGCCTGACTCGTCCCTCTTCGGCTCTGGAAAAATGAGGCCGCCGTATGCGACCTTCGCAATGTCCCTGTTGAGCCTTCTGGGTCTCATGGCCATATCCCTCAGGACGATGGAGCGCCAATACGCGACCGGCCACCTGAGCCTCGTGCGCGGTAAGGGCACGACGAAGGGCATCGATATCGGCAAGACCGTGACCATCGGCGCGGCAGCGGGCAGCACCATCGGCCTGACAAGGGACCGGACCATCGCGCCTCAGCACGCCGAGGTGGTCCAGGAGAACGGCCGGTATGTGATCGAGGACAAGGGCGCGGCAACGGGAACCTTCGTGAACAAGAGGAAGGTGACGGGCAGGCAGACGCTCCGGGACGGCGACGTCATCGACGTGGGCAACGCCACGATCGTGTTCAGCGAGCCGACCATGCAGGCCTGCCGGGGCTGCGGCGAAGCCCTGCGGCCGGGCGCGAAGTTCTGCGCGAAGTGCGGCGTCAAGACAGCATAAGACTTATAACTTTTGACACAGATAACGGCGGATTTGACGTATGAAGAAGCATGATCAAGACCTTGACGTATCCGCACTTATCAGGATCTTAATCCGCCTCGATCAGTGTCAAAGATTGTTCTTATTGTTTAAGTTGTAAAGAAATCTATGACCAAACTCTTAAAGAATCGGTACGAGATCACCGGCACCCTCGGCCAGGGCGGCATGGGCTCTGTGTACAAGGTCGCGGACCGCTCCGCCCGCGGCAAGGTCCTCGCCGTAAAGGAACTGCGCACAACGAACCAGGCGCCGAACAAGGCAACTGAATCCATCGCGCTCTTCCGGACCGAGGCGCTCATCCTCTCCCGCCTCACGCACCCGAACCTCCCGAAGGTGACCGATTACTTCTCCTTCGGCGGGTCGCACTATATCGTGATGGAATATGTTCAGGGCAGGACGCTGGAGCAATTGCTCAATGCCAGGCGGGGAAAAGTCATAGACGAGCGGCTCGCCCTTTCCTGGGGCCTCCAGATCTGCCGTGCAATGCAGTTCCTGAGCGTCCAGAAGCCGAGGCCCGTCGTGTTCCGGGACCTGAAGCCGTCGAACATCATGATCGACCGGACCGGCCGCGTGAAGCTCATCGACTTCGGCATCGCCCGTTTCTTCAAGGAGGATAAGCAGGAGGATACCTACGTGTACGGAACCCCGGGTTATGCAGCACCGGAGCAGTATGGCACCGGCCAGACCGACGTGCGCTCCGACATCTTCTCCCTCGGCGCCACGCTTCATCACTGCCTCACTGGCAGGGACCCGTCGGCGCATCCGCTGGACTTTCCGGACCCGCTCCTCCTGAATCCAAAGCTGAACAAGGGGACGGCGAAGATCATCAAGAAGGCGCTGGACCTGGATGCGCAGCGGCGCTATCAAAGCGCGCTCGCGATGAAGCAGGCGATCCAGAGCGTGCTGCAGAACCTCGAGACCTTGCCGAAAGGCGTGGACAGCGTCATCCATGCAGTAGCAGGCAAGCCCATCAACCTGCCGTGGTGGAGGAAGACCAGTTGGGTCAGCATGCCCGTGATGGCCCTGGGGTGCAACGGAACGACCGGCACCCTGTCGTCCCACGACCGCTGGCTCCATCCGAAACCCCGGGCCTTCAGTCATGCCGCCACGCAGCTCCTGTTCCGCGTCGATGCTGCGAAGCTCAGGATGGGCAGGGAGTACCGACCGACGATCACCGTGCACACCGACGCCGGCATCCTCCGGCCGCAGCTCTCCTTCAAACGGCCCTGGCCGTGGCTGCTGATCGATTCGATGTTGATCGCGGCGGCTATCGCAGGGGTGTTGATGATGAGGTAGGATGCGGGGGCACTGCGGACTATACTTTCAAGACTGTAACGGCGAAACCTAAGCGGCGCTGGTTACCCTGAGGTTGGGCAGAAATGTCCGCTCGATGATATGTCGTGCGGTTATTGTGGAAATGATGAAACGCTCCCTGTGATTTATTAGAACATGAAGTAGAATCTTTTTTGACGTTCTTTTTTTACATAATCATATTCAGCATCAAGAAACATTTCATTACCTATAGTTAGAAAATCTTTTGCATCCAAGGTGAATTTGTTCGGACAGGAACCAGCACAAGTAAATGTATAAGTAAAAGTGATTTGCAGGTCTTCCCATCGAGGATCTCCTCCATAGTTATAATGCTTATATAGTTCTTCTGTGCCGATACGACTCACAGAGTTATCCTCAGACGGGTCTACGAGCAGCTCATCTTCTCTTTCAAAGGCACCGTATTTTTTTGCTTCTCTACTAAGTATCGCTCCAATTACGCCATACAACCGATCCTTAGGTTCTTCATGCGATTTTATGTAATCATGGGGAAACGTTGCCTTGGCGCTTGCGGTTAGCATGTTAGCGCAAATTTTCTTGGACGCATCAGTTACAATGCATGGCTTTGCATTAATGGAAAAGGGGTGTTCATTTCGCAGCAAGAGAAATGAGATGACAGTTATTTTGTTAGAGTTCACCAAAGGAATTATAGGCAAACATAGTGGACCTATCGACTCAAAAACAACGTTTTCCTCTATCCGCAAAGTCGCAAGGGCGTCATCCTGTTTATATTCGGTGCCTACCCGCACCTCCACTCCAGCATAGGAATCAACAATTCTATAGATTGAGCAACCAGTTGAAAACATCCAGGCTACAGTCACAATAAATATCATTATGGGTTTACGATATAGCATAGTTGGGTCCCAGATTAAATCCATTCAGTGAAACAAAACAATGAAATAGCAACATGCGGTCCATCATTATATCATTCGAAAAAGATTCATGTACGGCTATCGTGTGGGTTCTATCTTTGAGTACTGTTAAGTTCTCGAATAAAGCTTATAGCACGCACCTATAGCCTTTGTGAATAACATCACACTAACAGAAAGGTGATCGCATAACAAATTATTGATCACTCCCGCATCCCGTACTTCTTCATTTTCTCATACAGCGTCGAGTAGGCGATGCCGAGCACCTTCGCGGCCTCGGTCTTGTTGCCGTCGACCGACTTGAGCGTGGCGTGGATGGCGGCCTTCTCGATCTCCTCCAGCGTCTTGCCGCTCAGGCCTTCGAAGGTGGCAGTCTTCTTTCCCTGCGACAGGAAGAGGTCCTTTGCCTCGATACGCTTGCCGTCGCACAGGGCAGCAGCGCGGCCGAGGACGTTCTTGAGCTCGCGCACGTTCCCCGGCCAGGTATAGGCCGTGAGGGCGGCCAGGGCCTCGGGTGAGAGTCCCGTGATCTTCTTCCCGATATCCGACGCCATGCTCGTAAGCAGGTGCCCCGCAATGGTCTCGATGTCCTCTTTCCTCTTCCTGAGCGGCGGCATGGAGATGCGCACCACCGAGAGCCGGTAGAACAGGTCCTCGCGGAACCTGCCGGCCTTCACTTCCTTGTCCAGCTCCTTGTTCGTGGCGGAGATGACGCGGACGTTGACGGTGACGGGCTTGTCGGCGCCCACGCGCTTGGTCTCGCGCTGGTCCAGGGCGCGCAGCAGCTTTGGCTGGAGATCGAGCGAGAGCTCGCCGATCTCATCGAGGAAGATGGTCCCGCCGTCGGCGAGCTCGAACGCGCCCTGGCGCGCCTTGACCGCGTCGGTGAAGGCTCCCTTCTCGTGGCCGAAGAGCTCGCTCTCGATCAGGTTCGGCGCGACGGCCCCGCAGTCGATCACGACGAAGGGCTTGCCGGACCTGCGGCTGTGGCTGTGGACGGCGCGGGCGGCAAGCTCCTTGCCGGTCCCGGTCTCGCCCTCGAGCAGAACGGTCACGTCCGTCGGCGCGATGCGCTCGAGGATGCCATACACTTCCTGCATGGGAGTTGCCGACCCGATGAGCTCGCCGAAACTTCCGGCCTTGCTCTGGGGCACCTCGATGCGCTCTTCGAGCGGCGCGAAGGTCAGCTCGGTCTGCCCGAGGCGGATGACGGAGCCAGGGGAGAGATAAGCCTCGCGCACCCGCACGCCGTCGAGGAACGTTCCGTTGGTGCTGTCGTGGTCGCGAAGCACGTAGCCGTCGGAGCGCTCCTCCACCTCGGCGTGGCGGCGGGAGACGGTGGGGTCGGTCAGCACCAGGTCGTTCTCCGGAAGCGTACCGATCGTGACCAGGGGCTTCTGGATCACCAGTTCCTTGCCGGCCTCCCGGCCGTTCATCACCGTGAAGCGCGCTTTTTTAATAATGAGCGGCCGGCTGGTCTGATCGGTCAGCACCTCGGTCCTGTCGGCCTTCTTTCCCGGCGCGCTTTCGTGCTTCTCCCCTTTTTTCATGGGATCATTGTATCACAAGAGCAGAGAAATGATAATACTGTTCGGACCGCTATGAAGCAGCGCGGAGCCTGCTTTGACCTTGACCTTTTCCCGGCAGTATCCTATCATTGTCCTCATCTGAGAGCGGAATAGGGAGGGACGTTACCATGGCAACCGCAGCAGGAGATGACAGGACACAAATACGCCAGACGGCACCAGCTACGAAAGGGATCCCAGCCCGGTACCAGGCCTCCGTCGTGATCCTTCAGGGCTATGCCGCGGGCATGGAATATCCGATCGAGAGGACCTACGCCATCATCGGCAGGAGCAGGGACGCCGCGATACCGATCAAGGACCCCCTGGCCTCGCGGGAGCACGCCGTGATCGTGTTCCATGAGAACGCCTTCGTCCTGAAGGACCTGGACAGCACCAACGGCACGCACATGCGCGGCGCGTCCATCCGGCAAAGGAAGCTGCGCCATGGCGACAAGTTCCGCGTGGGCGACACCACGCTCCAGTTCATCCTCCAGGACAGCGGCAGGGGCAGGACCTACGAGATCTCCTAAATGAAGATCCTCTCCTTCGGTGCGACCGACCCCGGGAAAAAGCGGGCCAACAACGAGGACTCCTACCTCGTCAACGACGAACTGCGGCTCTACGCCGTTGCCGACGGTGTCGGGGGCAGCGAGGCCGGCGAGGTCGCGAGCCGCATCGCCGTGGATACGATCGCTAGCGCAATGCCGGATCTGCTGGGCGACAAAGACCGGACCCCGCCTACGGGGTCCCGCGCCGGAGATGTTCCCGAGCTTGCCGCGTTCCGCCATGCGGTCGTGCTGGCGAACCGGAACATCTTCGAGGAAGCCGCGAAGACTCCTGCCCGGGCCGGCATGGGGACTACGCTGACGGCGCTCCTCGTGGCGCGGAAGCGTGCCTTCCTTGCGCACATCGGCGACAGCCGCGCCTATCGCTTGCGCGTCGGAACGCTTGAGCAATTGACGAACGACCATTCCGTAGTTGCCGAGCAGGTGCGGTCGGGCGTCATCACTGCAGCGCAGGCGCGGACGAGCCCCTATCGCCATGTGATCACCCGGGTCCTCGGCACCGACCGGGAGGCGGCCCCGGACCTGATGGAGCAGCCCGTGAAGCCCGGCGACATGTTCCTTTTGTGTTCAGACGGACTGACGGAAATGGTGGACGACCGCGAGATCGGCAGGATCCTGGCGGGGTCCGCTCCTCGCGACGCGGCCCGGAAATTGATCGACGCGGCGAACGCGCAGGGCGGCGTGGACAACATCACCGCGGTGGTGGTGCAGGTGGTGGAGGTCTAGAAACCCAGATCTTGAACGCATTTTAACCACGGGTTCCGACTTCGTCGGAACACACAGATAACGGCAAAAAGTTTATGCTGTTCAGGACGAGCCTCTAACCGTGTTCCCGCGTACTCGCGGGACCGTGGTGACAAAGAAGATGTTCCGGTTTGATCAAGGATCCCATGCCAAGACAACAGATAAAAGACGAATATCAGATCCTGGGAGAGATCGGCTCCGGCGGGATGGCCACGGTCCACAAGGCGATCCAGAGGTCACTCGACCGGCCGGTGGCCATCAAGGAGCTGAAAAAGGCCTACCACGCCGACGAACAGATCGTCAAGCGCTTCGAGCGCGAAAGCAGGATGGCCGCCTCGCTCCAGCATGAGAACATCGTCCATATCTACGACTACTGGAACAAGCCCACCTACGCCATCGTGATGGAATACGTCGACGGCACCAACCTTGCCGAGGTCATCGAGAAGAGCGGCGCCCTGCCCGTCGATGTGGGGATCATGATCGCGATCCAGGTCTGCAGCGCACTGGACTATGCCCACATGCGGGGGCTGGTCCACCGCGACATCAAGCCCAGCAACATCATGATCAAACGCAACGGCGAGGTCAAGCTCATGGACTTCGGCATCGCCCACACGAAGCACCTCGATGCCCTGACGCTGCCCGGCACGCTCATCGGCACGCCGGCCTACATGTCCCCGGAGCAGATCATCGGCCAGCCGCTCGATGTCCGGTCGGACATCTTTTCCTTCGGCATCGTGCTGTACGAGATGCTGACTGGGGCAAAGCCCTTCACCGACGAGGACACCCGCGCCGTGACCGCGAAGATCATGAAGGACGACTACCCCTCGCCTCGCCGCATCAACCGGGACATCCCCCGGCGCGTTCAGTGCATCATCAGGAAGTGCCTCCGGAAGAAACCCAAAAGGCGCTTCGGATCCATGCTGGAGGTCGAGAAGAAGCTGGGAAGACGGCTCGCGGGCAGAACGACCAAGGCCGCCTCGCTCAACCGGATCGCCGACTATCTCGTGTCCCGGAAGCTGTTCGAGGCGGCCCCGGAGCAGGAGACCATCGTCATAACCGGCAAGCCGAAGAGTCCGGCGCGGTTCAGGAACACTGCTGTCGCGGGTTCGCTGCTGCTCCTGCTGGGAGCGGGAGCCGGGGCCTACTATTATTATTTCCAGCCAATGGAGGGGAGAAGCGCGCTCCAGCCGCCCCCTGCGTTGCCGGTCGCGCCACTCGTGACGCTGCCGCATACGGCCACTACCCCGACAGCAACGGCTGTTCAGCCCGGCATACCTGCCGTCACGGTCCCGCCGTCCAGTTCCCCGGCGGTCACGACGAGACCGTCACCGACATCGTCAGTCGCGCAGAAACGCACCCAGACCACGGGGGACCGGAAAAAATCCGCTGCGCCGAAAAAGAAGAAGAAAAAGACCCTTCCCGCCAACTGACCTGCCTGGCAGGGTCATCAGTACTTCACGGTGATCCCCGCAAGCTCCTCTTTCGTGATGTCCGGGAACCGCTTGAGCGTCCAGTTCCCGACCCAGTCCTTGAAGAGTTTCAGGTTCTTCTGCCGCTCCGCGTCGTCCGCGCCGAGATAGCGGTACATGTTCCCCGCCTTGCCGTCCTTCGCGCCCTTCCCGTCATCGAGACGGCGCATGAGCGCGCCCGTGTCCGGCCAGCCGGCGAAGAAGACCAGATGGGCGTAGCTGTCCATCTTCGGTCCTTTGAGCAGTTTGACGAATGTTTCTTTGTCCTTCTTGAATTCGCCGTATTCCGGCGATCCCGCCCCATGGCACATCGAGCACTGACGCTCGAATACCGCCTTGATGTCCGTCGTATACCGCACGTCGCCTGCCGCAACGGTCGAAGCCGTGATGATGCACAGCAGCGCAGCTCCCGTCCACAACCGCAAAAAACGATCTATCATATCCGTCTCCCTTCTCCTTCTCCAGGAGCCGCCTGAACGCCGGGCTGGAGCAGCTTCGTGAATTTCGTAATATTACCATGATGGACACAGCGCGGCAACTGCCGAGAGAAAAAAAGGAACGCCGCGTCGGACGACGCGGCGAGTGAGTGCGGGAGGCGGGTCTATTGCTTCTTCATCTCCCGTTCCTTGTACCAAACGCGGAGCTCTTTCTTCATGATCTTTCCGGTCGCGGTCCTCGGCAGCTCTTCGGTGAAGATGAACCGCCGCGGTATCTTGTAATGGGCCACATGTTCGGCGAGGTAGTCGCGGAGGTCCTTCTGATTCGCGGACTTCCCCTCCTGGAGCACCACGTACATGATGCCCAGTTCCTTCCCCTCTTCGTGCTCGTGGGGAACGCCGATCATGGAACAGTCCTTGACCGCCGGATGCCGGTAGAGGACCTCCTCCACTTCATAGGGATAGACGTTGAGGCCGTCGACGATGATCAGGTCCTTCTTCCGGTCGATGATCTTGATGTAGCCGTCCTCATCGAGCGCGGCAATATCGCCGGTATAGAGCCAGCCGTCCTTGATGGTCTTGGCCGTGTCCTCGGGGCGGTTCAGATACCCCTTCATCACATTGGGCCCTTTGACGATCAGTTCGCCGGGGGTCCCCACGGGGAGCGGCGCGCCGGCATCGTCCACGATCTTGACCTCGATCCCCGGGAGCGGTTTGCCGACGGTGCCGGGCTTGCTCATCCCCTTTTCCAGGGGATTGATGGAAACGACAGGCGAGGCTTCGGTGAGCCCGTATCCTTCCAGGAGCGGCACCTTAAAGGCCGCCTCGAACTCCCGGATGACCTTGACCGGCAAGGGTGCCGCGCCGGAGACGCACAGCCTGAGGTTCAGCAGCAGTTTTATGATGAAGGGCATGTTCTTCTCAGCGAGGATCTTGTAGACCGTAGGAATGGCCACGAAAAGCGTGATCCGGTCCACGATCAGGCTCTTCACGACCCGTTGGAAAGGCCTCACGCCCGGCAGCAGCGAGATCATGGCGCCCCGCAGGAGCGGCAGAACGGCGCAGACGGTAAAGGTAAAGGAATGGAACAGCGGCAGGAAGACCACGAACCGGTCCTTCGGAGAGATGTGGATGACCTCGTTCGAGGCGAGCGCATTGGCAACGATGTTCCGATGGGTCAGGAGCGCGCCCTTGGGTCTGCCCGTGGTGCCTGACGTGTACAGGATGGTAGAAACGTCATCGGGATCGGTCCGGGGAAATTCCGGCAACAGAGAGGAGGGAGAGAACTTCCGCGCGGTCTCCGCAAGAGAATGATACTGGCGGCTCTCGCGGTCCCGCTGCTGGAGCTTGTGCACGGTATTCGAACATTCGCCGTCGTAGAATACGGTGGTCACGCCGGCATCCTGAAGAATGAAGTCCACCTCTTCGTGGGTCAGCATGTTGTTGACCGGCAGGACGCATCCCCCGGCCCTGATGATGCCGAAATAGGCGGCAATGTACTCGTGGCAATTGCAGCTCAGGAGGGCGATCCGGTCGCCGCGCCTGATGCCGCGCTCCAGGAGAAAGGCCGCGAAACCCGAGGCAAGCCGGTCCATGTCCCGGTACGAATACTTCCTGCCTTCAAATTTAACGTACGTCCTTCGGGGGATCTGCCGGGCCTGCTCACCCAGCATCTGGTCGAGGGGAAGCATCTCATTTTTCATAGGCGGAAGTATAGCATACTACCCCGGGGGAGAAAAGCGGAAAAAGGAAGGAAAATACGCGGCTTGTCCGGCCTTTGCGCGGCAGCGGCGGAACGGTTTTTAGCTTGACAACATACAGGATTTATACTATCCTCTATATAGATCGGCCTTTTCAATAAGTTGCAGACCATGACCTCCGGGTCATTATCGGCAGGCACCAAGGGGATAGCAGAAGGGCAGGGAGGCAAACTCCCTGCCCGGTTTTTTTCGCCCGGTCTCGTCATACCGGCGAAAGCCGGTATCCAGGCTATGAAATGATCCGATTATCGCTTGACCCCGCTTTTCACCGGGGTGACGACTTGCGAGGCGATCAAAGCTGGTACAGAAGAAAAGGCAGGCTACCCGTAGGTAACCTGCCTTGTTCAGAGATGACGCGAACTATGCCTTTACGACATTCGCTGCCTTGGGACCCTTCGGGCTGTCTTCAATGTCGAACGTCACTGCCTGACCTTCGGCCAGGGACTTGAAGCCCGCGTCCTGAATAGCAGAAAAGTGAACAAACACGTCTGCTCCGTCCTCTGCGGCAATGAATCCAAATCCCTTGGAGTCATTAAACCACTTTACGGTTCCTTTTGCCATGTGTGCGGAACCTCCTTCCGTGAGAATTGAAGTGGCGGAAACGTGTGTCACAAAAAAATACCGCAAAGATGGGATCTTTGCGGCTACGTGAACGACAAAGACTTCCGAACTTCTATGCGATATTCCCATATCCAGGCAGACTTGTCAAGAAATATCTTTGTTCTCCCCTATATTTAGCCGCCTCGGTTTGCTACACTTTAATAGAGATCAGACTCGATACCACTACGGATCCCCCATGCACAATGACCCTCTCAAGGCAAAGCCCGGCCCCGTATTCGGCGACACAATGCCGTACCGGGAGCTTTTTGAAACGGCCAAGGACGGCATTGTGCTGGTGAGCGGAGAAACGGGCCGTATCGGCTCGGTGAACCGCGCTTTTACCGTCCTGTCAGGGTATGACCCCGATGCGATCGTAACAAGATCTCTGTGGGAGATCGGGCCGCTGGAAGCGATAGACGCCGGCATCGTGATCTTCAGGGAACTCAAGGTCAGGGACCACATCTTTTACGATGACCTGCCGTTCGTGCAGCGCGGAGGGAACCGGATCAGCGTGGAACTGTCCTGTACGGTGCATCGGGTGGGCGATCAAAAGCTCATCCAATGCACGTTCCGGAACATTACCCGGCGGAAAGAGCTCGAGGCGGAGCTGAGAAAATCGGAAGCGCGGTTCAAGGCGCTCTTCCTGAGCGCTCCCGTCGGTATCGCCTTCGTGGATGCCGAGGGCAGGATCATCGAGAACAATAGCGCCCTTGATGACATGCTCGGATCCGGCAAAGAGGAGCTTCTGGGCAGGCACTTTTCCAGCTATTCACACCCGGATGACCGGGCCGCGGACGGCAACCTGTTCCGGGAGCTCCTGGAAGGGACGCGGGATTCCTATCGCCTGGCGAAACGGGACCTTCGGACGGATGGCAGAGCGATATGGGTCCTCCTCTCGGTCACCCTGGTGCGCGGTGCGAACCGGAACGTGCAGTACGCCATCCGTATAAGCGAGGACATTACCGAGCGAAAGCGGGCAGAGGATGCCGTCATCAAGTCCCGCGATTTTTACCGGAAACTGATGGATGAGCTGCCCAATCCCATCCGGCTGGCGGACACCGACGGAAAGTGCGATTATTTCAACCGTGCATGGTTCGATTTTACGGGACGGCGAGCGGACCAGGAGATCGGGGACGGCTGGATGGAGAGCCTCCATCCCGATGACAGGGAGCGGTTCCGCACACTCTACCAGAACTCGATCAGGGAGCAGCGACCCTTCATGGTGGAATATCGGCTGCGCCATGGAGGAGGCGGATTCCGGTGGGTCGTCGAGTCCGGGAGTCCCTACCGGGGGATCGACGGCCAGCTCGCGGGGTATATCAGTTCCTGCCTAGACATCCATGAGCGGAAGGCCTTGCAGGACACATTGGAGACCATCTCCATATCCGACGACCTCACCGGTCTTCTGAACCGGCGCGGCTTTTTTACGCTCACCCAGCAGCAGATCAAGCTCGCCAATCGTACCAAGCGGCGGTTGTTCCTGCTCTACGGGGATATCGACGGGCTCAAGACGGTCAATGATTCACTCGGTCATGCGGCAGGAGACCTGATGCTCGTCGAAACCGCCAAGCTCCTCCGGGATGTTTTCCGCGAATCCGACATCATCGCCCGGCTGGGAGGAGATGAGTTCGCGGTACTGCTGACCGAGGACAGCAATACTCCCGACACGGCCGTCATTCTGGACCGCCTGCAGAATGCGATCCGCGCTCACCATGAACGTGCACCGGGCGCGGCGTCGATCTCCCTCAGCATCGGGCTGCAGGTATATGATCCGGAACATCCGAGCACCTTCGACAGGCTGATCTCCCAGGCCGATGCCCTGATGTACGAAGAAAAGAACCGGAAGAAACGGTTAAAGCCGGGGGGACACGGAGAAAGGGCAGGGCCGCAGCTAAACTAAAAAAAACACCGGGAAAGAAATTTACACGACCTCTTCGTCCTCCTTCCGCCATGCGGGGTCAACGATGCATATGAACACGAGGTCCGATGGGCCGGTATTGGTGATCTGCTGTTTCGCCTTCGGCGGAATATAGACGGTGTCGCCGGGGACGACGGGGCGCGACTCGCCATCGATGTGCATGATGCCCTCGCCGGACAGGATGTAGTAGACCTCGGATGTCCTGAGCGCGTGGAGCCACGTGGTCTGGCCGGGAGCAACGACCGCGTGCGCGAGGCTATAGCGAAGCTGCAGGTCGGCCTTGTCCGGATGCAGGATCTCCCGGAGCCGGCAGTTATCCCCCGCGATGAACTCTGTGCAATCCTGCAGGCGTCGGATGAACATGGTCCCTGCCTACCCCCCTTCACTCCCGATCACGGCCGCGATGACCTCTGAAAGCTCCCGGATCCGGTACGGCTTGATCGCCACGCCCCGGAATCCGTACGCACGAAAATCCGCCATCACCGGGTCCTCGGAGTAGCCGCTGGAAACAATGGCCCTGACCGCAGGATCGATCGCGAGCAGTTTCCCGATGGCCTCCTTGCCTCCCATGCCGCCGGGGACCGTGAGGTCCATAATGACCGCTGCAAACGGACGGCCGGCCTCCCGGGCCTGCCGGTACCTGGCAATGGCCGCATTTCCCTCGTCGGCATAGTCCACCGTATAGCCCATGCGTATAAGCATGTCGCCGGTGGTCTTCCGCATGTCCTCATCGTCGTCCATGATGAGAACGGCCCCTCTTCCCCGCACGAGCTTCTCCTGGCGGGGCGGCAGCGTCACCTCGCCCTGTGAAGCGGGCAGGTAGATATGAAAGACCGTCCCCTTGCCCAGTTCCGACGCCACGATGATGTGACCGTCATGCTTCCTGATGATGGAATAGGTGGCCGCGAGACCGAGACCGCTCCCTTTCTGCTTGGTCGTGAAATAGGGATCGAAGATCTTGCCCAGGTGCTCCCGGGGGATGCCGGTGCCCTGGTCACTGACCGTTACCCGCACATACCTGCCGGCAGCAAGGGAGGGCACATCGCCCGGCCCGAGCGTGACGTTCCCCGCCGCGATCCGGATGATACCGCCTGCAGGCATGGCCTGGTCCGCATTGATCAGCAGGTTGTTGAAGACCTGCATCATCTGCCCCTCGTCGGCATCCACGGGCCAGAGGTCGGCCGCGATCGACAGCTCATGCAGGACCCGTGAGCCTCGCAGGGAAAAACCGGCCGCTTCGGTAATGATGCCGGGCAGGGTGATGGTCTTTTTCACGGGCGCGCCGCCCCGTGAAAAGGTGAGCAGCTGCCGGGTCAGGTCCTGCGCCCTGAATGAGGCCCGCTCGGCCTTGGTCAATTGCTGGTATGCGCTGTTTTCCGGGTCCACGTCAAGCATGGCAAGCGAAATGTTCCCCATGATGGCGCCCAGCAGGTTGTTGAAATCGTGGGCAATGCCGCCGGCCAGCAGCCCCAGCGACTCCAGTTTTTGCACGCGCGACAGCTCGGCCTCCATGCGCTCCCGCTCGGCGATCTCCCTCTGCAGCCGGCTGTTGCTGCTCTTCAGCTCGGCCGTCCGCTCCTCCACCAGGTCTTCGAGCTGTTCCTGGTGTCTTTTCAGCTCTTCCTCGATCTTCCTGCGCGCCGTGATGTCCCGGATGATCCCCACCATCGAGACAGGCTCGCCGGCGTCATTTTTCACGAACGAGGTGGAAAGCCAGACAGGAAACTTCCGTCCGTTCTTGTGGAGGACGGTCACCTCGCCGCTCCACCGGCCGTGCTTCTGAATGCTCGGGAAGATCACGGTCTTCGCGAACTCCCGGTCCGCGTTCAGCTCGTTGACGTCCCTTCCCCTGAATTCCTCGTCAGTGAATCCGTAGATCTCTTCGACCGCCTTGTTGGAATAGAGTATCTTCCCGTCCAGGCCGACGATCTGCACGCCGTCCATCGCCTCGTTGATCGCCTGGGAGAACATCTTGAGCCGTTGCTCCGCGCGATTGCGCTCCGTGATGTCCCGCACCGCTTCGATGCCGGCGACGATCTCCCCCCCGGCGTTCCTGAGCGGCGAGGAGTGGATCTCGATGAAGATCGTTCCGTTCCCCGTTTCCCGCTGCTTCTCCAGGACATGGTTCCCGCCGTCGGCGAAAGAACGTGCGACGGGGCACCCCGGGCAGACCGTATCGCGCTCGGAATAGGCCTCATAGCACGTCTTTCCCAGCTGGTCCCCGACCAGGGACCGATGGACCTCGTTCTGATAGAGAATGCGGTAGTTCCGGTCCTGAATGCTGATGCCGTCGGGTATGGCCGCGATGACCGCTTCGGATTTCGCCTTTTCGTCCGCGATCGTGGCCAGGGCCTTCCGGAGCTCGTCCTCTGCGTGTCTGCGCCGGGCCAGCGTCCTTGCCGTAACAATGGAGAAGATGAACAGGGTCAGGACGATGAACAGACGGAAATAGAGCTCGTGGGGGGTGACCTCGAGGATCAGGGAATCGAAGAACGACTCCCGGGAGAACAGCAGGGAATCGAAGGCCGCGTCCAGGAGCCAGGCAACGAGACCGGCGATAATCGCGACCATCACGACATTTTCTTCGTACCAGAGCTTGTGTGATTTTATCATGGGGTCCCTCGAACCAGACCGGCGCGGGCGCGCACTGAATGAATTTATCGCTGTGCCTGGCAAATGTCAATGGAATTGTAGGTTGCGAGGCGCGGGCGAACGGCCGGCCCTTTCTCCTTGCGGACCATCGCGAAAATATGGTACATAGTGGAGCCCCTCCGGCATCCCGACCTGTCGGGAATGGAAACAGCGACATCACGCAGCAGCCGCACGTCGAGTGGGTTCGCGGCCGCGGTATCAGGAACACCATGGACAACGAGCGTATCGCACACTACCGGACCTGGTTTATCCGCTTCGTGCAGGAACACGCGACGAAGAACGAGCTGGACCAGCGAAACATCCTTCTCAAAGAGGAGCATACCGCAGGGGTCTGCGGCAATGCCCTGCGGATCGCCGTCGGGCTCGGCCTGGACGCGGACGCGACCGCGCTGGCCGGGGCCATCGCCCTCTTTCACGACGTCGGCAGGTTTCCCCAGTACGCCCGCTACCGGACTTTTGAGGACAGCCGTTCGGTGAACCATGCGGTCCTGGGCGCGAAGGTCCTGCTCGAGCGGAATGTGCTGCGGGACCTACCGGTCCGGGAGCGCTCCCTCATCGTCCGCGCCGTCGCCCTGCACAACGTTTTCATCCTGCCCGCCAGGCTCGACGACGAGGTCCGCCTGCACGCGGAGATCGTCCGCGACGCCGACAAGCTCGATATCTGGCGCGTGTTCATCGAGCTCTCGGACCGGGATCCTGCCACGTGGCCGTCGGCGACGAGCCTCGGGCTTCCCGACACACCGGCATGCTCGCCCTCGGTCCTCGCAGCGCTCGAGCAGCGGCAGATGGTGCGGCTCACCAGCCTCCGGACCCTGAACGACTTCAAGCTGCTCCAACTCGCCTGGATCTACGACCTGAACTTCGCCCCGAGCCTGGCCATGGTCCTCGAGCGGAGCGTCATCGAACGGCTCACCGCATCTGTCCCGCGGACCGAAGAGACCGCGCGGATCGTCGGCAACCTGCGGAGTTATGTGCATGAGCGGATAGAAGCTGCCGACGGCGAAGATCAACATCGAACAACTGAGCATTCCTCACCTCAATAACATGGCTCTTTTTTTCTGCACCCCGGTTCTGAGGTCCTCGCAGGCGTGACATATTGTCTTTAGTGTTTACACGACAGTAGAGTCTTCCATGTGCGCTTTCGCGAGTACGCACGCGCAGGCATGACTGTGGTTTTTTTGAGTCATCTTCCGGTCACGCTTGTGCGAGTCCCTCATCACGGGATGCAGGGGCCCTTGGAAAAGCACAAGCCAGTGACAGTTCCAAGGCTTTTGACGTACCCCTGCGCCGGGCGGCTCGGTCGCGACGACTGTGCGTATGCATGCCCTGATAAGCCTGGAATATCTACAGACTAAAAGCAGCGCATCCGAGCCCGTCCTTAAAGAGCGAGGGGAAGCGCTGCCGGCAATGGACAATTAACAAAGGAACGTTAAATCTCTTTCTGCATGCTTAGCACAGCGTCGCACTGAGCTGCCAAAAAAACAAGCCTCTTTTGTCACCTTTCCTGCGTGCCAGGAAATGCCTTCCGCGGTCCTTCGTACTCCCGAGAAACCGTCTTATACCTTGAAATCACTTGAAATCATTACGCTGTTCTGCTATGATGCCCGGGCTTGAGGAGGCGCATGCAAAAGGCGGATATCACCACCCGGGCGGTCGCGGGCTTCATCGATCTTCTCCTCGTCATCGGCATGGCGCGGCTTCCCGATGTCCTGGGGTTCCTCGTCGTCATTGGGTACATTCTCGTCCGGGACGGCCTGTTCGCCCAACAGAGCGTCGGCAAGAAAGTGATCGGGCTGCGCGTCGCGCTCACCGACGATCCCGGGAAGACCGTCTCGTTCCGCGAATCGATCATTCGGAACGTACCGCTTGCCGTTGCCTACCTGCTGTTCCTGGTCCCCTATGCCGGCTGGCTGCTCGCTCCCCTGGCGCTGACGGTCGAGGCCCTCACGGCGATGGGTGATGAGCGGGGCATGCGCATCGGCGACCTCCTCGCACGGACGTACACGGTGCAGGCGAACGCCGCGGCGGCGGTCCCGGAAGGACCGGCAGCAGATGCGGGCATGAGCGATACGACCCGGTAATACACTGCCGGGCATTTTCCGGATCCAGGCATTTCTTGAAAGGAGCTTCACACCGTCATGTTCATCAATACCATCATGGGTTGGTTCTCCAACGACATGGCCATCGACCTCGGCACGGCCAATACCCTGGTCTATGTCAAGGGCAGGGGCATTGTCTGCAACGAGCCCTCGGTCGTCGCCAAGTCCGTCAAGACCGGCAAGGTCATCGCCGTGGGCGCCGAGGCAAAGAGGATGCTCGGCCGGACGCCCGGCGATATCCAGACGATCCGTCCCATCAAGGACGGCGTCATTTCCGACTTCGACGTGACCGGCGAAATGCTCCGGTACTTCATCCAGCGGGTGCACAACCGCAAGTCCTTCATGCGGCCCCGCATCGTCATCGGCGTACCCTCGGGCATCACCCAGGTGGAGCAGCGCGCCGTGAAGGACGCCGCGATCTCCTCGGGCGGCCGCGAGGTCTACCTGATCGAAGAACCGGTGGCGGCGGCCATCGGCACGGGCCTGCCCATCTCGGAGCCCTCGGGCAACATGATCGTGGACATCGGCGGCGGCACGACGGACATCGCCGTCATTTCCATGGACGGAGTCGTGTACTCGAAGGCCATCCGCGTCGGCGGCGACAAGATGGACGAGGCCATCATCAACTACATCAAGCGCAAGTACAATCTGCTCATCGGCGAAATGATGGCCGAGATGATCAAGTTGGAGATAGGCTCGGCATACAAAACGGAAAGCACGCGCCAGACCATGGAGATCAAGGGCCGCGATCTCGTGTCCGGCATCCCCAAGACCCTCATCCTCGACGACGACGAGGTGCGCGAATCCCTGGCCGAGCCGGTAAGCCAGATCCTGAACGGCATCAAGCTCGCCCTGGAGAACACGCCGCCCGAGCTCTCGGCGGACATCGTGGACAAGGGGATCGTGCTGGCCGGCGGAGGAGCGCTCCTCAAGGGCCTCGACGTGTTCCTGCGCGAGGAGACCTCACTGCCCATCATCATCGCCGAGGACCCCCTCACCTGCGTCGCCCTCGGGGCAGGCAAGGTGCTGGACGATCTCGACGTCCTCAGAAAAGTCATGATGTAGCGTGAGAACGGCGGCACCATGCCCGGCTTCTTCGAAAAGAACAAAAAGTACATCGCCATTCTGGTCCTGTTCCTCCTCCTCTTCTGGCTGGTCACCATCCAGGTCAAGGCGGGCCGGTTCACCGTGCTCGAACGGCCGGTCCTGGCCGTATCGGGCTTCGTCGAGCGGATCATCTCCGGGACCTATCATGCCGTGATCGACCTCGGCCGAGGCTATGCGTTCCTCGTCCGCACGGAGCGGGAGAACGAACGCCTCAAGAACGAGATCGGCCGCCTGCGGCTCGAGAACCAGATCACCAACGAGCTCCTGTCGGAAAATGACCGTCTCCGGTCCGCACTGGGATTCATGAAGCTCAATCCGCCGAGATCGGCCGTGGTGCAGGTCATCGGCAAGGAATCCTCCCCGTCATCCAGCACGATCACCGTGAACAAAGGATCCTCCTCCGGCATCGGACGCGACCACGCGGTGATCACGCCCGACGGCGTCGTGGGACGGGTCCAGACGGTCCTGCCTGGAACCGCCCGCGTGCAATTGCTCACCGATCCGGGGAACACCATAGCCGTGCGGGTCCAGCGGAACCGGGAAGAAGGCCTGCTGGAGGGCAAGATCGACCGCTGCGCCCTCAAATACGTATCCTACTACATCGATGTCCAGGAGGGCGACCTCCTGGTAACATCCGGACTGGACGGCATCTATCCCAAGGGCCTCCCGGTGGCCGTCGTGACCAAGGTCCGAAAACACGAAGCAAGTTCATTCCAGACCGTCTATGCCGAACCGGTCGTCCGGATATCCCGGCTCGAAGAAGCCCTGGTGCTCCTGAAATGAAACCGCGCGCGTATCTCATCATCTTCCTGCTGCTTATCCCTCTCCAGGCAAGTCTGTTCGGCCCCCTTCCCCTGGGCGCCGCTGTGCCGGACCTGGGATTGGCCGTCCTCTACTGTGTCGGGCTTCTGACCGGCCCGATCGAAGGGGCGCTGGCCGGGATCGCGATCGGCCTCCTGCAGGACGTGGGCTCGGCAAGCCTTCTTGGGTTCTCGGGATTCACCCGGGGGCTCGCGGGGCTCGTTACGGGTCTCCTCGGGAGGCGCGTCCTGGACATCCAAAGCCCGTCGAACATCATCTTTCTATTCGTCATCAGCCTCGCAGATTCGCTGTTCTCCGCGCTCTTCCTGGAGATCACCTACGGGTCGGTCCCGGTCGTCGGCCTCTTTTTCGGCCGCGCGATCCTCCGGGCGGCAACGACCGCCCTGACCGGCTATGCCATCCTCCGGCTCATCACCGGGAAGCATGTCCTTTCGTGGATCAGGCGGCGCGAACTGCAGAAGGAGTTCTAGATGCAGCAGGACACTCCGGCGGATATTCAGAAACGGCTTCCCCTCCTCGCGGCGTTCATCGTTCTGTTCGCCGTCGTCCTCTTTTTCCGGCTATGGTACCTGCAGGTCGTGAAGGGCGCCACCTACCAGGAACTGGCCGAGAGCAACCGCATCCGGCCCATCAAGATCCGTCCTCCCCGGGGGATCATCTATGACCGGCATGGACGTCCCCTGGTCGAAAATGCCCTTACCTTCGACATCTCCATCGTGCCGGAGGATGCCCCCGACCTCGAGGATTCGATCGCCCGGCTCGCCTCCATCGTCAAGATGAGACCCGAGGCCATCCGGTCCGCGCTCGAACAGGCGGAGTCCGTGCGCGGCAAGTACGAACCGGTCAAGATCAAGGAAGAGGCCCCCTGGGACGAAGTTGCCCTGGCGGAGGCCCGGCAGAACGACCTTCCCGGCGTCATTGTGGAGCCCGAACATCGCAGGCACTATCCCTACGGCGGCATGGCGTCGCACCAGTTCGGCTACATCGGCAAATTGACCCGGTCCCAGAAAAAACAGGAGCACGTGGACACCGGCCTCCTCGTGGGGCAGGGAGGGCTCGAGAAGGTCTACGAAAAGCTGTTGAGCGGCACGGCCGGCAGGCGCATGCTCCAGGTGAACGCCGCGGGCATGAAGGTGAAGGACCTGGGCATCGAGGAGCCGAAGCCGGGCACCGACCTCTACCTCACCCTGGACCTCGATGTGCAGCGCGCGGCAGAAGATGCACTCGGCAGCCGGGCCGGGGCCGTGGTGGCAATGGACCCCAACTCGGGCGAGGTCCTGGCGCTGGTGAGCCACCCCACGTACGATCCGAACCTCTTCCCGCGGGGGATATCGCCCCGGGACTGGGTCAAGCTCTCGAACGATCCGTCCCATCCCCTGTATAACCGGGCGATCCAGAGCGTCTATCCGCCGGGCTCCACCTTCAAGATCGTCGTTTCCCTTGCCGGGCTCGATTCGGGAAAGATCGATCCCGACGAGAAGATCACCTGCACCGGCTCCCTCCGCACCGGACGCAGGGCCTTCCGGTGCTGGAAGAGGGGCGGCCATGGCCAGGTCGACTTTCACAAGGGTCTTGTGGAGTCCTGCGACGTTTATTTCTACACCATGGGCGACCGCATGGGCTTCGACCACGTCGCCGAGTATGCCCGGAAGCTCGGCCTGGGCAGCAAAACGGACATCGCGCTGGCGGACGAGAAACCCGGTCTCGTCCCCACTGCGGCATGGAAGCGGGAAAAGGTCCGTGAGCCCTGGTACCCCGCCGATAACTTCATCAATTCCATCGGCCAGGGATTCATGCAGGTCAGCCCCATCCAGGCGGCCCAGATGATCGGCGCCGTGGCGAACGGCGGCGTGTTCTATCAGCCCATGCTGCTCAAGCGGACACGGAACCGCGGGACCGGCGCGGAGAAGGTCTTCGCGCCCCAGGAGAAACGCAGGGCTGTCTTCAAACCCGAGGCGCTCGAGGCGGTGCGGAGCGCGCTGCTCGGCGTCACGTCCGAGGCGGGAGGCACGGCGCACGGCGCGGCGACGCCGCTCGCCGCCGTGGCCGGCAAGACCGGTACGGCCCAGGTCATCGCGCAGAAGGTCGCGGGCGGGAAGCTCACCGCAACGACGCAGGATCACGCATGGTTCGTGGCCTACGCGCCGGCGGACGATCCGAAGATCGCCGTCGCCGTGGTCGTGGAGCACGGCGGGCACGGCGGCGCTGCAGCGGCTCCAGTGGCAAAAAAAGTGATCGAGGAGTATATGAAACATGCTGGAACGAAGACTGCTCGGTAACGTGCCCTGGGGCATGGTGGCCCTCATCATCGCCATCGCGCTGGTCGGGCTTTCGGCCGTGTACAGCACCACCTACGCGGCGAGCGGCCTTTCGTCGCTCTTCAAGAAGCAGCTCGTCTGGATCTGCCTGGGCCTCATCGTCATGTTCGCGGCGCTGGTCCCGGACTACCATACGGTCGGCCGCTACGCCTACGTGCTCTACGCGCTCTCGATCTTCTTCCTGATCCTCGTGGCCATCGTGGGCAGGACCGGCATGGGCGCCCAGCGCTGGCTCCCGATCGGGCCGTTCGCGTTCCAGCCCTCGGAGCTCGCGAAGCTGTCGCTCGTTCTCGCCCTGGCGCGGTATTTCGCCGAGGACCCGAAGGGGGGCGGGTACGAGCTCAGGGACCTGCTCGTGCCGGGGGCCATGGTCCTCGTCCCGCTCGTCCTCGTCATGAAGCAGCCGGACCTCGGCACGGCCCTCATGCTGCTCTTCACCTCGTCGCTTATCGTCGTCCTTGCCGGGATCCGGTTCAAGACCGTGATGACCGTCGTCATGATCGGCGCGGTGGTCGCGTCGGCGGTCCTCTTCGTATCGCCCGTGCGCAGCAAAATATGGAAGTCCCTCAAGCCCTATCAGCAGAAGCGGATCACCGCCTTCATCGATCCATCCTCGGACCCCCTCGGGAGCGGCTACCACGCGACGCAGGCCAAGATCGCCGTGGGCTCGGGCCAGACGACCGGCAAGGGGTTCCGCAAGGGGACCCAGGGCCAGATGGCGTTCCTGCCTGAACGCCACACGGACTTTATCTTCGCCGTCATCGCCGAGGAGCGCGGGTTCATCGGCGCAAGCCTGCTCATCATCCTTTATCTTGTCCTGCTCCTGACCGGCGTGGACGCCGCGAAGAGCGCCAAGGACAAACTGGGCTCGCTCATGGCGGGCGGCATCGTTTCGATGCTCTCGCTCTATGTCTTCATCAATGTCGGCATGGCTACCGGCATCCTGCCCGTCGTGGGCGTCCCGCTCCCCCTCGTGAGCTACGGCGGCACGTCCATCGTTACCACCTTCCTCGCCCTCGGATTGCTCTTGAACATCCAGTCGCGGCGGTTTATGCTGTTCTATTAAAATTCTTCGCCACGAAGGCACAAAGTCGGCTCTTGCTTTCTTCGAGTCTTCGTGTCTTTGTGGCAGATCAAGGAACTACATGTACGAATCTTTTCTCCCGCTCGTCAGCAAGCCGGCCCGGTACATCGATTCCGAGGTCAATGCCGTGCACAAAGACCTCAGTTCCGTGCGGACGAAGGTCTGCCTCCTGTTCCCCGATACCTATGAGGTCGGCATGTCGCACCTGGGCCTCCGCATCCTCTACCATATCCTGAACAAGCGCGACGACACCGTCTGCGAACGCGTCTTCTCGCCCTGGACGGACTATGAGGCGAGGCTCCGGGCTTCGGGGCGGACGCTTACGAGCCTTGAATCGAACCTGCCCGTCGGCAAATTCGACATCGTCGGCATTACGCTCCAGTACGAGCTTTCGTACTCCAACATCCTGACCGCCCTGGACCTCGGCGGCATCCCCCGCCGTTCCGTAGACCGGAGCGACGCCCATCCCGTCATCGTCGCCGGCGGACCGTGCGCCGTCAATCCCGGGCCGCTTGCGGACTTCATCGATGTCTTCTTCATCGGAGAGGCGGAAGAATCGGTGCACGAGATCGTCGAGCTGAAGCAGCGGCATCCCGGAAAGCAGGCGTTCCTCGAAGCGATCAGCCGGGCTGACGGGTTCTTCGTTCCTGCTCTCGGGAAGAAACAGGTCCGGCGGCGGTTCCTGAAGAGCATCGAATCGGCGCCCTATCCCGACAGGCCGCTCCTGCCGCTCATGAAGCCCATCCACGACCGCGTTACGGTCGAGGTGGCGCGCGGATGCATCCGCGGCTGCCGCTTCTGCCAGGCCGGCATCATCTACCGGCCCTACCGCGAGCGGAGCCAGGAGACGGTCAAGGACCTCCTGCGGGGGTCCCTTGCCTGCACCGGGTACGAAGAGCTTTCCCTTGCCTCGCTCAGCACCGGTGACTATTCCGACATCGAACCGCTCATCGGCGAGCTCATGAGGACGTACCGCGAAGGCCGCGTCTCGGTCTCGCTCCCCTCGCTGCGCGTCGGCACGCTCACGCCCGCCATGATCGAGGCCATCGCCGGGACGCGGAAGACCGGCTTCACCCTTGCGCCGGAGGCGGGGACCGAGCGGCTCCGGAGGGTCATCAACAAGCCCGTGAGCGACCTGGACCTCATGGATGCCGCGGAGACCATCTTCGCGAATGGCTGGAACACGATCAAGCTTTACTTCATGATCGGCCTTCCCACGGAGACCGATGAGGACTTGGACGGCATCATCAGGCTGTCGAACGAACTGTTTGCCCGCGGCAAGCGGCTGGCGAAGCGCAGCATCCAGCTCAACATCAGCGTGTCGACCTTCGTGCCGAAGCCCCACACCCCGTTCCAGTGGATGGGCCAGGCGCCTATGGACGAGATCAGGAGAAAACAGGCCTATCTCGGCCAGGGCCTCAGGAGGCGGGGCATCACGCTCAAGGCCCACGATCCCGAGACGAGCCTGCTCGAGGCGGCCTTCGCCCGCGGCGATGCAGCTCTCGGCAGGGTCATCGAGAAGGCCGTGGACCTCGGCTGCCGCTTCGATGGCTGGTCGGAGACCTTCGATCTCAGGAAATGGAACGAGGCCTTTGCGGCGTGCGGGATCGATCTCGCGGCCTGCGCCGGCAGGACCTATGCCCTGGACGAAGAGCTTCCCTGGGGCCATATCAGGACCGGCGTGACCGACGCCTTCTTGAAAAAAGAATATCAGCGGGCTGTCGATTCCGTAGTCACCGGGAACTGCCGTGAGGAATGCACCCACTGCGGCATCGGGTGCGCCGACGGCGGTGTTCCGGAAATGGGAAGGCCGGAAGTACGAGCAGCTCGGAGCACCCAGGCGGAGCAGGCAACCCCGGCGAAAAGGGCCCCGGCCCCCCCGGAGATCACGACCCGCATCAGAATGAAATTCTCGCGCATCGGACGCGTGCGGTTCCTTTCCCATCTTGACTTCATGACGCTGTTCCACCGGACAGCCGTCCGTGCAGGCGTTCCCCTCGCCTTCTCCCAGGGATTCAATCCCCATCCGAAGATCGCCTTCGGCCCCGCCCTGTCCGTCGGCATGGAGAGCGAGACCGAGTTCCTCGACATGGAGACCGATCCGTTCATCGACCTGCTCCAGACGACGAAGGACCTGAACAATGCCCTGCCGCATGGCGTCAGGATACTCGAGTCGCGGATCATCCCGAAAAAGGCGGCCTCCCTCTCGGGCTGCATCAGCAGATATATATATGAAGTGGACCTGCCTTCGCGGCACGCGAAGGAATGCGGGTCACGGATCAGCGAGCTCCTGGCGCAGCAGACGGTGATCGTAGAAAAGGAAGGGAAGCAGAAGGACATCAGGCCGGGGATCGAATCGATCGTACCGAAGGGCGACGGATCACTTGAGATAATCCTTCAGGACACGGACAAGGCACGGCCCCGCGTTCAGGATGTCGTCGAAAAGCTCTTCGCCATACACCGTGACGAGGCCCTGCTGTTCAGGATCAAACGCACGGCGATGTTCGAAAAGGTCAATGGGGAGTGGAAAAGTCCGATGGATGTGAGCTAGCGGAGAGGAATAAATGCATCAGGAATTGAGAAGCGACCCTGCTCGCTGGTAAGCGTTAGGGGAGCGGCAACATATCAGCATATCATTTCTGACCCTCAGCGATTCCAGCCCCTAATATTCCCCGGTCCGGTCAAATTACATTAACACCAGTTCTGGTCAAGTGCTCAGGTCAGTACTGCACTCTTAGCAGATTCCTCATATGAACATCATATCTTTGAATTCCGTTCTTCGCCTTCGTTGTTGAAACAAGTTTAATGAGCGTACCTTCTGCCCGCTGTCTCTGATCCTTACACAGTAGTATTACTCCGCAACCAGGGGTAATCTGGCTAACTAACTTCTTTGAAATTGCATAACTCTCTCCAACACTCAATCGGAGTGTGGTCTCAAAGCTTCTTGCATTATCTTGCTGAGCACGCCACTTAGGTGCATTGATAACGAGTTTTGCCATATAACCACCTAATCATGCCTTTCTTGACGTCCGAAAAGAACTGCTTCATGTTGGCACACAAACTGGATTGTTCTGAGAAGCGGAAACTGCTCTGAGACCGCCGCTTTCTCCACACGCAACGCACGTAGAACTTTTACTATCTCAAGAAGCAGATCGGAAGCCAGCCACACATGTCCTCCGGCTAGCATCGGATTATTGGCCTTACTGCCTAGCCCAAACAGAGCGATTTGCTCAATGTGCTCCGGGATGTCGATGCCGGCAAAAAGCTTTGGGATATATTTTCGTCCTGATTCGAACTTCTTGCGGTAGCGTTCTTCACGCTTATCCCAGGAGTTTGAGTCCATCGAAGGCTCGATCTGGACCAAATGCTTCCTCGTCGGATGAAACGCGACCACGTCAAGCTCGCACTCCCAACCACCGTCAGTGCGCTTACCGACCAAAACATTTCTGCGAACGAAGTAGCCTTGGTATTCGTACCACTCTGAAACTAATTGTTCTAAGTAATTCATATAACCGCCGGACGACAAGGGATATGCTTCTCATGGCTGTGGCTGCTATTTTGCTTATTTCACCTCATAAATGACAGTCACGGTGAAACGGAGAGAGCACCCTGCCCACGCCTCCCGGTGCTATAATTTACATATAAGGAGGATGTTCACGGGAAAGAAGGTGACCTGTATGAAGAAAGCCGTAAAAAAAAGCAGAAAGAAGCCGGAGCGGGAAACGCTGACCGAGGCCTACGAGGTCCGTGCCTTTCGCGACGAATCTGAGGAGCCAAAGGTCATGGCCGAGACGGCCCCTGATGTTCAGCATGCGACGGAACCGAGGGCGTTCGAGCGGATCAAGAAGCTGACCCGGGGACATGGCGAACAGACGGTCCTGCCCGACGACTGCCAGTTCGGCGACAACGACCTGTGCTATGTTGATAAATAGGGCCGGCCAGGGGCGCGATCATGACAAGGTCTTTTTGCCGATGCCTATGGAGGCTGAAGGTGTGTGGTCGCGTCGAGCGATCTCCCGGATATCGCTTCCCGAGTGATTCCCATTACCTTCTCCGCTCTCCCATCAGCTCTGTGAATGGCCACCGATCCGCGCGACAGGACGGGTTCCTGATGCCAGACGCGGCGCCCCGTGAGCCCTGCCGTCGAGCTTGAAGAAATCGGTCATCTCCCGCAGATGATCGGCCTGGGAGGAGAGCTCTTCGGCCGTCGAGGTCATCTCCTCGGCCGCGCCCGCGTTCTGCTGGATCACCTGATTGAGCTGAAGGATCGCGCTGTTGATCTGGTCCGCGCCGGAGGTCTGCTCCTTGCTCGCCGCGCTTATCTCCTGCACCAGTTCCGCGGTCTTCTGGATGTCCGGCACCAGCTTCTCCAGCATGGAGCCGGCCCGTTCGGCAACTTCAACGCTGGACCCGGAAAGCTGGCCGATCTCCGCCGCCGCAGTCTGGCTCCTCTCCGCAAGCTTCCGCACCTCGGCGGCCACCACGGCAAACCCCTTGCCATGCTCGCCTGCCCGCGCCGCCTCGATCGCCGCGTTCAGCGCAAGAAGGTTCGTCTGGCGGGCGATCTCCTCGATAATCGATATCTTTCCGGCGATCTGCTTCATGGCCCGGACCGAATCCGATACCGCGTCGCCGCTCTCCCGGGCATCGGCCGCCGATTTGCGGGCGATCTTCTCGGTCTGGCTGGCATTGTCGGCGTTTTGCCGGATCGTCGCGTTCATTTCCTCCACCGCCGACGACGCCTCCTCCGCGGACACCGCCTGCTCGGTCGCATGCCGGGACACCCCATCCGCGCCCGAGGAGAGCTGCTGGCTTCCCGAGGCGACGCCTCCCGCGGCGGTCTTTACGCCCGCGACCACCATGCGCAGCCGTTCGACCATGGCATTGAGCGCGCCGGCAAGCCTTCCCACTTCATCATCCTGATCGACCTCAAGATCTTTGCTGAGATCGCCCTCCGCGATCATGTGGGCGAACGTGACCCCCTTGTCGAGGGGCCGCGTGATGGAGCGGGCAATGATGAACGCCAGCGCCAGACCCAGGACAACGGCGAAGATGCTGAAGACGAGCACGGACGTCCGTGTCTTGAGGGCTCTGTCCAGCATGATCTCTTCGGAAAGAATATGCTCTTTTGAGAGCGCCCCCATTTTCTTTAACTGGACCTGCACCGCTTCCAGCTGGGGCAGGGTATCCTTTACATACGCATCGCGGGCCTCCTGCATCCTTCCTCCGAGGCGAAGTTTCAGGATACGCGCAGCAGTCTCATGCAGCCGCCGATGCGGCTCCTCGATCTCCGCCAGCGGGGTCTTCAGGTCGGCGAGCAGCTTCTCCGCGACGCTCCTGCCGTTCCCGTAATACCATTTTCCGAAACCGCACTGGGTATGGTCCAGTTGTGCCTTGAGCTCCCTGGCCGAGTCGTCATAGACGAACCTGCCGACGGTCTGCGCCCAGGTCAGGTGGTCAACTTCCCGCTGCAGCAGCTCCCCCCTGAGCTTGTTGCCGCCCGCCACTTCAAGCCCCCCCTCCACGATCTTGCTGATCCCGTAGATCGACCATGTGCCGACCAGGGAGAGCATGATGAGTGCGCTCCCGATGCCGACCATGATCTTTTTCCCCAGCTTCAGGTTCTTCCATTGCATACGATGTTCTCCTTGATGCGAAGCGTTCCTCTCTTGCTCAAGTGCGAACAGACTGCGTGTAGTATAACATTGCATTTTATGCTATTCAACAATAACGGTGTCTTTCATTACTTATTTTCCGCTGAATTGCTCAACCATGGCGCCAATTGTTTAGAAGATTGTTAACTGTTCGCACGAGGCAAGCAGTACGCGGGCAGGGCAGGCGTAATTGCCATGGCGGGCAAGTCGTGCTGCCCCATGCCTGAATACGCAACAACAACCACCTGTTTTATTTGGAAGTATTATAGAGAGGATCGGACAATGCAGGTTTTTTCAGACGTGACCGGAGGAATACCAGCGTGCTTTATGGATCATGAAGTCAAAACAACCTCTCAATTGAAGCTCCCTGCAGCAAGCTACGGGGAATGCGCTCGCTCCTGGATTCAGGCTTTCTTCCTCATCGCCCCCTGCGCCCACTGGTCGATGCGGATCGCCCGGTAGCGAAAGATATCCTCAAGCTGATGCCTGACCGTGACGGCATGGACCAGGTTTCCCAGCGGTCCGAGGGGCAGTTGATAGGAGACCGTATCGTTCATGAGTGTGCCCTCTGGAGCGTCTATGAACGTGTGCAGATGGCTCCAGGAGCGGTAGGGGCCGGTGATCTGGATGTCCGTGAACTGTTCATGCGGCCGGTAACCCGTGATCCTGCTCTTCCAGGGGAGCGGAAGCCCTAACCACCGGATGGTATAGTCGTACTCGGCGCCTTCGCACATTGCGGTCATCTCATCCCTGTCCTTCATCACGAAGTTCAGCCAGTCCGGCGTGATGTCAAAGAGGTTCCGCGGGTCCTCGAAGAACAGGAACACCCGCTCGCGCGGCAGGGCCAGCACCTGCGAGACCGCGAGCCGATGGGCAGAGCGGTCGAGCCGGTCGAAGCGGAGGGTGAAGGTCGGGGGAAGCGTGAGGGACATAACGGCCTGCTTTACCACGGAGGCACGGAGAACGGATATGCTTTTACCACAGATGAGCGTGAATAAAGACCATCATACTAGTTTGCCGCAAAAAGGCGCAAAAACCGCAAAAGAGAAAGATCCTCTTGCGGATTGTGCGCATCTTTGTGGCGTAAGAGGGATTCGTCTTTTGCTATTCCCTTTTATCTGTTTCATTTAGAAGAACCTTCTGTTGGTCATCTGTGGCCGACAGACTTGCTTATTCCATGACCCATGACCCATGCCCCCTGACCCGCTACTTGAGCCGTTGAATATTCTCCACCGTATCATTCTTCGGAGAGTTCACGCTGGCCGATACTTCATACAGCTCCATCTCATCATCGGGATACGGCTTGAGCAACGGCAGGAGCTTTTCCTTCTCATGGACGGAAGGGTCGAGCCAGAGAGCAACCTTGTCCCGGGAGGTGATGACCGGCATACGGTCGTGAATGGGTCTGACGATCTCGTTCGCCTCGGTGGTGATGATGGCGCTGGTGCAGACCTGCTCTCCGTCCGGTGAGGTCCAGAGGTTGCACAGGCCGGCCATGCCGAAGGGTTTGCCGTCCCTGCGGTGAATATAATACGGCCGCTTCTTCCCGCCCTCGATCTTCCACTCATAGAACCCGTCGGCCACGACAAGGCACCGGTGACGGCTGAAGGCCTGGCGGAAGCTCGGCTTCTCGGCAACGGTCTCCGCCCGGGCGTTGATCATCTTGTATCCTTCCTTCAGGTCCTTTCCCCAGGAAGGCACGAAGCCCCAGCGGCAGGCGGCAAGCCTGTTCGTCCCGCCTTCGCTCACAATGATGGCGATGTCCTTGCCCGGCGCGATGTTGTAGCTCGCCGGGAGCGTGAACCCGCCGCCTGCAAGCCCGAAGAGCTTTGCGATGATCTCGAAGGCGCTGTGAAGCTCGAACCGTCCGCACATGGGACCCTCACCGAACAACGGACCTTACTATTACTACAGCGGCTTTTTGTCTATTCGCTCATTTACCCGTCATTCCTGCATGATGTAAGTCGGGATCCAGAAGCATTGATTTCGCGTTTGCTTGAAAATCCTGGATTCCCGATAGAGACATTCGTGAATGACGAATAAAGCATCAGAGATCGTCTGCGAGCCCTACTTCTTGATGTCCTCGACGGAGATGAACGGAACAGCGCCGCCGGTGACGCTCGGGAGCTTGCCGTCCCACTTCTCGATGGCCTTGATCTGGGCGTCGATCTGGCGCAGCTTGATGAGGTCCGGTGAGATCACCTGCTTCTGAAGACGAAGCGCCTCGGCATCGGCCTGGGCCGTTGCGATCTTCTGCTGCGCCTCCACCTTGATCCGGTCCAGGTCCCGCTTCGCCCTGAGTGCGTGCTGCTCGGCGGTCTGCTTCGACTCGATGGCCTTGTTGAACTCCGACGAGAACTGGAAGTCCGTGATGGAAAGCTCCACCACCATGATGCCGAAGGGCGCCAGGCGGTCGCGGAGATAGTTCCGCACCTGGGTCTTGAGCGCCTCCCGCTTCGAGATCAGTTCCTCGGCGGTGTACCGCGCGGCAGCCGACTTGAAGCTCTCTTCGATGCTGGGATTGATGATCTTCTCCGAAACGTCCCGGTTCGTGCCGAGGGTCTTGTACACATCGCCCACCTTGTCCGGCTGGAGGCTGTAGTTCAGGACCATGGTGGTCTGGACGATCTGCAGGTCCTGGCTGGCCGCCTCGGTCTTGGTAGTGGTCTTCTGAACACGCACCGTCATGCGGATGATGTCCTCCATGAAGGGGACCTTGAAATGCAGCCCTTCGGCGATCACGCGGTTCACCGCGCCGAACCTGAGGATGATCCCCCGGTCGCCTGCGTCGATCACAAAGTACGAGGACATGAACATCATGAGAACGAGAACGACCAGGACGCCGACTGCGACCATCTTCGGATATTGCTGCTGATCCATTTTATTACCTCCGGTTGAGAGTGTGCCGCGCGAAACCGCGCGGTCGGTGAGATTATACTATAGCAAAAAAAGACCTTTACCGTCACAAAATGTTCGTGCGGAAAAGGTCTTGACGAAAATTCTTCACGGCATTCTCAATCGTCGATAGCCAGGCACCCTCTCCCTTTTTCCCTCTCCGGTGATAAAGGCCCCCTCACCTCTTATCCTCTCCGGACGATGAAGCCCCCTCTCCCTTTTTCCCTCTCCCACAATGGGGAGAGGGGCAGGGGTGAGGGTCTTGTGCAGGAAGGAGAGGGTGAGTCTTCATTAACGGGCAGGGGTGAGGGGCGGTCATGATCCGGAAACTCGCTCTTCGAGCTCAAACGGTCCGAAATGTTTAACCCCCGGACTCAATCGCCTGCTTAAAATTTTCGAATGGGACTGCATAGTCCTAGCGTCTGGAAAGGCAGGGCTTTAAGTCATTGACATACCCCAGCGCCGGCTCGATCCGATGCTTTCTGTCGGTGGTCCTGGCGTGAAGTCTGTGCGTATGCATGCCCATCCAAGCCAGGAGCAACGACAGACATAAAAGCAGCGCGTCCGCAGGGGAAGCGCTGCCGGGAAAGGGACAATGAACAGTGGAACGTGAAACTCATCCTGCATGCTTAGCACAGCGAGCCACCGGGCTACCCAAAAAAACAAGCCTCTTGAACATCCAAGACAAATCTCTTTTTTCGGTGTCCTCTGCCTCGACCGTTACGTTTTCTCGATCACGAACAGCAGCTGCTTCTCCCGGACCGTTTCGTTCAGCTTCACGCAGACCTCGGCGATACGGCCGTCAAAAGGCGCAAGAACGGCGTTCTCCATCTTCATCGCCTCAAGGTTCGCCATCTCTTCGCCCTTCCGGACGACGTCATCCACTTTCAGGGCGCCGCGGCCCGGATTGCCGATCCGCCAGACGCTGCCGTTGATCGGCGCGCCGACATCGCCGGCCGCCTTGGCCATCCGCACCTCGGTCTTCTTCGCCCTCGGGGTCTCCACGGTGTACACCCGGGTCTTGTTGTTCACGCGCATCACGACATCGATGATCCCGTCGTGCTCTGCCCCGACGGAGACCAGCTCGAGAGAGTGGGGCTTGCCCCCGAGCTCGAAGTCGACCTGCTCGCCCGGTTTCCGGAGCCCTTCGCGCCATACATCCGTGGGGAGCACGAGCGGCGCCTCGCCGAACTTGTCGCGGAACTCGAAGTACTCCAGCGCGTCCTTGGGATGCATCAGCCACAGGATGAACTCCTCGTCCGTTACATCCCTCCCGAGGGTCTCGCCAAGCTCCCGGCGGAGCCGGGCGAGGTCGTCCTCGGCGACCGATTCGAGCGGCGAGAGCTCCTTCCGCTCCCGGACCTTCGCCTGCCAATCCTCGCCGAAGGCGCTCCGGTACACCCAGTCCGCGGGCCAGCCGACCGGCAGGCGGCCGTAGTTGCCGAGCAGCAGGTTCTTGAAATCGCCGGGCGCGTTCCGGAAGAGCAGCAGCAGCTCCTCCTGCTCAGGCCTGGTCATGGCGTCGAGGTCCTGGACCTTTTCCTCGACGAACTTCACCATAAGTTCGATAATGTGCTGAACTCCGACGTCGCCGCGCTCCTTGGCGTACTTGTTCACGATCCCGCTGCAGGTCACCCAGGTGATCTGGGAGCCGGGCGTGACGTCGAAATACTTCACGATGCGGTTGTACAGGGACATGAGCTTCAGGACCGCCGGCATGAGGTGCAGGAACTCGGCCTTCTGCGCCTGTTCGAAGGAGCTGGGGAACGCGCCGCCGGGCATCTTATGGAGCGTGACCGTGTGGTCCAATCCTTTAAAGGGCGACTCCGCCCAGTCGTAATCGCTGATCCACTCGCGGACCTTCCGGACCGCGGCCTCCGCTTCCTGCCGGTCCATATGCACCGGGATCCCCGATTCCTCGAAGATCGCCTGCACGGCGAGGATGGGCGAATGACCGTAGAACCGGACCAGCGAGTCCTCTTCCACGTCGAAGATGGTCGCGCCGGCCTTCGCGGCGGACAGCAGGGCCGGGATCGCCAACCCGTCGGTGATGTGGCGGTGGTAGTTGATCACCAGGCCCGGGTACGCCTGCTTGATCGCGCTGATCAGGTTGCCGATGCGGGTCACATCGCCCACGCCGGCCATGTCCTTCACGCACAGCACGATCTCGTCCGTGCCGCCGCAGAGGTCCACGATGTCCCGGACCGTTTTGAGATAGTACTCGTTCGTTGCCCAGTCGGCAACGGTGAAAGATATGGTGGGCTCGAAGAGCCTCCCCCGCTTCATCACCACCTCGGCGACCGCGCGCATGTTCCGCACGTCGTTCAGGAAGGAGAAGCAACGCCACACGTCGATGTCCACGGCGCCGACGGCCTCCTCGATCACGTTCTTCGGATAGGGCCGGTAGCCCCAGAGGTTGGTCTCGCGGATGAGGGTCTGGAGCAGCACGTTCGGCATGAGCTTCCGGAGCAGCGCGGTCTCCTCGAAGGGGCTTTCCCGACGGTTCATGATGCCCACATGCCAACGGGCGCCGCCGTGGCACTCGGCGCTGAACAGTCCCATGCGGTCGTAGTGCGGCGCCAGGGTCTTGAGATCGTGGATGCGGTGGCGGTTTTTGAAGTCCGACTGCCCGGCGTCGCGCATTCCGACGGAAGTGAAGCAGGCCCCCTTGAGGGCGCGGAGGGCCTTGATGATCTCTTTGGGCGACATGCCCGGCTTGACGAATACAGGGTCGTTCATGCTTGTCCTATCCTCTACCCTTTGGTTGTACGATGCTCGCGAGCGGAAACCCCCATCTGAGTGACCTTCAGGTCCTTGATGAGCCCGTCCGAGATCGAGTATATCCATCCGTGGATGTAGAGCTTGCGGCCCCGGTCCCACGCCTTCTGGACGATCGTATTGTGCGTCAGGTTCTCCACCTGCCGCTTCACGTTCAGCTCGCACATTTCATTGAGCGTGATCCGTTTGTGCTTCCTGACGGACACCCGCACGTTCTCGAGCCAGTGTTCCAGCATCCCGTACGTGGCGTTCTTCTTGACGGCCGCGATGCCGCCGCATCCGTAATGACCGCACACGATGATGTGCCTGACCTTCAGGACCTCGACGGCGTACTGCAGCACGCACATCAGGTTCATGTCGGTATTGATGACCTGATTGGAGATGTTCCGGTGGACGAAAACATCGCCCGGCAAAAGTCCCGTGATCTGGTTCGCCGGCACGCGGCTGTCGGAACAGCCGATCCACAGGTACCTGGGCCGCTGCTGCTTCTTCAGCTTGGTGAAGAACCCGGGGTTCTCGATCTCGACCCGCCGGGCCCACTCCCTATTGTTCTCCAGCAGCCTGAGGATGTCTTTCATGTTCTCCCGGCAACCACTGACGTCAAAATATCATTACCGCAACGGAAACGTCTATCTCTCGCAAAGCCGCAAAGACGCAAAGAACGGCAACGACATAATTTTGAGAAAGGCCCCTGAAATTGCTAAGACCTGAATCAATATCCTGTTCTTCATTCTAATTAATAGCTTATTTCTGTGAGGCTTATCCCTTTGCGTCTTTGCGTCTTTGCGAGAAAACAATCTTTTCTTGTGTTATCTTCTCTACATCCACTTCTGCGGCCCCAGGGCCGAGATCTCGGCGACATAGCGCGCGATCTTGAGCACGTCGTCCTCGCTGTTGTCGTCGCTGAACATGGAGATGAGCTCGTCCAGATGCTCCTCGATGAACCGCGTGGAGAACTCACCCGCAATGAACGACGGGTGGCGGATGATGCTGAGCAGCAGCGGCTGCAGCGTCTTGACGCCCTCCACCCGGAGGTTCCTTCCCAGGCAGCGGTCCATGACGCGGATCGCGCCCTTCCTGTCCGCGCCGGCCGTCATGAGCAGCATGAACAGCGAGTCGTAGTAGGGGGGGATGTCGCCGCCCTCGTAGACGCCCGAGGCCACCCGCACGTTGGGGCCCATGGGGGTCTGGAGCCGGGTGATCTTCCCGAAGGAAGGGCTGAAGGTCTTCGGGTCCTCGGCGTTCAGCCGGACCTCGAGGGCCCACCGGTTCGGCCGGATGTCGGCCTGCTTGAACGGCAGCTTCCTGCCCACGGCCGTGTCCAGCATGATGCCGACGATGTCGAGGCCGGTGATCAGCTCGGTGATGCCGTGCTCCACCTGCAGGCGGGTGTTGACCTCGAGGAAGTAGAACTTCTTCGTGGCCGAGTCGAAGATGTATTCCACCGTCCCCGCGGTGACATAACCGATCTCGCGCATGAGCCGGGTGGCGGTAAAGCAGATCTCGTTCCGCAGATTCTCATCGAGGCTGGGCGACGGGGCCTCCTCGATGATCTTCTGGTTCCTGCGCTGCAGGGTGCACTCGCGCTCGTAGAGATGCACGACGTTCCCGTGGGCATCCGCCACGATCTGCACCTCGATGTGCCTGCCGCGCTCAATGTACTTCTCGACCAGGATGGTATCGTCGCCAAAGGACTTCTTCGCCTCGGACCGGGCCTGGGCCAGGCCCTGAACCAGTCCTTCGTTGTTCTCGACCTTGACCATGCCCTTGCCGCCGCCGCCGGCGGAAGCCTTGATGATGATCGGGAACGCGACATGCTCTTCCGTCATCCACTTCTTGATCTGCTCCACGTCGGTGACGTTGCTGACACCGGGGATGATGGGCACGCCGGCCTTGCGCGCCAGCTTCTTCGCCTGGATCTTGTCCCCCATCAGGTGGATGACCTTCGGCGGCGGACCGATCCAGATCAGGCCCGCGTCGATCACCTTCTGGGCAAAGGACTCGTTCTCCGCCAGAAATCCCCAGCCGGGATGGATCGCGTCCGACCCGCTCCGGAGCGCCGCGTCGATCATGCGGTCCATGTTGAGGTAGGACTCGACGGGCGGGGCCTCGCCGATGTGCACGGCGGAATCCGCCATGAACACGTGATGGGCGAGCCGGTCCGGGGAGCTGTACACGGCGGTGGTGGGAATGTTCCGGTCGCGGCAGGTGTGCATGACCCGGACCGCGGGAACACCCCGGTTCGCGACCAGGACCTTGGTTATTGTTCGTTCCATGATCATTTCTCCCAGGTCCCCAGGGACCAGTCAATTGAGCTCGGTGAGATTCGGTTGACCTTTTCCCGGACTGGTTGACGCCGCCCGTGGTGCCGGAGCGGTCTTCCCTTCGTGAGAAAAGCGAAGTTGAAAATACCATTTTTTTTCTAACTTGTAAAGACCCGGTTTTACAGCGGACCCGACCGCGATATTCCTGTTCCCATTGAAAAACTCCGTGGTATAATGACGCGTTCATGCGGCGACCGCGCCGCAGAGTTGCCGATCTACTTAATTACAGGGAGGGTGTTGCATGAATCGATCTCTTCTCATTCTCATCGTCGGCGTCATCGCCGCTCTGGCCGTCACCGGGACAGCATGGGCCGATCTCTCCAAGGCGGAAAAGAACCTCGATCGGGAATCGAAGCGGCTGGATGCTACCGCGGCGAAACCTGATGGTGAAAAAGCGGTGCTCAAACAGATCGAAGCGGAGTTCCTGGTCAGCGACGCGCAGGTCCAGGCGCTCCGGGACCGGAAGCTCGGTTACGGCGAGATAGCCATCGTTCTCTCATTGGCGAAAAGGATGCCCGAAGGCGTTACCGAGGATACTATCCAGAAGGTCCTGTCCATGCGCCAGGGGCCGCCCGTGGCGGGCTGGGGCCAGGTCGCCCGCCAGCTGGGAGCCAAGCTCGGGGCGACCGTGAGCCAGGTCAAGAAAATGAACAACGACGCCAACCGCGAGATCAAGAAGGACCACGCCCGGGCCGGCAAGGCCGATAAGACCGATAAGAAAGCGCAGCAGGAATTACATCAGGAAAAGAAGGACCCCGAACCGCCGAGCACCTTCAAGGGCGACGGACGACCCATGAACCGCGGCGGCGGCGCGATGTAGCAGCCTGCATCAGCCACTGGTTCGTACGGCGTGATACTGACGATCCCCCCTGATCACCGGGCTACACGTGCCCGGCTGATCGCCCTTTCCAGGTTCCGGCTGATGCTCTCCTTGGCGTTCACAATGAAGATGCGGTCTTGTATGTGAAAGAGCTCCCGCTCGATCCGTACGACCGCGGGCGGATCGCTGCTTCGCTTCGCCAGCGCCTGCTCGAACATCGGCACCAGCTTGTCCTTCATCCGTAGCTCCGTGTCCATCAGAAAGACGGAGAGCTCCGGGGAAAGGTCCTGGACGCGATCGAGGAACGCCGTCACTTCACTGTCCGTGACCTGCTTGGGAGGCGAGGATTTCACCTCCACATAGAGAAGCGAGCCGTCCAGCTTCGCCAGCACGTCGTAGTCCCCGCCCACCTTCGGCCGTCTGAACTTCACGCCCCAGAGCGCCTCGGCGCCGAACTCCCGCCTGAGCAGCTCCGCAACGTACCATTCCAGAGTCGGCCCGAAGCTGGTGATCGGCCTGTGCGACAGTGTATAGCCGGCGGCCCCTTCTTTGATCATCCTGATATCGCGAAGATAGTTGATATAGGTCCTGATGACCCGGGCTGTGGAATAGCGCGTCACCTCTTCGAGGGTGAACCGGTCCTGGTGCTTGATCACGTCGCGGAGAAACAGCCGGAAGGAATACTTATGCAGGCCGGTGTAGAAGCCGTCGCGGAAGGGCTCGTCGGGGACCAGCAGGTCGTCGGGAGGCTCCTTCTTGTAAACCCGGAAGCCCCGGCGTTTGAGCAGCATGTCGAGCGGGGGCGCAAGCTCGTTCAGCGTCCTGCGCAGCCGCTTCACCTCGTCGCGGAGGAACGTCAGTTCTTCCGCATCATGGTCATCGAGCATTGCCATGGCATAATTCTGGATGCTTGACAGGGATTGTTCCTGTCCCCTGTCCCCTGTCCCCTGTCTCCTGCCCCTTACTCCCAATCGAGCAGCCGCTTCTGGCCTTCCAGCTTCCTGATGTCCGTCACGTCCTGGCTCACCTCGAGCGTGCCCTTGTACGTTCCCTTCTCGTCACGCACGGCAAAATACTGTATCAGCAGGAACCTGCCCTTCATCTGGATCCAGAAGTCCGCCTTATGGCGACTGCCCGCGCGGAACTCGTCCAGGATCCTCTGGACCATGGCGAAGCTCTTGGGCGGATGGCAGTTCTGGACCTTCCTGCCGATGACGCCGGGGCTGCGGGGAAAGATGCGGTCCTTCGTGGCCGAGTAATAGCGCACCTCATCGTTCTCATCGACAAAGGAGATATCCACGGGCATGTGCTTCAGCATCATATTGACCTGCTCCATCGTCATCTGGCCTGTATCGAGCCTTACCATCCCTGGCCCGGCGCTGACCGGTTCGGGTGCGGCGCCGGCCCCGCCGGTCCAGCCCGCTTCCGGCGTGATCCAGGCATAGCCGATCTCTTCCTCGCCCTGCCGCACCTTCTGCCATTCCGCGTCGGTCAGGAGGCCGATGGCCATGGGGAACAGGATATGTTCTTCCTTATAGATCATGTCGCGGATGCTCTTGGAAAGATAGCGGAGCGTGTTCACCACGTCCGGAGCAAGCGCCTTGCTGACGCCGGCCGTGGCGCTCTTGAGCGCGACGCGGATGTCGTCATGGAGCGCCCACATGACCTGCGACGGACCGGTGATGCCGTGGACCTCGAGCACCGGGAACAGCTGGTTCTCCTTCCGGAGATAATGGAGGTCGATGCCCGACAGGCGCCCGACGATCGTCGTCAGGGCCGGCTGATCCTTCGCGAAGCGGGCCTTATCCGGCGAATCGCCGATCTTCGCAAGAACATGGTCGAGCTCGTGCAGGATCCCCTCGGCCGCCCGGTTCTCGATCATGTACGTGTGGACCGGATGGCCGCGTGGTACGACCGGCGCGTCCTGCGCCGAGAGCGATTCCTTGAAGACCTCTACGTGCACATCGCACAGCCGCTTCACCTCGCTCTCGGGCATGCCCTCGTCCATCAGCCGCTGCTCCATCTTCGCGATCTCCGACGGATCGATGTCCTTGATCAGCTCATGGAACTTCCGCTTGAGGATGTTCATTTCCACACCCCCATGGAGGTCCCGCATGATGTCCTTCAGGACCTCCTGGCGGGCGTCGGCGTCCATGATCGGAGAGCCCCCCTCCTTCGCCGCGCCCACGGCTGCATCCGTGCCGATCCTCTTCCTGATCTCCTCCGCGATGTCGTTGAGCAGCCGGCCCGGGTCGATGCCGCCGATTGCCGCGGCCTGCGCCACGGTCGCGACCTTGCCCACGGTCTTCCGCATGACCGCGCTCTCCAGCAACTTGAACTTGGGAGACCGCTCAACGAGATACTCCATCAGGAAGGGATATTCTTGCAAGAGATCGTCGATCTTGGTGTTCGCGTTCAGGTCCATGGTCCCTCCTCGGATACTGATACTATAGAAATGGTAGCACAGTTTTCCGACCCGTGCGGTCTCGCAGAAGCTTAGGGAAATTGTACAGGTGAGGCGGTCAGAGAGGTATGATACGGATCATCAAGAGATATGACTTTTCAAGCTTGATAGTTTCGTAAAAAGTCGAGAATTCCGTTTTTGCGAGCGTAGCGAAGCAATCTCGTGGTTCGTATTTGCCTGAAAAGTCAAGATTGCCGCGTCGCTCCGCTCCTCGCAATGACAGCAGAGGGGACTTTTTACGAGATCATCGATAGAGAAGGGTCTTGAGCTGGCTGGCAGCGGTTAAGGCTTGCGGGCGGTAGTACTTTACCCACTCGCTGGTGTCCCGGTTCTCCCGGTTCTTTTCATGCATCGTGTTCATTTGCAGGAGCCCGGTTCCTTCTGACAACGGGCTTCGCTCCTCTTCTCGGCAAGACGCATTTCCCTCCGCGCCTTTGCTTCATTGTTCCGGCGGCGGTCCTCATCGGTGAGGAGGATGAGCGGCGCGACCCCCCTGGGCTTTCCCTGCTCATCCAGTGCGACATAGGTGAGATAGGCCGACGCCACATGGCGTACCTCGCCGGACATGAGGTCTTCGGCTTCCACGCGGACGCCGATCTCCATGGAGGTCCTGCCGACGAGGTTCAGGCTGGCCTTGAAAAAGAGCAGGTCGCCCACGAAGATGGGGTTCAGGAAGTCCATCCGGTCAATGGAGGCCGTGACCACGTTCGACCGGGCATGGCGTGTCGCAACCACGCCCGCGGACTCGTCAATGATCTTCACCACCACGCCGCCGTGCACGTTGCCGGCGGGATTGGCATCCTGGGGGATCATCATCTGGGCGGTGATGACGCTGCTGTCCTGTACCCGTTTTCCTTCCATATATATATAAGACCTCCGGTTGCGTGAATATTCCATTGTAACAGAATCACCGGAAGAAAAGAACCGGATAAAAGGCCCCTGCTCACCGGCCGGGGCTATCGAGCACCTGGCGGACCTTCGCGGCGAACTCATGGATGCCGAACGGTTTCCGGATGAAGTTGGTCCCGCTGTCCAGCACGCCCTGCGAACTGATCACATCTGCCGGATATCCCGACATGTACAGGATCTTGATGTCTTTCAGGACCTCTTGGAGCCGCTCGAACAGTTCTTTTCCGTTCATATCAGGCATGATGACATCGGATATCACCAGGTGGATCTCTCCCTCGAAGGAGCCTGCCTTCTGCAAAGCATCCCGGCCCGACAGCGCGGACAGGACGCGGTACCCCCTGCCGCTCAGCATCAGGGACACAAACCGCAGGACCTGCTCCTGGTCCTCCACGATCAGGACAGTTTCGGTTCCCCTTTGTAATTGCTGCTCTTTCGCCGCAGCCGCAGCCGCTCCAACAGACACTTCGTTCACGGGGAGGAAGATGATGATCTCGGTCCCAGCGCCCGGTTCGCTCCTGACCTCGATGTATCCTCCATGCTGCTTGACGATGCCGTAGACCGTGGCCAGGCCGAGACCGGTCCCCCGCCCCGTCTCCTTGGTCGTGAAGAAGGGCTCGAATATCTTCGACTTGGTCTCCGCATCCATGCCGATGCCCGTATCCTTCGATAGGAGCTGCACGTAGGTCCCCGGCACCATGCCGGGCCGACTCGCCGCATAGGCCACGCCGACGGTGATGTCCTGCGTGGCAATCGTGAACGTGCCCCCCGACGGCATCGCGTCCAGGGCGTTCACGGCGAGATTCATGATCACCTGCTCCATCTGGCTCTTGTCTGCCAGGACGGACCGGACCGACGGCGCAAGGCGCATGGTGATGGCGATGTTCTCCCGGAGCGTCATCCGCAGCATCCGGGTGAAGCCCGACACCACCTCGTTCATGTCCAGACGGACCATCTCCAGCGTCTGCTTGCGCGCAAAGGCGAGCAGTTGCCGCGTCATGTCCCGGACCCGTTTTGCCGCGTTCGTGATCTCGGCCAGGTCCTCTCTGCGGTCGTCGCCGGACGGGAGCTTATGCTCCAGCATTTCCGCGTACCCGAGGATGGGCGTGAGCATGTTGTTGATGTCATGCGCAATGCCCCCTGCCAGCCTGCCGACCGACTCGATCCTCTGGGCCTGCAGGAGCTGCTGTTCGAGCCGCGTGCGTTCCTCCTCGCCACGCTGCCGCTCGGTTATGTCCACGATAGTCGAGAGAAGATGGGACTGCCCTCCTATGGCAATCATGGTCGTGGAGATCAGTCCGGTCCGGATCTCTCCGGATTTCATGCGGAACCGTACCTCCATGCCATAGGCTGAACCATGCTCGTACACCTGCGCCATCACTTGTTCGCGGTCCACGTGATCAAAAAAGATCCGCAGCTCTTCTGACGTCTGACCAATCACTTCATCGCGTGTGTAACCACTTTCCTTGATGAAGATATCGTTCACCTCGACATACTTCCCATCGACAGCGGATGTTATAACCATTGCATTGGGACTGCTTCGAAATGTCGAGACGAACTTACTTTCCGATTCCCGCAGCGCCTGTTCCACCCGCTTGCGCTCGGTCACGTCCCGGGTGATGCCGAGCAGCGACTCCACCCTTCCCTCCTCGCTCCGGAGCGGGACCGCGTGCGTCTCGAGCCATAAACGGGACCCCTTGAAACCGACCATCTCGAACTCGAGCGAGCCGCTTTCGCCCGCGAACACCTGCTCGTTCAGGCGGATGAAGGCCTCCCGGTGCTCCGGGACCACGAGTTGGTGGACCGGCTGGCCGAGCACCACATCGATGCTGTCGGCGTCGATCATGGCAAGGCCGGCGGGGTTCATGAATTTCACGATGCCCCCGGGCCCCAGGATCTTCACGCACTCCGGCTCGTTGTCGATGATCGATTGCGTGAACGCCAGATTACGCTGCAATGCTTCTTCCGCCTTCTCCCGCTCCTCGATGCGCCGCCGGATGAACGGGGAAACCAGAGAAATACCGACGAGCCCGAACACCCATATGCCGCCGAAGAGCATTTCCTCGGAAACGAGGCGCTCCTGCAGGACCGGGGCGAAGATATTCATAGGAACGGAGGCGCCGATGCCGCCGCGCAGGTCACCCAGCTTGTATCCCTGCGCGGCATGGCACGCCAGGCAGGGCTTCACGATGATCAGCGGGTACATCAGGCGGTAATGCGCGGCCCCCTGGTAATCGACGACCTCGCCGAACTCCTTGGCGCCGCCCTCCAGGTTATGGAGCGCTTTCTCTTCCCAGGCATCCGGGACGTTCTCCGACCGGATCGGCCGAAGGCTGGTGTAGTGCCCCTGGATCTTCGTGAAGTCCCTTCCAAGGGCATGGACTTCGCGCATCATCGTTGCGGGATGGACCAGCGTCAGCCGCCGGCCGGAGGGGGTGAGGACATCGCGTTCTTTCAGCGAAGAGAGACGCGGATTCGCCTGAGTTCGGTCCGTGACCGGGACGTAGACACCGCCGCGTTCGGCAGCCCAGTACCGGTAGAGCATATCCTTCTCGATGCTCTGCACAGCGGTCTCGTGGGCAAGATATTGGATGTGCTGTTTCGTGTCGTAGGCGTAATTGGCCATCGATGCCACACAGATTCCTGTCCACAGGACTGCCGCAAGCGCCAGGATCCGGTTGAACGTACGGCGCATGTTGCCGGGATCTTTTTTCCGGGTATCCATTTCCATCCCCTCACCCACGTGTTACGGCTTCTCTCTCGCCGCAAGATAATCTCTACAGAGTTGCATTATATCACACTTGCTTTGTCAAAATCTGGTCTGAGAAAATGCGCACGGGGGCTTAACAGGAGGGAACGGTATGACCGGGAATTGCGGCGTGCGATCAACCGTGTCGCTCTTCGCGGCAGAGCAATGACGTTGATAAGCGAGATCGATGTCGGTAGTGAGCATTCCGACCATTCGGTTACGTTCATGACGGCACCTGGTTGCAGGCAGCCGGTCCCCTTTTTCCCGGCGCCTCGAAGCGCCTGGCTTGTACCGCCTCGCGAACTCAGGTCCGCAGTCTACAGCCGTCCGGTCTGGACCTGTTCGAGCATCCTTGTGCTCAGTCCTTCTGCGACCGCTTCGCGAACGGTCCTCAGCAGCGCGCGAAGGCCCACCGGCTTGCCTATATACCGGACGACACCGAGGTCCGTCGCGCAGAGGTAGCTTTCCAGGTCTCCGTGACCGGTCATGATCATGACCGGCACAGCCAGCCGCATCTCCTTGATCCGCCGGACCAGCGTGAGCCCGTCCATGCCTGGCATCCGGTAGTCGACGATCACGAGATCGATGTCTGCGCGCTCCTGCAGTACCATCAGCGCCGACTGGCCGTCTTCTGCCATGATCACACCGTAGTCCGAGCGCGACAGCATGTCCCCTACGGTCCCGCGGACCGCAGGATCATCATCCACCACAAGGATCGTGTCCATTCATACCCCTCATTCCGGCCTTTGGCGTGTGATCGTTCGAAAGCCGGTTATCTGCGGCACCGCAGTTCCTGGTAGAGCCCATCCCGGATCGCCCTGATGCTGCTCTCCAGGGCGAAAAACCGTTCAGCCATGTTGCTGTTGACACCGTGTTCTCTCAGTTCGACGCGTTCTAGTTCGTTCAGAACAAGCTGCGCCCGCGTCAGTGAGTTCGCCGCCTGCTGCACATCCTGGAAGCTCAGCGGTCCTGATTCGCGCAGTATAATTATCTCTTTTGACAGGCGCTCGATGCACAGGGCAAGATCATCGGCCTTCTCTACATTGTGGGACAGTATCATGGCATACTGTTCAGGTATTAACATAGGATTTCTGATGCAAGCGGGCTTCCTGTCGCATCGCTGCTGCGGCTTCGCGCGCCCCTCGTAGAATTTTCTCTTCGGCTTCAGGTCTTTTCAATGACATGAAGCTTTCCCCTGGTCGAGGCAAACGCTCACATGCCTGATAATCGTCCTTACACCGGTATCGTTACGCGCCGACGGTTGGCTGATCCGCCTGGAGGGTCGCCAATTCATCGGTGGAGAACACCTTGTCGATGTCCAGGATGATGATGAAGCGGTCGTCCCGTTTGCCCATGCCTTTGATGAACTCCGTCTTGAGCTTGGTCCCGATCTTGGGCGCCGGAGCGATATTCCCGGGCTCCAGGTCCAGAACTTCCTGCACCGAATCGGACAAGGCCCCCAGGATTGTCGTGTCGTTGTCCACGGTCACCTCGGTGATAATGATGCAGGTGTTCACGCCGTTCTCGGTCTTCGACATCCCGAACTTGAGGCGCAGGTCCACCACCGGCACCACGCTTCCCCGCAGGTTGATCACGCCCCGCATGAACTCCGGCGTCCGAGGCACCTTGGTCACGGTGGTGAAATCAAGGACCTCCCGCACTTTGGTGATGTCGAGCGCGAACACCTCGTCGCCAAGCTTGAAGGTTAGGTACTGGGTCGTCTGGGTCATCTCTGCTACGCTCATGGAAGCCATGGTTACCTCCTGAACATGCAGGGTTCAGGGTGGAGGGTATCGGGTCCCGGTAAACAAACTATTTCCCGTCCTCATTGAACCCAGTACCCTGATTCCTGGCCCTGCTATTCGTTAGAATTTCACGAACTCCTCATCCATTCTGTCGCCTTTCCCGTGGCCTTTCCCGCCAAGGTCGAGATGCACACCTTGTAACGTCGTTTTTTTATTTCGATGAGGGACCAGGGCGGGCCGGGCATGCTGCGCAAGCCATGGAGCCTTGTCTGATTTTTCAGGCAAAGCCTCGTGCTCCGCAGACTCCACCTTGAAGAAGGAAACCATATCTTCAAGGTTCTCCGCCTGGCCAGCAAGTTCCACGGCCGTGGACGCCATCTCCTCGGCAGCGCCCGCGTTCTGCTGCACCACCTTGTTCAGTTGCTGCAAAGCATTATTGATCTGGTCCGCGCCGCCCGCTTGCTCTTTGCTTGATGCGCTGATCTCCTGCACCAGCTCCGCCGTTTTCCGAATGTCCGGCACCAGCTTCGAAAGCAGTACGCCCGCCTGCTCCGCAATCTCGACGCTCGACCTTGATAATCCGCTGATCTCCGCGGCCGACGTCTGGCTCCGTTCCGCCAACTTTCGCACTTCAGCCGCCACGACCGCGAAACCTCTCCCATGGTCTCCGGCGCGCGCGGCCTCGATGGCCGCGTTCAACGCCAGCAAATTCGTCTGGCGCGAAATCTCTTCGATGACGGATATCTTTCCCGCGATCTCCTTCATGGCCGACACCGTGAGCGAGACCGCCTTGCCGCTCTCCTGCGCATCGCTCGCGGACTTGAGAGCGATCTTTTCGGTCTGCATGGCATTGTCGGCATTCTGGCGGATCGTGGCATTCATTTCCTCGATCGACGACGATGCTTCTTCCGTAGACGCCGCTTGCTCGGCGCTCCCCTGGGAGAGCTGTTCGGTTCCCTCAGCGATCATCCGCGCGTTCTGTGAGGTCTTCTGCGCGCTCATGCGGATCTGGGATATGAGGCCTCGAAGATCAGAAACCATTTTCGCCGCCGCCTGGGCAAGACCACCGATCTCATCCCGGGACTGCATACTTCGGTCCGTGAGGACCTCCACCCGCAGGTCGCCCTCCGATATCCGCTTGTTCATATCGGCAAGCCGGCTAACGGGTGTTATTATCGATTTCCCGATTAACAGCACCACCCCCACGACAATGATGAAGACCGCGCCATTGACGGCGAGCAGCAGCGCCAGCATTTTCCCGGCGAGAGACTGCGCATTCGCCTCCAGTTCATCGTTCTCCAGGCCAGTCATCATGACGAGACTGTCTATCTGTTCGATGAATCTCCCGTAACGCTGCTCCTGGATGCCCGTGGCCAGGTTCCGCGCGGCTGCCCGGTTACCTGCCGCTACAGCGGGAAATAGTTCGTTCTCGGTTGTCTCAATGAATGCAGACCAGGTCGTCTTGGTGTCCAGCACCGTCACCTTCTTTTCCTCGTTCTGCATAGCCGACAACAGCCCTGCAAAACCGGACTCGATGTCACCTTTCAGGTCGGTCATGCTGGCCCGGACCTGGGCGGCCTTGTCCTTTTCGGACTCATCGATAATAATGGACAGCTGGGCTCGATAGTGGTTCAGTTTCGAGCCCAGCTTGGCGATGTTCTCAAGAATGTCCTTGTTCACCTTGATCTTCTGGTACAGGTCGCTCCCGATCCTAACCTTGGAAAGCAGGAAGACACCGGAAAAGGTCGATGCCGCCAGCCCGGCCAGCACGATCAAGCTCAACAGCCAGAGTTTGTTCCGCAGCTTGATATTCTTGAGTGGGGCCGTGACGGCCTGCACTATGCTGGTTATGACTGAGGAAAGTTTCATGATCGGCCCTCCCTGTATCCGCCCCAGGGTTACCGGGGGCGGAGCTTTCCTTTCTGTTGCTATTTTTTTACAGGAACAAAATTAATGCCCACGATCTTCTGTCCTTCCGGCGACAGCATGAAATCGATAAAGCTCTTCACATCACCTTTTGGCAGACCCAGCGTCACGAGCAACAGCGGCCGTGAGATCAAATAGGCCCCGGACTGGATGTTGGCGGCCGATGGTGCGATACCGTTCACGGTTACCGTCTTGACATTCCCGCGCAGATCGCCGCTCACCGCGGCCAGCAGCCCGAAGCTCACGCTGCAGATCGAGTTCTCGTTTTTGGCGACATCAACGATCTGATCGCGGGGAAAGTCTATTTCCTTGAAACCCGAGCCGTAGGAAGCGTTATCCATGGCCATTTCCTGGAATGCCATCATCGTCGCCCGCTTCTCACCCGCGATCTCGGTGTTCGGCTGTATCGGTGCGTCCTTGCCGCCAACTTCCTTCCAATTCTTGATCTTCCCGGTGAATATACCCTTGATCTGTTCTTTCGTGAGATTGTTGACAGGATTGTTCTTGTGAACGAATACCGCGATGGCATCATAGCCAATGGCCGTCCCCAGCAATTTCTTCGCTTTTTCCTCCGACTTCAGCGTGCGAGACGCGCCCGCGAGAGTTACTTTCCCATCGAGCAATGCCTGAATGCCCTTGCCTGATCCCGGCTGTTCGACGGATTTGAACTTGATCCCCGTCTTCTGTTCAAAGGCCTTTACCGCGCCCGCGTCCAGGACCGACATGCCAATCGTCGATGAACCGCTGTAGGAAAGTTCATCAGTCGCGAATGACGCGCCCGCCAGCGTCACCATGAAAATCACCACTGCCAACCAGATCTTGTTCAGCATAACAGCCTCCTTTTGAATGACCTCGAATTTGAAGCCCGATAAACAGCTTTTAAAAGCCCGCAAGATATCAATTACGTGCAAGTTCAGGTATGGGCAATAAACTGTACGAAGCCCTTGGTTATATGGCCAGTACTGCCTGTTGCATCATCCATGCCGAAACGCATTTGCTTGTAATTGCTAAATAAATGCGCGCCTCACCTGAATGGACTCTGATAATTATCAAGAAGGGTGATAAGGAATTATCAAATTGAGATAGGAGGGGGAGATAAAACAGCGAAAGGTTGATGTTCCTATACGTCTGCAGACCCCATGCTCTTGAGCCGGCGGTAGAGCGTTGCCTGGGACATGCCGAGGAGCTTTGCCGCCTTGACAACGTTGCCGCCGCACTGCTTCAATGCGTTCTGTATGGCATCGCTCTCCATGACGTCAATGGTGCCCTGACTTGCCGCCTGATCCGCTTGCGCCGTGTCCCAGAGTCCGGTGAAATGCTGCGCCGTCAGCTCTTTGCCGCGCGCCAAGAGCACCGCCCGCTCGATCAGATATCTGAGCTCCCGGATATTGCCGGGCCAGGAGTAGGACGAGAGGAATTCCATGATCCCGTGCGCTATGTCGCGGTACTGGTAATCGCATGCGGCAAGGAAATGATGGACCAGCGGTGGTATGTCGTCCCGGCGCTCCCGGAGGGGAGGAATGTGGATCGGCAGCACCTGCAGCCGGAAGAGCAGGTCCTTCCGGAATCGGCCCGCCTCGACCTCGGCCTGCAGGTCCCGGTTAGTGGCGCAGATCAGCCGGAAATCGCTCTTGCGCACGCGCGTATCGCCCAGCCTGCGGTAGGTCCTGTCCTCGATCACCTTCAGGAACTGGGCCTGTATGGACAGGTCCATGTCGCCGATCTCGTCGAGGAACAATGTACCCCCGTCGGCGGCCTCCAGGAGTCCTGGCTGGTCCTGCACGGCCGACGTGAAAGAGCCTTTCGCGTGGCCATACAGTTCGCTCCGCAGGAGCTCGCCGCGGAAGCTCGGGCAGCTCACCTCCACGAACGCACCTTTCCTCCGGTTCGAGCTTTCGTGGATCCATCGGGCCAACACGCCCTTTCCGACGCCGGTCTCTCCCGTGATCAGCACCGGCCCGTCATTCTCGACGGCGACCTGTGCTATCTCCAGCGCTTTGCCCATGGCCGCGCTCGTGCCGAAGAAGAACGGACCCTTTTTCTTCAGCAGGTCGCTGGTCTGTGCCAATCGGCGGAGTGAGACCACTTCAAGGCTTTTCTCCAGGAAAACGGCGAGTTCCTTGAGCTGGACCGGCTTGGTCAGGAAGTTATCGGCCCCCTTCTGCATTGCCTCAACCGCGAGCGGGATGTCCGCCTGGCCGGTGATCATCACGATGGCCGCCGTAGGGTTGGCGGAGCGCACGTCATTGATGAGCTCGACGCCCTTGCCGTCGGGAAGGTACTGGTCGATGATGACCGCTTGAAAATCCGTGCGCGCAAGCCTCTCCCGCGCCGCTGCGAGCGACGGGGCCGTTGTTACCGCGTAGTTCAACCCGGTAAGGAACTTTGTGAACAGGGACAGAACCGACTGTTCATCATCGATAATGAGGATATCGTGCTTCATAACGCTCGTGTACATATGGCTCGAACTGAGGAGCAAAGGATATCATGTATATATTGTAACATATTGTTGCATTAATTATCAAGGCTCCGCGGATTTTCTGTCGGGAAGAACGGCAAGAAGATCGTCAGCTACGCCGCGGCAGCGTCATGCACCGTGCCCCCGTGCGGGCCTCTTGCTCCAGCCGGGCCCCCGCTCCCTCACCAAAGACGAGCTCGACCGCTTCCACGAAGGCTGGGGAAAGATGGTTCGATCCTTTCCGCGCGGGGGCAGTGCAGCCATAGGTCAGCGCGTCGCCGGCAAGCGACAGGACCTCATCGCCTTCGGACAGGCTCATCGGCCAGAGCAGGCAGGCTTTCGGTTTGACCTTCTCCAGGGGAAGTCCGAGGTTCATCCCGGCCGTATGCAGGGAGCACCTTATTGTATGACCCTCCACGTAGGCGAGCAGGCAGAGTCCGTCCTCGGTCGTATCAAGGGCGTGCAGGCCGGGCTCCACGTACTCGAACACGTTGTCGTAACCGCGATCCGTCTTGAGATGCGGGCAGAGCCTGGCGGCCTCCGGCAGGACCTGGATGATCCGCTTCATTTCCGCGTTGGTAACACAGACCTCGTAGGACGAACAGCAGCAGGGCTCGTCCTCTGAGCAACCTCTGCACCGGTGCTCGACCGAACGGAGCGACGCAAGATCGACCGACACCGTTCCCTTTCGCCTGGCCGGCCGCGGTTTTCGTTGATGGTGGTTCGAACTCATGAATAATCCCTTCCAAGCAAGTTCAAATTGTATTTTTTGCCCGCCGATAACAGTTACGCTCGGACATGCCAACATGCCACGTTCAAGACTTGGCTTTTGACGTACCCAGCGCCGAGCACTTCACGGAAATCGCGGTCCCGGCCGGTACGTCAGGGTACGAGCGGCAGATATACGGTGAAGGTGCTGCCCTGGCCTGGCCGGCTCGCTACCGTGATATACCCCTCATGTTCCTTGACGATGTCGTAGACCATGGACAAGCCGATCCCGCTTCCCTTCCAGTCCCCCCGCGTCGTGAAGAATGGTTCGAAGATCCTCTCCTGCTCCGCCGCATCCATGCACTCTCCGACATCGCTCACGGATACCGTGGCGTATGCTCCGATCCTTCCATACCCGGTCCGCCGGATGAAGGCGGCGTCGATCGCCGCCCGGGCTGTGGACACGGTGACGTCGCCTCCCCGCGGCATCCGGTCACGCGCGTGGGCCGCGAGGTTCATGAGCGCGCGCTCCATCTTGACGGGATCGGCCATGACCGTCAGCGGTCCGGAGGAGGACCGCATCACGAGCGTATACTTCCCGGTCAGCAGCGAAGCCAGTATCTGCTGTCTTTTTTCGACGAGATCGTTCACGTCGTGAAGGGCCCGCTTCGTCTCCGTGCTCGCGCCGAACTCCTTCAGGGTCCGGATAAGGACCTCCGCCTGCTCCATCGTGGACTGGACCTTCCGCGCCAGTTCAGCGTGACGCTGGCCGTCTTCGCCATGCTCCCGGAGCTTCGTATCCAGGCGCAGGTCCTTGAACATCCCCTCGAGATCGCCGGAAAGATGGGCCGCCATCCTGCCGACCGCGTCCCGTATCTTTTCATAGCGAAGTTTGCCTTCGGTCCGCTTGTGCTCCGTCAGGTCGAACAGGATCCACATGGCTGCCGCCCGCTCGCCGAACTCTATGACCGACGACGTCATGACGGCCCGACGGTCCAGTCCGTTCCGCCGGAGCACCCGCATTTCCTTCTGGGCATGGCCCGGCTGCGGCTTGACGTGTGCGAGGCTGTTGGGCTGAACCGCGCCCTGGTCATCGGGATGGATGATCTCGCGTATCGGCATCGCCATCAGCTGCGCCCGCGAATAGCCCGTCATATCCTCCGCCGCGGTATTGGCGTAGACGACCGACTCTCCCCGATGGATAAAGACCGCGGCAGGCATTTTCTGGGCCAGCGTCATAAAGCGCTCTTCGCTCTCCTGCAGCGAGGACCGTATCTTGCGGGCGATATCGGCAAGCCTCGCATTTTCCAGCGCGCTTGCCGCGTGCGCGGCCAGCGTTTCGAGGAACCCGACGTCGCTCTGGCCGAACGCCTCGCCGCTCACCTTGGCGCCGAGGACCAGCGCCCCCTGGAGCCTTCCCTGGAACAGGAGCGGCACGAGCGCCTCGGCCCCGATCCCCCGCATATAGGTCTTGAGGCGAAAGATCTCCGGGTCCTCTTCCGACCCGGGCATCACCGCCAGGACGAGCGACCGGTCCGTCTCCAGCAGCTTCTTCACCGCCGCGTCGGCAAGGGAGCCCCGGCCCTGCATGTCCAGGAAGAGACCGCGCCCCTGCCGCAGGATGAAACCGTCCTCAACGTGATGGAGGAAGACCCCCGCGTCCCTGATGCCCGGCCCGGCGCACGTCGTCTCGATCAGATACGCGATCAGCTCGTGCTCCTCCTTTTTCGCGTTCAGGGCCACGATCGCCTCGCGCGTCAGCGTCTCGTAATTGTAGCGGTTGCCGATGATGAGGCTGTTGACGAGGGATTGCACCTTCCCGGTGACCGGCGTTCCGAACAGAAAGAAACCGAGGACCGCGAGGGAAATGAAGCTTGACATCCCTGTTCCGAAAGCGGGATCGATCGCCGTCAGCAGGGCCGCCTGGATCCCCGAGAACACAACGATCAAAATGAGGATGCTGAGCGTCCGCGAGACGATGATGCGCATCTCGAAGAGACTGTGCCGGACAATGGCGTAAAAGGTGAGGACCACCCACGGCAGGCCGAAATAGGACCCCAATCCCGGCTCCACCCCTGAACCCCAGACCGCCGGCATGATGCCCGCGATCGTCACACTGCCGAGCGCGAAGATCAACGCGCCGTATAAAAAATAATCGAGCTGGAACTTCTTGATCCCGGTCAAATGACGTCTGGTGCGAACGATCTCGACGACAAACCAGAGGATCATGAGCGCGCCGATGACGCGCGCGGGCACCTCAAGGGGGCCGGGATGGTTCCTGTAGGGGATCAGCGAATACCCGGGGGTGACGATCAGATCGGTGAACAGGCAGAGGGCCAGGATGGCCGTCCAGTAGGGATACAGAAGATGACCCACCCTGCGGGCGGCCCGGCTCGTTTCGGACCGGAGATAATAGAGGAATTGCAGGCCCGCAGGAATGGCGAACCACCCGATCCAGTTCAGCCGGGCGAAGAAGATAAAATCGTACCCGCGTGACGACGAGAGATACATGACCGCGGTATTCAGGGCGTAGGCGGAGGAAAAGAACGCGATGGCCGCGACCGAGCGGTGCACGGGATTGCTTCGCCTGCTCTGGCCCAGCAGCAGGAATCCCAGAAGAAGCTCCATCGCGGCGATCGGCAGGAGCGGGTACGCGATGATCTCAAAACTGTTCATCCGATAAAGGCTCCTCGCCCGGGATCCGTGCGGGGTCGCATGGTGCACGGACAGGCTCGACACGCAGGTTCATGCGACATGGATTATATCACATTTCAGACCGTATGGACCACCGGTCAGAGCCCCAAGGGTCCCCTGAGCTGCGTTCCCCCCTGCTCCGCCCACGCCCGTGCGACCGTGTCCCACTGCAGCGCCTGAAGCAACGCGTCGAAGGTGTGGTCCAGGGGGGCGTGGATCGAAAGGCGGCGGCCGGTCCCGGGATGGATGAACTCGATCGCGGAGGCGTGCAGCAGCAGCCGGCGGCAATTGAACTTCCTGCGGAAGAACTCGTTCTGCTTTCCGTCGCCGTAGGTCGTGTCGCCGACAACGGGGTGAAAGATGTGCTTCATGTGGCGCCTGATCTGGTGCGTGCGGCCCGTCAGGGGAGCGGCTGCTACGAGGGAATACCGTGCCGTGGCATACCGCCCCACCGGCTCCCGCAGTTCAACGGTCGCGAGCCGCCGATATTCGGTGACAGAAGGTCTTCCGGGGGCATCCCCGCTCTTCTCCTGACCGGTCATCTTCCCGCGGTCCTGCAAGGGATGATCGATGCGGTCCCCCTCGCCCGTGAATCCCCGCACGACGGCAAGATACCTTTTGAAGACCATTGCGTCCGCAAAGGAGCGTGTCATGGCCCGGGCGGTCTCCCGGTCCAGGGCGAACACCAGGGCGCCTGACGTCGATTTGTCCAGACGGTGCAGGGGATAGACCCATCGCCCCAGCTGGTCCCGCACGATCTGCATGGCGATCTCGGTCTCATAACGGTCGATGGCGCTCCGATGGACCAGAAGTCCCGACGGTTTGTTGACCGCCACCAGCTGTTCGTCCTGATACAGCACGGGAAGCGATCTCATGGCGCGCCCCCGCGCACGGCACGACCGCGCGGTCCCTGCAGGCCCGATCGCTTGCGAAAGAGGACGACATCGCCTTCCGCGAAGGTCACCTCCGCGTTCCACTGGAGGGCCAGCCAGCTGAAGGTCGGGGGAGAAAAAAAACAGACATGGGTGGGATCGTTCTTGTAATGCCACCCCGGAAAGGCCTCCCGCGGAACGGCATGGGCCGTCATGACGCCCAGCCAGCCGCCCTCGTTCAGACAGGCCCACAGCCGCTCCAGCTCCCTCCGCGGACCATGGAGATGCTCCACCACCTCGGTGGCCGTTATGAAGTCATAGCGCCGCTCAAGCGCCGCGGGAACGTGTTCGTAGAAATGGTCGAAGATCGTCATGGTGTGGCCCGCTTCTTCGAACATCCGGGAGAGCGTCGGGGCGGGGCCGGAGCCGAAATCGAGGCCGCTGCTTCCGCGCGCCAGCCGCTGCTGCAGCGGAATGAACAGGCGGCTCAGGAAGCGGCGGTAGTCCGGATCATCGGGCGAGTTCCGGTGCAGGTCATATCTCTTCTTTTCCTCTTCGGCCGACAGGAACTGCAGGGGAGGAACGAACACCAGGCCGCAGGCGCCGCAGCGGTGATAGTCCCGCCGTCCATCATGGTAATACCAGCGCGCGTCATCGTTCGCGCACAAGGGGCAGGTCATGGGTTCGAGGGCTGGTCTCCCGGGAGACACCTCCGGGCCCGGGCGGTTGCGGCTCATTGCGTACCCTGACCGGCGAAGCGCGCCTTATGCCGCAGTTCGACCGTGCGCGTTACGAAGGTGAGGCCGGCGGCGAGCACGAGCACGCACGTAGCCGTGAGATAGGCGTCGTTGTAGCTCCCCGTCCCGGTCGCCTGCTTTGCCGCCTCGAACAGCTTCCCGGCGAAGAGCGGAAAGACGAAGCCTCCGGCGCCCCAGGCGGTGAACACCAGCCCATAGTTGATGCCGAAGTTCTTCAGGCCGAAGTTGTCCTTCACGGCCGAGGGGAACACCGAGAGGCAGGCCCCGTAATTGAAACCCAGGAGCATCGAGACGATGATGAAGGCGGTCATGTCGGTGAGGCCCGTCCGGAGCACCATCATCAGGCCCGCCTGGAACAGAAAGATGATGCACATCGTCCAGAGCCGCCCGATGCGGTCGGAGAGCATCCCGGCGATGATGCGGCCGGCCGCGTTCCCGACAGCGAGCAGGGCGACGAGGATGAACCCCGCCTCGATCTTCCCGAGCTTCGCGATGGTGGTGATGTTCCCGATGATCATGAGGCCCGCGCCGGCAGCGAAGGCATACATGGCCCACAGAAGATAGAAGAGCGGTGATCGAAATAGTTCCGCGGGTCCCAGGTTCAGCGCGGCCGCGTCAGCCGCACGCTTGCCGCCGGGATGAACGTCCGGCGGCAGGTACCCCGGGGGCGGGGCGACCAGGAACTGGGAGAGCGCCGTGACGACGACCAGGAAGCCGATCCCGAAGAACAGCAGCGTCCGGTGGATGTTGCGTTCCTTGAGGCTGAGCAGCTGGGCTGCGGCGTCCTTCCGTGCCGTGTCCTTTGCTTCAAGGTCCACCGCGACGTGCGTGACGTCGGCGCCGCCGAACTCGGCCTGGGTGGTCGAGAGCACCTGCCGGGCCTGCTCGAACTCCGCGTCGGCCAGCTCCTTTGCCCGGGCGAGCTCCACCACCGCGGGGACCGGCTGTCCGGTGAGGCTGAAGCCGGTGAGGTGGTTCGCGATCGGCGAGATGTACACCGAGGCAAGGCCGAAACCCGCGACAACAAGGCCCGCGATGAGGCCGGTCTTCCGGCTGGAGAACCACTTCACCGCCGGAGGCGTTGCCGAAGCGTACCCCAGGCCGATGCCGGCGCCGGCGAAGATCCCGAACCCGATGACGAACGCGGACACCGTGACGGCGTAGGACGCGATGATGCAGCCGATCCCGGTGAGGATGCCTCCTGCGGTGGCGACCCACCGCGGCCCGATCCTGTCCTGAAGCCGGCCGGCGGGGACCATCACGAACGCGAAGACGATGCACGCGATGGAGTACGGGAGCGCCTTGTCCGAGTCGGACCATCCCCACTCGACGGGGATCGCCTTCTTGATGACGCTCCAGGCGTAGAGCACGCCGAGCGCGAGGTTGATGCCTATGCCCGCGAACGTCACGGTCCAGCCCTTATTCTGCATGGCGGTGTATTTCTCCGATCGCGACGAGAGGGATACGGCGGAACAGGATAAAAGGTCAGGACACGCTGCGTCAGTTGCCGCGCACTTTGAACATCACGGCGCTGATCTTGTCGATGCGGACCGTGGCATCATAGAAGTCCCTTCCGGAGAGCTTCGCAATATGCACGAGGCTGTCCCCGACCTTGCTCACCGTGCCTTCCAGGTTGTCGCCCGTGTCCATCCGCACGATCACCCGCTTGCCGATATTCTCCGACAGGATGTCCTTGACCGTTGCTGCCGCTGATCTCAGTTCATAACCCTTTTCCTGCGCCGAAGCTCCCGGGGCATGGACCATCAGACAGAACAACGCGATCAGCAGGACACGCATCATTGTTTTCATCTACATGAACCTCCCGGAATGAATTTGAGATCGATCCCTGCGCGTGCGCCCAACAAAGAAAAGGTACTATAAATCATGACGAATGGCAAGGGCGTTGTAGAAATGCACCGCTTGTCACCGGGAAGAATAACACTTTACCATTCCGTCGCATACTGATAGACTATGCCGACTGATGATGAAAAGAATAGCCGCGTCAGCGGCTTCGGTGCCATGCCGCTGACGGCCTGAGGGAACCCTGATGATGCCCGGCAAGCTCAGAAATACCCTGGTGTCGCAGTTCACCGTCATGATCCTGTTGATCCTCGTCGTGGGACAGGGCATCCTCTACACCTGGCTGCTGCTCTATCAGAAGGCCTATCTTGAGCAGAGCCTCCACCGCGAGATGAAGACGGTCGCCCGGCAGATCGCCGATACCGCCCTGACGCCGGGCGTCGATCAGCGGTCCCTCGACCGGTTCCTGGACCTGGTCGTCAGGACCGGGAGCGTTCTCTCGGTCAGCGTCGTCGACGGGAGCGGGAGGCCGCTCGCCTCCCGGACCGCTCCTGCGGCGCAGTCGCGTAGCGCGGGGACGGTCGGGACCCCCTCGCGCTGGCTGTTCTCCATCCCCGACGTGAACACCGTTCGTGTCCCGCTCCGGACAGGCGGCGCGGGCGCCGTCGAGGTTGCCTACAGCGGACGGACGGTGAACGAGGTGATGGGCCGGTTCCTGGTCATCCCTCCGGTGATGCAGATCATAACCTTCCTGGTGGTGATCTACGCCATCGTCCGGTTCTTCCGCAGGCAGGTCTCTTCTCCTGTGGCGAGCATCAACGCGGCGCTCCGCAGGATCACGGAAGGCGACCTGGTCGCCGAGGTCCCGGACGTCGGCGGCGCCGAGATCGGCAGCATCGCCACGGGCGCGAAGTTCCTCGCCGAAAAGCTCTCCACGACCATCAACCGGGTCAATTCCCTTTCGAACGATGTCGCCGCGGCCCTGGAAGGGCTGACCGCGGCCCTTACGGGCGTTCGCGACTCCACGCGCAGCCAGGCGGCCGCCATTGACGGCGTCATGTCCGTCATCAGGAAGGCGAACGAGCAGCAGCGGTCGTCGACGGAAGGCACGGACCGGCTTTCCCGCGTCTCCTACGACAATGTGTCGTCCCTGCTCGAGATGCGGTCCGCGGCCAGCGAGATCGCCGAGAGCACCGAGCGCCTGTTCCGGTCCGCGGCGGACGCCCATACGATGATCTCCGCGATGTCGCAGATGACCACCACCATCGCCGATAGCAGCGGAGAGGTGTTCCGCGCCATGGAAACCACCTCCGCGTCGGTCGAGGAGATCAGCGCGTCCCTCGCCGCCGTTCGGGAGAATGCCCGGCGTTCATCGGAGTTCTCCGCGCGCGTGCGCCTGCTTCTGACCGACCGGGGCACGCTGGCCGTGGCAGATGCCATCGAAGCCATGGAGAAGATCGCCGAGGAGGTCGACCACTTTGAGCAGATCGTCACGCGACTGGACGAGCAGTCAAAGGACATCGAGAAGGTCCTGTCGGTGATCCGGGAGGTGACCGACCGGACGAACCTCCTGGGCCTCAACGCGTCCATCCTTGCCGCGCGGGCCGGAGAGCACGGGCTGGGCTTCGCAGTCGTCGCGGGTGAGATCCGGTCGCTCTCCGAGGGGACCGAGTCGTCGGCCAGGGACATTTCGGCGATCGTAAGGACCATCCGGTCCCATATCCGGGAGGCCGTGAACGCGATCCACGCCGGGGTCAAGAAGGTCGAAGAGGGGAAAGGCCTCATTTTCAAGTCAGGCGAGGCGATGGGAGAGACCCTCGAGGCCGCGCAGAAGACGGCCCAGATGACCGCCGTGGTCGAGAAGGCCACGGTGGAGCAGGCGGAGGGCCTGCAGCAAATACGGATCGCCGTGGAGAACTCCCGTCTCATGCTCGAGCAGGTCGCGAAAAGCACCGAGGCGGAGCGTCAGAGCGCCGGCAGCATCCTCGACAGCATCAGCGAGGTGAAAGAGGTGGCTGAACTGGTCAGGAAAGGCACGGGCGAGCACGCCGCCGGCACGCAGGTCATCTCCCGGAACCTGGAAGAGAGCCGGGACATGGTGACGCAGATCCACCATGCGGCGCAGGACCAGCTCAAGGCAAACGAAGCGATCGTCAGCGCGATGGAGCAGGTCAAGCACTCGGGACTGGCCGCAATGAAGGACCTCGAAGAGATGGCCCGGTCGTTCGGCGCGCTCAAGGACGAGGTCGAGATACTGAAGAACGAGATGGCGGTCTTCCGGACGAAGAGCGCCCCCGCGAAGCCGGGCTCGCCCCGCTGAAGGTCTAACCCTCGTCCTCGGTCGCCTGCCTGGATTTTCGCACGGGACTGCAGAGTCGCCAGAGTCAGGAGCAAAGCTTTAAGTCTTTGACGTACCCAAGCGCAGGGTGGCCTGGTGCGAAGACTGTGCGTTTAAGCTCCCAAGTGCAAAGGCAATGGAGCTTCGATCCTCAGGGTAGTGAATATTTATCCTAATCGCTCGCTATCCCAGCATACAGCGCTGGGAATGCGCTCGCTCCTGGATTTGCATGCCGTGATCGGCCTTGAAACAACCACCGACTCGAAAGCAGCGCGGCCGCAGGGGAAGCGCTGCCGGACAAGGGACAATGAACAGGAGAACGTGACATCTCTTCCTGCATGCTTAGCACAGCGAGCCACCGGGCTGCCCAAATAATAAATACCTTGAACATCTGTGGATCGGGTAGGAGGCGGGGTCGCCCCCGCCGTCCTCCCACACCACCGTACGTGC
>ERZ1292625.130-Hain-H41-01um-R1-130-length-123931-cov-16_pt1 | contig 123931 bp, 169 predicted proteins | sample MGYA00564400_ERZ1292625 | MGnify/ENA primary metagenome ERZ1292625 (study PRJEB36523, sample SAMEA6512639) | groundwater metagenome | collected 2019-01-08 | study: AquaDiva: Metagenomics assemblies of 32 groundwater samples
GCCCTTGTTATGGGATGTGTTTTTAAAAATTAGCGGGGGCAATCTAAAATCAAATTAAAATGGGATACATTACAAGTTACAAACTGAAAACAAAAGGAAACACAGATTTGATTAGTCAATTTGTGGAAGAAAATGAAAACGCTGCTTACGCTTTAGAAAGCAACGGAAACACCAATGAAAGTTGCAAGTGGTATGACCACGAAGAAGATTGCAAAGCGTTTTCATTGAAGCATCCTGAAACACTATTTGAGTTGCAGGGTGAGGGTGAAGAAAGTGGAGATATTTGGGTAAAGTATTTTGAAGGTGGAAAAATGCAGGTGTGTAAAGCTCAAATAGTGTTTCCTCCATTTGACCACAAATTATTGAAGTAGCGGTGCGGTGGGAATTTTTAAAAACATTTCCCATAACAGGAACGTTTATAGATGATAGACATAGAGACCAGGGATATTATGGCTATTATAATAGGGATAAATATGAACAGGCAGCCACAAATAAATTAACAGGATATACAGAAATAACTTTCACACAGTTTAAAGAATGGGTTTAAGTATTAAACAAGATTATATCCCACTAATTTTCAATTAATTATGTATAGCTGTATTAGAATCAAACAGAAATTAAATCAATTAAGACTGGAAAAGAAAATAGGCAGAATAGAATTAAAAAAGGGAGAAATATCACAATTTAATATTTCTGAATTACAGGAATGTGGATATATTGTTAAAGAAATTAAAAATAAAATCATAATAAGCGAATGAAAAAAAGCCAATTAAAGGAAAAATTTATTTAAAAAAATTTCATAATTTGGAATTTAACTGGATAACTAGATATAATCCAGATAAAAGAGACCAAGGATTTGCTATTTATAATTGTTCTAGTCCCTATTTAAATGATTCTACAACATTTTCTGAAGATACTTATGATTTTTTAGATTGTCCTCTAGAATTAGAAAACTGGTTAATTTCATGTGAAAAGGCTAATAAATTTATTCCTTTTATTGAGCTAAATAAGGAATTCATACCACAAATCTTTAATTAAATGAAAAATCAGGAATATTCTTCAGGAGATATATTAGTATGTTTAAGAACATGCTGGTGTTATGGAAGACAAAAACAGGCTTTTCAGGGGTATTTCTATCAATGTAGAGGTGTTTGTCCTAAGAGAAAACCTGGAGAAGCTCATTATGATTCCTATAGTCGTTCCGACACAGCTGGACTGGAAGAATTTCAATATATATTAACAAAGAATAATTTCAGAAAAGCAACAGAAAAAGAAACAGAATTATTTAAAAATGGGCAATTGTGTATACAATATGTTCCTTTAATATTTAATTGATTATGAGCAGATTAGCAGGTAGATATTTAAAATACAAACAAAACGCTGGTGACCCATCCTGGGAACATGGGGTAATATATAAGGGGGCTGAAGATGATACTATGCCGTTTAGGTCTCGTTATAAGAATCGTTGTTCTGCTGAAAACGTAATAGCTTATTCTCAATGGTTTAATGAGGTGTCAGAAGAAGAATATAATATACAAGAAGGAATTTCATATATTCCATTAATATTCAACTAATGAACCTGTAAATATATAATATGAATAGGATAAATTTAGATAAAGCTACAGAATGTCCTAAATGTCGCAGTAGTTGGGACGGAGGCTCTATATTAGAAACCTTTATTAAAGGAAGAGATAACGGAACTCAAAATTGGTGTAAGGATATGACAGATGAGCAGATAGAGGAAGATATGAAAAAATCATATTCCCCACCATATAGATGGGGCAGACAAATTGGAATAGAATTAGCATTTGACGACCCTAACCATTATGATGGTGTTTCCAGATGGATGTGTCCTGATTGTAACACTCAATTTGATAGATGGACAGGAGAAAAAATAATACCAAAAAATTAACTATATGAAGTATGAAGAATTGATTGAGGGAAGTATTTATTATTGCAAATGGCCTAATAAATATCTTTATATTATGAGAAGAATGGCGGGTGAAGCTCCTTGTCCTTATATAGAATTAACAGAAAAAACCAGTTCATCATATGGTTATTTTCATACTACAACTTGTGAATATAGAGTGGCCACAGAAGAAGAACAGGCACATTTTTTGCAATGTGAAAGAGCAGGAAAATATGTAGAATATACACCAATAGAATATATTCCTTTAATTTTTAACTAATGAAACAAGATAAATTTACAGCAGACAATATTGGAAAACATTTCTATGTGTCAGATATTAAGGGATATTGGATGATAGGATTTCTTCAGGGACCAATGGAAGAAAGAGAATCAGATGATATTCAATATAGATGGAAAGCCACTTTTATAGCAAAAAGAGACACTTTTCTCTATGAAGATAGTTGTTGGTGCTATGTTGACAAAGCCACTGGAGACCAAAGGGGCTATAGAGAAGCAACAGAAGAAGAAATTGATTGGACAGAAACTCAAAAAACAGCATTTGATAATGTTTGTAATCTTATTGAAAATGAAAATAGTGATTATTTGGAAGGCTTAAATCCAAAAGAAGTAAAAGCTTTTATATCTCAATTTTAAAAATAAAAAAATATGGGTGTTTTTCTTTTAATTATTGGGTATATACTATATGCCATAGGAATTACCGCAATAGACTATAAAATATGTGAGTTTCTTGATATTATATGGGCATTTTGGATTCAAGTTTGGGGAATGGGCTGTTACTTAATTGGTTTATTATTTATCAAGGATAATTAGTTAAAACAGAAGTTTTTTTCATCTATAGCAGGAGAAGTGGTGAATTCTCCTGCTTTATTCTTATATTTGCATATATGACAACAATTAAATCTTTTCATAATAGACTGGCTAAAATAGGAATTAATATAACATTAATCGGAAATTATCCTTGGATATATTTAGACACAATCAATGGAAAAAGAGTAAAGGAAAAATTTGAAGGAAACCACGGATTTACAGCTTTCTTTCTGTCTATAAGAAGGGATGACCCCCAAGAACATAAAATAACAGATGTATCTGAAATATTCAAATTAATAAGAAAGTATATATGAGTGTATGTATCTATGGATTTCAGCATCCTGATTTTCAGGAAACAACAAAAGAATATATATTTGCTTATTTTAAAGAAAAGCAATATATACAAGTTGATACAGAAACTACAGGATTTTCGTGTCATAATGATAAATTAGTATGTATCCAAATGGGGGATTTTGATAATCAATTCGTTATACATCCTGATAAGCTATTGGAATTTAAAATTCCTCTTGAAAAACGTATTCTTATATTTCATAATGCTAAATTTGATTTAAATTTCTTATATAAGAACAATATATGGCCAAATAAGGTGTATGATACATTCTTAGCAGAGGGTGTTATTCATTGTGGTATTCCCTCAGAAAAGAAGAATTTAGCTCATATAGCTAAAAAACGATTAAATATTGATATAGATAAAGCTGTAAGAGACGCAAATATTGGAAAACAAGGACTTACAAAAGATGTAATAGAATATGCAGCAGGTGATGTGAAATACTTGGAACAACTAATGAATTCTCAAATGAGAGATTTAGAACAGAAAGATTTAGAGAAGGCCTTAGAACTTGAAAATCAATTTGTTCTAACATTGGCTTTTATTGAATTTTGTGGATTTAAGCTTGATGGTGATAAATGGTATAAAAAACATATATCAGATATAAGAGTTTCTAAAGGGGCTCTAAAAGCTCTTAATGATTGGGTGGTGAGTAAGAATATTACACAATTCATTGACACTCAGTTAGATATGTTTTCTATGGAGGTGTCTACCACTATCAATTGGAGTAGTCCAAAACAAGTGATACCATTGTTCCAACATCTCAAAATCCCTGTTGAAATAGTAGAAAAAGGAGAAAAAAAGCTTACAGTGGATGCCCGGCATCTTTCCAAATATAGCAAAAAGTTTGAAATAATCCCGCTTTATATAGCCTATAAAGAGGCTGAAAAAGTGGTGGGAACTTATGGCACTACATTCATAGACCAAATAAATGCCTCCACAGGCCGTTTGCAGACGAATTTCAGGCAGATAATGGACACCTCTAGGATAAGTAGTGGTGGAAAGGACAAGGTCCTTAAAACGTCTTATATTAACTTTCAGAACATTCCTAAAGAAAAAGAAACAAGAGAATGTTTTATACCAGAAAGGGAAAATAAGCTAATTATTGGAGACTTCAAAAGCCAGGAATCCGTAGTGTTAACAAATATTAGCTTGGATGAGAGTTTAATAGAATTCTTTGAAAATGGTTTAGGAGACATGCACGCCTTTGTCGCATCAAAAATGTATAAAGAACTAAATGGGCTCTCTGTGGATGAAATTAAAGAGTACCATTCAGATAAGAGATATAATGCCAAAACAGCTGGATTTGCCATAAATTATGGTGGTGTAGGAGCCACAATAGCAGCTAACAGTGAAGATGGTATATCTGTAGAAGAAGGAGATGAAATATATAATGCTTATTTTGAGGCTTTTCCAGGTCTAAAAAGGTATTTTGATAAGGCTAAAATGGAAGGACTACAAAAAGGATATATTCTTATTAGTCCTCTAACAGGCAGAAAGTCTTATATATTTGGATATGAGACTTATTTAGAGATGAATAAGAAAATGGACAGAAAATTCTGGGATAGATGGAAATGGCTTAAATTAAGGGAAAAAGACAGCGAAGAATATATATCCACAAAAGCTCAAATTAGTAAATATTTCCAAATTAAGGGGAAAATTGAACGTCAATCATTGAATTTTCCAATTCAGGGCCAGAGTGCAGAAATATCAAAATTAGCTGGAATATCATTTTTCAATTGGATAAAAACCAACAATTATCAAAATAAAGTGTTGATAGCCAACGCAATACATGATGAATATGTATTGGATGTTCCTAAAGAATTAGCCAAAGAATGTGCAAAACAGCTTAAATTCTGTATGGAAGAGGCTGGAAAACCATATTGTAAAAGAATCCCTTTAAAAGCAGATGTGAAAATTGCTAATAATTGGGGAGAAAAATAAATTAAAAATGCAAAAGATTAATGAATTGTTTATTCCATATGAAATTGCTTTAAAGCTAAAAGAAAAAGGATTTGATGAGGCAGTATTGGCCCATTATATAATATATAAAGAAGGTAATAGAGAGCAATGGAATGGTGGGAATAAAGAGGGTAAAAATGAAGATTTAGTATTTCATGGAAATGATTGGGGGGAAGAGGAAAATATAGAATCTTTATGTTATTCAGTAAATTCTATCGAAGAAACCGGGTATTATTGTTATAAAGAATATATAGCGGCCTCCTTATATCAACAAGTGATAGATTGGTTTAGAGAGAAACACAATATTCATATAAATATAATGAACCAAGCTGGACATTTTGAACTAATATTTTCTAAAACTAATGAGAACAATTGGCTACATGAATTACAAGAAATTGAAAGAATTTCTTTTATTAATTATTATGATTGTTTACAAAAAGGTATAGAAACAGTGTTAAATCTCATATAATGAAGAAGTACATAAAACAAACTCTGAATAAAATTCTCAGAGAAAGAGATGTAGGAGCTCCTTCTAAAGCTAAAAAAGAGAGAAATGGAAAGAAATATAAACAATTTTGAAGAAAGCCAAAATTCATATGACGATGGCAATGGCTATGGCAATGGCTATTAATATAAATACTATAATTATGTTTACACTTAAAATTAAGCCAGAAAAATATATCCAAATAGGAACAGAATATCCTGATTATAGGTTTGTTAATTTCGGATGGAATTGGGATATAAAATATTATTTTTTCTCCTTTATTCCTGTTATTATATATACTAAAAAGCTTATAAAATGAGGATTCCATGTATCTTTTGGCTTCAAATCAGTAGATTTGTGTTTAAATTATGCCATTTACATACAGGATTTAATGATAGAAGTTTAATTTGGATAGTTAATTATAAAATAAGAGATTTTTTATTTATAAAAATAAGAAAATGAGCAAAAGACTATTTGAAGAACAACAAGAAGAAGACTATATTCAGGATTTAATATATTCACAACAAGCTGAATACGACAGAAAAAGAGAATATTTAGAAGAATTTGGCCGTGGACATTTTGTGAAACGGCCATTTTCACATAAAAATAAATTCAGAAATAGAAGAAATAAGCCTAAATTTGCAGAGAAATTATATTACCCACATCAAAATTTACCATTTTAAATGATGCTAACTCCAGAAGAATTAAAAGAAGTGGTTCAAGAAATTTACTTTACAATGCTAAATAATGGCAAAGGATTAATATCAGACCATTTAGCAAAACAATGTGCATTAATAACGATTGAAAAAATAAGAGAGGACAGAGAAATGATATTTAATGAATATGGGCTTGGTTTTATAAGAAGAAATATAGTTAAGAATGATTTTAAAAAACATTCTTTATTTACAGATATAGAAAAAATGAAGAAAATTCTCAATAACTTATGACAGAATTATTTAATCTCCCCACAGCTCATTTTCAGAGTCTTATATCACAGAAAATCCCTCTGGATTGCATCTATCTATTAGAAATGATAAATAATGGAGAAAATATTGATTCAGAGGAATTTCTTTCTTTCCTGCAACGGCTACAAAGAAAGGGATATATTGATGTTCATTTAAAAATGACAAAATATGGAGAAGAACTATATAAAAGCTTATTTGAAGAAATTGTTGCTGTAAAGGTGAAAAAAGCTGTTGAAAAGAATGATGATTTTGAGAAATGGTGGTCTATATATCCAGCTACAAATGATTTTGAAATAAATGGTAAGCATTTCCAGGGCTCCCAAAAGAAAAATATACGGAAGGACGAATGTAAGAAATTATTCACTATATTGTGTAATTCCTTTAAAGCTGAGGATATTATAGTAGCTACAGAGTATCATATAAATACAGCTAAAGAAATTAGCTATAAAAAAAGAGAAAATCAGCTTACATATATAACAAATTCGGAAAGGTATTTGCGGGAACGATATTTTGAGGCTTATATAGAAAAAGCTAAGAATTATAAACCAAAACCAGAAACTACAAATGATACATTTATATGATAATTTAATGAAGGAAGTTTATAAGGGAATAGAAGGTAAAAATGGTTCTATTCCCTTTCCTGTGGCTAAATTAGATGAATATATTGATATAGCTAAGAATACAAATTATCTTATAGTAGGGGATACAGGTTCCGGTAAATCTACTATAGCTCAAGATTTAATTTTGAATATATTAGATTGGTATTACTTAAATCAAACTGATGATTTGAAACTTTCTATTATTTATTTTGGAATGGAAAGAAAACAATATAATTATTCCGCTAAATGGGTAAGTAGAATGCTTTTCATAAACGAGGGAATATATATTCCAGTGAGGAAAATATTAGGAAGAATGCGAAAAAGGGATAGTAATGGAAAACTTACAGCTGAATATGATACACTGAGTCCAAAAGAAGTAAAAAAAGTGGAATTTTATGCTAAAAAATTTAATTTATGGCAAAGAGACGATACTTTTATTTGTATAGAGGGCACACATAATCCTACTGGTATAAAAGTATTTATAGATAAATTTGCTTTGCAGCATGGCCATATGGAGGAAAAAGCAGAAGGACCTTTATCTAAACCTAAATATATTCCGAATCATTCTAACCATATTGTTCTTATAGCTACAGATTATGTAGGGGTTTTAGAAAAAGAAAGAGGAGATGGGGAAAGTAAAAAGAAAGATAGGTTAGATGTTTTTTCTTCTGGAATGAGAAAAGCAAGAGATGTTTACGGATTTTCTCCTATAAATATACAACAATTATCAAGACAATTGGGAGATAGTACCAGATTAAAACTAAACGATGTAAAACCCAAACTTATTGATATAGCAGACACAAGTGAATTAGCAAGAGACAGTGATGTTTGTCTTGCTATTTTCGAGAGTTGGCGGTATCTGCCACAAGATACAGAAACTGATTTAATAGGCTATAACCTACATAAACTAAAAGATGAAAAAGGGTATAAATATTATAGAAGTCTGCATATCTTGAAAAACAGCTTTGAAGGCGATGGAATAGTAATGGGTTGTGCCTTTCATCCCCAAACGGGAATTATAAAACCTATGCCCAAAAGTCCTAAAGATATGACAGATGAAGATTATAAAAGCATTACAGATGGGAGTTGGTTTTTAACATAATTTTAACATTGATTTGACCACATAATGGTAGAAGAATTACTAGATGTAGATAAACATAGATGATATGAAACATCAATATCTGTATATGAATTTCCAAATGGTTATTTAGAATGTAGAAGTGTTACAGATGTTGTTGGAGAATCTAATTCTGTAGAAGATATGTATTGGACATTGAAATTCTTTGAAATGAAACAAATTCAGGCTGTATCATATAAAATTAAAAAAGATGAAAAAATTTAAAAGAAGAATTCTATGGTTAATAGTTGATTTTTTAATGTGGAAAGATAAAATATTATATAAAAAATGAGAAATATATCAACAGCAGAAGAACTTGCTAATTTAGGATTTAGTAATGATAAAAATACCTTTACAACAGAAATATTTGATAAATTACAATTTTCTGGCAAAAGAGTAAAGGAATTAATGGTAGAGTATGCTAAATTATGTGTAAGACAATTAAAAACTTTACAAAAACTAAAATATCTCTCAGGAGAAACTGAGTATTTAAAACAAGAAGATTGGGACGAAATTTTAAACAATATAAAATGAATAACATAGAAGATATAAAAGCAGACATTATTCAGGATTATTCCAAATTTGCTGAATTAGCTATGAATGGAATGAAGGATACAATGAACTTAAAACAAATAGCTATAAATAATTTTGAACTAAAAATAGAGGAATTAATTAAAGCAGTGGAAATCAGATGTTTAGATGTATCAAATTATAATACAGATTAAAATTAAAACTAATGAAATATTTACTAATAGAAAATAAAGGGGAAATTCATCTTGATGCCCTCACAATAATGGGAGGCACAACTAAAAGAGAAAATAAAGAGCTAATAGGTCATTATGGAAGCGGTAACAAATACGCAATAGCAGCCCTCCTTAAAAATGGTGTAAATTTTAAAATATTCTCTGGAGAAAAGGAAATTCTTATATCTACAAAAGAATATGATTTCAGAGGAACTACATTACATAAAATATATATCAATGGTGTAGAAACCAATTTGACAACAGAAATGGGGCCAGATTGGGAAGTATGGATGAGTATAAGAGAATGGTATTCAAATAGTTTAGATGAAGGTGGAAGCAATATTATCCTTTCTACAGATATAATAGAAGGAAAAATCAATAAAACCCGTATTTATTTAGAAATATCATCCTCCATTCAACAAGTGGTAGATGATTGGGATAGTTATTTCACACAAGATAGAGTAGACTGTATAGAACAAATAGAAAAAGATAAGATATTTCCTAATACAGATAATAAGGATAACTTAATAGTGTTTAGAAAAGGAATAAGGTGCTACAAAGGGGATAAAACAAGGTCTTTATATAGCTACGATTTATGGAACGTTAAGATTAATGAGAGCAGGGTGGTGGAGAATACATATGAAGCTAAACAATTGATTACCAAATGCTTAGATAAATGTACGAATGAAAGAGTTCTTAAAAATATATTACAAAATGCACATGGTCAAAATCCATATTATGAGGCTAATTTAGCATGGGATAGTTGGGTATTACCAGGAAAATTGAGTAATGCATGGAGAAAAGCCATTGGAAATCACCATATTATAGTAAGCTCCTTAGCTGGTTGGTTTGCTGAGGAACAACAGCGTTATCCTTGTTTTATTGTTGAGCTGGGACTTGCTACAAGAATTAAAAAGAGCTTTTCTGATGTTATTGTATATGGATTATTGGATGATGGTAAATTGTCTTGTAATAAGAAACCTATTGTTTTAACACCAAAGATGGAGTTTTTATTAGGAGAATGTATAAGATTTTTCTTAGAAACCAAGTATTCTATAGATTATCCAATAAGAATTGTTAGTTTTGAAAAACCTGACCAATTGGGAGCCGCTGAAGAAGGAATAATTTATATATCAAATAAGTTATTTGATATGGGGAAAAGAGAAATAGCTGTTTGTATAATAGAAGAAAATGAGCATTTAAAAACAGGATATAAGGATTGTTCAAGGGCTTTCCAACAGTTATTTATAAATAAATATATTTCAGAGAAAGAAGAAAGATTTGGATTTTTCCTATAAATATACTAAATTTGCAACATGAATGAATTAAAAGTAAATATATATGCTGTTCTTTCAGATTGCGTAGAAACCGGCATAGAATATGGCTGGAACAGAGCTCATAAACATGTAGATGAACCAAACGAACAGATGATAAAACAATGTATGAATGATGGAGTAATGCTAATGATAAACGAAAAATTCAATTTTGACAATGAGAACAGTAATTAAAGCAACAAAAAAACTTGATTCTATAAGAATGGGAATGGACTTTCCACCAACAGATGCTATATCCTTCAACGAAGGTTTTGCTAAATGTATAGAAGAAATAGAATCAGATATAATAAATTTTGAGGATGATTGGTGTAGAGACCCAAGAGGAAGTTGGGAAATTTTTAAAAATAAATATATAAAATCATGAAGAAAATGGATGGACTTCCAGAAGGAATGATACCAGATAGAGATAATTTGGTATATTATGATACAGAAAGACAACAGTTTTATATTATTAAATGGACAGATGGTGGTAATAATGATTATGCAGAAAGACATTATATAGAATATGTAGATATTAAACCAATAAGAAAATAAAAGTAAATATGGCAACAAAAGAAAAAGAACAACAAAAAGAATCAAAACGAACATTTTATGGAAAGATCGCTGTTGTAGGAACATCCGGTAGCGGTAAGAGCTATCTTATGAAAACAGCTGACCCAGAAACTACAGGAATAATTAACAGTGAGAGAAAACCCTATCCATTTAAAATGGATAAAAAGTTTAGATATGAGGGGTCTCCCAAATCTTGGGCTGGATTTATGAAAAATCTTAAGGATTTTGCCGAAAATCCAGAAATAAAGTATATCATTATAGATAGTCAAACAATGGCTTTGGATATGCTTATAAGAGAAATGGGTAACGCCTACAGCGGATACGATATATACAAGAATTATAACAAAGAAGTGTATAATTATCTGGACTATTTAAAGAATATTGATAAGGATGTGATAGTGCTGTCCCACGATGAAACTGCCTTGCTAGAAGGGTACAAGCAAAAATATATGGCCTCTCATGGCAAAGAATTTGGAGATGGTAAAATGGAAAGACATTATGTTTGTGTATTGTATACAGGAAAGGATATTAAAAATGGAGTGCCGGAGTATTTCCTAAAAACTTTTGAGGAAGACACTACAAGCAAAACCCCGGAAAATATGTTTCCCGAATTGCATATACCAAATGACGCAAAATATATATTTGATGCATTATCCGTATATTATAGTTAATAATTTAAATAAACAATTAAAAATCAATTAGTTATGTTCAAAAATTGGGATTGGGAAGATAGATGGTTAGCCCTATTGTTTACAGTAATAGCTGGGGCATTTATTGGGTTAACTATATGGATATGTAGTAATAAGACTACTATTATCTACTCTTTAGGAGAGAAAAATAATATTCCATGTATTATAAGAGAAATAGACAATTATGAAGATGATATAATTAATGTGGATAGAAATATACCATTAGATAGTTTAGTAGTAATTATAGATAAATTAAATAACACTTTAAAAACAAAATAACATGGCGATTAAAGGCGAAAAGCGTAAATTAAAAGGAACAGGAGAAGGCATTCAATTGTTCGCAGGACTTGGTCTTGTGGAAGAAATAGTAGCAATTAATCCTACAAATGAGCAAAAAGCTAAGATGTACGGATATGATGTAGACGGTAGTAAGGATGAAATGGAATATACAGGAGAAAATGACAAGGGAGACAGTAAACTATCATTAGATATTTATTATCGTTTACAGGGTGTAGAAGCCCCAAGAAAACATAGATTTTTCTTAGAAAATTGTCCTATTGAATTTGAGGATGAAAAGGATGATAATAAAACCAAGTTTAAATGGGTAAATCAAGTGGGGCAAATAGCTACAGCAGCTACAAAAGATGAATTAGCTGGTTGGTTTACAGAGTTTCAGGAATGGAATAAAGAAGAGAAGAAATTTGAAAAAATAGGGGAGAAGAAAACATTTAGGAAGTGTTTAAAGGGAGAAGATGGATTAATGAGGTTTTTAAGGGAAGCTTTGAACGTAAATTATGAAAAACCATCAGCTTCCTTAGAATATAACTATAAAAAGCTATTTGCTGGGAATGTTAAGGAATTGTTAACAGATTTACAGGGAGATATGTTCCGTAAGTTTGTAATAATGACACAAGTAACATCTAAAGACGGAGATGAGGGTGTAAACCATTATGAGAAATTATGGCTTCCAAATAACAATTTTGGTGTTCCAACACTACCAGAGGAAACCATGAAACACATCAATAATGGCTGTAAATTTCCAACAGGATGGCTTGGAAAGAAGTGGAAGAAATATGTGGAAACACATACAGACTATCCTCCAGCTGGATACAGCCCATTACAGCCCCTATTGGAGTATGATGAGGCAAATGATGTGGCTGGAAATAAAGGAGCTAAAACAGCCTCTAAAGAGCCTAAGAAAGCATCCGTAGCGACAGATGACGATTATTGATGATATTACAACGGTGGCTCCCTTAATAGTTTTGGCTGACCAAAAGCATCGTCTGTGAGAGATACAGGGGGCGAATTTGTAACCATAAGAGCTCTGGAGAAATCTAGGGCTCTTTTTTAAATTTTATAATATGCCAGTAACTGGGGAAAAAATCAAGCCTAAAATCACAATAGAACAAATATTAGCTTTAACTAATGGCGGATGGGATACATTTGTATTAGAAATGGGCAAGTTTCCTGTTAGTAAGGCTTTTTCTCATCCGCTTCAGAAGGACAAATTTCCATCAGGTGGTATATTTCAAGCTGAAGGAGTGTGGTTTCTAAAGGATTTTTCTGGAAGATTGCCTACAATGACAGCTATCCAGTTTATACAGAAGAAATATACGCTTTCTGTTTCTGAGGCAATTGATAAAATCTGCCAGGATTTGGGTATAAATCAATCTACTAAGGTATATAAGCCTATACAAATAATAGAAAAACCTCCTGTTTATGAACAGAGTGAGATTCATATAGGGTTTTCAGAAAGAAAATGGCTTAAAAAGCATCATGAGTTCTGGGAAAATACAGGTGTTACAAAAGAACATTGTGATAGGTATAACACATTTGCTATAAAGGAATTAGCAATAAACAGGAGAAAGCAGAAAATTGGAGAAGATGAAATTTGTTGGGCTTATTATGCAGAAAATATAGATAAAGTAAAGATATATTTCCCAGAAAGAGAAAAAGGACAGAGATTTAAAGGAAATGTACCAGGAAGCTATCTATGGAATATAGAAAGAATAGAGAAATGTGGAAAATTAGTTGTTATTAAATCCATGAAGGATTTATTGGTTACAACAACCCTTTTTCCTTGTGTAGTGGCTACACAGAATGAAAGCGCTGCTATATTTACAGACGATATAGTAGATAGAATACACGGCCTCTCTAAGAATATATTCGTAGCATATGGCTCTGATGAACAGGGTGTAGAACAATCAACAAAGCTTAGTGAGAAATACCATTGGAAATGGGTAAATCCCCCCAAATATCTATTACCAGATATTAATGATTCTTATAGCTTGGTTCGTCAATATGGAATAGAAGCTTGGGAAGAATGTTTAAAACAAAAAAAGATTCTCATTTAACACTTTCTTAACATTTTATATAGTATACTTGCCACATGGCATGTGGAATATATTATATAAAAAATCTTGTAAATAATAAAGTTTATATTGGGCAATCTATTTGTATTCAAAAAAGGTGGCTTTACCATAACAATAGGCTTGGGCACAATACACACCATAATATTCATTTACAAGGAGCTTGGAATATGTATAAAAAGGAAAATTTTGAGTTTAAAATAATTGTAGAATGTTTAGCAGAAGACTTAAATTATTTAGAATCTTATTGGGCCAAATTTTATGATTCTTTTAATCCAGATAAGGGGTATAATCAAACTATCATACTAGAAGGAGGCAAATATAAGTTAACAGAGGAAGGCAGAAAGAAAATAGGAGATGCTCACAGAGGTAAAAAAATGTCTAAAAAGACAAGAAAAAGAATGTCTAAATCTGCTAAAGGAAAAGTAGTAACTATAGAAACTAGATTAAAAATGGGAATTGCTAAATCAGGGGTTATTTTCTCTAAAGAAACAAGAGAAAAAATGTCTAAATCTAAGAAAAAATGGATGAAAGAAAATAAAGAAAGACGGATAAAGGGAAGATTGAAGGCCATAGTCCAGATGGATTTAGAGGGGAATACTATTAAAGAATTTAGTTGTATGAAAGAAGCTACCACTACATTAGGTTTATCAGAAACCTGGATAAGATACTGTTGCAAAGGAAAAAAAGAACAAACATCAGGATTTAAATTTAAATATAAAAATATAACATGACATCAGCAAATGTAATAGAATATGCAATAAAAGATAAAGACGGAAAATCAGTAGGAAGACATAGACAAAATATAATGTGTAAAACCTGTAATGATGGCTTAGAGAAGTTTATACCAGCTTCGGATTTTACTATATGGCCTTGGGGATATGACGAAGAAGAAGAAATATGGGAAGATGAACCGGAGAATTTAGAAAAATGGCTTAAAGCAAATAAATCCGAAATAACATTTAAAAAAGAACAAATATGAGCTTAAAAGTAACAATAATAGAAAATGGACCATTAATAATTCACCCACCAATAGGTGAATATATAGAATTAACGGCCCCACATTTGACATTTATTGGCGGAGTTAGAGAATCTGTAGCTATATGTAGATGTGGAAAGACCGCTGACCCTACTGGTGTATGGTGCGATGGAAGTCATAAATTTAAAATTGTAGAAGAAAATGACAATAATTGATGAATTGGTTTTTGAATATGAGTCTCTCAAAGATTTAAACTATTATGACCCAAAAATCGAGTATATAGATTTATACCGTAAGGGAGATTTTGTTGGATATATTGAGGTGTGGACCGACAGAGAAAATGAAGAAAGAGAATATATCATAATAAACAATGAATTGGTATATTTGGATACAATTGAATGTATAAATTAAAAAATTAAAGAAAATGATAAAATTCAGTAATAAAAAAGTAATAGATGTCTCAGATTGGGATAAATTAGTTGAAGAAACATATGGGAGAATATATTCTTTCCAACAGCAAAATGGGTGTAAAGAAAGAGGTACTTTTGAAATAAGTGTTCCAGAAGAAAATTGGGAAGATGAATTTGGTGATTGTGAAAGTATACCTGAAGAAGTAAATGGAGAAGAAATGGGAGTTAAATTTGATGTTTGGTTAGCCAGAGACCCAAAACAACCTATTCAAGGGCATGATAAGCTAGATTATAATACAGATTTATGGTGGGAAAGAAATTTTTATCCTGATGTTCAAATGGTTGCTAATGACTTACATAAAAAGGATTTAATTGAGGCTGGAGAATATACAATAGATATTGATTGGTAAATTAAAAAATTATGATATTAGACTGGGAGAAATTTAAATTCAAGTTTGACCCAAGCTGGAGACAAAAGATGAAAGTTTGGATACAATCAGCAGAATGTTACGATATATATCAAGAACTAAAAGCCTCCAAATCGGAGGTTTTTCCTTTTAGTGCAGACTTATGGAAAGCTTTTCAATTTGTTAATTTAGATAAACTAAAGGGCATTGTAATAGGGCAAAGCCCCTATCATACACATGAAAGTGGTGTTCCTTATGCTGATGGATTAGCTTTCAGCTGTTCTAATGTTAAAAGGCTAAGTCCTTCTCTATCAGTGTTATATGATGCCCTAGATGATGATTTGAGTGTTAAAGTGGAACGTACTCCAGATTTGGAATATTTAGGATTTCAGGATATATTGCTCCTAAATACATGTTTAACAATTGATAAAGGAGATAAAGATAGTCTTGACAAACACAATGTTCTTTGGCAACCATTTATTAAATATCTGTTTGAACAAATGCTGGATACATGTACAGGAATTCCTATAATATTGTTTGGGAAAGCCGCTGAAGAACAAATAGTTCCATATTTAAAGCCAGAGTGTCATATATGGAAATGTATAAAGCATCCTAGCTATTGGGCCAGAATTGAGAAACCAATGGAGCATCAGAATTGTTTTAGCTGGATGAGTCAAACAATAAAGGATAATAATGGAGAAGAGTTATATTGGAATTATGCTGATTATAATCGTTATTTCCTCCCATTCTAAAAATTTAAAATATGAAAAAGTTACAAGAAAAAATGATACAAATTATCACAGCTAATGCTTGGGATAATGGAGGAAGTTGGTGTTTCTACCATGAAGATAGCAGTAGTTCTGAAGGAGAATTAAAAGACGCTGCTGGTGGATGTGCTTTATTTGCAGGCCAATTAGCAATTCAATATATGAATTGGTGTTTTGGACAAACAAATGAGCAAGAAGATTTAGATGGAGCTTTTGCTGATATGTCAGATAATGATTTATTTAACTATTGGATGAATAATATATATAAATTATGAAACTAAAAGACTATATAAAAGCACTTAATAAGCTAAAGAAGGACTATAATTTAGAATTGGTGGGATTTATGAAAGATGAAAATATAGCTAAGGAAGACTTAAATGTTGTATGTATAAACTAAATATATGAGTGATTTTAATAAAGAATACAAAGAGTGTCTAACAAAGGGGCACTATGGATTAGATATTAGTATACCAGAAGTAACAGATTATCTAAAAAGCATATTTCCTTATTTAATTAAAATTCCTGGATTTAACTATTATCAAATTAAGCTGAAATTCAACATGGCCAGGTTCTATACTAATTTATATGATATATTAGGCCCAAGATTCAGCAGGATAATAGAACAAGAGGCAGAGGAAGAAATAAATAAAATTGTAGCAGGATATGACAAGAGAACAGGAAATAACAAAAGCCAAGCTTGATTTGTTCCAGCATAGGGCTTTTTATTGGTTTATTGAAGATTTACAGGAACAAAAAGGACCAAAGTGTGATATTAAAAGCTTTGTTAATGTACTGAAGCTTCTATATTACAAACAATTGAAAAATGACAAAGACACGAAATGGAAACAGGGGAAAATTCCTCTGTAATTATGAAATTCTTATGAAAACTAATAGTTCTTACTACGAAATAATACCGTATATTTGTATTATGAATATTCATTTATTATTTAAAGTTTAAACTTAAACAACATGTCACAAAATGAAAGAAAAGTGGTAGTAGCCTCTCCAGCATCCAATCAGGCAAAACAGTATCAAACCAGTGCAACAACATGGGGAGAATTGAAATCTCAGATTTCAGACCTTCTTGTAGGAAATGTTGAAGCTATTGTAAAACCAGGAAATGTTACACTAACAAGAGATGATGCAACTCTTCCTACAGGTGATTTCAGAGTGTATCTTATTCCTACAAAAAACAAAGCAGGTGTTATGAGCCCAACACAGGCACAAAACTTGGGAGCTGAAATTTCAGCAGATATTGTAGCTGCTGCTGCAAAAGCCACCCAACAGGATTTGGATGATTTGAGAAGTCAATTAGTAGAAGTGATTGAAGATTTCTTTGGTGTCAGTTTAGAAGAAGACTGCCCGGAGTGTGCAGAAGCATTAGCAGATGCTAAAAAGTATATGCCTTAATCAGAATTATTCACTTTAACACAAAGGGAGAGGGCTTACGTCTTCTCCCTTTTTAATTTATTAAATTATGAATGATTATAAAGCAGGTGATGTTGTTATTCTCACAGATGAAAGACCTGAACATTGGAATCCTTCTGGACATATGGATAAATACTTGGGACAAATTATTACTATAAAATGGGTACGAGATAGTCTGTTTAGTTTTGGGGATAATGAATGGGCATTTAGAATCTCTGATATTAGCTCCTATGCTACAGAAGAATCTATTTTAGCTACTAAAAAAGAAAAAGCAGCAAAAGCCAAAGTTTTAAAAGAAAAATTAAAATATTTAGTATATAAGGGAAGGGATGTTTTAACATTAGCTATTGACATATTTGGAGAAGAGAGAGTGGATTATGAGCAACATAGTAAGACTTCTTTTGATATTATCATTAAATTTCCAGAAATTAATATAGAAAATAGCAGAGGAGAAAAGCACACAGTAAAGAATTTGTTATTTAAATTTCATATCACTATTAATTCAGCTAGATTAGAACAAGAAGAGGGGTATAAAGCTTCTATACAAATAACAGGATGTAGACTTTCTGTAAGTTTAAAAGAATTTGAATCTAATTACAGATGGAGTCATTTGAGAACAGGAAAAGCTGGATGGGCAGATTTTTGCTTGGGCAGTTCTGATTTCAGAATAATGATTGAAAATGTTCAAACTGAGTTAACAGAAGATAGTTGGATAGGAATGTTTTTGGGTGTAGAACCTTATTTAAAATGGGAGAGTTTAGAGGGTGGCCCGCATATTAAAATGCAGAATATAGCTTATGCTAACACCTTGGACAGCAGTAAATTACAAAAGGAATTAGCTAGTATCATTAGCGGAATTCCAAGAAGTTGCTGGGAATATATAAATGGACCAAAAATTAATACATACCATCCTGATGTATTTGATTATATGAACATAAATTCTTCAATAAGACAGCTCTCTACATATTCTAAGAAAGATAAGGAAGAGAAAATAAAACAAGAAAATGATTATTATAAAAGTAGAGATGGAATAGAATGGAAAGGAGAAAAACTGCATTATCAGATAATAGAAGATGATAGACAATTTGATAATGGTTTGAAGAAAGAAGTGATTGAGAAGTATTCAAATATAATCAACAAAGAAGGAGTAAATTTTTCAAAAAAATATCAATATGCAAAGCGAAAACAACACTACAAAAGTAAAGTGTTTGGAGAGATTTGAATTATCAAATAAACCAACATTAATTATTACAAAAGAGTTAGAAAATAAAATAGCTTATTTACATAAGATGTGTGGAGCTACAGAATGGAGTGGAGAATTAATTACAAGAGAAGAAGGAACAATTAATGATTTAAATGATTGGAAGATAATAGCAGAAGATATTTATCTGGCCGATATTGGTAGTCCGGGATTTACAGGATATGAAGTGGGAAAAGGAACATTTAAAGCTTCTGATATTATTGATGTATATGAGAGTTTCCCTGGATTGTTAGAAGGAACACATAAATTACATCATTTGCATTCACATCATTCAATGTCAGCCTATTTTTCTGGTACAGATTGGGAAAACCTAAATGATAGAGCATTAGTTAGTAATTATTTTTTAATGCTTATTGTTAATTTTGATGGTAAATGGTGTGCTAAGGTGGCTTTTAAAGGGTTAAAACAGGGAAATAAAGGCACTGTTTTGAATTTTGCTAATAATTCTGATGGATTTAAGCCATTAACATTAAATAGGAAAGAAGACGATGATGTATTAGTGGTGATGGATTGTAAAATTGAATTAGAAGTTCCTTCTGTGGATAGTGTGTTTATTGAAAGGTATAATAAGGTAAAAACTATAAAAGAGGAAGAAGAAAAGGCAAGAAGAGAAGCTGCCGCTAAGAATGCTCAAAAATATCCTCATTCAGGCAATAAGAGAAAACATTATAATGGACAACAGCAACAATTTAATTTCTCCGCTGGAGGATGGGTGGATGATGATTATGATAAACAATGGAATGGACATACAAATGGATGGGATGATTATGATTATGTAAATGATGTATGGAAGAAAAAAGACAAAAAAGTGATGGAGATGACAGAGGCCGAGTGGAGAAAGGAACAAGAAAGCCCCAGAGAAATAAGCAGTGTTGGTAAATTTGAACTTCGCCATGCCAAAGCCTTCTTAAACTCTATATTAGACGGAACATATAGCGCTTATGATTATTCTGATTGTATAAAAAAGATAGAATTAGAAGCTGCTCAGATTATAAGTTACCAACATTACGAAGAGAAAGCTCATGAAGAATGGATAGATACATTTGAAGAACAAATGCAAGACCATTTTGATGCTTGTTTTCCATACAATAATCAGGATGATTATATTGATTTATTAAAAGTAGTAGAAGAATATCTACAGCCGTATAGGACAGGTTGTGAATTAATAGATAGTATAGTGGATGATGTGTTATTACCAGAAATAGAATTATATTCACCTGTAATTTAAAAACTATGAGTAAAACAATTAGAACTACCAGATTTTCAGATTTGGATTGGGCTAGCGAGCTGAAAGATATATATATTATAGGGGCTGGAGGAATCGGTACTTATACAATTTTTAATTTGTCCAGAATAGGGCATTCTTTAGTAATTTTTGATAATGATGCTGTAGATGAAACTAATACAATCGGAGGCCAGTTATATCGTACAAAAGATATAGGAAGACCAAAGGTGATGGCTATACAAGAAATATGCCGGGAATTTGGATGTATAAATTCTATAGATGGGATAGAAGATACATTTGATGCGAATTATGATGTAGAGATGCCGATAGTAATTATGGCTCTGGATAATATGAAATCCAGAAAATTAGTATTTAATAAATGGGTAGAATATGTAGATAAGTCTTTTAATAAAGAAGATTGTTTATTAATAGATGGCAGACTTAATGCCGAGCTCTACGAGATATTTACAATTAAAGGAGATAAAGAATCTATTGATAATTATGCCAAGAATCATTTATTTGATGATGCTGAAGTAGAGGAACTCTCTTGTACTGCCAAACAAACAAGCTTTATGGCTATGGCAATAGGAGCTGCTATAACAGGTACACTATGTAATTTCTTAACTAATAGAAAATTGGATACTCAGTTCAGGGAAACCCCATTTTCACAAAGATTTTATTTACCAATAATGGACTATAAAAAATCGGAGGAATTAGCTTATGCTTAGAAAACCTAAACCATTATATAGTAAATTAGTTATTAGTAATGAGAATAGAAAATTAAAGCTTGACTTTAATGCTGTTGTAAATCCAAGACAATATGTAGAAGGAAATGGATTAATAATAAGTCCATATAGTGAGTATATTCCACTATTATATCTTCTATGTACATCTTCTTCTTCTTATGGGTTAGAGTCTAGCCCTTCTCAAACTATTTTTAAAACCCTAAAAGAAAATCTAAATGGATATACAGATTGGAGCAGAAAATATGGAGGAACATTATTCTATAATTTAGCTTATAATGCCTATCAAACAGATAAAAAGGAATATATTTTAAGATTACAAGAAAGAATGAAAGAATGGATATATTCTGATTATATGATACAGCTTAGTGATATATTTAGTTTGAAGAACACTTATGGAACAGACAGGGAATCCACTATAAGAAATATTAACACATTTACAAGAAGAATGCATCAGAGAAGCTACAATTGCTGGAATAGTGTGTTTACATCATTTTTACAGGGGCCCAATGACCCTGTTACATATGCTAGTGAACAATATTATCCGGAATTATTAGCTGTTATTCTGCCAGAGAACTATCTGTATATGAAATATAATCTATTGGTACACAATACAATAGATTTAAGTAAGGTGATAATTTTAGTAGATAGAGAGCTAAATACAGCTCAATTTGAAAAAAAAGCATATAGAAAATTCTACCAAGAAGCTTTTTTGCCTCATATCATGAAATCAGCCTGTGATGTATGGGAGGTGCCAAAAGAATTTATTACAGAAAACTGTTTTCTTGGAGATGTTAGTTTTAAAGGAATGGGCCCAATAAAAAAGAGGGAAATAGTGGATGATATGATAAATCAATTCTGTGAGGATTTTGTTAATAAATATGGAGAAGGGAAAGAAGCTGATATATCAATGAATGTTTATGCTGTTCCATCAGGAGATGACGGAATTTTTGAACAAATAAGAAATTATCCATTAAGCTATACCTATACAATTGGTAGTTTAACTCCTACACAAATTGAAATACCAGAAGAACCAATGGATGAAGAAGAGTTTGAAGAATGGGAAGATGATAGTTTAAACCCAGAAGAAATGGAACATGCTGAAACAGCTTCAGAACCATTTTGATTTAATAAGCAGGAAATTAATTTTGGTTTCCTGCTTATTTTTATTTATTTTTGCAGAATGAGGAAAAAAAAGAATAAAAAACCTGTTGCTCGTAAAGACACAAGCAGCAAGGCTAAAAAAGTGGCTAAACAAAAGAAGCAAACAGTACCAAGAACAAGAAATGCTTCTACGATGACTGAGGCAATGTTTTTTCAAATGCTGCGAAGTGCAATGAGAGAAAAAAGCCGTTGGTGGAAACCTAGACTTAAAGCTTTACAAGCTGCCAGAAGAACTTCACAGAGTAAAAATAAACGATTAAAATGGGAATTTACTTGCTGTAAGTGCCATAATTGGTTTCCACAAACTCAAATAGAGGTGCACCATTCAATCCCAGCTGGAAAATTGAATAGTTTTGAGGATTTACCAGGATTTGCAGAACGATTATTTGCTGAAGAGGGCTTTGAATGTGTTTGTAAAAATTGCCATAAGAAAGAGCACACAAAATAAAGAAATTGAAAAATTAAAAAATCAATTAAAAGAGAAATAATATGTCAGTAACAGGAGAAAATTTCTAGGAGTTCTATTCATAACAATTGTACTGAGTACAGTAAGACCTGTATAGACCAGAAAACAAAGGAAAAATTTATATTTAAAAACTAAAAACATAAAAAAATTATGGGTGCAAAAGGAGATGTTATTTTAAGAAAACCAATAGAAACACCACAAGTGCAATATCGTAAGCTCGATGCACTAAATTATAGCTCTATTGTAAAATTTGAAAAGAGTCCAGTGCAGTTTTTTGAAGAATTTATATTAGGAAATAAACCGGATGATGAAGATACACCAGCTACATTACTAGGAAATATAGTGGATGATGTAATTCTAACACATCAGGGTGATGTGGAAGAATTTGAGCAAAATTTTGATGAAAGATATGCTTTGTATGATGGAGAACCCTCTACAGCCCAAGCTTTTGTTTTGGCCGAAGAACTGTATAGAATTACTAACCATTCTATTATAGATGGTCATATAACAAGAGAATTCCCCGAAACCTTCCAAGAGGCCTTTGAAACTTTGCAAGCACAGGGTAAATATAAGGGGAAAACTATGCAACAAGGATTGGAGGACTTTAAAAAGGTTAATAAATCAGGAGCTAGTGGAGAAACTTATTTACAGGCGAAATTAGCCGCTTTAGGAAAAATGGTAGTGAGTGTTGGGGTTAAGCTCAAAGGGCTCCAAATCGCTTCTAATGCTCTCACAGACCCATTCACAAGAGAATATTTTGATTTCCATGGAAAAGATGAAAATATTGAGAAATTAGCCAAATTCCCCATTACGTTTACATATAAAGGCGAAGAAGGAGAAATTGAAGGAAAGGTGGAAGTAGATGAATTGATAATCAATCATTTAGCTAAAACTATTCAGCCAATTGACCTTAAAACTACATATGATAATACACAGTTTCCTTATGGGTATTTGAAAAATAGGTATTATTTGCAAGGAGGATGGTATACAGAGGCTATAGAACAATGGAAAACAGAGAATGGTATGGGGGATTATACAGTGCTTCCATATAAATTCATTGTTTTAGACACTTCCAATAATAATAGAAGACCCTTGATATATAAACTAAATATGACACATATGGCTGGAAACTATTTAGGATTTAAGATGGGGAATCATTATTATAAGGGTATAAAGGAACTTGTAGAGGCTATTATATGGTCAAATTCCACTGGAATATGGAATATATCTAAGGAAGCTTATGAATTAGCTGGAATAATTAAAATGCCTGATTTCATATGATAAAATCAATAGGGTATAACCAAGAAGAAATAATCAGAGATATATTAGTGCTTCATAATGGTGGAGCAGGGATTGAGGTAGATATTACATACTCTATTGGTAATTTCTACAAAAAGGGAATAGTAGAACAACCTGTTTATAAATTTGACAAATATCCTAAAGCAGAAGATATAAGACAGCTTGAATCAGTTTTACCCTTTGAAAATAATTCTATACAATCTATTATGTGTGATTTACCCTTTGTTATATCTAAGGGACCCTCATTGTCTGAAAATATAGAGGGGCAAAATATTACACATAATAGATTTGGTTCTTTTGAAAATCCTACAGAATTATTCACTTGTTATGAGCATTGGATTAATGAATCCTTCAGAGTATTAAAACCTAATGGAATATTAATCTTTAAGTGCCAAGACCAAATTTCATCAGGTAAAAATTATACGATAAGCTATTTTAGTATGGATAGAGCTATAAAAGCAGGCTTTAATATAAGAGATTGTTTTATTTTATTAGCAAAACAAAGAATAACAAGTGGAAAATGGATAAACCAATTTCACAGCAGAAAATGGCATTCATATTTCTACTGCTTTAAAAAAGAAAGGGGAATAGATTATAATAAAAGGATTATTTAATAACAAAAAATCCATGGAAAGAAGGACAGAGAGATTATTTATATTAAAAGAATAATTATGAATGAAATATATAAATCAAATGCAAAGCTAAAGAAACTTCAGAAAGAATTTGACCAATATAAGCGAGAATCAATTAAATGGTCTATAGAAGATTTTTTATATCAAGAAGTGGAAGGATGGTCAATAAACAAACGACAAGCACAGGAGGCTTTGGAACATATGATAAGAAAACATGATTCTTCTATTGGAATTAATTGGGATTCAATTAATTATTGGATAACAGAGTACGGAAAAAGAGTAAAAAAAGGTAAAAAACCCTGGCACAAAAATAATAAATAATATGAGAATAATAATAGAACCAGAAGCATTTTCCACTACAGCCTATCGTAGCGGTGAAATATTTGTAGATGAGGGAAATGAGCAAGAAGTAAAAGAAGAATTCTATGAATTTACTTTATGTGAAACTTATGGTGAGTATGATGCTTACCCTAGTATAGATATTACATTTTTAGATAAAGTGCCAGATAATAGAGAGAAAGTAGAACAACTAATAAAAGAAGAATTTAATAAATTATGATAGCGGAACTATTTAAATATAATTGTTCAACATTGTTTATATTAAGGCCTGTGGTAGGGGTTAGTTGGGGAATATTGGCAGAAGATTTTGGAATGGTTAACTCCTATCTTAAGGATAAAAGCAGAGAGGATTTGGAAGGAGAGCTATTATTTGTTCTTTTTAAGCCTATTGATTTTGACTATTTTGAGCTATTTTTAGAACAACAAGCAGCTTTAGAGCATTTTATAGAAGACTATGATTATACAAATGGATATGTTGTTTTGGTATATAAAATTCCAGAATATTTAAAATCTGATTTTGAATTATTTAAACAGGGAAAATATTCTAAATTCTCTGATTTAATCAAGAATTGTTATGAAAAACAGGTGGTGACATTTCTAAAGCCTATTTCAACATTTCAATGGGATGTGTTTAATAAAGCTAAGAGCTTAAGAAAGGAATTAGAAGAATTTTTAGAAACACAGATAGAAAAGGGAAGTGAGCTCTGGCAACTACCAGATGTAGAAAAAGAATGCTTAAATATTCAACAATTTATAAAACCTAATAAAGATGAAAGAGAGCCCATTACAGAAGGGGATAAGACTAATTAATGGTTTGTATTATACATCTGTAAAAGATGATTATAAAACATCGGAATTAATTGATAAACAAAGAGTTATACAAATAATGGAACAAATGGAATTAGATATGATGGAAGAATTTAAACAGGGTATTGATAATGTTTTTAAATATGATAAACCATCATATAAAGAAGATTGGAATCCAGATTGGAAAGGAGACCCAGATGACCCATTGAGATGGAAAGGATGGTAAAATTAATAATGCTTTTAAAGAATAATATATGGAGAAAAAGAAAATTATAAAAAAGATAATACCTGTAGCTTTAACAAATAAGGAAATACTTGATAATCGGTTTAGAAGAGTTGAAATATTGGAAAAAATAGATAAAATAAAGCTAACTAGACAAAAAGAGGAGCTGGATATAGAGGAAAAAGAACTAAAAAATGAGATTATTAAGAAAAAAGAAAATGGATTTTGTTCACCTATAGAAAAATTACTGAGGGCTACCGGAGCATGTATAATTGATAACGAAAAGAGTGTGGGCACAGAACCTGCTTTTAGGTCATTATGGGATGAAGAAGCCTTAAATTTAATAAGAAAACAAATAATAAAAAAGGTAAAAGAACTATGATAAATATATCAAAAAAGCCTAAATTTATACAGGAATTCTATGAAGGAGACTATGATGGAATAACATTTGAAATAGGTGTGTCTGAGCAAGATGCAGTTATTAACTGGTTAGAAGACCCAATGCTTATTCCAAATAATATAAATATTGATGCTATAGAAGAAGAAATATTTGATTTATTTGAAAAACAAAAACCGGAAAAATGATAGATATAAAAGAAATAAAGAAAACATGTCCTAAGGCTTATGAATTATTAAAAAAATGGGTAAAAGAACAAATGAAGAAACTTCAGGGGGCTTTTGCTAAAGATGCTAGCCCAGAACAGGTATTTGATATACCAGAAATATTGATTACAGATGATGTAATGGAAGGAGTTGTAATGTGGAATTTTCAGCAGCTATTTTATTTTTTTGATGCTCATAAAATAGAGATTGAGATATATAAAGGTTGGAAATTTTATATAACCCATGAGGAGGACGCAGAATATAATAATAGAGCAGCTTGTGAAAGTGCTGCTTTTAAATCTGCGTTTACAGCATTAGAAAAAACTATTTAATTTATGACAAAGGAAAGTGAAATTGCTTTAATTAAGCAAATGGATGATAGTTTATTAGCCGTATTAAAGAGTAAGGGGAATGATTATGCAACAGAAGATGTATTGTCTAATTTTAAAAGGCTTGCTACGGCTTCTAAAGCATTGAATATCAACACACAAACTCCTGTCGGGTATGCCTTATTTATGACTTTAATGAAACTCGATAGAATATCTAACTTATTGAGTTCTAATAAAACGCCCAGCAACGAAAGTGTTGATGATAGCTTTGGGGATGGTGTAAACTATTTGAAATTAGCCTGGTTGTGCTATAAGGAGGGAACAGATGAAATTATACCAAGCGAATGATAGGGCTGATTTGTACCATAATATATACACATATAAGAAAAGGCGGGAGAAATTAAGGCAGAAATATGATGTGTATAACGGCGGCAAAGCTCCTATAATATATAAACAAAAAGTGTATAATATTAATCAAAAAATAAGACATTGGCAAAAAATGATAACAACAATAGACAGGAATAACAATAGAATAATAGCAATAGCAAATGCTTTGGCTTATTTTACAGGATACAATGTTAAGGATAGTGTGTTATATACTTCTCACAGGCATAAAGAAACTCGAAATCTGTTCTATAAATACTGTTTAGAGCATAATATATCAGCTACATTGGTGGCTGAATATGTTGGAGCAAGCAGGGGGGATGTTGTAGCAAGAGGTAGAAGTAATTTTACTTTATCGTTTGAAAAGCATCCCAAAAACAGGGAAACTTATAACAGATTTTTAACATATATGAACGAATTGTCAGAAAATCAATTATAAACATTAAACAGGAGCTTTAAAGGAGCTCCACTTAGGGTTAAGTAAAAGTTAATGGAAACGCTGTCAATAATTCCCCTATTTCTATAGGGGAATTTTTATTTTTTTATTTCAAAACAATTTAATATATTTGCATATGGCAAGAAAAATAACCACACAATTAGAATTAAATGACGGATTAGAACTAGCTGGCTGGTATCAAGGGAAAGACACTTATATTTGGCTTGGTTGGAAAATTGGCCCAATCCAAAAAGTCGCCACTTTATCAGGATATAAATTAAAAAGACTTTGTAAAACAATCCTAAAAGAAATGGAGAAAAAATAATATGGCTAAAAAAACTAAAGAAAAAGAATCAGAACAAACAAAAGAATTATTTGCCTCTATGGAGGAAAAATTTGGAAAGGGAACCATTGTAAGAGCTTCTGATAGAAAACATGACGAAGTGCTAGAGTGGATTAGTAGCGGTAGTTTAACATTAGATTTAGCCTGTGGTGGTGTGGGGAAAGCCATTCCAAAAGGAGGCAGATGTACATGCCTATTAGGCAAAGAAGGAAGTGGAAAGACTACTCTTGCCCTACATATTATAGCAGAAGAACATAAAAAGGGGAATTTATGCTGTTTTTTGGATGTAGAAAATTCAATAGATTTAGCCTATGCTGAACAAATAGGTGTAAATCTGGATTTATTGTTCTTAGTGGATAGAGAAAGCTTATTAAGACATTATAAGGTGACAGATAGGGAAGTTATATCAGGAGAAGAATGGCTTGAGTTTCTTTGTGAGGTGTTAAAAAGTGATTTATACCCCGTTGTTATTTTAGATAGTATAGCGGCTTTATATCCAGCAGCAGAAATAGAAAACGGAATCCAGGGTGGTAGGCTTGCTGGTGTGGCCTCTATGATGGCAAGAGGTTATAGGGCTGTAAATGCTGCTCTTACAATGTATAATGGGGCCTTTGTGTACACAAATCAGTACCGGATGTCGCCAGGAAATTATATTCCAATCATAGAACCTGGTGGAGAAGCGTGGAAATACCTTCAATCGTTAAAAATTGAGATATATAAGAAGGTGGATAAGGAAAAAACTAAAGAAGAAACTATTTCCCATGGTATTATTGTTAAGGGAAAAGTGACTAAATCTAAGGTGTGTATTCCATTCAGGGAATTTGAATATTATATAAAATTTGGCTCTGGAATTATAAGAGAAACAGAAATAATAGATTTAGCCTGTCAATATGGAATAATCAAGAAAGGAGGAGCCGGATGGTATACATATGGAGATAATAAAATACAGGGAGAAGATGCTCTAATTAAACTATTACAGGATAATCCTGAAATGTGTGCGGAAATTGAAGAAAAAACACTATTAAATATAGAATAATATGGAGAATAGATTTGATAAAGTATTAAATAATGTAATGAGATGGCAAGAGGATACTTTCCCTAAAGCCACCGCTAAGTCTAAATTATTACATCTTAGAGAGGAAATAGAAGAATTATTGATGGAAATAAGTAATCCAAATTATTGCAAAGAAGATATAGAAGATGAACTTGCAGATTGTTATTTATTACTTTTTGGGGCTTCCCATAAATTAGGATTTTCTCTTACTAGAGAAATATTAGATATTATAGAACATAAGTTTTATAAGAATTTAGGCAGAAATTGGCAAGAACCAGATGAAAATAATGTTTATAGGCATATAAAATAATAATATGGATAATGATATAATTTCAGCATTTGCTTATAATACTGGAAAAGAAATAGAAAAAATAATACATGAACAGGTAGATAATATACAAGAAACTAATAAATTGCTTATGGGAAAAATATTAGATTTTAGACAAAAAATTTTACTAAATAGTGGACTATCAGATTTTAGTATTTTAGCTAAATATGATGAATATTTTCAAATAGAAAAGTTATGAGCACTAATAGTATAAAAAAAGGAGTGACATTAAAATCACTCCAAAGCAGACTTGAGAAAGAAAAAGCAGAGCTTGGAGTAATTCAACGACAGATAAATGACCTTAAAGAAAATTCTAAGGTGCATAACCAAAGAATTAGTAGTATATTACACCAAATTAAGCTACTTGCAGAAAAAGACTTAGTACTAACAGAACATGCAAAACTAAGGTATTTAGAAAGAGTAGAACTTATTCCAATAGACCAAATAGAAGCTAAAATAATAACAGATGAATTAAAAAGAGTGTGGAAAATTGTTGGAAATGCAGAAATTCCAATAGGAATTGGAGAACATACATGCACCATTAAGAAGGGATTTATAACCACTATAAAATAACAATATGAGTATAAAAGAAGATGTAATTAATGAACTACAGAAGAAGGATATAGAGGATTTAGAAAGTTTGTCGGATTGGTGGTTAGACCATATTCCTAAAGAAAGTATGTGGGAATCTGCTGCCGAATATGAGCAAAGAAAAGCTATGGTGGTTCCTCTTATTATTAACGAAAAATTAGAAAGAATGGAGATAGAATATGACAGCGAATAAAATAGCACAAGTAAAGAAATATCAGCAGGATTATTTTATAAAATTTGGGGAAAGGCTGGATGTAGATTGGGAAAAAATGAATGGAATTACTAATTTTAGATTATATAGTACGTCTAAAGTGTTTTATCCAGAAATAGCCGAGGCAGAACTTTCAAGGGCTTGTTTTAATAATGGAACAACACCTGATAATGTAAGAAATCTAAAAAGAATATATAAATCCTGTCATACTAAGGAATCTAATGCTGTGAGGGAATGGGCAAAGTGGATTAAGGACAATCAATATTCTTATAGGAAAGCTGCTGGATTGATAAACAAAGAAAGAACAACACTCTTATATTACACACGATAATGACCAAAGAAGAAAGAAGAGAGGTAAAAAGAATAGAAAATAAAAGGCTTCATGATTGGTTTATAACAGAAATATGGAATAAAAGGCCACATTATAGCGAGCTAACTTCAGAGTGGTTAGGAAAACTGCCCAATAAGTGCTTTTTTCACCATATATTTCCGAAGGAAACATACCCACAGCTTAAATATGAACCATGGAATATAATAATGATAACAGCTCAGGAACATTATGAAATAACAAATGGTAAAATTCCTAAGAAATTGGATATTATTAAACAAGTAAAAGGTAACAAATATAATGTAATATGATAATAGCGATTGATTTTGATGGCACCTGTGTAACACATGAGTTTCCAAATATTGGACAAGATATTGGAGCAGCCCCTGTTCTTAGAGAATTAGTAGAAAATGGACATAAACTCATTTTATTCACAATGAGAAGTGATGTAAAAGAGCCCAGAAGTTATGATAAAGAGATATTAGAACAAGCTGGAATGCATTTGTCAGATGCTATTATATGGTTTAATGAAAACCAGATAGAATTATATGGTATACAAGTTAACCCAGAGCAGCATACATGGACAACTTCTCCAAAAGCATATGCCCAAATGTATATAGATGACGCTGCTTTAGGGTGCCCTTTAATATACCCAAGAAAGGATGAATTTAACAATTTAAGAATTGGCAAGCCCTTTGTAGATTGGGTAAAAGTAAGAGAAATGTTAGAAAAACAAAAAAATTATATGAGTACATTAAAAAGAGTGCAATTTGAGTATTCAGACGGAACATATAAGTTTATCGAAGGAGAAGAATTAGAAAAAGTGCAGGCAACAATAGACAAATATCCGGAATATTTTCCATGGGAACATAAATGGACCTCTATACCAAAAGAGGTCCATGAAGCTTATAACAGGGAAGCCTATCCAGAAAGATATGAGCCCTGGGGAGCATTAGTTACAAGTGGAGAAGGATTATGGGAGAAAATGAATAAAAAGGAAATGAGCTTTATAAAAAGCAAAAAAGCCAATAAACCTATAGATTTAAGAAAAGTGTTTGCTGAATGGTTTAAAGAAGAAGAAAAACAAAGGAAAAAAGAAAAAAGAAAAGAAAATATGGAACAAACATTATAAACAATATAAATTAGAGTATAGAGAATGAAAATAGCTCTTATTTGCTATCATAAAAATACAGGACAGTATCCTAAGGAATGGATTGATGCTTTTAGAGAGAGCATTCATAATCAATCTCATAAAGATTTTGATATATTTGATATGGACTATGGTGGAGGAAAGGAAAGGATATTTCAATCGGCTTTTCATTCTAAGGAATTTCTTACATTCGCTCATGCAATGAATTATCTAATAGATTTCTGTTTTGAGAGTGGATATGATTATGTATTAAATACTAATTGTGATGATTTATACAATTTAAATCGGATAGAGAAGCAATATACATATATGCAACTGGGGTATGATGTGATAAGCTCTAATTTCAGCTTAATAAGCGACGATAAAATAGTGCATACACATTATTTTGATAAACTAGATGTTAAGGCAGAATTGTATAAAAATCATAATATCATTTGCCATCCTGTGGTGGCAATAAGCAAGAAATTTTGGGAGAATAACAGGTATATTCCAGAAGAAATACCGTTTGAGGATTTAAAATTATGGCAAAGGAGTTTAAAATCTGGACATAAATTTATAATTTTGCCTGAAACATTATGTTATCATAGACTGCATAATAATTCTGTAGGACATAAAAAAGGAGAAATATGAACAAAGAATGGAAAATTTTAAAAAGAGACGGTGATAGAATAAAAAGTGTTATTAATTTAATAACTAACGAAACTTTCACTGTATTAGAAGATGCTAATACTCCAAAAGGCATAAGACAAATAGGAGCCTTTACACAAGAAGGAGGACATATTCAAGTATGGATTGGAAAAGCTTGGTATTGCGGACTACCATTAATAAAAAAATTATGATAATTAGTGTTCTAGTAATTGCAACAGGAAAATATAAGGAATTTGTCCAACAATTGCTGAATGGAATTGATTGGTATTTTATGTTAAACTATAAGATAGAAATAAACCTGTTTACAGATAAGTTTAGAGAGTGGAAAGAAAGCGATAGAATGCGGATTATACAGCATATAATTCCCCCATATAAATTCCCCGAAGCTACCCTTTTAAGATATAAAATATTTAAAACTATTCCTATAGAAAAATATGGAAATTATATATTTTATCTGGATGCTGATATGTCTATAGTGAATGTTGTGGGAGACGAAATATTAGGCGATATTACAGCCGTTCTTCATCCAGGATATTATAATAAAGGATGGGGGGATGAGGGCACCGTAGAACAGAGTAAGGCCTACATTCCAAAGCAGGAGAGAGGAAAATATTGTGCTGGAGGATTTCAAGGGGGTAAAACTAGTATATATTATAGAGCTATAGAGAAAATGGCAGAGGATATAGAAGAAGATAGGAAAGAAGGAATTATGGCTGAATGGCACGATGAAAGCCATTGGAATTGGTATTTGCATACTACAAATGAAAAAATTACTATCTTAAGTCCATCATATTGTATGCCAGAGGCTTTATGGAAAAGAAAATTATGGGGTGTAAATCAATTTGAGCCTAAAATATTAGCTTTGGAAAAAGAGGAGGATATTAGAGAATGAGGGTATTTATTATAATGTACAATAGATTAACATGGCCATTGGCTATGTGCGAATACCTTTCTGATACAGGTTGTGAAGTGGTATTAGTAGACAATGCATCCACATATCCTCCTTTATTAGAGTGGTATAAGAATTGTCCTTATAAATTAATAAGAATGGACAAAAACTGGGGCCATCAAGTCGTGTGGAAATCAGGGTTAATAAATGACTATGACGATGAGTTTTACTGTGTCACAGACCATGATTTAGACCTTTCTAATATACCTGTAGACTATATAAATGTGTTGCACAAAGGGTTGGAGGCATTCCCAGATGTTGTTAAATCAGGGTTTTCTCTTGAAATAAATGATTTACCATCTAACAAGTTTACTAAAGAAGTGGTTAATTGGGAAAATAAATTTTGGCAATCTTCTCAAAAAGGCATATATTTGCACTCTAATATAGACACTACGTTTGCATTATATGATAAAAAGAGAGATTTTGGACCATTGCCACCAGAGGGAAATAGGTTTTATTGGGCTGCCAGGAGCGCTAGACCATATACAGCAAAACATCTGCCTTGGTATATAACAAAAGAAAATATGAATGAAGAAGAACAATTTTATCAAGATAACACACACACATATTGGTCACAAAAACTTAAAGAATCATGGATGTAATAGAATTTAGAGGGGATATTTATCCTCATTTTCAAAGCACTGGAAATGCTTCAAAATTTGCTATGCCCTTTGCTAAAGAAGTGTTAAAAGGAGATATTATATATGATATTGGATATGCAAAAGAGGAATGGAAATTCCCCAAAGCGATAGGAATTGACCTTAAAGATGGAAATGATGCAATGAATTTTGAGGGTATTCCCGCAGATGGGATATTCTCCAGCCATTTATTAGAGCATTTATGTGATTGGGTAACAGCATTAGATTATTGGACCACCAAGCTCAAATCTGGAGGTATGATGTTTTTATATCTTCCCGACTACTCACAAAAATACTGGAGACCATACAGTAATAGAAAACACATGACATACTTTGAGCCTAAAATAATTAAAGATTATTTTCAAGCCTCAGGCCAATATCACAAAATTTTTGTATCTGGGGTGGATGCATATAACAGCTTTACAGCATTTGCAGAAAAACTATGAAAAAAGAATGTGTAATTAATCAGTTTTTTGGGCTTGGAGACATAATGTTTATAGAACCCATATATAGACATTTTCATAATCAGGGATATGATGTAGTGGCTCCTATAAACCCGGAGTATTTGTGGATGCAGGAATATATCCCGTATGTACAATTTAAAGACAAAACTGTCTATCCGTACAGCTACGAAACAGTGGAACAAGCAGAGGATGGAAGACTCCATATTCCTTTAAGATTTGCACATCCATTATTAAGGGGCTACGACCTTCATTATGGGGATGATAGAAAAAACTGGATGGGAGATAAATACCTTTACCTTGGTTTAGATAAAGATTTATGGAGAACAATGAAATTTGAAAGAAATGGCGCAAGAGAAAATAAACTAATGGAATTATTAGATGTTCCACAAAAATATAATTTTGTAAATGAATACTTTGGTGGAAGTCTTGAAAGGGTAGAAATAAGCCCTGAAAACAATCTTCCTAATATACACCTAAAAAAAGTAGAGGGGTATACACTCTTGGATTGGCTAAAGGTAATAGAATACGCAGAGAACATTTATACTGTAGAAACATCTATATTATGGCCTATAGAGGCTATGGAGATGAGCGCTAAAGAATATCATTTGTTTCCACGTCAGCCGTGGCTCGAAGATACAAAATATATAAGAGATTATTTAACTAAAAACTGGATTTACCATGATAGCACAGACATTTAAGGACATTTATACCGAAGAAGTAGCTCAGGGAGCTATTATTAATGATGAGTATTTTGGGTTTAAGGAGGACTATTTAATTCTACACTGTTTAATGCGGCTCTATTCTCCCAAGACAATTTTTGAAATGGGTACTAATATGGGATTTGGTACTTTAATATTAAAGAATAGTTGTCCAAATGCAACTGTTTTCACATTAGATTTACCAACGGAATTAGCGCATATTTCTCTACAACATCCTATTTCTGAGGGAAAGGGAGACAAAGTGGGTAGCAGATGTACCCTACCATTTACACAATTAAGGGGGGATAGTTTAACATTTGATTTTTCTTTGTACCCCTGTGAGGCCTATTATATAGATGGGGAACATGATTATGACCATCCGTATAGAGAAAGTTGTGAGATATTAAAATTATCTCCAAAACTTATAGTGTGGCATGATAGTGATATTCCACCAGTATATGAGGCAATAACAGCAGCTTTTGCTGATGATAAAAACTATAATTTATATAGGGTGACGGATACTAGAATTGCATATGCCCTAAAAAAATAAACAATGAAAATAGGAATTGTAATTGTTACATATAATATTGATACAAGAATATTTATTTTGCAGGTGGAGTCTATAAAGAGATTTTGTAAGGATAAAGACTATACAATACAAATTATAGACAATTCATCTGATGAGGCAAAGGCTGAATCAATTCGCTATTACTCTAATGTACATAATGTTTATCATAGAAGAACTAATTCTGGAAATGCTGATGCAAGCAGGTCACATGCTTTTGCTGCTAATTTATCATATCAAATACTAAAAGAGCAATATAATGGGTTTTTCTATTTAGACCATGATTGTATACCAGTGAAAGATTTTTCTGTTGAAGAAATTCTTGGTGATAAAATTATAGCCGGAGTAAGAAGTGGAACAGTAATTAATTACTTTTGGCCTGGATGTCTAATGTGGAATGACACCCAAATTGAAGCAGGATTGATTAATTTTTCTCCTATTAATGAACTAAGGGCGGATACAGGCGGTGGTACATATAAGATTATAGAAAAATATGGAATGGAAAAGTGTATCTTCTTTGATGAAGTGGGCTGTGAAAACCCTCATTTTGCAAACACACCACTTTATTATTTTTATATGATGATATATAGGAACACGTTTATACATTTTATTAATGCTTCTAATTGGAACCCTACGGAAAACAATGAGAGTAGATTAAATTCCTTAATAGACATCACTAATAATAAAATTCAAGAGAATAATGAGAGAAATAGTCTATAATAAATGGAATAAAATGGGGCGATTTGGAAACCAGCTGTGGCAACTGTCCTCATTATATGGCATGGCGGATAGGTATAATAGAGAGCCTATTCTACCAGCACCGTGGCTTTATCAAGAATATTTTGAACATCACCCAAAAATAAAACCATTAAAAAATCCTCCAGTTGAAGTTGGAGAACCCAATTTCAGCTTCACTGGATGGGATTATTGGGATGAGAAAGAGGAGCAAGCAGGGGATATATTTGGTATAGGAGGGTGGTTACAGAGTAGTAAATACTTTTCTAAAGAGATAACTAACAAGCTGCTCAAGCTTAAAGATGAGTTTAAAGATAAGATGTGGGCTAAATGGGAACATGTCTTTAGAAAGCCTGTTATAATGATTGGTTTTAGGGTGGGGGAGGATTATGTGGATAATGGAAATTACGAAATTCTTCCTATTTTATACCAAATTAGTGCTCTATACAAGTATTTTCCGGATTGGAGAGAGAATTATAATATATTGGTGTGTTCGGATGATATGCAGTATGCCCGTTTAAACATGGATTGTGCTGAAAACATTTATTTCGCTGAAGGAATTGATGTGGAACAGATGTATTTAGGCACCCTATGTACCCATTTTATACTGCCGAACAGTACTTTTAGCTATTTTCAGGCTTATTTAGGCGAGAAAGAAAATAGTAGGGTAGTTTACCCCTCTAAATATTTTAAGTCTTATTTGGCCTCTAATCACTCCACAGACACCTTCTGGGAGAAGGATTGGATAAGCCATGATTATAGAGGAGAGAAAATAGCCCTAAAAGATGTTTGTTTCACTATTCCTGTTAAATACGACCATCCAGACAGGCAGAGTAATCTAATCCTAATATATAGATGGTTTAATGAGAATTTTGATACAAATATATGTTTAGGGGAACAAGGGAAGGCTAAGCTAGTTTTTATTGCGGGATGGACGAGTTATATGGAATTTCCAGAGGGGCGGTTCCATCGTACTAAGATGCTCAATGATATGGCCTTATCCAGAGAAGAACCTATTATTGTGAATTTTGATTGTGATAATATATGCCCTATATTACAACTAATCCTTGGTGTAGACACTATTCGGAAAGGAGAGGCTGATATGGTGTATCCATATGACGGCAGGGCAGCTAGGGTAAAAAGAAATGATTGGTATGACAAGCTCTTTAATACAAATGGAGATTGTGGGGTGTTTGGAGGTAAAATATTTCCTGGAACAAGAGAAATAGACCCTATAAGCGTTGGACACATAGTTATATGGAATAAAGAGAAATTCTTTGAAGGGGGAGGTGAAAATGAACACTTTATATCCTATGGTCCGGAGGATATAGAGAGATATGAAAGATTCAATAAATTAGGCTACAGAACAAAGAGAATAAAGGGAATTGTCTATCATATAGACCATTGGTGTGGGCCCGATAGTAGTGGGTCTAATCCTCAATTTGGACTAAACTATAAAAACTTAGAGAGGATAAAGAAAATGACCAAAGAACAATTATTAGAGGAAATAAAGACATGGGAATGGATGAAATGAATAAAGCCCCGTTTTTAGCGGGGCTTTTCATTTATTACAACATGCACAGTTTTACACTGCTTCTAATTTTGATGGTTTTGAAAACACTTTACTTTCTTGTGATTCATCTTCCTTAGAAAATACTAGCAAATCAATCAGATTAAAATATATATTTCCTCCCACTACATCTCCTGTAGAATGGTCTATAAAATCTCTTTCTGTAAAAGAGTAATGGCTCACTTCTATTTCCATATCCTCCAATTCTGAAGATTCCTTAAGAAATTGTTCTTTAAATTCTTCTTTTATTCGTTTTTTTGGTCCAGGAACTCTTGTTCCACCTGCTACATTCTCTTCTGGAGCTTCTGTCACTTCTTCAGAATACTTATCAAACATCTCCTGTAGTTGGGCTATTACAGTTTTATATTCTTCTTGTAATGTATTTCCTAATTTCTTAAGGTGGTATTTCACCTTTTGAGAAATATCTTTTACCAAAATAGGCTCTCTAACGTCTTGATTACCAAAGAGTTCTACAATATACTGGTTGATAAACTTTACTTGAAACTTACTTGTTGTCATTTTTATTGGTTTTTTATTATTAATAATGCTGCAAATATAGTTAATTGGTTTGAATACTCCAAAAAAGATTTCCAGATTTCATAGATTTAGAGAATTGAGCAGAAATTCCAGCACTACTGTTAAACATATTAATCTGTTTTATCAGGGGATTAACAATTGGAATTGATGTGCTAAGCCTAAATGTATAGCTATTTGGATTTTTTGTTATAACAAAATAAGAAAATTTATCAATGTTCCCGATAATAGCAGCTAATATATTGAAATATTGGGCCTCATTATCGGGAATATGATGAATATCAAAATTCTTATAAACTGTCTCCAATTTAGGTTGGTGTTACAGTGAAGGACAATGTTCCATCACAAAGAAAATTATCACTCACCTCTGTTTTAAGTTTTAATGTAATATCTGCTCCATCTACAGCAAATGTTCCTAAATAGCCTAGTTGGTCATTTAGGCCATCCACTACTTCAGCTATGGTAGTGGTGGGAGCCGCAAATTTAACCACTGATGTATACACTGTTGTAGCATCACAAAGAATTGTCAATGTGAAATTATCATCAGTTACATCAGCTGGTGTATCTGTTAATTCTGTATAAGGAAAACAACATTCATTTAATGGTATATCCTCCACCCATTTGCCTGTTTTGGGCATTTTAAGCCTGAGAACAGAACTACCAGGCACTTTATTGTTCTGGCCATCCAATCTTGTGTAAAGCTTGTTACGATTATTCATTATTTTTTTGTTTTTATTAGTGAATTATATGTATTAATTATTTCTTGTGCATATACCGATGTGCAATATTTTTGTGAATTTTCATCATCTACAATAGCTTGTATATTCTCTATATCTTCAAATACATTCTTGTTTTGGTAGTTATTTTTAAAAAATGCTTTGGCTTCCACTACTACAGATTTTCCTTCTTCGTCTTTAACACTCTTCAAATTTTCTGTTATTCTTATTCCTTCATCATTAACTATGCCAGCATTATGTAAGAGAAACACTTCTTCCAGTTTTTCTATCCTGTCTGTAGCCCATGCAAAATCCATCCATTTTGGTGTTTCTGATGGCAGTTTATGCCTCCATAAATTCCATTGTATAGCCCACATATCCGCACAATAGCTCTGTATGCCTTTATTTTCTCTGTCTAATGGCATTTCTCCAGGAAAAAAATACTGATTTACTCCCTGAAATAGGGTTCTTACACCCAAACATATATTAATACATTCTGAGAAGAATTTGGAAGTCATATTCTTTAGAATATATTGAGCTCCCCCTGTATTCTTATTTTTCGCTCTTATATCTTCTATTGTAAGGTCTGCTATTTTAGCAGCCTTTTCCACTATTTTGGCTTCTATCCATTCCTCTATCTTATCTTCTTTAACCTCTGCTACCTTTCCACTTAAATATTCTTCATTCATATATGTACGAACATCGGACAGATAATTCACATCATCCTGTATATATTGTTCTATATCAGGCTTTTGTGTAAATATTACATCAGAATCTAAATAGAATGTAGTAACCTTTTCTAATTCTGGATGCTCCTTAAAATGTCTTTCTAAAGAACATAGTCTATGTACATTATGGTAATTATAATTTACCATAAGGTCTGTTACAGAACCTTTAGGGTCATTATAATAGAAGAATTTAGTTTCCGGAAACAATTTCTCTATTTCTTTCCATTTTTCAGAAAAATGAATGCTCCTATATACAGGCTGAAATACTATTACTCTAAATTTATCAGACAAACCGTATTTTTTAGCAGAAAACAACTGAACAAGCTGCTCCCATCTAAAGCGTTCAATATCCTCTACACAGGATATAAAATGTAATTGTTTTGACATCTATTGGTTTTTTACTAAATCATAATATTTTTGCACTATTTCAGGATTGCAAGGAGAAAGTACACCATCCCCACTTTCTGTTTCTTTCAGTCTATGTGCTATAAAATTACCTCTTCCATCTCCACCACCTGATATTTTGTGTGTTCCATGCCCATCACTCCAATCATAAATTAGCGTAGATAAGCCCCATATAGGTATATATATACCGCCTATATCATGTAGTTTATCAAGCCATTTTTGATTATAAGAAGCAGAGGTTGTGCGGTAGCCCTCTTTAATAAGAAATTGTTTATCTATGAATATCGAAGGTTCAAAATTATTATTATCTTTTTTAATTTGATTGTTCCCATGTAAATAGTATGAAAAATAAGGCTTATAGGCTAATTGTTCGTGTCTGTATGCCTCTTTTATTCTTTTCACACCTTCAGAAACATGGTTTGGAAGGTAAATATCATCTGAATCAAAATGGCTACAAATTATACTATCTTCTGATATAAATGTAAGGGCATCTCTAAATATATCCCCTGTGTTTGTATACTCTTTCCCTGTTTTTAAATCTAAATGATTGTTAATCAACTTAATAGACTTATTTTCTGGGAGCTCTACTTGGTCTAAGATTTGTGGAACAGAAGAATTGTTATATAGTAATAATTCTAGTTTTCCATCTTTATAGTCCTGATTTAAAAAACACTTGAGTATTCTTTCCACTTTGTAGTGCCTGCCATGGAAACAACAAATCAGGGTAACATTCATTTATTAATGGTTTAAAAAGCAAAGATAAACAAATATTATGAAAAAAACAACAATTATTTCCTAATTTAATGCTATAGAAGGTTTGATTTTAATGTGCCGTCCACGCCGCACCATCATAAAAAGCTATCGTTACTACCGCCCCACCGCCAACCAATGCAACTCCGTAAGCAGGGGCCAGCGCATCTGTTACATAGCAAATCATCCCTTGTACGCCAGCAGGCAATGTTGCAACTGTATAATTTTTCAACACAACCGGCTTTGTTGTTGTTATACTTGCGCCCGTTGGTGCAATCGTATAAACGCCTGCCGAGCTTATTGTATGTGCTGCATAGTTGCTTGCATCATACATTAACCGAAGTTGTTCTGTTGTAGAAAGGATATTTGTTTTTGCTACTGCCGTACCATTCCCTATCATCAGAGTATGGGAAGATGTATTCTGCATTTTTATATTTGTTGCAGAACCAACAGTTTCAAAAATACTTCCAGTTCCTGATAATGGGGCAAAATTAAAATAGCTGTCACCTCCGCTATTGTATATCTGAAGGTTAAAGTTTGCGCCGGAAGTAAACATCTGCATTGTGGCGGCTGACGGAGAAACACGCATTAAAGACCCATTATCATAGAGTCTTGTTGTCGCTCCGAATTTAACCCCTGCCGTTCCGCTTGCAATATCAATAGAATTTACTCCTGTTATATCCCCAGCATCACCAATACTTACTGCTGAATTTTGAAGGGTTGCGCCGCCTGTCCCATCTGCTCTTAAAACTGAATTATCTGTTGCCCCTGTTGAACCACCGATGCCTCCACTTGGAATAACAAACGATAGAATACCATTGCCTGCTACATCTGTTAATGCCCCCCCAGCTACTAAGGCTGTTGGAAGTGTTAATGTGTACGTTCCTGCTGCTGCTGCTGGTTTAACCGTTACAACACCAGATGTATTGCCCTCCAATGTGAAGGAACCCAGTGACACTCCTACGGTGCCAAACCTTGTCACCCCGGCACCTACCCACAATGCAGAATTTGTACCAGTTACCGTTGCAGATGGAGCATCGGTTATATAAACCGTTGAGGTATTTGTTACAGATGCAACACCCCCTGCTATTGTTGGCGGGATAAATACCGCCGAACCAATGAAGCCGTGTGTACCACTTGATTCTCCTCCTATTATAGAGGAAGCAACAACTAATGTGGCATATGAATTATTAATTGGGATATTTGTAGCTGTTGCTCCATTTATGCCAATTCTAAATGTAACTGAAGAAGCTCCTCCGAATAAATATGGAGCTGTTGTAGATACTCCGTTTGCAGTGCCATCGCTTCCTGTGTATAAATTAGCAGATGTGGCAGTTGTATGAGTTGTTAGTTGATTTAAAATAGCTGCCCCTGTTGCCACATGAAGTTGGTCAGTTGGGCTAGAAGTGCCTATACCTACTCTTCCACCTCCTGAAGGAACTATTATTGCAAAGTTATTTTGACCACCAGAAGCATCTGCATAAACAGCAATATTTGTTAAATCATTTGCTCCACTTGAACGAGTTACACTATTTCTTGCAAAAATTCCATAAGATGTAAATGCACCAGATGTTGTGTCCGCAGTACTTGCATTTTCACTTCTTAGAGCATAATTTGTAGTAGTAAATCCGCCTGCGCTTTGGTGTAAACTTAATGTAGCATTAGCTGTACTAAGTGGTCCGATAACAACTCTTGCAGTCAATGTACCAATACTAAATGTTAATACACTGCTTGATAGCCCTATTGTTCTATTTGTTGTTAATGATTGTCCTACTGCCAATACATCGTCTATACCATAAGGAGAGGTAGCAGAAGTATTTAGCACTCCACTTGAAAGAGATAGTCCTGAGCCAAGTGTTATATAGCCCAATTGCCCTGTACTGTTTCTTTGTCCTACTAAATTATCTTGTGTTGACAAATTTGTAAAACCTACAATATTCAAAGCACTTGATGCAGTAGTAATAGTATTACCACCTGTCAGTGTACTTCCAGTAGTGAGAGTTTGTTGCCATGTTTGAGCACCTGTTCCCCCAATATCACTAAGTACTTCAGCAGGAGTACGTTTTGTCAAAGAACCATTAGTAAGTTCTCCATAAAAATAATCAGGTGCTGTAGTTTTTGCTCCTCTTATAAAAGTTTCAGTGATTAGAGCATCACCTAACACCATTTGGTTATCTGCTGTGGTAAAAGTATTAGCTCCTAAAGCAATACTATTCTTTGCATTAGTTTTTTGACTTGCATTAAATCCAGAGAATTTACCTATGAATACATTATTTTCTGTATCACCGAGTACAGATGCAGATAAACTTGCACCGGCGTAATAACCTAATATAATGTTAGCTATTCCTCCAGCACCACCTTTTGCATTAACACCTGCATATACATTGTATATACCCATGGTATTATTAAGGCCGGAGTCCTGTCCTAAAAATACATTTTCTTGACCTATAGTATTGTTTTCACCTGCTCCTGCTCCAAAAGCACTATTCTTAATACCGTCTGTATTTAATAATAATGCACTTACACCAAAGGCTGCATTTTGCTCACCTAAAGCATTGTTATATAATGCTTGGTAGCCAACTGCTGTATTTAAATCTGCATTAGTTAATAATCTTAAAGCATAAGTACCTATTGCTGTATTGTAATTTCCGTCAATAAGATTTGCTAAAGCAAAAGTTCCGAGAGACGTATTACCAATACCGTCCAACAAAGCCTGCATGGTTCCATTACCTACTGAGGTATTGTTGAAACCCCCCATAGCACCGTAATTAAGAGGTAAAGAACCATAGTATAAAAGTAAACTAGATGGTTCATAACCTATTGGCACAGTATTAACGGAACCATATTTAGTTCCTATTAAATCAAATAAATCAAGATTACCTGATGATGTCAATCTTAAATGATTGACATAAGCCCCTCCATTTTCACTATGAGATAATCTCCAATAAGCATCCCTTGAAAAGTCGCCACCTTGATAAGGAAGAATATCAGACCTCCATGATTGACTTCTATTACTACCACCAAATCCTGTTTCCCACACCCTACCTTGCCAAACAATAGGAGGAGACATTTGTACAGGTGTGCCTACTGAAGCTGCTGTAGTATTCTGAAGAAGTAAGCCATTAGCATCAGACTGAGTAGTAATAATATTATCAGTCTTTATATGAAGCTTTGAAGTAGGGTCAACATTAATACCAAGATAGCCATTTGTATCAAACCTTGCTATCTCTGTATTATTAGTACGAATTACAAGTGGTTGATTATCTATAGTTCCAAGGAAATTTATTGCTGGATTTGTTAAGTCGTTTCCAAGAAGATTCCAATTCGGAGTAGAATCTGAATTTGTTATAGTAATCTCTGTGCCTATATGCGAAATATTAATGCCCGCTCCGGCCACTAAGGATTTAAATTGTAATGTATTTCCAGACATTTGTGCAAACACACCATGTCCCGCTCCTAGATTTTCTCCATTAATATCAACAGGACTAAAATTACAAATAGCCTTATTTATATTAATAAGAATATCCTGTAAATTATTATAAGTAAATGTTTCTATGCACGGTAAATTAGGACCATAGTATATAGTACATTTAGCCTTATTTTTAACTCTGCAAGATGAGTTTGGTATGGTGTTGCATTCCTTCATTTGTTATCTTCTTGTTTACATTCTTTTACTGGACATGTAAAAGCTTTTTCTATAGTCCAGTTTGGGTTTTTTAGTCTATAATCCAGTGTATGTGCCTTTATTCCAGTTTCATTAGACCAATCTGTTAAACATTGTATTTTTCCTTTATACTTTATCATAATATCAGCACTAGTATTACGATTTTGTTCGGCCTGTGTTATCCATCTACAGTTTTTAGGGCCATACCCTTTATTTCCTTTTATTCTGTCTAAAGTATGTTTAGAAGTTGGTTTTCTGCCCATGTCTTCCAAGAAATTTTCAAAAGAATGTATCCACCTTTTACACACTTTTATTCCTTTGTCATAATAATAAGGTTTGCAAGAATAATTAGTAGCTCTACATCTGGATTTCATAGCTTTCCATGCTTTTCTTTCAGTAGTCATTATATTCCCTGTGCATTCTCCGTGTTTTGTATTAATAACACTTAGATGTATTGGAGTTTTTAATAAGCATCTACAAGATTTTATACCTCTATTTTTAACATGCTCTATTCTGGCCTCAAACTCTGCACCACATTTACATTTAAAAATAGCCCTTCTACCACCGTTATCCCTGGTAATTTCTTTTATATAAAAGCAATTACCTACTTTCTGACCTTCTGTGTATTTAATTTTTTGTATATTCATATTAGATAATTAACGGTTAATTCCAAAGGTATTTGGGACGATTACCCCTAAATCTTTGGCTGTTTCAGGACTTACTAGAGGAATCCATGTTCTTATTATTTGTCCACCTATAGGAAACATCTGGAAAAAAGTCTTAGTAGGATGGGCTGATTTCTGCATATCCTCATCTCCTAGCATCACACCAACACCCTGTTTGAATATATTATTAGTAAATTTGATTCCGTCTGTTAAAATTCCTAAAGATGGAAGCCAACTACCTGTTGATATTTGTTGCAGCGACATAGGATTATAATAGAATGAGATTTCATTTTTTAATTTATCTAACATTTTAAGGGTCATTCTGTATATATTCTTGTTCTCACTATCATCATCTTTTGGTGGGGCTGCCGTTCTAAGAGTCATAAAAGCTGCTAACATTGTTAATAACACTCCCAGTTCTTTGGCTTGTTGTGTTATAGCAAGTCTTGTCATATCATAAAACTCTTCCGGAGTCATCTCTAAATCGTTTCCTGTTCTGTTTTTATAACTCTCAGCTGTTTTTTGGTAGTACTCCCCAAGAGCTTTTATTCCCTCTGCATTCCCTGTCACCATATCTCTCAGCCTTTCTATTCCTTTTAATACACCTTTTATACCACCCCCGTCCCCATTAAATATAACATTCCAAACTACTCTCATTCGACCCATTTCATATTCATTGGTATCAATCTTTTTCTGAAGTCCTCCAAATCTATTAGCAGCTAGTGGTGGAATCCATCTTTTAAACATCATCATTGATTTTAAAAGAATGTTTCTATCTGCATCTATTTTATTTTCTTCTGAGAGGTTACCTGTTACAAGTTTGATTTCATTAAGCATTTTGAGCCTTAGCTTATGCACTGTTTCAGAGTTTCTGTCAATTCCTTCTATTTCTAATAAACCCTTTTCGTTGAATTTGGCTAATTTTATCACACCCTTTTCAGCTACTAATTCCTTCACTCTCTTTTCAAAATCTCTTTCTATTTCTCTGAGTCCTGTTTTTGCATGAGTGGTATACCTCTCTTTGAATTCTGGTCTATTTAATAAATACTCTCTGGCATTTACTAGTTGACCATCTATTACTATAGTGTTTTGCAGCATAGAAAGTGAAGTGGACATCTGCATCAATATATCAGTTTTCCTAATAGGGGCCATTAGAAAATCTGAAAAGGAAAATCTTTGTATCTTATCCAACGACATCCTCTCCGCATTAAGTCTGGCTCTGTTCTCTGTAAAAGGCAAAAAATAGTCCATTATTCCTTTTTCTATATTTCCCTCTTTCCCCTTAAAGAGATTGCCTATTATTTTTATTTCGTTTGAGAAAAATTGTCTGCTTCTATATAATTTTCTGGAGTTAATAGCTGCCTGAAAATTACCCCCTGCTAGAATGGTGGCTGGTGTAAATATATTTAATCCAAACATCTTAAGTCTGAACCAGTGGTTTGCTTTTTCTATTAGTTTGGTAGTTCCTGAAGGCAAATTGGCCTGGTTACTGTATTGGTGCTTATAGAAAATGGTGTCTACAAAACTGTCATATAGGGCTGTATTCTCCGTATTATCCTTAACAGTTTTTGGTCTTCCACCCTCATGAACAATTCTACCCCTATCATCCAATAGAAAGGCTTCTTTTCCAGCCTCAATGTCTCTTACGGACTGTATAGCTCCCTCTATTCCAGACAGAGTTTGATATTCATATACAGCTTCTATATACATTGCTATAGTTTCTCCTATGTCTGTAGAAACATCCTTTAAATCATATCCCTCTAGGTTGCCCTCTGCATCCTCAATTCTAGGGGCAAAGTTTTTTGTAAAGAATGCTGGAATTCTTCTCTTTATTTCATCTGTGTTAGGGTCCACCTTAGCATAACTTATCTCTTCTTCCGGAGTAAGCTTATATATGTGCTTCATACTATCTGAAATAGCAGAAAATCCAGATGTTTTTATTCTATCTATTGTAGAGGCTCTAAGCCATGGTAGAAATGTCTTGCTAAACTGAAAATTGGCATCATGATAACCCACCTGTTTAGCAAAAGAATTAAAATTGATAATGAAATTATACATGTCCATTATCTCTTTTATATGTTCTACGGCCTTATATTCTTCTGTTTTCCATTTTTCCTCATCTTTGATATAATACATTAAATCGTCTCTCACCCATCCAAGTCCTGTATTAGTACTTATATCAAATCTGGCGGCATAGTCTTCTTTCAGCCTTCTTTTTTCTTTATTATCAGCTTCTTCGTCTCCAATTATTTGAATAGCATCATCAATTTGTTTATTAAATCTTTCTATATCCTTAGCTTTTTCCTCTTGCCATTTCTCTAAATCTATATTGTTCTTTATCCACTGTACATCTGGAACAGCTTTTTTTACAGCTTCTCCAAATTCTATATAGAATTGCTGATTTATTTTCTTTAAAAGCTTGTTAGCAAATTTTCCGTTTTTATTCTTAGCAGCTAATAGTGTGAAAGCTTCCCTATGAGAAAGTCCTTTAGATTCTGCATACTTAATAAATGGATTTAATACCTTCCTATACTCTTCCTGGGTTTCTAAGGCTTTTCTTTGTTTTTCCCAATTAGCCCTTTCTGTCATTCTTCTAAGATATTGCAAAGCAGAAGTTTGCATATTTGACAAACTCTGGATTGTTCTATCAAATAGTCCTCTGATAGGTTTAGATATTTTTAATAAATCAATATCCTCTTTGTTGACATAATAATTAGCTATAAAGCCTCTGTATTCTCTTTCTATAGCCAGTTCTACATCTGCACTGTCCTCTGCCAGTTTTCTAAGTTTCTCGATAGTGACGGCATCCTTTGGGGATAAATCATCTTTGCCATAAATAGCCTTAAATAAAGCTAACGTATTCTTATATTTATCTATATTATCATTGATATTCTTGATTTTGAGCCTGTATTCTTCTAATACCTCTTTATCCTCTATTGCTTTATATGTGCCGTCTTCATTTTTAAGATTGGCTTTTATATCAGCAAGCAGTCTTTCAGCTCCTTTTAAAAATATCAGCCCCTGCTCTGCTAATGGCCCAAACTCCTGGTTAATTTGAAGCTCTCTAATGGCTCCAGAAATAGCTGTAAGCTGCTCTTTTCTAATGGCTCCGTGTAAGTCCTTTTGTTTGGAAAGCACACCATGAAGCTGATTCAAAGCTTTTATATAAACATCTATATCCTCATTTCCAGATGATTGATTATCAACAGGAACAGGCAGTAAATATCTCTGTGTTATATTCTTTAAATTGGCATCCGGAAGTACCATGGATGTTAACACTAAATCTCCTGTAGCTTTATTAATGCCACTACCAAATATAATTGGCATAGCCTGTGCCTTAATAATATCATCCTTTTTTATACCGTAGGTGGTATCAATTTTATTATATTCCCCAAGCTGTACCTTATAATCCTGCTGCGAGAACCATGGAATATCAGTATATTTTTGGAGATTAAGAAATTTAGATTTCCAGTCGTAATTTATTATTTTTAAATCTGGTGTGATTCCCATTAAATCCTTTGTGCCTGCTATATCATGTTTCTCGTCGTATACTAATGTTTCAAATTTGAATAGTGTCCCCTCTGGAAACTGTGTTTGAAACACACCAGGAATATATTCTCCGTTTTCATTATACCCTATCAGATATTTAGCAAGGGCCTGAAAAGCAGGCATTGGTAGATTTGGTGTGATTCCTGCTAAATCTACTTCACTAAATGGAAGAAGATAACCATCTTTTGTAACTGCCGCACCTATGTTCTCAATATCCTTATGAAGCTGCGTACCAAAAGCTGCCTTCTGTTTGTTTATTTTCTTTTGTTCGGCTGGAAGATTTTCAAATTTAGCTAATACATCAGCTCTTTTCCCTTCCTTCACTATGTCTGTCACCCTTCTGATTTTGGTAGTTTTACCATTAACAGTTTTAGTGTAATAATTTATATCGTCTTGGTCTTCAAATTCAGCTTTTCCCTCCACTTTTTGTATGCCGTAGTCTAATATTTTCTTATCATATTTATCAGAAAGAGCTTTTTGAGCTGCTTTTTGTTCTGTTGTAAGCTGATAATAAGGACTTCCTAAGGCAATGATTTGTCTTGCTAATTCTTCGTTTCCTCCTAATTGTTTTAGAGTTGCATCATAGGGTGTTATATTTTCATTCTCAGAGTATTTATCAGTTAATTGTTGATAGAAATATTTTACAACTGCCTGATAATCACCACTTTTGAATGTATCAATTAAAGCATTCTTAAAATGTTGTTTGCCATCCTTGGCTGGTTCTTCTACAAAATTATCTATAATTCTTTGTGCTAATATTTTAACAGGAGCTCCTTCTTTGGCTAAATCTTCAAAGCTGTCTATAGCCTGCTCAAACGGGTCAAATCCTGCTTTTTTCTTCAGTATTCCAAAGAACTCTAATATAGATTTCCACCAATCCTTCACCTTCTGTACTAATGTAGGATGCTCTTGAAGCTTAGTAATATATCCATCACTTAACGCCTTTCCTATGGCTTCTTGCTTTAATTTAGGTATATTGGGACTACCGTCTGGATTTTTATAATCATTATTATCAGAATATTCGTCTCTTACCGCTTGATAAGCAGAATATTTTCCTATATCATTCATCATTTGTGAGAATAATTTAGGATTTGTCAGCTGTATAATATCTGTAGCAAAGTGAAAAGTTTCCTCAACTAAAGCTACATCATCGCTTTCATCAGCTAATTGTATAATGTTATTTAATCTGTCCGCCACACCATCCATTCCATTATACTTACTACTAAGTTGTTGAATATCAACATCAATACGATGCAACCATTCCTTTACTTTCTTAATAACTTTTGGTGAATATTTTTTTTCTTTTGGCTGTTCTTCTTCAACTAGCTTGGGCTGTAAATTTTTAGGTAAATTATCAGAATTTTTGTCTATGTTTCCAATATCATTTATATAGGCATTAGGATTAAAATTAGGATTTCTTGCTTTAAATCCTGGTTCTTCCCACCATTTAATAGTAGGAGGAATACCATTAAAGAACATTTTAAGCTCTTCTTCTGTTACCCAAATTTCTTGTGTTTGTCCCGGTGGTGTATATTTATATTGGCAAGCCATAATTATGGACAGTCTTTTTTTGGTAATTGATTTTTTAATTGCTCAAAATCAGCTATTTTAGTACCTAAAGCTAGTAACACACTCTGTTCATTCACTATTCCTTCGTCCACATCATATGTATTATTGGCTATTTTAGAAGCTCCTAAATAAGCCTTTCCTTCATGGCGATTTGTTTGTGGATTTTCATAGAATTCCTGTGCTAATTCTCCATTTCCCAATGCATTTATAGCCCTATATATGTATTTTGTATATTCTCCCTCTGTCGCAGTAACAGGTTCCCCATTCTCATCCCTTACTATTTTATATAAATAGGTTTTATTTAATTTGCTATCGCCTGATTTATAAGCTGTTGGACCATGAAATAATGAGTTATCATCTGGGTAGTATTTGAATGTTCCCTCTGTATTCTTTGGTTGGTATTTAACATATTCCCCCTCAAAGAATATAGAATTATATATAGAGCCTTTTGGTAAGTGCCCCAGTTTTTTTGGAAGAGAGAAATTAGCACTCCATATTCCACCCCCATCATCAGAATAATCCCTGATTAGTTTTTTTCTTACCATTACAGACGGAATTACACCATTTGTTTTCCAGTTGTTTCTTGCAAATGCATCTATTGTTAAGAAGTTCCTTAAATCTGCATACTCTGGAAGTTGTTTCATAACATCCTCTAATACAGCAGCATAGTCTTCATTTGGTATTAAATGAGAAAAAGAAGTTCTTGTATATTGCACACCTGTTTGCAATAAGGAAGCCGCAACAAGTCTTTTATATAGCTCGTATGTATGCTGATTTTCCTTTAATATTCTAAAATTATCTATATCACTGTTTCTATCGGCTGCATCTGTGCCTGATTTCCTGAAGGCTATGGCTTTTATACTGTTAGCTTCGGGCCCATCCTTTATAACAGAGAATTGTGACAGAATTTGCCCCAAATCACTACCTTTTGGTATGCTGCTTTGAGCTTGTTCTAGCATTGTGGCAGCCCCTTGTGTTGTGTCTAATAATACACTGTTTAATAAAGCTGGTGTAATTTTACCTTTCACCTGCATTATATAATTAATGAAAGCATTATTCACTCTTTTTGCAGCCTTGCTATAGTCATCTGGGGATTGGAAGAATGAAGGATTTATCAATTTTCTTTTTAGTTCATCCAGAATACTCCTTACCCTTGGATGCTCTATAGATATAAAGCTGCCTATAGCATCCCTAGATTTCATTAAATTATCCTTAACATCTCCTATAAACACATGCTTTAATATTTCAGAAGCTGGTGTAAATATAGTGTTGTTGGCTTTGTCATATTTCACATCCTTAAATAAGAATAATTCCGGGTCAGACATATGAGCTGTATCCCAGTTTATACCCTGCATTAGAGTGAATAAATCAGAGGCCATTTCCTGGTATTTAAGAAATTCTATAAATATTGCGGCCTGCTCATCAATAAATTGCTGAGACAGATTATTCATATCCCTATTCTTATCCCTAAAATATTTAATATTATCTAATAATTTTAGAGAATTAGGGAGTATTTCTTTTTCTGTATAAGCCTTTCCTTCTATTCCCCATTTAATACCTATATCCTTAATAATCATTTTATTCCTAATACCACTAAATCCCCCTTTATCAAGATTTTTCAAATACTCTCTTATAATAGGCTGATTCATGAAATAAAAGGTGTGTTCTGTATCATTCCCCAGTCTTTCCATAAATAAGAACGTTCCAGCTGTTTTTATATTAACACCAGCTTTGATAATCAATCCATTCTTTTTTGCAATATCCGTAAAGCTTTTAACAAATTGGGAAATAATATCTGATATATATTTCTTGCCATCCTTGGTTTTGGCATTGGAGACTGTAGGTTTTCCATCATATGTATTATGGGGAAACCGTATAACACCGTCTCCTAATAAATTGATTCTTAAATCATCCCTAACACCCATTTCTGTTAACAACAAATTAGCCCTGCTTATATCCAACACTACAGGTAGTCTTTGTAAAATAGAATTGCTTTTTTGAGCTGAAGCAGCTATACCTACACCATCTTTTCCTGTCACTTGATAGTGCCTTATTTCGTCTAAAGAATTTGGAGAAAGAATAGATAGATAGGATAGGTATGTATCGTCTCCTACATCAATGCCTAAGTCTTTGATTTCTTTCTCTGTATATAAGGCTCTATTGAATTTATATGTTATATTATCAATTGTATCTGTTCCTTCGGATTTAATTAGTCTTTCATAGTTCTGGGGGAGCTGTAAAAGCCTTTGAAGACTGCTATAATACTCGTTTTCCAGAGCCTTTCTATATCCCGGAAGATACTTCTCATTGAGTTCTTCCATTGTTAAATCCTTGGCCTCTAATAAAAATTCCTCTAATGTTGGAATATATTTAGATTCTAACTCATCAACTATTTCTTCTTCCTGGCTTTCATCTACTTCAGCTTGTTTGAATAGCAAATCAACAGACAGTCTTGTGGCTGTTGCTTTTTCCTGTTCTTTATAAGTTTTATATTTTTCTAACAGAAAATCCTCATAGAAAGCCTTTAATTGTGCTTCTGTTTTAGGCTCCTGAAACTCATATTTTCTTATTTGCCCCTTACCATCTATATAAACATTCTTTAAATAGAGATTGAGTTTATCTATGTCAAAGTCAGAGTCAGATTTTTTGGTGATTTCTGATGGTACTATAGCCGTATTTCCCTCCACTGGAGACAGGAATTCATTGATTTTTCCAGTTTCCATGGAATTAAGTTCTTCCGTTGGTATCCTGAAGCCTATAAAATCCAATATACCAGCCTTTTCAGCCATTTTAAACACCTCTTTTCTGTCTGGTGTGGGCAAACCCTTCTTCTGGTATTTGGCCTTTATTTGGTCTAAAAACCACGCTGCCACCTTAACCTCACTCCATGGTTCTTCTTTGGTGTAGAATTTATTAGTGGTGTTTGGCCCCATTTCTGGTCTTGCTCCTGTTTCTCTGCCTGTATTGGGAGCCTGCACCAATCCCGCACCGCCCATCTTAGGAGAAGCTATATTCTTATCTACTATTGCATATAATATATTCTTCAGCTGTGTGTAGCTTGGAATAGCCTCCAGAGGCGTTTTAAGCTTCTTGGTGACATCATCTAGCTTTAGGGCAGCAATTGTATTGTCATCCAAATCCCTGGCCTGTTCAAGCAGATAATTAAGCAGCTTTTTATGGTCTTTTATTTGATAGGAATGCTTAGTTTCTGTTATCCCAAGCTTTCTAAGCAAGTTGTTATACCCATTATCTGTTAATTTCTTTAACAAATAGTTATTGTGCTTAAGTTCTTTATATGCTGGGGACTTCTCTATTTTTTGTTCTTCTGTTAAGGAATTCCAATACTCCGGCATAAATTCACTAGGAACACCATTAGAGAGCAGATTTAATGTAGCTAGTGTAGAAAGTTGGCTACCCAGTGTCACTGTTTTCTTTCCTTGTGAGAACTGGGTTTCCACCTGAATACCCATATCTCTCCATGAAGGATTTAATATACCATTTGCTGGGTATTTTTCCTCATTAAATTCGCCTTTTTCATTATAAAATGAATGTAAAGTTCTGGCCCCCAGTTTAATAGCAGATTCAAAGGCCATTACATCCACTTTCTCATCCAGCATTTTCCTCATTAACAGCTCATCATTACTGCCTTTTGTAATAGCTGTAGGAATAAGAGGTTGTGTAGCAGTTTTTAAGAATACATTATCCTTATAATTTGAGTTTTGATTTTGTCCCCATCCTTTAGGTTTGAGAATTTCAAATTGGTAATTTTCTGGCTGGCCTTTTAATAGTATCTCCTTATCGTGGGCTTTAAGTTCCTCAGAGGAATATTTATATCCCCATTCGTTATTAGCCCTTCTTCTTAAAAAAGCCATTTCATACTGATAACCTGCTTCTTGTTCATCTGTCCATTCTGCTGTTCTGGTTTTAAAACCTCTATAGGCTGGAAGAGTTATTTTACTAAATCCATCTGCCTCATTTGTGTTCTTATATTTATCGCTAGTTGTGCCCTTCACTATCACATCCCCGCTTACAACTATAGAAAGTGTGTCTTTCATGGATGTATATCCATAGTCTGAATTGGATAGAGTTATAGAAGGAGCATGTACATCCACTCTGTTTAAAACAGTGGATAAATAGGTGTTGTAAGCAAGGTCTCCATAAGCAGATTGGTTTACACCAGAATAAGCTCCGGGAATACGCTTAACAGCATCTGTCATAAATGCTGGGTCTCCAAGAAAGAGCTTATGGATTTCTATATTGTTAATTATCTGATTGAGTGTGCGATAGAGGAGGGTGTCGTCTATTTGTTTACCTGTCCATTTATTATTACCATTCTCATTAATTTTATATAAATACCCTTCTTCTATCCCATCGAAAGAATAAACACCCTCTTTGTCTGCTATGTGTATCACTCCATATTGTGTAAATTCTGTTTTAGTTTTGTTAGTTTCTTTTTCTATAAATTTCTTAACAGCAAGATTGATTTCTTCTATGTGCCTTGTAATAAATTCGTCTGCGCTTTTGTTTGCTTTTATTAACTCATGAGCTTCATTTACCAATTTCTCTGGTAGTATATCTAAAAAGAACCTAAGTTTTCCCCTCCTATCATTCTTGTCTAATGCTTTTAGATTTTTTGTTATATCGGTTTTGGCTACATTTATTTCTGTTCTTAAGTAGTTTTGGAATATACTATATGTTCTATCCCAATGGCTATTTGTTGTTACGGTTTGCAGGGATATAGGATTATCCATTGATAACACCCACTCTGTTTTCTTATCCCCATTTGTAATAGGAACAAACCAACCATTTATATTAAGATTGAAAGCACTTAGTCTTCTTTGGATAAGAGATAGTTTTGAAGATTGTCTTACGGTTTTGGGCGTTTTCATACCATCAAACCATCCCACTTCTATAGTTTCAGCAGTACGTCCACCATCTTCTTTAATAAACTTTCCACCTTTTTCTAATGTAATACTATTTTCTGAAAAGCCCTCTTGTAGTCCTTTTTCTTCATTGTATAATTCTGTTAAACTGGCAGCTTCATTAAAGCTGTTTAAGAAATTAGAAATAGGACTTGGAAGAACAACGCTCTGCACCTGTTTTCCTTTAATATTCAGGAATGTATTCATTCCATCATCTTTTGTAGCTGATATTATACCCTCTGCTATTGTATTAATTCTATCTCTGAGTTGCAGAGACTTAGTAGTGGTGTCAAATATAGCCTTTTGGTTTTTTAGACTATTATACACTCTTACTATTGCATCATTAAAAGCCTTAATATTCTTTACTCGTTTTAAATCCTGTAATGTGAACTGTTCTCCAGATAGATTTTTAAATCCTATTGCATTAATGAATTTCACCTTATCTAATGGAGCAACAATGGACGGAAATTTCTTATATAATTCCTTGTTTATTACATAGGATTTATTAGCTTTTTGATATAAAAACACCTCTTCATTGCTCTTTACATTCCGAATGAAATTATTAGCAATTTGTCTTATTGCAGATTGCTCATTCCCTGGAAGAAGCTGAGATACATTTCCATCATTAATTTGTACTAATGCTTGTGGGGATTGTTTGCTGAATGTTTTCGCAAAATCTAGTAACAGCCTCCATTCATTATATGACAGGTTGGCATAATTGATTTGGCCATTTGTCATATTACCCTTTAGCTTCATGAACAAGCCTGCAATAGGAGCATTTTGCTTTGAAAACTTAACAAGCTTTTTCATGAGTCCGCTAAGCTTATTGGTGTTTACAAGAGCATTAGCCACCTGATTGAATGTCTTTGTATAATTAAGAAGCTTAGCTCCCTGTGTTAGGGATTTCTTAAATTCAATCTGTGGTATTATAGAAAATTCATTCCCTTCAGAATGTGGGAAAAAGGCATCTTTAATTGTGGATAACAAAAGGCGCATTCCAGCAGAGGCATTTTTTGGGCCGCTTATTGTGAATATATCTCTATCGTATTCTTGCTGGGATTTATTTTCTTTCTCAAATGTTTGTTCTCCATCTTCCGAGAGTTGTTCGTCCTCACTGTATTCTCCTTCTTGATTATCGCTAATCAATCCCTTCTCTTCTCCTTGTTTTCTAGCTATTCTAAACACCTTTAATTGCTCAGTATTTAGTGCCACTATATCATTCCAATTCTTATCTACGGCTACAGCTAATTTTCCAAATGAAAGAGCTACAGTTATAGCGCCTTGCTTTTGATATTGTTGGGCTAAAAACAAATAATTTTGTTTTAGTTTGGGCTTTATAGCATCATAATATTCTCCTAATTTTATCTCTTTATTGTCTGATAGATTAGCAAGGGATAAAGTAGCTTTCTCTCCAAAGAAGCTATTCATTATCCTACTAGTGATGTCTTCCATCAAAGCTTTAGTAGTTTGTTGGGATAACCCACCTACCCTGGAAAACTCATCATCTGATATATTTTTTATTACTATTCTTGTTTGTAAATCGTCTATTTTTTTCTTATATTCTTCTTTTATACTAGTAAGTTTTTTTGCTTTTTCTCCCTCTACATCTATAGATTTTGGTAGTTTTAAATCTGATTTTAATTCATTTAATTTAGCACTAAGATTCTGGTAATGCTGTATAATTAAATCTACCGCAATGGCTTTTTGCTCACCTTCAGACATAGAATCATCTACAGCATTATTGAAAGCCTCTTTCAGCTCTGGAATGTTAATATTATCAAAACAATTTATTGCCATTCTTTATGTTTCTAATTTTTGTAAGGCTTTCACTATAATATATAGTATCTCCTCGTCATCCCTTAATATTTTCTTTCTTTCTTCTTTCCAATCTTTTTCCTGTGGTTGAGCATATCCTATGCCCATTCCACCATTAGGTTGGGGTCTTGGTGGGGTAGGAGGAATTGGTGGAATCCCCTGAAAATTTAAATAACCAGCAACAGCAATAATAAGAACAGCTTTTGAGGCTCTCTTTAAATATCCTGCTGAAGCTACTTTAAGAGGATTAATCATTTCTTGTCACTGTCGTTGAAGTTTCTCCATCTCCTGTTATATCCAAATTAATAGTTCCTACTGTTCTATTACTAGGTGTTACCATCATTGGAGAGCCGTCTTTCAGCCCTTCTAATTGATGAAGCTCATCTACCAATGTTTGTATTCTATCCATAATTGCTCCAGCCTGCGTTCCTGTATAACTTGCTGGTAGAGCTGTGCTCCATGGGTCTCCAGCACTTCCAGCTGCTAATAATTTTGCTGCTGCACTATCGGGATTGCTTGAAAAATCAGATAGTACGGCCTCCCATACAAATTTACCCACATTTTCAGTTGATAAGCCTGTTCCTGTCACCACCATATCCACACTCATATCTGCTATTGCTCCTATTCCACCACTTAGTATGCCACTACCAAGTAAATCAGCAAGCATATTTGCAAAGGCTGTTATATTACCACTTAATGTTCCTGTACCAGTCATAGAACATGATATAGGATGTTGCCCTGTTATAGAAGCAGTTAGTGTGCCCTCTCCTGTCATATCACAAAGCATGGATACTAATAAGGAAGCATCTGCTGCCAAAGTTCCACTACCAGTCATAGCAGCAATCATATTCAGGAATAGAGCTGCTCCTGCTGATAATGTGCCACTACCACTCATATCTATAGTAACATACCCATCTCCTGTAATAGAGGCTGTAATACCTCCATCTCCAGAAAAGGCTATTTCAATATTTCCATCTGCTGTAATATCTGCTGAAAAAGAACTACTTCCTGTTATTGCAGCTATAATATTACCAAATACTTGTACTGTTGCTGCAAGGTCACCACTTCCTGTAAAATCTGCTAGGGCTAAGTATTGCGGAATTAAATCTGTAGAGAGTGAACCCACTCCAATTGCGTTCATTGCCATTCCTCCAGCACTTGGGGCAAGAACCCAACTATAAGGATGAACATATCCATTATTGAAGCTTGATTTATCTGTAACTCCTATAACAACTCCTTCCCCAGTATAAAAATCCATAATATTGCTTAGTTTCAACCAATTATAAGGATTGGAGAAACCACCAATATTACTACCGGGATTAGCATTAAGTTGTGTATAGTTGCCTAATAACATTTATAACTAATTGATTATTAGTTCCATATGAAATTCAAATCTCCTGAAAATGCACTGTTTACAGGTGTAGCAACACCAGAACCCCATAACCAATATAAAGCTGCCCCATCATATATTCTTGGGAGAGAGGGTAATTCAAATAGAAAGTTTCTTTCTGCTGATAGACCAAGTGTTGATAGTGGAAGTCTTCCAATTTCTTTTACCAAAGCTACAGTGTATTCTCCAGATACATATGATGTGGAATTTTGAATAGTGTTAATTTCTGCTATTCCTGCATCTCCTGCCTGTAGAGGATGAGTATAATTATATTTACCTACACCTGTTGCACCAGTATATAAAATAATACTATTTGCTGCTGCTGTCTTTCCAATTGGAAGAACAGTAGGTGTAGCCCCACCTGTTGCCTGTACTGAGTTTGTATATCCCAAAGCAAGGTTGGGTGTTGCAGCACCGAGTGGTGTTGCATTACTATTAAAGAAAATTGCTTGCACACCTGCTCCATTTGTATATCTAGGTAGTAACCATGATATTGTATGTGTGCCTGTTCCTGCATCTGTAATATCAATAAAAGTACCCGCCACTAAGTTTGCATAAGATGTTGATAACTTATATGTTGTATCACTTATTTTGGTAAAATAATAATCTGTAGCTGCTGCTAATGGTGCAGGAAGAGTTGTAGTTGTTGATACTCTCACCCTTGTACCAGTGAGCAAATTGCTTGGTATAGAGGTAGTGGAAGTATATGCCATTATATCAGTACCTGCATCAGCAGTGAATGTATCAGATTGTCCTAGTGTATTTGTAGTAGCTTCTGCTGAAGTGGTGGTTACAGAAGTTTTTCTATAAAAACCTATAACATCAACTAAAACAAGAGTTCCGGGAACTACTGTAGCTGCTGCTGAAACTGCTGTACCACTTACTAAGTACTTATAATAAGTTGATTGTACATTTCCTCCATGTTGAATACAACCAGCATTTGTTGTATTGTCTTTTACAGCTTGAAATAGCAAGTTTGTACCTGTATTGAATAGGGCATCAGAACCGGGATTACCAGCACCTCTGAATAAAGTGTGATATTCATTAGCTACTGCTGCTGTTGTTGGGTTAAAGTTTTTACCCCACGTTGTTTTAAATGTTTGTCCTGCTGTTATTGCAGCAATTATTGCATCATTACTTGAAAATCCGGGCATATTATTTTATTTTATTATTAAGACCAAATTACTTTTAGAAATCCCATTATTGGTACGTTTGATAAACTTGATTGCGGCATACATAGAAAATTCAAATAAGCATCATCATATACCTTTGGGAGTTGATTTTGTGTCAGGAGAAAGTCTTTTTCTACTGGAGCATCTATTCCTCTTATTTGTGTGTAAGCTAATGGTTTTACAAGTATAAGAGAAAACAATCCATCAGACGCTCCAAGCATTGTTACACTATCTATGCTTTTCACGCCAGTATCTCCTAATTGAAGACCTATAAAAGGATTTCCTGATGTTTGAACTGCTCTTTCACTTGTAGCAACTGTACCCACTACAGATGTATTTAGCTGAACAATTTGACTTGTTCTACCAGCCACTCCATCAGAGTTAGTATATCCCACTGTAAATTGTGCAGTTGTAGTTCTTGTACCCACTGTAATTGCTACTATTTGTACTCCTTCTCCATCTGCATATCTTGGAAGGGTTACTGTATTAGTAAGTGTTTGTAGGTCTGTCGTACCCTCATCAATTGAAGGATAATACAGGAGATAATCGCATAATACCATTGGCATTGGTAATACTGCTGCTGTGGTAGTCCATGTTGTTATACATCTTATATATTTCTCACTTGGAGATACATTTGCTCCATGAAATACCCCACCATCTACAGATTGATAGGCAGCTTTAGCTACTAAAGGAGTGGCATCAAACCAATATTTAGGTGCAGGATTTCCCGGACTCATGGATAGGTCAAACCACAAACCAATTAAGGATACCTGAGAAGGCACTTTCCTATATTGATATTGTCTAACTCTACCCTCAAGGTCAGCATTTACTACATCTTTAATACTTGTTATAGCCATGTTATATACTTCTATCTGTTAACCATGAAAGCAATTGTCTCACAGATAATTTAACTTTGTATGTTGCTTCTTGTACCATATTAAGTTGCCCTTTTCCTCTTAATGTTACTTTTCTATTTGCATATATTGCAACATCTCTATGAGGACAGTCTTTATGGTATTCATAAATAGGCTCATTACCAACTCCTTGTGGCCTCACCTTAACAGCTTTACCACAAATAGAACAGGAATATAAAGGAGGAAATCTTTCTGATAATTTCATAATATATTTTTTACAAAATTACATACTATGTATTACAATTCCAAATCTAATTTATCCTTATAATCCATTGATTCTTAGGCTTCTGTAATTGTCATAGCTCCTATAGCAAATACAGGTTGAATTAGATTACTCACTGCAATAGAGGCATTTAAGTCTCCATAATGAAATACATCTGATGCACCAGTGGCTTTTCCAGCTTTTGCTGATGTGATAGTATTACCTGTTATTCCACATTGGGGAAAGGTAATCTGAGCCACATTTGATGTAGTCCTTGATGCGGGAGCAGTCCATCCACCAGTTGTTCTCGCAACTGTTTGACGAGCATAGTTAGTGTATGTAGCTTCATTTGTACTCATAGTGTCCCCCACTGCACCTGTAGCAGTAGCAAGGGCTACATAGATATTTGTTGTTGGGGAAGCAGCAGCATTATCTGCAATATTCGCCCATGCTGTTGCATTATAAACTAACGCAAGAAAATTGTTACATGTGTTCGTACTCTTTGGCATAATTATGCTTTTTAATTATTATTTATTGTTTTTGTGTAAATATTATTGGAGATTGTATATATCCCATTTTATCTCTGTCAAAGGATATTTCCCATTCTTTCTTAGTTTGGGCCATTTTTATATATTTCTTTAAATCTTCTACGGCTTTATATAAAATTGTTTCCCCACCTAAGCCTGTTTTAACTGCTGTTTTTGGTTCTTTGGAGGCTGCAATTAGTCCATCAATTGAGGCTTTTAATTCCTGTAGAACAGGGCCTAATTCCTCCTCCTCATCTTTCTGCTGCAACTGCCCGATAAGTTGTTGCATAGCTTTGATGAGCTTATCCTGGTCTTTTAAAAGCAGGAGTCGTTGAAAATCAATATCTTCCTGTGTTAAAGACATGCTATTAGTTTATTTAATTCCTGTAATTGTGCTTTTATATCATCCTGCTTTCTTTTGGCCTCTTCTGGGATTTCGGAATCCACTAATTGCTTAATTGGCACAAATGTAAGAGAAAGATTTGAATTTACCAAATCTATTATCTTTTCTTGCCTCTCTTTTTTTAGTTCTTCTATCTTCTGTTCTGCCTCCGGTGATAGACTGATGGCTTCTCTGGTGGTATTTATGGGTATATTAGCATAATATCCTGTATTTATGCTTTTGAATAAATCACTGACATTCTTCTCATTATTAAATATGCCCTTTATGAAGTCATATAGAGATTTGAAGGTGCGGATAAGCCATGACTGCCCTTTCATTTTTTCTTGTACCTTGCCTTCTTTTTGCACAAAATCAGCAAACTCATCAGCCAAAAGCTCCTTTAATTGTGTATCTGTGGCTGATTTATATTCCTGCTGCCTGCCATATATACTATCAAAAAAGGTTCCTTTTCTCGTTCTTACATCACCTAACACCTTTTGTTTCTCTTCTAGTGTTGTAAACAGCTTCCAGACGGCCTCAAAAGCCTCATGGTAGCCTGTTCCTGCTTTGGCTCCTTCATATAGTGTTATCCCATCCCTGCCAAATTTACCCCATGCCCATCCTCCTCCTGTTACTTCTAACAAATGTTTTACTCTTTGAACAGGAACATTAGGAAGATTCTTCTGTAACCATGCTTCTACAACACTCCAATTCTCTGGAATTATACCTTTTATATCCTTATCCGCCACTCTTCTGAATTCTTCTTCGTTGTCCGGTGGTTGGATTAAGCCATCTACACCAAATGATTTGAATATATTATTGAGAGCTTCAGCATCATTAGATGCTGGTTTTTCTGTTTTCTGTCCTTCTAATTCAGCTAATAATCCTGTTAAATCTAATACTCCTTTTTGTGGAACATTGCTACTCTTTACTTCTGGTGTGGGTACAGATAGTTTTTTATCTATAAATTTATTTAAAAGATACTTACTGATTATATTAGCGATTGCTACTTCTGTTTTATCTGATTTTTCTACTTCTGCTGTTAAATCTTTTTGTAGTTGAGCTTCTGTAAATGAATCTTGGAACTTCTCGTACTCTTTTTCATCTAATACCTTAAAAACATCATCCATTATTGAAGTAATGTCTTTTGTATTGTTTATTTTATTTTTAAGATTTATTAAAACTTGATTTTCACTAGTTTTTTGTACGGGGATAATAGGAGGCTTCTCTTCTTTTGGAAGATTTAAATCCAAATCAATTATTGCATATCTTCCTCTTATATTAGCATCCTTTGGCCCCACCTGTGGGCGGACATTTGTTGTAACCACCTGGTTTTCAAGTAGATATGCCTGATAGGATGGGTATGTTTTTGTTTTTAATTCATTACCAGCGGCATAATAGGAAACATATTCTCCATCTCTTGTAAGGGCTCCCTGAGATACATGATGGAATGTTCCTTTCCCTGCGGTGTTTCCTTCCAAAAATGTACTAATAAGTCTGTCTTTGTCAGCTTCAATACTTTCTTCTGTAAAGTATACGTTAGTATCAACTCCGGATATATATAACTTTCCATCCTTAAAATAAATTTGGTGATTATGAACTTTTTGTCCTTCTTTTGGTGCATTCCAATATACCACTGAATTCAGCCATTGTACTAAGTCCCTATCAAGTTGTAATACACTGTTCTTCTTTCCTTCCTCAAATCTTTTGGCTGACTCCTTCATTACTAGCACAATAGTGTTAGCCTCTTCTTTTGTTAAATTACGATTGTTAAGAAATACTACATCGTTATTTATCATTAAATAAGGCCTGCCAGCCCTATAAAAAATGGTTTCCCCATTTGGTGTGTTTATCTCATTAGCGGTGCTTACATGTATAATAGGCTTATTATTAGCCACCTTTTGGGATGTAAGTGTTGGTATAACAGGATTCTTATCAGAGGTGTTAGTAATTTGCTTTATGCCTCTGGATATTCCTTTTATACCAAGAATTTGAAATTGCCCCTGTAATAGATTTTTTCTTTGTGCTTCCCATGCTGCTTCTACAGCTTTTGCATCAAGAGAAGATTTATTGGTGTAGTTTAAATTCTTTTCTGTTATAGAAGTGGATGTTCTAGCTACAGATGTTACAGTTTTGTTTATGTCTATACTCTTTATACTCCATTGTTCTCCTTCGCTGGTGAATTTTCCAGTGGTTTTTCCTGTTTCATCTATAACAGAGAATGTTCCATCATCGTTTTGTTTTACATATAGATAAATAATAGTGCCAGTTTTGGCATTCATCATCCTATCATTATATGTTTCCTCTGATTCTCCTTGTTTTTGTGGGTTACGCTGTTCTATTAGTCCTTTTAAACCCAATGATTCCTGATTGGCTTTTGTAACCACCAACACCTTCACATTAGCACTAATATCGTTTCCACTCTCATCCGCTAATGTGCCATTTGAATAATTATTTAAGAAGGCTTCTTCTCTTAATAAATGGGGCTTTTCTTCAAATTCCGGGTCTGTGCTTGTAATTCCAGGGGTATTAGTCCTCACCACTACAGCTGTAGATATGGGGTATGTAATTAAGTCCTGCTTCTTTACGTCATCCCAGTCTGCATCTTTTTGTAATTTGGCTATTTCCTCATCTGTAGAATCATCTGCTGGCTCTTGTGAAATGTCTGATTGGGCTTTAAATAATTTATCATGCAGTTCTTTATCCTGTTCAAATTGTTTTTTAAGGGCTTCTTTTTTTCTGAACTCTTCTGCCGCCCCCTGAAATCTGTTTAATATCGCCTCTTTAGCAGAAAGCTCTTTTCCGTATTGGTCAATTTGTTTGTATAGCCCTTCTATTTCTTTTTGTATTTCCTCTATTTTTTCTGCGTTAGTGGATATTTCTTTTTGTAAGTCTTCAATAAATGAATTATCGGCTATATATTGTTTAACAACTTCTATTTCAGCTAATACTCCTTCTGATTTACGCATTCTTTCAAAGCCATCCTTCAAATATTGTGGATAGTCTGCATTAAATTTCTTAACAGCGTCCTCTAATAAATCAGATAATTCCTTAATAGTGTTATCAATTCCTTTAGCTACTTGAGCTAATGAATTTATATTTCCACCGGTTTCTTTTATAAGCTCATCAATCCAGTCTTTCTGCTCTTGTAATTCAGCAATAACTAATACAGTGTTTTTCGGGAGCTCAGATATAGTCTGTCCCAAATCTTCTAAATAAGATAGATTGAATTCTAATTCTTCCTGCTCAATTGTGAGAACACTAATATCATATTCAATATCTCTCTTAATTTTAGAAAGAGTAGAAATAGCCTTAGGTACTATCCTGAATATCTTAGCTAGTTTAGCCTTTGCTCCTGAGAGTTCTGGATATTTTTCATCCCTAAGTTTTTCTTTTTTGGTTCTGGCTTCAGAGGCTTTTTTATCGGCTAACAGCTCATCCAATTCTTCATTTACCTTAGTGAGCTTTTCTTTGTTCTTCTCAAGCTTTTCCTTTACTTCTTGGAGACGTTTCTTAGTTTCTTCCTGAGCTTCCACCACCATTTGTATTCTGGCATCCTGCTTCTGCTCTTCCCTTATTTTTTTCTCTTCTTCTGTTTGTTCTGCTAGAAAAGCTTCTCTTGCTGCTTTCTTTTCAGCAGACTCTGCCTGCAATGTTCCTATTACCTTCACTCTGGAATCACTAAATCCAGTTTGAGCTATAAAGTGCTCTCTGAATAATTGCTTTTTTTGTACCTTACCGTTACCATCTTTATATACAAAAAATAATTTTCCTTTATTATATTCCAGTCTTCCTCTTTTCTTGCCTAATTTTGATGCTTTACCAAAATTATACTGGAATACATCATTGATGTGGTTGAAATAATAATTAGCGGTTTTATTGTTTTTTAAATCACTTACTTTTCCTAATTTATAATCCTCTAATACACTCTTGCTTACATCCTTTATTACACCTGTAGAGGATTTAATTTTTATTGTGCCATCTTCGTTTTCCCCTAATATAGTAATTTGGGGAAACCTGTATACATCGTTTCCGTCCTTATCTTTCTCTGTTACTCTGCCAAGATAATAGTCTGTCCCTACTTCAAGTTCTTCGTCTCCATCCTTAGTTTTTAAAGTAATTTTCTTCTTTACTTCTGTAGTAGGGGTTAATGTTTCTTTAGGGGCCTCTTTAAAAGCTTCCGGAGTGGTTTTAAGCCCTTTATATTCATCAATGAAAAACTTTCTTCTGGCGGACATCTCTAATACATCATCCAAAGATTGTTTTAATTCATCTTCATTAGTAACACCAAGCTTTTCTATTTGTTTAGTAGCTTCTGCTTTAGCTTCCTTTGTTGGAGTAGGAGACAGGACATCCTCAATTAATGGTTCTATAACAATACCATGACCTAACAATTCTTTAGAAAGCTCAGGAATACGTTGGTCATAATCAGCTATCTTAGAAGCTGCATACACCATTTTATCTATCACCTCATCACTATATATCCTCTCCTTTGTTTCTTTGTTTATTACACCACTATATGCTAAGTTAAGGGATTGATATAATGAGTTTACATTATCAGCATGTCTGGCAAAATTAGCTGCTCTTTGGGCAAATGTTGCTATTGTATCATTCTCATTTGCTTTTCCATCCTGCTTTAATTTATCCAATCCATCTTGTGTGCTGCCCTGTTGCTGCATTTGGGCTATATCATCTTTCACCAAATCATACCTACCATGCTTTATTCTAACAGATAGGTAGTTGTGCATATAATCCATCTCATTATCCTTGGCTTCAAGCACATCCCCCTGTCTTATTAAACTTTCTCCTTCCTGTTGTAGATTTATGCCCCTTGCAGCAGCAGCCTGCATATCCTTTAGCCAACTCTCCGATTTAAATGTAGCCTGATTTTTTGGGTCATTAATATCTGATAAAAAAGAAGCAGTGTTTTTACCTCTCTCTCCTCCTTGTCCAAATACACCTCTTTCTGCAAGTTTGCCAGATTTAGCAAAACCTTCTTTTGATATTAATCCAGACTGTTGTAATCCACCCGATAGTCCCCCAATAAGAAATTGTTTCATTCCTTCATTGGAGTTTCTTGCATCATACCACCCCTGCGATATACTATCCACCCAATCTTTTCCTTCTCCTCTATATGCTTTATTGTAATAATCCTGTACCCCCAATTGCACAGCATATTGAGAAAGTTCTTCAAATCCTTCTGTTAGAGAAAAGCCCAGTCCTCCTGCATTAAGAGCTTTGGAAGCAAGTCTTACAGGTTTCGGAAGCTGAGAAAAAGCTGTTACAAATTGTCCTTCTGCGTTTTTAGCAATGTTGTTTATTTCTAAATTGGCTAATGCTTTAGAAGATTTATACGAACTGCTTAGAATTTTTGGCAACATTATATAGTTAGTTGCTGTCAGGAGTACCATATTCATCAAAAATCTGGCATCTCCTAAATTCTCCGCATTGTCGTTTATTTTTTTAAGGGCCTCTCCTGTTGGAGCTGCACCATATGTGTTTGTATACTCATTTATTAAATTGGTTCTATGTTCATTTACACCCTGTAGGGCTTCTATGCCCCCCTCTGTTGCTGCTCCTAATGTTGACACTAATGCCCTTTCTGTATAATTTCCAAATTTAACAGCCTGTATAGCCTTATCCGATGTGGCTTTTATTATATTAGCCATGGCTGCTGTTCTTTCCAAAGCTGGTACAGTGGATAGTCTGGATTCTATAGCTGTTATTGCTTCTACAGCCTTTCCTCCAGTGAACAGGTTATTAATTGCTGGCACTAATTTAAGAGCTTTTGTTATAGCAGCTCCTGAATATATAGCCCCTATGCTAAATCCTAGGTTTTTTATGAATGCATCAAATAAGAAATTAGCTGTGAAAAAGCTTTTTGGGCTATACCATGGGGCATCTCTTTCTTCTTTTGTATAATAGTTTGGAAGCCAATTCTCTGTTTTTTGATTAAATTCTTGTATGCCGTTAGAAAAATCATTATTATAAAATGAATTTGCTCCGTTTCCTACTAACAGATTACCGAGTCCTATAATAGTGCCTACAGTACCTTGTAAGAATGTTGTTCCTGCTAATGCTAGTCCTTTTAATGTACCATTTAAAGCTTTGCTGCCCCATGTTTGATTTTGAGCATATAAATCCTCATTATCCCATCCCAATAATTGTTTACTAAATCTTCCAGATATATCAATATCAAATGGAGAAATGATATTAGGAACAACAGGATTTGATGGAATAGACAGAGTGGCATCTATTCTTGACCTAATAGAATTGTCCAGCTCTATTTTTTGATTTTTTAGAGCTGTTTCTGGGTCTACCTGTTGCTGTAAAGAAGCCAATCCTCCTATCTTTGACTTAGATAGAAGAGTTTCAAATGGTGTATTTGAGAATTGTCCGTCCTGCATATTATTTTTGTAAACCCTTTAATTGTCCATCAGTGGTTTTGCTCTTTACTAAATCATTGATGAACTGTTGGTTTTTGAGATTTTTTTGTACTAAAGCCTCTACAGATTGTTCTGGCACTAATCCAGCTAAACTGGCTTTAGTTATAATGGGCTTTCCACTTCTGTCTGTCACCCAATACTTCACATCATATTGTCCTCCTATGTCATAAACATGATACCATACATTATATAAAGGATGATACACTTGGTAGCCGTCCCCTCCCTTTCCTGTTACGTCTGTAGTTCTTCCCATACCCAATTCTTGAGCATATCGTATTCTTTGTTCGTATTTTGAAAATGTATTTTCTGCCACGGCTTCTGGAAATACTCTTTCAAAAGCTTCTTTCGGTACTTCAAATGAATAATCTTTGCCTCCTTTATATCCCACAATCATCCCTGTCTCCTTAGTAGGGTCATAATAGGCTTCTAATAAAGTGAATTCTCCCAAATCTCTTTCATTCATTTGTTTCATGAATTTATCATAATCACTCTTTGCTCCTCCGGGAATATTAGATGTGCTGCTAGCTATGCTCCCCATTCGTTCTATAACAGTTTTTCGCATTTCTGGGGTGGAGGTCTTAAATGTCACCTTATTAGCATTAAGAGTATATTGTTGTCTTTTATATGCGATATTTCTGTCTTGTAATATTTTAGTATCTTCATCTGTTATTTTAGACTTAGCTGCCTTATATTCCGATTCTCTGCTGCCCTTGGTGTGCACTAAAACTACATCATCCCCTCTTTTTCTAGTATCATCTTTTCCGTAAAAATCATTCTGCCAATTAGGGCCTAAACGAGTTATTAATCGTTTTTCTTCTGTCTGCCATCCAGGAAGCTTTCTCTCTACAATTACAGCAGAGGCAAAATCTTCATTCCCTATTTTATTCTTTAATTCTTGTATTCTTGGAGCAAATTCTGCTTCTGTTTTTTCTACTATCCTTTCTTTATCTTTTAATTTATACCATTCATCTAGAGATTGTTCATATAAATCCATTGGAAATCCCTCAGGCACTGCTCCCTTATTATATCCTTCTGATGCTCTGGACATTATTTGGTCTTTAAGTTCTTGTGCTTTTTTAACTACTTCCTCATCGGACATATTTTCATTCTTGTAATATTTTTTTATTCCCTTTACATTTGGAGCCCATGCTTTTAAATCTTCCCTATAAATGTAAGGAGGAGGTATTGGGTCTTGACCATCTGGAGCAGCAGTGTTCATAGCAATGGCGTTTGACACTTTATTTGTTAAATCTACATAACTCTTTTTGGTGTTTGCTAAATCAGTTTCTGCTGTTTCAGCTCCTAATTTTCCCTGCTCATCTCCAACAGTAATAGGGGTAACAGATAATATAGAAGAACCACCGTCTGCTCCCGCCTGTGCTCTCATTTCTTTTAACACACTAAGGTCATAGGTTTTTACACTCAAATCGTATTTCTTTTGTTCTATATCCCTACTCCACTGTTCATTATTTCTAGCGTCTCTCAGCTTTTCCTTATCCATGAAAGCATCAAAAGTTGGAGATTTTTTGGCTACATGATATGCATACGCATTTGTAAAATTTGATGTAAAATCATTCCATACTAATTGTGATTTAAGAGATTCTGGATTATCCCCTAAAAGGATTTTATTGGCGTTTTCTCCATCTGCTAAAAGATTGTGGGCTTTTTTGGTTAAAAACTTTATCTCTTCATTTATACCATCTTTGTCTGCTGTAGGGTCTGTGGCACCCTTTATTTGTAGTTCTATGATTGTTTTTTGTAGATTGTCTATTTGTCCATTTATAGATTTTTCCATATATGCAGACATATCCACTGGGGCCATTCCTTTGAATTTCTGCCTACCATCTACATTAATTTGGGCTTGTACATCCGGTTGGGAATAAACAATATCTAAAACATCTTGTATTCTTTGTGCATCTATCCCTTCATATATCACTTCATTCACTTCATGTTGTTTGGTTTGTGGGTTCCATCTTATGGCATCAGCAGCCAATGTTTGCCCCGGATGGAGTTTATCATAAGCTTTTGTCACCCTTTCCATTACATCAACATATGGTGTATAATCACTCTGAAAGGGTGTATTTATTTGTCCATCCGACATCCATGCATTTATACCATCTTGGAGGTCGTTAATATTATTTATTGGATTTTTGCCTTCTTTTAAGGCTCTTTCCTGGTCTGCTTTTGCTTTAGTAATAGAACTTTGTACTCTTGCTGTAGATTGTATATCGTTCTGTATAATTGGGTCGGAAGATATTTGAGAGGCCAGTCCTCCTATTTGATTTAATAGCCTTCTGTCGGAAAAATCTCCAGAAATAGTGGAACTAATAGCCTTATTTAATTGCCCTATTTTCTCCTTTACATAATCCTTTGTTTTGCTTATAGGCATATTTAATAGAGAAGCTTCCATACTATTAACAGTGTCTATCCCCTGTTGGAACTGCTGTTCTCGTCTAACTCCTGTAGTAATCATGGCCTCCAAAGGTAATTGGGGCTGATATGGGGTAAGTTTTATAGGCTCATCAGTAAACGAACTCATTGATTATCAATTAATTGTAAATTAATGCAAATGTAATGTCTTTTTTTCATATTTCCAAATTTATTATATATATCCGCCCTGTTTAAACATTCTTTGTACGTTTGACAGGCTTTTTCTACCTTTTAACATAGATTTTAAAAGGGGATTTTGCATATCTTCCACCTGAAGTTTTTTAAGGGTTCTGTCCATTGCTCCAGGTGTGCTCAAAGTTCTGGTTTTTGTTTCACCATTTGGCCCAAATACTACTTTTTCTGCTGTATTGTTTACAGCAGACACTGGAGTTAATCCATTTATATATTCAGAGCCGTGTGTTCCAACCTTGTCTAATTTATAATCCTCGTCATATCTGTAATGTGGATACATATTCTCATACACTTTTAATGTTCTTTGCTCTAATTGGTTCTGTAACACCTTATTTGACACACTATTTAATATGTCCTGATTGACAGTTTTTGTTTTACTCTTAGCTGTGGCCTGTCTTGTATACTGTAAATCAGCGAGTTGTAAATTTTTGAGTTGGCTTTCATTTAATAGGCTTATATTCTTATTTGTTATATCCTCTGCTATTCCTTGATTTATTCTGAATTCTTCAGCTCCTACCTGGTTGAGGGCATCATATTCCTGTGCGGCTAAAACAGCCTGGGCATTGGCATCATTTTGTAAATATTGTCTTGTGGCTCTTCCTTGAGAAGTGATTTGGTTCCTCCTCTCTTGAAAGCTCTCAGTGTGGTGTTGGTATAATTGTGGATTATATTGCTGTAACCAAACAGGCTCTTCTCTATTTGTAGCTCCAGCATATATTTCTGGAAGAATTTGTTTAAATTGCAGTCCTTCTGCATCTGATTCTACTGGTATACCCTTATATTCTTGTATTTTTGGATTGAATTCATTCCCCTGTATTGTATTATTTGGGCCGCCTTTTTGTTTTTCTTCTGCTGGAAATTGTGGAGAAACCACTTTTGGTAATGCAGTTAAATCTGGATTTTTAGTAGTTTTGTCACCACCATATATACTATTGGGGTTTTGTTTGTTGGTTCCTGCAAAATAGTTCTTAGCTGCTCTGTCTACATATCCTCTTACACTCAACTTGTTACCATACTCTGGGGATGGTACTGTGTCCCAAGCTTTATTTTTTACAGAAAGTGGATGATACCAAGCTCCTATAGCTTCTGCGGCTGTTGGATATTGGGCAATTTTATCCTTCGCTAGATTTAAAGCTACTTCATATTCAAATGTAGCATCAGTATCATAGTTTTTCTTAAAATCATCCCAGCTCATTTGGCCTTTATAATGAGCATTATATACATCTTGTTGGGCAGCAGGCATTAGAGCATACTTACCAGAGGCATTTCCCTTAATTGGGGGATTTACCCCAGTTTCTCCACCCTCATTAGAATATATAGCCTGTAGATATTTTACGGGGTCTAATTGACTTGATGGAGTGTTGTAAAAATCAAATGGTTGTATAGATGATTGATTACCAGCAAGTTGTGGATTTGATTTAGCTTGTTCCTTTGGCCATTTAGCATATGTCACTGTTCTGCCATCTGGCAGTGTTACACCTCTTTGGGCTTTCATAATTTTACCACCATCCTTATAATGCATTTTAAGGCCATTTTTAGCCTCTTCCTGCCCACCTTCTTTTAAAGCTATGCTGGCTTCCTGCAAATCTGTTAAATGCTCCTTGAGGCTGGAAAGTTGGTCTCCTTTTAATTTGGCCCCCTTCATCATGGCTTCCCCAGCATTGAACTTCAATCTATCCCATTTATCATAGGGATTTGTCATTTTTAACAAATCTGTGGAATATTTCATTAGCTTATCCGCTTTGGCTTCTTTCTTTCCTATCATTTTAAAGTCCTCCTTGAATTTCTTACCTGTTAATGGGTTGCGGAGATTACCCCCCACAATCACCGCACCAGACGAATCTCTATGGATTGTTTCTCCACCCTCAGCTTCCACTGTTCTACCATTAGCCTGTATAAGCTGCCCACCGTTATCATGGCTATCCCCAGTTAATCTTAAAGTATCTGCACTAATTGACTGATAATCATTGTTTTCTATTTGTATGCCACCCCCATCTTTATAGGATTTTGATACATAGGGCTTTGCTATTTTCTTGCCTTTTTTAGCAAAGGGTTGTTCATCAACATATTCTGCATTAGGGAATATATAGTCTTGTCCGGGCTGCATAACAATTTGCTGACCATCGGAACCTGTACCTATTACAGGATGGGGTACACCCTTCATTGTTATTTGATTAGAAGGAATTCTTAATTTTGGCTTATTTCTATCCTTACTATTTGATTTATACCCTGTTTGTGATATTGTAATTCCTTTCTGCGCTATTGCCTGACTACCGTTTCCATATTGTCTTGGATTATAGCCCTTTAGAGGCTCTACAACAGGCTCTTCTATTTCTCCGTTTGGTATTAAAGCATCTGCTATTCCAAGGGCTGTTACAGCAATATTTCCCCATTTTGGAGATTGTTTAGGGCTTCTTAACGATGCTGGCTTTGACATATCTCTGCCTACTAATTTCATAGAATCCTCTACAGATGGCCCAAGGTCAATTTGCGGTATATAGGCGAGTTTCCCCGTTACTTTTTTATAGTCTACCTCGTCTGAAGAAGGGGCTTTTACACTTTTTCCTATAGGATTTAATTCACTAAGTTGTTGTTGATATCCTATTTCGGACAAATAGGCATCTAGGGCTTCATGAAAAGATTGCGTATCAGGATAATCCTTTTCTTGGGGAATTGTGGCACCAGCCTGTGCTTTCTTTATTATTTTCTTTTTCTTCATAGAAATGTTATTTATAACTAACCATGCTTGGACTGGTTGTAAAGCCTGTCACTAATTTTATATCGTCTTTGTCATCTAGTACCAATCTGATTTTCAATTCTTTTGAACGAATGGGAGACTTTTTCCTGCTTCTTTTCCCATAGTCCATATTACTCTGATTGAGTTGTTTAAATATTGAAAGGGATTCGCAGGATTTATTCCAAATTGGCTGTTTAGTGTCCACCACCATATCCCAGAAAGTGTTGATTTGGTAAAAACTATTGCTTTTAGTATATATAATGGTTTTGCTGTCTGTATTATATACTGGATATTTCCCATAATCTTTTAAGCTGTGTGAGGGTTTCGGTACCAATTCTAACACTCCAGAACACTGTTGGTTGGAATATATAATTAGTTTATTAAAATACTCATTGTCTGTCTCTACAAATTCTCGCCAATCATTATATTTTAATATTCTAGAATAGTCTTTTATATTCTGTAATATCTCATCATTATATTGTCGTGCGTACGGGTATTCAATTATATAGGGATGTATTTCTTCGTAGAAATTGTTAAATTTGTTTAAAACCGTATTATGTTCCCACAAAGAAGAATTTGCACTATTTCGTCCCGTATAAAATATATTATTTCCTCCTATATAGTAATTTGGGATATATGTGTGCAGGCTTATCCATGCCTGATTTGAAAAACTATAGCTTATTGTAAAAGAATAATTACAAAAATAAGTAGGGTCTGTAAGCTCAATTTCTGTCTGCCCCTTATAATACTTTCCATTAGTATATGTTATGTCATCGTATAGGGGCTTATAGTCAAGTTTTGTTAATATAAGCCTGTCATATTTAGTGTCATGAACAGCTGTAAGTCCTATTCCTTTATAAGAATTATCAATATCTGGATTAATTTTAGCAATTTGAAATGGAAGAAATTCCATCATCCACTTACTTACCTGTTGGGTTTCATTATCTTCTGTTAAATCTTTATACTTATTACCAACTATTAAAAACACCATCCCCCCAGCTGCATCAATTGTTATAGCTCCATGCTGTGTTTTGATAAAGAGCTTATGTTGTGTGCCCATCCATCCCAAGTCTGTGTCTGCGTAATCAAGGGGAGGCACCTGCTGATTAAATAAAGATTGCCCCAAATAAACATCTGCTTGAGATGTGGGGGCGGTTAACATTGCGTTATATAATAAGGGTTTTTGCTCAAACCTAGCTAAAACTTGTTTGTTTTCTATGCCATCTAATGATATCAATCTGCCATAGTTCTGCGGAAAATCAAATTTTGCAGAAGGTTTAAATAAAAACCAATTCTCAGAAAAAATTGCTCTAAACGGGAGTGTTGTTTTATAACAAATATTTATGTCCCAATCATTTGGTAAATGGGCGAAGAAATTTTCTTTATTTTGTTTAGAATATGTCTTATTATAATAATAAGTGTTATCCTGTTGGATTGTGGTGTTTACCTCCTGTAGCCAACTATCTGGAATATCACTGCTCACCCTAGGATAAAAGTCTCCTTCTTTATCGTTGAAAGCCTGTCTCTCATCTACATTAACTTCAGACTCCGTATAAAAATAGGGAATACCATAAGAAAACAAATAAAACTTTCCCACCTGATAGAAGAACTTATCCGTACCTCCTGTATGTGTGCGACAATCAAGATTATTTATCTTTCTACCAAATAATCCATTAATTGCGTTTCCAAATCCACTACCATTGTCCTCTACACTATCGGTGGATAGCCAAAATATAGGATTGGAAATATTGGGAATTTCATTATATTCCACATCGGCATCATCAGCAAATCCCACTCTATTGTCTATAAAAAAAGGCAACTTAGATTTATAGCCAAATCTATTAATAAAAACATCTCCTCCGTAAACAGATAACCAACGCTCCTCCTCTGTATAAGCCTTTCTTCTGTCTACAATAAATTGATAGCCCGTATCCAAAGTTTCGTAGGAGTATAGTTGTCCATATTGATTTGGTATATATCTTTTTATACTTCCGTAATACGAGGATATGGGTCTATTAACTATGTTTCCTCCACAATCTATGTCTGAATTTAAAAATCTTGATTGGTCTTCTGGTATTCCGGGTATGGTGCTAACAAATGGAAAAGTCTTAGCCGTTTTTAAATAAATAGAAGATTCTCTTTGATAGTTGTTTACATCATAGGTGTCTCCTATGCCAAACATCCCAGGAGCTAAATATACGCCTAAATCTATTTTTCTTTGTTTATTTCCAGAGTTTGGTATATATTTATATTTATCGTAGTTTCCTATAGAATTATATTGATAAGCAAAATTCTTCCTGGGTGTGAGCTTCTCAATAATATCTAACATGGTTTGCAGTGCTGTAAATGCAGCTGTGCCATTGAATATTCCACTTGAAACTCCTTGTAAGGCCGAAACAGCTCCTACTATTACAGCAATAGCTACAGCACTTCCATAAGCAGCAGTAGATAGAAACCTATATCTACTATGCTTTTCCACCATTTGAAAGTGACCTTTGGATTCTCCATATTCAGCTGTCTCAAGTTTTAATATGTTTCCTAAATAGGGTTGATAAAAAGATGTATCTGGAGAATGAAATGTATATCTTTGTTTAGATTCATCTGTATCAAACCCTCTAAGCCTTGTTTCTTCGTTATACCCACTGTCGTCGTCGGTAGGTGATGTAGAAAGAAATGGGTCAGCTCTTAGGTCGTTATAGGGATAATTAGAATAATAATATGTTTTCTCATCTCTACTATATTTTCCAACATTATGTATAAGCCCCTTCGCCACTACACTCTTGCTATTAGCCCTATTTCCTCTTAATATTTTAAATCCGGCTATCATATCCTTCTCTTCATTTGTAAGAGAAGAATTATTGATTAGTGTTACAATCTCTTGTATATCAATTTTGATACCCTTTGAATAAATAAATCCTTCATTATCGTGTATATGGGCTATGGTGCTATCGGGAAATCTATGATGTCTAATAGGAGTGTTTTGAAGCTCTTCATATATATCATTACATGGATAGGTGTCTGTGGATTCCCAGTATGCCATATCCCCATATTGAAAAGGACCAGAGTAACACTCAGGTTTTGTGGGGTCAGCATCACAAAGAGGAGGATAGGGAGAACTTGGTGTATCTTCTGTCCTCAGTGGCGGAGGAGGACAAGAGTTTATACCCAATAAGAAATCTAAATATATTTGTTCATATCCTAAAAGACTAGCTGTATTATACACCTGCCATTTAGGTGCGCATGTAGTTGGGTCTTCGCAGTCCCCCACTGTAGTGTCAACTACATCATTTCCACACACCACCTCTATTTCTTCTGGGAGCGCCCTTCTACCAGGAATATGAAATCCATCTGTCTGTACACCATTTTTTAAAAGAAAAGATATTTCAAATGGATATACCTCATCCCCCATATATCCTTTTAAATATGTGGAAACAATAGGGTCTTTAAAACTGTCCTTTGGCATTCTCCATGTCTGCCATTTAATATTAATTTGATTTGCTATTGCCTGATAAGATATTCTCTGGTGAGTTGTAAGTCCTTTTAATATTAAAATATCCTGTGCTGTTGTTATATCATCTGCCGTATCGTATACATCGTATTTAGTGAATATATCCTCTGTTGATAGTTTTATATCTGTTTTTCCTTGTCCTGTGTAGGTGATTGTTTTACTTGCTGATGTTATGTCATAAGTCCCCACTAATTCTACAGAAGAGATGTTATTAACTGTTTTGATAACAGCTATATTAAACTTCTTAAAGAGCCCTGTTATGTCTATATTTGATATATAAAGAGTTATGGCTTTCCCCACACTATAATTAAAATCAAGAGTTATCTTTGTTTCATCAAATATTGGCGTAGGATTTGTAACAGAATAATATGATGTAAATCCTTCTGCTGAGCTGTCTGCATATTGTATAGCAAATTGGTATGTTCCGGCAATAAGTAAACCATCGCTATCTACGGCTACAACATCTATTTGTGGAATAGAAAAATTAGGTTGAACATTTAGCTTATTGCAGTCTATGTCTGTTGTTATGACATCATCACAAGAATCATCTCCTTTTATAGTCAAATAAGGCAATTGGGAGAGGTTTAAATACCTTGTTCTATTTTTATTATCTGGCCAAAATATTTCTGTTTCCCCACAATCGTTTTTTCTATATACTATTTTTAATATTGGATGATTTCTATCAAATGCTAAACAATCTGCGTTAATAATTTTAGAATATACACAATTAACAATTTTGCCTATTTCGCTGCCGCCTGTAGTTTCGTTAACAAGCCAAAATAATTTTATATTGTCCTCAATGATATTCTTTTGACCTATTACCGCCCATCCTTGTGGAAAGTTTGTACATAGTTTATTGGCTGTTTCATTCTGATAGGAAACAGAATTTCCATCAAAATTTTCAACAATGGCATTAACTGCCCAGGACAATTGGCCATTCTTTATTTGAGACGGTACACCGTTCAAGTTTAAACCAACATAAGCGTTTTTGGCATTTTGCTGTATATTTGATTGTTCGTCTGGCATTACCTAATATCAAAGCTTTTAAAACGGTTCTGTGCTCTCTTTATGGCCCTTTGTTTTCTATATACATCTTCTTTTTTGTTTTCCGTATCGGCTAATATATAAGCTTCGTCTGCTTTTGCCTTGGCTTTATCATATTTATATTCCATTGTTTTCATTGTATCGTCTGTGGCCTGATTGGATAGTTGTTCAAATATCTTCTCTTTTAAGAATAGCTCTATAAATTTTTGAATTCTATATCCATCTGGTACTAATTGGTTCTCACAATCAAATTGGTTAGAATAATATTGAATATATACCTTTCCTTCAGAAAAACTTGTTACAAATTTATTATCTCTAATATCATAACTATCATCCGCTATAGAATCATAATTAGCACAATATAAATCTTTTGGGCAAACTGGATATATATTTCCCGGTTTTAACAGATGAGTTTTTTTCCATTCAAAAGCTATAGTGTTTGTAGTTTTATACACGGCTTGTATAACATCCGGAGATTCGCAATTTAGATTGCAAACCAAACTATCATCATCAAGTCTTGTTGATATTTGTGTATAAAGAGCACTAGGTAATTGATATGTTTGTAAATAGTCGCAGCATCCCCATGCTTCCCTTACACCATAAAAATCATCAGGAAGTCTAGATTCATAATTATCTATGCATAGCATAGCATGGGCAATTGGATAGGAGGCCTTACCAAGCTTCTTTAAGCATTGGTCTGTGTAAGTGCTAAACAGAGTATCGTCTACAGCCCCTGTATCAAAATATCCCTTTAACTCTTCTTTAACAAGGGCAAAAATGGGAGCTGGGCTAACAAAGTTATATTTGTAATAGAAAGACATTTATGTAGAAATTTTTATTTAACTAAATCCCACTCATAATAGCGGTGTTGATGGCCCTCTATTATATAATGTTTTATGAGTCTTGATGTAACTCTAGAAGGTTTAAAATTCCATATTTCTGAATATGTAAATCTGGGAGATTTTTTAAACCATTTTATACGAAATTTGAAGCCCTCCGTATGGGCATTCATGTGATATATCCTCTTGCCGTGTTTTCTTGTTTTTGCCCAATCTATAGGAAGATTTATTATCTCATACCCATTATCTAATAGTTTTTTTGTTTTTGGTTTTCTTTTAGAAACAGCAAAATCCCCTATTCCCCATGGAAGTTTTCCTTTCATCCCTGTTTCTAACAAATAGTCTCTGAAAGCATAGTTGAAAGAATATATGATATTAATAAAATCTAAATATTCTATATCAATTTCTGGGTGTTCTGTGCAGAATTGTTTATATGTAGATTTGCTGGTTTGGCTATATTCAACGGCAGTCCGCATCTTTATTTTTTTGTTGCTTCATCATTCTGATTTGATGTTACGTCTTGTTGGACATTAAAGTAGGTAGATAGTAGATTTTTATATACTAGTTGTTTTAAATCAAAAAGTCTGTCTTCTGGAAACCTAAATGGTTGGTCTAATGGGTTGGTACACAAATCAGCTATAGAGGGTTTTACTATACAATTACAATCTTTTCCTGGAAATAATAAATCATTTGGAACAGGTTCTGTAAAATAGGCAAATAGATTGATTTTCTTTGTATCTTCATTTGTTACCACCAATCTGCTGTCTCCTGTTATCCAAAAGAATTTATTTTTATTTGGCACATTTAGCTTTAGAAGATTGCTGTACCTATTAGGGTTTGTTGGATTGAATTTAATAGAAAGTTCCATACCAAATACACCCTGTATAGCTAGCCCAAATAATCCCTCTCCTATTTTAGGAAGTTTTCTTTTTGATATGGCTACAAGTTTGTCCCCTGTATATTCACAGCATTCCTGTAATGGAACCTGTTCCATTTCTAAGCATAATATAGGAGTAAATAAATTAGGGGATTGCCAGTATTTTCTTTTATTTAAAGCTTGTCCTACAATAAGATTAGCAGCTGTTAAACATTCCGAGGCCACTACCCTATCGTTAATAAGATTATCGCTGGAAAGCAATTTATTCATGGACCGTATTGAACTAACAACTTCTCTATATGTCATGGCTTATAAAAATCTACTAATTGTTTACTTGTTTCTTCATCAAACACTTTATGGAATTCATATCTCATTACAGACATTGCATAATTCCATAATCCTGATTGGCTAATTGGTGAACCCTTATTTATCCATCTAAGCTTAAAATCTATCACTGTCTTATTGAATAAATCTCTGAGTTCTTTTTCTTTTAATGCTGCTTTATCTATTACCTGGTCTAATGTTTCTATTTCTTGATTTTCTGTCATATTATTGGTTTATATTTAAATATCTCCACTTATATCCGTAGGCTGTTTTCTGTCTTTTGGTGCCTGTACAAACAGCTCTGATACAGCCTGTGGCTGTAGTAGTTTTATTGTTTATACTATGACCAGCCTCCTGTATTGAATTAAAAACTTTAACTGTCTTTCCATTAATAATATCTATTTGTTCGATGGGCCTAATTGATTTATATAAAGATGGTTTTATAAATAATCTTTCTGAAACAAAATCATCTTTATAAAACCAAAAAAATCCTTTATAAAAATGATTTCTACTACCCCTACAAGCTCCTTTTATACTCGTTCCTATAAATCTGTCTTCTTTAACTACTTCTTCCCAAGAAGAATAGGCTTTTAGAAATGTTCCTGATATACTGTATTTTTCAATGGTCTTCTTCTGAAAAACTGGAGGATTCTTTTTCCATCTTTCTTTGGCTGCTATCGAAATTTTTAGAGCTGTTTCTCTTGAGTGATTGTAAGGTCTTTCCTTTCTCGTCTGTTTAAATTTTTCTATTTGCTCTTTAGAGACTTTCTTACCCATAGAATTTAAACTCATTTTCTTTTTAGACTCTTCGCTATGCCTAAATCCTTCAGTATTTCCTCCACCACTCACTATATTGGCTAATGAGCCATTATTAAATATAATTCTTCCATAAAGATTTACAAATTCAGCTTCTTTTGCAGAAATAAAAGTATAATCATCACTTTCTAATAAAATTTCTACTTGGTAGGCTGTTCTAGAAACTATACCATGCCAAATATTATTTCTTCCTTTCTTGGTCTTATCGTTAGCCCTAGTGTAAGTTCCATACATAAGGTCTTGTTTGCCCTTTTTACCCACACCTATATAAAATGGTTCATTCTTATCTAGTCTAATGTGCCTATATAAATAATATTTGCCGTTATCAACTATCATACTCTTTCCTCTAGCTCACAAATTTTTCCCTTTTCTGGATGGTAAACAAGTGCTAATCCTGCTCTTATATTGTTAATATAATTCTTGCTGCTGCTCCATCTATCTGGGTTAGCCATAGATGGTATTTGCTGAATTCTTACACCTTTTATTTCTTTTACAAGATAGTAGTGTTTATCAGCAACATGCACTTCCCTATAAGGAAATCTTCCAAAATCTATGGATGTATCTTTTCCTGTAGCAAATACTAAGGGGAGTTCCTCAATTTTGCAGTCGCCATGATGGTATCCAACGAAGGTGTTGCCTAATATTGTATATTTAGTATTAGAATTTTCTCTATCGAAATATACACTCTCATTATCACTAAAGAACACATCAAGAGCATGGGCTAAATAATAACTTTTAGTTCTGTCGTGGTTTCCTTGTACTAATATTACCTCTACAGAGTCCGATAATTCACTAAGAGTAGTAATAGCTTGAACTAGCAAATCAAATCCCTCTTCGTATGCTTCATTAAATCTAACCAAATTATCTTGTGGTGTTAGATTAGTAGTAGAGCCATGATAGTTATCATTATTGAAGAAATCATTGCCTATCACAAATGTGAATTTATTTACTGAGTAGGCGTTTGTCACCCTACCAATAAGACAATTTAGCACTTTAAGATATTCTTCTTTTCTGCCCTCTATTGTGTCTTTTTCCAATGTTTCTCTGTCCAAATGGAAGTCGGCTATTGATATTTCCACATCTACCTTAATATCTTCTATATCTTTGTTTTTACCTAAAAGGACTTTCACTACAGGGGGTTTATATCCCCTTATATATTCTGCAAACTTTTCGGGATTAAACTCCGAGGATTTTAATAGTGTGCAAAATAAAGTAGATGTAAACTTATCCCCCCGCTGCTTAGAGTAGTAATTAGAAAGCTTATATTTTGTCAAATCTACCTTGTGTAGTTCTGCCAATTCTTCATGGCTCTTTGGCTCAAAATTACTAACTACCGAACTCTTTAATGTTCCCTTTTCTACATTTATTTCTCTAATCCTATCCTCCATTTCTTCTATTAATTCTTCACACACTTCATCTAAGTCATTGGTTTTCAATGGCTTGCCTCTTAATTCTGCTAATAGGTCTTCTACTTCTTCAACACTTATATCCAGCTTATCTGCATAAAAAGCCTTACTTTTTTTGTAAGAAAGAAGCTTTTCTAATTGTTCTAAAAGATTTTGGTTTTTTACCATATTCTATTTTTGATTAAAAATACACTGTTTCTGACAGCAAATGTACGAAGAGTTTTTGAATCCTCCAAATTTATTTTTTGAGCCCCAATCCGGAATCGAACCAGTTTCCTCTGCTTACAAGGCAGAACTTCATCCATTAAAAGCTTTTAGGGCACATTCTCCCCTATTCCTCCCAAGGGATTCCGGTTAGAATTAGCTACCTATAGGTTCCAGTTCCTCTTCTGGGGATAAATGGCTGCTTGTTGTCCTGGGAGTTTCCAGTTGTCGGGAGTAGGACATTGCTGGTATTTTGCCATTTTCCATACCTAAATTATCAAGAGAATAATTTAGTGCCTATAAAGCTAAATTTTTAATTTAGAGCTAAAAATTGGTTATATGCACATGGGTGCACAAAAAAGCCCCAGCAATAATCGGGCGATTAAGGGGTGCCGGGGCTAAACTTTCATGGGAATGAAAGTTCCCTACAAAGCTACATTTATTAGCTGATATATTCAAATATTTTTTTACTTTCCCTAACCGCCTGAATAAAGAGAATGCAAAGATAGTACCACTTTTTGAATATTCCAAATTCTTGGGCATATTTATTTTTTAAACAAAAACAGGGGCTATCTGTGACAACAGCCCCTGTAGGCAAGCTCAAACCAATAAAAGCTATGCCTTTTTATATATTAGCTGTAGGCATATACCACCACTTTGCCGGATAGTCCTGCTGAACCGGCGTAATCGTTTCCGTCTAAACTAACAGCACCGCTTCCAGAATTACCAACACTGGAAACATTATTTGGATATCCTCTTCCTCTATTAAAATGGTCTGCTGCATAACCTGCTATAGCAACTGTTCCGGAAAGACGAATGCCATTATCTCCATACATATGAGACTCTTCTATAACCGTCCCAGAATACGTTGTAAGCACTCCGGGGGCTCCTCCAGTGGCTGTTATTAGAGAGGTTCCGGCATTCATACCTGCCCCACCATCTCCTCCCTGAGCTACTACTAATGCCCCAAAAGAAGTGTCTCCACCTGCTCCGCCATATCCAGCAACGGCTCCACCAGCAGACCCTCCTGCTCCAATAGTCACGGTTTCTGTGCTCCCGAGTCCTGAAGTGATGTAGCATTTTACATAACATCCTCCACCACCTCCTCCACCTGCTGAAGCTTGAGCTCCGCCACCCTCGGCTCCACCTCCGCCTCCTCCACCCCCAACTGCCTCGACCACTACAGTAGTGCACCCAGAAGGTTTTGTCCATGTGCCAGAACCATTAAAAACAGTGACACTTAAAAGCTGTTTACCTAAAGCAACTAATGTTCCACCCGTAAATGACAATCCAGCGCCTACAGTGATTTCTTCTATATTTCCAGAACCTGCTGTTGTTCGACCCAAAAAAGTAGAAGAAGTTATATTCTGTATCTTGGCATATGTAACAACATCATTATCAATGGTCCATGCAGCACCTGTGCCGGACACTGTTATATCCCCTTTATCCCCATCGGCTATATCTATAGAGATGTCAGTGTTTGAGCTATCATCAAATGTCACACTGCCTGTAGACGTTAGTTTGTCCACCAACGTTGACGGAGAGGTGTCGGACGCATTGGATGCCACAAACCTATCTTGATTTAATGGAGTAGCTAATGCCACGGTGATTCCAGCACATGGGTCTCCACCATCTGTGGCTGTTACAATAAAATCACTTCCATCAAATGTTACATAATTTTCTTTTAGGTCCTGTAACTCATCCACCATTCTTTGGATAAGTGTTTGAAAATCATCCCCTATTATAAAACATCCCTCTGTTATAGCATCTATGTCAAATGTAGGTGTAAGACAGAGTCTTGTTTTAATAAGTCCTATTGTATCCACCAAACTATCCGAAGATGTGCCTCCTATACAAGAGCCGTAATTGTTGAACACTGGAAGAATCCCTCCACCGCCAATTAAATCATATACATCACATATTTGGTCTGCTAAAAGCTGAAACCCACCTGCTATTGTTGTAGGAGGGCTCACTACCACCAAGCAATTATCCCAAACTACAGATGATATGTCTATTGCTGTTGTTAACGCAGCAAACTTGGTACAATATTTAGTGAGAACTTGATTTAATGTATCTGTGCTAGTGACACTGGCAGAAGAACAAGTGATGCCTGGAACCTCTATTGCATCTAATCTTACATCTAAAGCCGTTTGGTCTGTTACATATGTTGTACCGCTAAAGGCTGTAAATCTAGTGTCTATATCACATGCGTAAGCTGTTATTGCATCTACAAACTCTGCTTGTGTTGTAATAGCCTCCCCCCACCATGTGGGCAGGCAATTCATTGTATATGTAGAATAATCGCCTAATACCTCGCATAATTTTGTGTCTATCTTTTGTAAAGCAACCTCAACACTATCTAGTGTTTCTACACCCGAACATGTTAAATTAGCCCCATTATATATAACACAATTTGCACTTAAGGAAGCCCCTCCGCATTCAGTACTTATACATGGGGAGCCGGTGAACCAGCTTCCTGATAAAGAGATATTAGAACTATCGTTACAATCTTGACAACTCATTATATTAGACGATTTTATTTGACTTAATTAAATTTTCTGTATACCACAGAGGTTGTAAATTAGTATAATGACATAATTTTATTATTTCATCTTCGGTATCAGCTGTACTCAGTGGGATAATATGGTCTATATGATAACCATTTTTACCAAAATCTTCTACCTTAAGTATCTTTCCACATTTGGTTGTTAAATATATAATTAGAAACTCTATTGTGCATCCTAAAATTTCTTCTGTCATAGTATTCTTCTTAAACCATTTATTTCTTCTTGTAAAGCTCTTATTAATTAAAACCCTTATATTATGTCTTAATTTAAACAGTGGGTCATTATCTCTTTTATTCTTATCTTTTATATTCCTTTCTTTTGTAAGTCTTTCTTTATTCTTTTTTCTATAAGACCTCATATAGGCATTCACTTGCTCTTGGTTTCTTTTCTGCCAATCTCTATTTATCTCATTTACTCTCTTTCTATTATTTATTTGCCACTCTTTATTTATATGCTTATGCTTATCTCGATACTCTTTATCTTTTATCTTTTTTGCTTCTTTTCGTTCTTCATCTGATTCGTAAATCAGTCTAGTTTTCTTTAATATCATAATTTACGGAATATAAATAATCCAAACAGCACCGAACGATGGCTGGGTTGTATTATGAGGCTGGCCACTGCCTGTTGAACTTATTGTTATGCCAGTGGTCGCAGTGTTGGTGCTTATTCCACTGCCGTATGGCTCTACATGCAATGTGGATGAAGAACCAGCTGCTTTGACAAAAGATGAAACATTAATTGAATGGGTATGGCCTGGGTCTACAACAGAGTGACTATGGGAAGGAATCGTAGAGGTTGTTAATGTATCTGTGTATGTTCCTTTCTTTGTGTTCTGCACAAAGCTATATCCAGCATTTTGAGATAGGGCGGGGTCAACGGCTGCATCTAATGCAGGTCCCACTACATTTGTATTGGCTCCAACTATAGTTCTTCCTCTTAAATCCTGTGTCCCATTATTACCATTGCATATATAAACCTTGTCGTATCCAAAGGCTAATTGTCCTTTTCCTGTAGCATCAAAAACAGTGAGTGGCCCAAGGTATGCCATAGGCACATATTTAGGCATTTTGGTGTACTCCTGAGTGGAGCCCCCACTAGCTAAACAGGCTGTTACGGCTGCACAAAGCTGGGAAGATTTTACATAATCAGCTTTTATAGCCTCCACATCGGTGTATACAGCACATAGTTTTTCAGCGGTGGCCTTTAATATGTCATCCCTTGTAGGGGATGCTGGAAGAGTGAGGCAAGGAGCTACTATACTAAACGGGGCATTGACTACATCCTGCACATCTTGAAGCAATTCTCTTAGAGTGCAATTGGCCGTTACCAACATTTGAATAATGTTGATTAAATTTTTGTCTTCTCCATCTAATATATCGTTTAGAAAGTCACAACCTATTGTTACAGCCGATAGGTCTATCCCTGTACCAAGTGCTAAAGCCTGTAACTTTTCCAGAATAATCACCTCCACCTCGTAGAGAGTGTCTCCTTTACATATTCCTAATATAGGAATATCCACACCTGTATACTCCACACACCTATCGGTGGTTCTTGTGTTACCACAATTATTGAAACAATCTGTACAATTATTCATAATAGTTTTAAATATTTTAAGAACAGCTGCCTCCCTTGATAATTATTGCATTTGTGGCTTCTATTTCTCCCTCTCGTGCACAAACAACTTTGATTCCACTTTCAGGAACTAATGTTGTCATTGGTGCGCCTCCGCAAGCTATATAATCCACGATAGATTCAACGCTTCCTGGGTCAGTGGCTACCACAGTGTAACTATAACAAACTTCCACTGGCGCTAAAGTGGTAGTTGTTGTGCTGCTTGTAATAAACTCACTAAAGTCCTCACAAGGGCACTTCTGACAATCATTTTGTTTATATAGGAGCTTGTTTACAGTTGTTATAATATCCTGGTTAGAGAAGCATTCACTGGGATATTCCTGATTAAATAGCCTTTTGTATAAAACACGTTTGAATCTGATTAAAGTGCCGTATAAATCAGCGTCAAAATATAAATCGCTATTATATGTATGCCCTATCCATTTATTTTTAATTAATTGATATATGGAGCACACCACTTTATTATATAATGATAATAAAGAGTCACAATCTGTGCATTGTTTTAACTGTGATGTTTGCATTTATTTCTTTTTTCCTGCACAAGAGGGGCATTCTCCATTAACTGTGTTGCATTTCTTCACTGGTTTTCCGCAAGTTTTGCAGGACGTAGACGCACAACTCATTTATTTACATTTTAATATAAAGCGATTTAACAGCGTATCCGCCTTTCTGTATAATTCCATTGCTAGTTTAGTGGCGCATCTATTGCCTGCTGCTATTGCCCCCTGAATGTAATATTCTATTTCATCTAATTGCAGCTTTTGTGCTCTTTCTAGTTGCTTATCACAGGTGAACATTTCCAAGTTTAAAAACTTATCATCAAATTTTTTATATAAATTATCAACTCTGAGCCAAGTTTTAGTAGTGTTGTACAAGTAGGCTGGTGCTATAGCGTATTTAATAGTGTATATACCATCTGGCAGTGCTGCTAAGTCACAAATATCAACATCACACGTTATGCCCAAATCATTAGAGTTGTATATATTTATTGTTTTTTCTGTGAAGGTTATTGTTTTTGGCCCATACCCAGGAACTGTTATTTGAACAGTTGGAGTGACAATATTAAAATCTGTTGGATAAAAGGAACTATCTCCTAACACCAAAAGATTTATATTATGGCTGTCAAAAATGGTTAAATCTAATATAGGAACGGTGCTGGTGGGCATTATGGTATAATTTGTTCGTATTTTACTAATATCTGAGCATGTAATTTGGCCAGTTCTTTTTTCTTAGTCATAAATTTATTAACATCCTCAATATTTGTTATAAAACAAAGTTCGTGCAAGCATATAATTCCATTCTCTTTCATAAGGGCCAATCTTTTATGCCTTGTGTCAGCTTCCGACTTGACTCCTCTGTTTTTTATAGCTAATATAGAAGACGTTGCCTGGGACAACTCCTTAGCTAAGGCCAAGTCCAATCTATCCGCATCTACCTCCACTAAAGAGGTGGTGCCTGTTGCTTCTGGAGAAGCGGCATCAAGGTGATATTCAATTACCACAGACCCGTTTCCAGTGTTAATTTTATTGACGTATTGCTGTAAAGTTTCATCATCAGAGTCTTTGATATATTTCGCCCCTAGAATATCTAATTCGTGGGCTACTAAATCTCTGAATTCTATAGTGAGGTCTCCTTCTTTGTAGCCATTTCCAATAGCTCCTGGGTCTTGCTTCACTGTTATAGATTTTGAATTGTGTCCGGCACTTAAAAAAATCATATAATTGGTTTTATTGATTGGGTGGAGATTCCTTAGATGTTCCTCTCCAGCCACTTATTATAGAAGATATTTTTTTCTCTATGGTTTGAGGAGCAGTGATTAAAAGAGCTCCTATAGCAAGACCTGCTACTCCTTCCCAAACAAAATCAAAAACTCCTTTATATACAAGAATGAGAGATACTATTGTGGTTATTAGCCCTATTATAGTTGTGGCCCATCCTCTTATAATATTCAATTTTATTGACATTCTAATTAAGTTTTAATTTATACTCAACGAGTTCTTCCCGGAGATTTGCGATTTCCGCATGTAATTTTTCGTTCTCCACCCTGAGTTCCCCTATAAGATTTCTTAGTTCCGTAACTTCCTTGCTTAAATCTTCTGAAAGACTTCTCCATATTGCCACTGCTTTCTCTGTAGCCGTGAGCTCGTTGATATGAGTGGAAGCTTCGGTAGCTCTTATATCAGCGTTTTGTTTTTTCCTTGTCAATAAGTATGTCAGAATAGATGCCGAAGCTGTCGTTAAGCCAGTTAATAGTATATTATCCATATTCTTTCTAATAAATTTTGTAAACAAAAAAGGGAAGGAAGTTTTTCTTCCCTCCCTTGTCGGTAGTGTTGTCTACTAAAGTCTTACGGGACTAATGTAGTGGTAGTTGTAGTAGAGGTTGAGGTGGTAGTGCTTGAAGTTGTAGTTGTTACCACTGCTCCAGATTCATCAACAGCTGTTCCTAAATAGGTTTCTAATACTGTTAGAATACCAGCTGTAGAAGCCTGTGGAGAATAAATCAGCACCCTTTCGTCTTGTTTCAGATTAGCTGTAAAGCTGTCATCTTGTTCCATTTCATCAAATTGCAGCATCAAGAGGTCGTAGACAGTACCATCTGTAACCCAATCCTCAAACTGCTGATTGTACATTGACTGATTAAACAAATGCTTAAATCCAGCCTGATATGAGTAGTAATTAATTTGTTCCTGATACACTTGGTCTGATGTTCCTCTTACGAATGTACTACGTTGTGTCAATGTAGCAACAGCCGCTTGGTCACATCTATCATAAACAAGAAAGTCAACAGTGGTTTCTGGTTGAACATACACCCATCCTCTGAAATAAATCCTATCGTATTCCCATGGATTCAGGGCGATATTACAGAACTTGCCATATTTTGTGATAGGTTTACTTGTTACTGTCAATGTTGCACTGTCCCCTGTACCAATCTTCTGGAATGTCCAGAACGTACTAATATTTAAAGCATCTGGTGTATTCTGCACAGCTGCTTCGTCTGCTATTTTGGCCAAGAACAAATCTATAATTTCTTCATTGCTCACCGCTGCACAAGGGCTTGCACCACAATCACAGCATGGCGTTTGAATTGTCACACTTCTTGTAAAACCATTATAAGAAATAGTATCAAGATACTGAGAATGGCCACGAAGCGTGAGTGTAAGCGATTGGTCGCACTGACCCGTAAATGTGCCGAAGCTCCAAATTTCGTTAGCAGCTGTGGCGCTACCAGTAACTTTATACCATTTTTTTACCTTACTTAGCTTGATATAATCAGACTTTTTGGAGCCTAAATAGCTTGTAGGCCTTCCTTGAGCAAACTCAATAAAAGCTGCGCTGCCTATATTACCAGCTGTTGCGGCTGTCCATGAGCGGTCTTTGAATATACCGAATTGACCGTTTGTAAGGTCTTCTGTGCTTCCTGATGTAGGAAGTGTGTTCCCAACAGGGACAACAAACAAGGTAGTTAGAGAGAAATCCATATTATTTTCTTATTTTTATGTTATTCGTTATCTTTTATTCTTTTCTCAGCGTTAACGACTGCTGATTGATTTTCTGTGTACATAGCTAAGCTTTCAACAGCTAAGTCCAATATCTCATCTTCTAAGTAATCTTCTAATTCACAATCTACATTACTACTGTCCGTACCATCAAATTTTACATATCCTGCTAAATCTATTTCTTTAGGATACCGCATGTACGTTAGATACACTTTTTTTGGTGTAAATGTACCATCTGTATAATAATGTAATTCGTCTGAGGCTATATCCACTATAATTTCCTGATACTCAAATGATGGCTTATAGTTGGTGTTTAAAAGGAGTGTTGTTAAATCTGTGTGCTTTACTAAATCTGCATTTGAATATAACACTCTATCCTTGCACTCTTCTTTTTCCGCTATCATGTAACTATCTATATAGAACATGAATTTCGGTGTAATTGTATCGACAGGGGCAATATATCTGTTTAAATAAACATCTGATAGTATAACATTTAATGGATGATTTTCTGAATTTTCTAATAAGAATTGTAAATCCTGATAGCGTTTCTTAAATCCATCCAATCCTATCTTATATAAATTGTTTCCGTCTACCTTTTGCTTTACCAACTTTATCTGTGCAGAATTCAAAGCAATCACCTTGTCCTCCACTGGAATCTGCTGATGTTCGTTAGTAGAGAGCTTATTTAACTTTTGGTCTAAGCCATATGAAAGCTTCTCTGCTAATATCATTATGCCACTGCTGTTTTCTTGTTTCTCACTCTTGTTTCAAGAGCTATTAATTCCATCTGATGACTATCATCCAACAAGTAATTAACTAAATCTTCTTTTGTAGCCGCTATAGTTTCATTTCCTTCTACTATCTTATCACCAAGTCCCTTTCTATAAATATTATGGCGAATAGCCTGCTCTACTAAATCCTTCACTTTAAGTCTTTCGTCTGTAAGTTTAACCAAATCATTGAAAAAACTTAATGTTCCCTTTCCTTTTAGTTCTCCACTATCAAATTCAGGCTTTTTGAGTGTATTATCCATTAAATTATAAATGGCCTCATCTGTAGTTGATTCTGTAATCGGAAGTCCCATCAGTCTTGCAATCTGCTTTCCCTTAGTTGGTGACAAGGACTCAAAGGTAACAATAGCCTTGTTGATTTCTTTTTTCTTGTTAAATAAGGATTTATTTTCAGCTTCCTCATTTGCAAGATAGTATTGACATTCTGGACATTCTCCTCTTTCAAAAGACTCTAACGAACGGGCAATATCAGGATGTACCCGCATCCAGCAATATGTTAAGAGTGATAGGGGGCTGTCCTCTGTATTAAGAATGAATGAATCATTACTTAAAGGAACATATTCCACTTTGATGGGACTATCAGAAAACGCATTCCATACAGGGCTTCTTGGGCCAAAATCTGTATCATGCCACACTTCTTTTAGCTTTTTAAAAGTTTCATCAATAAACGCCATCTCAGCATCATATTCTTCTTTAGATAGTTTTTTTAGATATTGAGCCGTTTTATCTAATCCTGTTCTATATCTACCATCTGCTTCCACCTTAGGCATCAAATACCTCTTGGTGCCTGGACTTCTTGAATATCCTTTATCAGACAAACTAGATTCAAAAGTTTTGAAATTAGCTGGATAGGTTTTCTTGATTGGGGAAATCTTAACTTGCTTCGCCATGATTATTTAGTTATTTATTGGTTTTAGAGAATGCTGTCCGATGAAAGACAAACGACTGGGCAACTTCCCTGTCCGCATTCTTATTTAAATTTTGAGAAGAGCCCCTTAGGTGGGAAGGTTAGGGGCTTCTTCTCGGAGGGTTCTTACCAGAACGGAAGTTCTTCAATCAACACTGTTCTGGACATATCTTCAATAAACACGTCACACCTGTCATCAAATGTTAATGTATATGCATCCATTTTATTAGCTGCGTTATGTCCTTGTGAGGCCATTGCACCAAGGTGACTTCTACGACCATCAATATAGGACCAAAGCATGTTAGGGCGGCCTTGTCTCCTCACCTCACGGATATTGTTTGTCAATGAACCATCAGATGACGGGCTCACATCAAATACAATAAATATAGGTGTGGACATTTTGTTCTGGCCAAACTCCAAATTAGTCTGGGGCAAATCAAGTTCTGTAAGGTGAATCAAACTTACCAATCCTGTTTCACGGGTAACAAACTCATTAAAAGCATAGTCCAAACGAAGGTTTTGGCCTTTACCAGAGATGAATTTATCATTGTCTCCCACTGTAAGGTTCAAACCAGATGCAAGAGCATCCACTTTAACAGCCTGTTGGAAGGCATTAAATCCAGCCTCATTTGTATATAGTTTCACATGACGTTGACCCATTGGAACTCTACGGTAGAACAAATCACCAAACACTGTCCTCAGCAAATTCACAGAGAATTCTCCACGATTGTAAGGAACATAGTTTCCTGATTTACGCATACGGTGGATAATACCAGCAGAGATTTTCTTAAGTTCCTGCTTACTACCATTTGAACGGGCATATCCAGGTTTTGCAAAGAACATCCTATTCACCTTCAATTCCAACATCTCTTTACGACAAAGAAATTCAATAAATGGTTCCCACTTAACGTCAGAACGGCTTTGAACCTGCCCGTTACGAACATTAGCATAATATATAATGTCCATTGGATTACCAAATGCGTCTTTTTGACCATTGGCAATTCGCTTATCATCAGCCCAACCTGTAATTGTATGCTCTTTACCATAACCGCTACCGAGTGTCTCAAACATTTCAAGACGTTCAGCAAGCCTATCAAGTCCTAAGAGGTCTTGGTCAAACTCACCGATTGAAGCGTTTATTACCTCTACCTCAACACCAGGTACAAACCTACTTCTATCTACACTATCCACTGTTGGATTGGCAGAAATAAGAGTGGCCCTGTTCAACCAGCTGCCTGCATTATAAGGAGTGGGGTCAGAAGAAATAACAAATTGCTGTCCATGGATACGAGACCCAACAGAAACAATTGCGTTCTTACTAATCATTGTATCAAACACCACTTCAAATTCCTTACCATCAATGCCAATGTTAGTTTGGTCAAGGGTTGATTGTGGAATATCTACAATTTTAGGGAACATGTAGGGCTTTTCAATCCCCCAACGCCATGTATCAGACATACCATCCAAATAATATGGAGTGGTTTTATCCATCATTTGAAGGAAGTCATTCTTATACAAGGATGTTTGTTTGTACAGAGATATGATTTTCTTATCATAATCTGAGGGAGCTTCCCTATGGAAACTTTCCAGGTGATTACTATCGGTGAATTTACCAATAACTCTCTTATCCATCTGAGCTATTCTTCCTGCGTATAGGCCGGTAAAACCCGGTAAAAACTGTTGCGCCATATTATTTGTGAGTTTAAATTATAAGTTCCAAGGAGCAGCTACTTCTGCTTTTTTTCCTGTTTGTTTTGTTTTCTTTGATGTCAGTTCTCTGAATAATTCAGAAGATTCGCTTGACACCGCTTTTTTTTGTACCTTTGTTAAATCTAGATTTGATTGAAACAATAGTCCAGCTTTAACTTTAAGAGCATGATTTTCAGGCTTATTAAGTTCTAAAACAAATTTATCAAAATCTGTGAACTTTTTGCCATTTGCATCCTGCCACTTCTTATTATATAGAAAATCGTATGTTTTTTGAGCTACAACTTGTGTAACAGGAATTCCATCAAACTCCTTTGCTGCCACCCTCTCATTTAGTATCTTTACAAGGGAAGCTTTATATTGAGCATCTTTAGCCTCTTCATTTTTTAAAATAGCGGCTTTGTCTTCTTCTTGTTTTTTAAGAGCTTTTTTATCCTGTTCTACAAGCATTGTCTTTAAATCTTCTGCTTCAGCCTGTAATTCAGATATATCCTTAAGTCTCTTTATTTTGTTCTCCACCTTATCATCTGCCAATCCACTTCTTTTGTAAGCTTCTCTTACTATTTTTTCCTGATTGGCCTCTGTATCTAGTGACAGATTTTCCAAACTTTCTATCTCGTTATATATAGGCAGGTAGTCTTTCGGCTCCACACCTTTTTCAAAAATGGCATTAAATAATTCTAGTCTATCCTGCCCAAATTTACTAAGATGATTATCCAACATGGCATACACGCCAGTTTGCTTCTGATATTCAAATAGTTTCTTAAATTCTTCAGGTGTTTTCGCTACATGTGTTATTTCCTCATTTGTATCAGGGTCAACATCCGGAGCAAATACTCCTATATTATATAGTTCTTTTGATAATACCTCAAATTGAGTCTTACCTTCGTCATTTTCTTCGTCATCATCTGGAGCCACATAATCAGAGTCTTCTACAATTTTTCCCTCAGCATCTTTTTTAAAGCCTGGTTTAGGATTACCATCTGCATCTATTTTATCTGCATCATCAACACCTCCAAATAAATGCTTAGTGGGGTCGTCTATAATATCCTCTTTGGTCCCTCCTGCTGCTTTCTTTTTAGCTTCATCTTCAGCTTTTTTCTTATCTGCTGCTTGTTTAGCTAAAAGGTCTGCCTGAGCCTTAGCGTCATCAGCTGCTTTCTTTTTCTTCACATCCTCTAGCTCATCTGGGTTAGTGTCTGAAAAAAGAGCATCGTTTATCTTTTCAGCTTCCGCAAAAGAATCCTCTATGCCGAGAAAATTGGGTTCCGCCATTTTTTGTAGTTATTTATTGGTTATTAAGCACAAAAGTAGATAGGATTTTTGGAAATTCCAAGAGGTTGGTCTTCTAATTTGTTGACACTTAAGCTATTATAGCATTAAATTTGCTTTTTCTCCATCAGAGAAAAGTTTGTATGCCAAAATCTTACATTTGTCGGAAAAATCAAAGTCTTTTACTGTTACACCATAGTCTAAAAATTTTGTTGCCACAGCCCTTTTTACTCCATTCTTTGTGGTTTTCCTCTTTATGTTCTCCCAGTTTATATCCTCTAGATAATTAGACATTTCGGCTCTTAGTCTATCCTTCATGTTTGAATGCGAATCATTGTTTTCCACCACATATTTTATTATGTTGTGAATCTCGTAAGTAATTACTCCCGCAACTGTTACAGTCTCACCATCAGATGTTGTTATAGTTATTGGTTTACATTCTAAAGTTTCTTCTTTCACATGGGCTGTATAACAGTATTGAAAAAAAGGCAATTTTGGATAAACACCAGATTTCAATCTTATGGGCCACTTACCAAATGTAAGTAGAACACCTTCCTCATAATAATTGATGTATGTCCATGGTTTTAGATACTCCAGGTACATATTTAATAAATCCTTTAGCCATTCTCCAAATTCTGTAAATCCCATTATTTCGGTTTTTTAGCCTTTTGTTTTGAGACTTTAATTTTTTCTCTGTCAATTTTCATCTTCTCTACATTCTGCTCAAATTCCTTCTTTTTGTTCTTCTGTTCTGCCTGAAACTGCTGCATTTGTAAATTGAGCTTCTTATTTTCCAAATCTCTTTTTTGTATGCTATCCTGTAATTTTAATTGGTGATTGGCTATTTCCATTATATCTGGTGTGCCGTCCCCGTCGGAGTCTGTTGTAGGAGCCTGAAAGAATGTACTTATTTCTGCTTTAGCCAACTCTGTGTTAGCCTTAATATCCACCTCATATTTTTTCATTGCCATCTCATCCTCATGGATTCTCTCTTTCTGCTCTATCTCAGCTTGTTTTAATTGCTGGTCTCCTTCAATGCTCTGCTGCTCACTTTGTTGAGCCTGTTGCTGCATTGCTTCTTGTTTAGCTTTAAGGTCTTTAAACACCTTTTGCATCTCCCTTATAGAGTTTGTAGCATATAATGTGCTCACCTCATATATTGAAGCTCCGTTCTGAAGCATAGCTTGGGAAAGCTGTCTGAACTCATTAAAGAGTTGTTGGTCTTCTGCTCTTGATGTTACAAATACCTTTAAATCCTTTAATTTTAAATCATCCCCTGTCACCTGAACAAAGGCACTTTCTCCCTGAGAGGTGACATAATTAATAGTGGATTGGGGTTTTCTGGATTCTATATATTGGGCACAATCAAGGATTGCCTGATAGAGTTGATTTAATACATACCCGTGGGCAGCAAAATAAGGCTCTGTTTGAGCAAAACTCTGTACAAGGGCATTCTGATTGGCTGTAGCTGTCTCTGTGGCCAACGGGCTTCCCAGTCTTTGTCTATTCATTCCTATCAGCTCCCAGCATTCCATTTTAAGCTGAACAGCTAAATTGTATCTGCTTTGTATCTCACTTGTTCTTGTAAGGTCTACATTCCTTGCTATTGTTTGATTTTGTATAGCCCCTTTTGTGTTCTCAGGGCTATCATCATCAAACATAAATCCTCTTCTTCTCATTTCGTCTTCCCACACATCTAAAGCATCATTTGAGTCTCCATCTTTGGGTCTTGGGATTCTTCTGATGTTTACATTTGCTACATTACCAATCTCTTTTTCAAGAAGCTCATAAAGCTGGTTCATGCAGATGTTATACAACACCTGATAGGGCTTCATTAAATCCACCAATGATTTAGCCTCTGTGTTCTTTCCATCATGTATAAGTCCTATAATTGGAGAATAATCCAATAATGTGAACGGTTTTATGAAATATATATCCGGTCCTATTTTAGCACCCTGATACCATTGATTTACCCATCCCCATTCTATTGATATTTCATTTGGACTTCCTTCTTTATATGATTCGTCCACTAATGTAGTTTGCTCATTTCCTTCTTCATCCATGTATACCAGCTTGCCCACCTTCTTTTTAGAGTTCCAATAGGCTCTCACCACTACATATTTATAGCCAAATGAAAATGCATTATTAGAGCCGAGCCAATGATTCAAATCGTCTCTGAATTCGTTGCCCATCTCACTCTGCATTATCATTCTTTCTTGGTATATCAACCTATTGTATGTATCATAGTTTATGGTATTTATGCCTGTTTCATTTGTAAACAGATTGGATGTCCTGCCATCCAGAAATATACTATTCTGCATACTCTTTTGTAGGTGCTTAATCTCTTCTTCTGTAAGCTCTGGAAATTCCTCTATAATTTCTGAGATTTCTTTAACATATACAGTGCCTATAGCATATGGTATGTTGGGTTCCCCGGATGCCCCAGATGTATATTTATTATCTGGTGTGCCCTTCTTCCATACATTCTTTGGATTTTCGGTTTTTATATTAAATCCTGTTTTAGAATTGTCCTCATATATATGGTAGTATTCCCTGCTGGCTATCAATAAATCCCTAAAAGCATCTTCACTCTTTTCTTTAGTATTAAACCGGGCTTTCATTGCTGTTAACATATGGTTGCCCCACCTCTCAGCCAAGGATGTATAATCCGTTAGTAAGTCCTGTACATCCTCCACCACCATTTTCTGCATATCCTCATCACTTATTTTTGAAGAGTCTTCTCCCTGCATAGCCATCTTATTCATAATGGTTTGCCGGGCTTGTTGCAGTATGATTCCCTGTACTATCTCCGTCTTATATTGTAGTTCTTCATTCCTACTATCATCATCAAAAGCCTTCACCTTATGTATATCTGGCCGTTTTGCCAGTTCTCCCACCATTGTATTAACAGGAGGGTTGAGAATAGGATAGTGCTTTACATATGATGGTAGAGGCTCTGTTCTTGTTAATGTGTCAATAAAATCCCTTACTTCGGCTGTATTATCCTGATAGAAATCTTCAGGTTTTATAATACCCTTCATATAGTCATAATTCTTAACGAAGGTTTCTTTATTGCTTTTGTATTCTGTATATGCCAGATTAGCAAAATAATCAAGAGTGTTTTTTATATAGCTCTCATTTGTGAGCTTCTCTTCCTCACTCTTAAAGGGGTCTGGATAGTTATTTAAATAGGAATATCCTAAATTAACATTGCCATCACTTCTTGTAATAATCATTTGCTAAAAAGTTTTCTTTTTGGTCTTTGGAACATTTTTGTTTGGGCTTTAAATAGCCTATTGCCTCTTATTGGTTTTTTGAATAATTGTTCTATTCTACTATCTCCCTCACCCCCCACTTTCCCTATTATTGGGTCAAGGTGATTTCTAAGAGCTATTGCCAGTGAGAATGCCACCTCTCTATCGTAGTTACCTTCATCTTCATTAAAATGGATGATTTCTTCTAAAAGCATTGGGTCTGGAATTTTTGTTACACCCAGAAGTTCTTTTGTGACAGAACCCTGCTCATCCTTTTCCCTCACTATCACCTCATCCAGATATTTTTTAGACCCTGCCCTGAGCATATCTCTTACCTTCTCTGAACTTCTATGTATACCCTTATCCCGCTGAACTGTAGTGTTGGGCACATATAGTTTCAACCATTGTGGCTGGTCTTCCAGATAATGGCCGTCTCCTTTACTAATCATATAATTAATAAAGGTCATATCGTCATTCTCGCATAATGTCCTGGCATTAAACCATTTAATTAGTAACCTTGCCTGTTCATTCCATCTCTCTGGTGATTCTGGTCTGGCAGCAAGAGCTGCTACAAGCATATCTTGATATTTCTCAGAGTTTATATCATGGATTCGTTTAAATATATATACTACTCCCAAAGAATCGGAATACTCTGCTTTTCCCTGTCTATAGTTATCTACTCCTGCTACATATAATCCAAATGGTGGAAGTTCTGATATTGGAAATTCCCACACTTGTATAGGAGCATCTTTATTTTGTGTCTTTACAGGGAATTCTGTTATAGGCAATTTTTGGCTGAACTTATGAGTAACCTTAGTGCCATCGTGGTATAATTCTACTAAGCTTCCTGTAATTCCTAAAGCTCTTAGTCGCTGTTGTTGCTGTTGGGCTGCTTCAATATTATAATCATTCTTTGTTAATACAAGGAAGCTGTCACTGGCTTTTAATGGCCAATAGGCTTTAAATTTTAAAACAGTTTTAGAATTGCCTGATTTAAGGGCTTTAGCATACTCTGGTTTCCACCATTCTTCTAGAGCCTTTTCCTCATTACTTACAAGTATTTCTACTTCTAAATCCTTATGTGGTTTTAAATCTACATATCCACATTTTTCTACGAGGTATTTATATAAAGTCCAGGGTTCTTTATAAGCCATCTTAGCCCTAAGAGCAGATATAAATCTACCCATCTTAGTACCAGGAATTTCTGGATTGTTAAATTCCAACCCATTGTAAGAACCGGGATTAAAAAACACTTCTCCAGCTTCCTTTCCCACTTCCATGTCTCCCCCAGTATTCCCCGTAATAAATCCTCCGGCTATATAGTTATGAAATCCTTCGGCATTTAGATTATATACCTCTTTATCTCCTATAAATTCTATGCTCTTTATACTTTTAAAGGAGTACCCACTTAACAGTTCATTATCTTTCAAGAAATTCTCATCTTCACACTCTTGTGTATACCTAAATAATACTTTGGCCGTTCTAAAATTCCTATTGCCCCTTTTGAAAAGAGAAAGAGTTTGTATTTTTTTTGAGTGTTTAATTGGAATACTTTCTATGAAGCTCTGCACATCAATATCCCTCGATATATATAATCTATATATATAATCTTGCTGGCCTTTATATTCTCCTTGCGGTTCTGTGTTTCTAAATTCTTTATATATAGAAGAGTCTATTCCAAATTTTAATAATTGTCCTTTTACATCCTCTAGTAATAATAATGATATATTAGTTAGTACTATTCTAGTTCCTTTTATTTTGTTAAGATATACATTTCCATCAGAATCAAAAATACCAGCTAATATTGATGCTATTGATTTTTTATCATATTCATGTATATTTATAGGCAGCCGTTTATTAGCTTTTGTTAAATTTAATAGCCCATTATTCTTAAATAAATTCTTAACACCTTTAATGTATAAATCAGTGTATAATTCATCTGATTTTGTAAAGAATTGTTTTCTTACTGAAGTTTCATACTTATTAACTATATATTCCCTAATTTCTGTATCATCTATAGAAACTGAGGAACCTTTAAAATACCCGTCACCTAACATTAATCCTAATAGATAAGAATCCTCTACCACAAGATTTCCGAAAAAAGGGATTTCTGTAATAGTTAATATATAATCCCCCACAGAAAGATTCTTAGTCTCTGTATAAGAGCCATACATTACATTCTTAAGGCCTTTATATATAGTTCTTTTTTTTCTGGAAGTAGATATAAATGGATGGTCTTCCGAGCATTCTATTATATTATTTCCTTCTGTAGTTATTCTATAACAAGGTTTTTTTTCTGGGGCTTTTAACCAGTTAATATTTTGTTTAACAGCTTTTACACCATCATAGCCTATTATGCCATCTTCTTGCTTTAAATCTTCAATATTAAGAAGTCTACCATCTGCTGCCCAAACTTTAGTTCCAGCACATACACACCCTGTTCTAAAAACAAAACAAGATGGTTTATCCCCACCACCACTCCAATAACACCCATCACTGTCTTTAACACAGCCTATTAGATTTGGAAGTGTTCCTATTTCATCTATTAAGTGGAATCCTGGCCTTGTACCCACAGCTGCCATTGGATTGTTCCCGCCCTCAAAGTTTCTCACCTTTATAGATGAGAAAGAGGAAGCTGTGTCTGGTAGGTTGGTTTTACTGTCTTTCCACCCAGCGACAATTTCTTTCTTCCAATCGGATGTAAGACGTTGTTTCTTGAATATTGGGTGCAGATTGAGAAGACAGTCCTCTATCTTATCTGTTACAAGCTTGATATATCCGTAGGCACTGCTTGATATAACTGCCTCACTTTTGGAGAAAAATGTATAAAGCCATGCTGCACACATTCCAGCTATTACAGATTTACCGAAGTCCCTGCTACCTACCAAGTCATAGAACTTACCATCATCTGTACATTTTTCTATGTCAGTGTTTATTATATCCCACTCCAAATCTCTGAATAGTGGTGTAATAATTTCCCTCACCTTCCTTGGTTTTCCTCTCACCACCTTCTCTAAATAGGCTGCAATTTTAGCATATACAGTGGTGAAATAAAGTCTTCCTGATATTTTTATCTGGCCATCGGCAATAAAGAAACCATTCATACATCTGTCTCTTTCCTGCTGCCAATAGGCATTAAATACCTCCATAGCCTCATCATCAGATGGGTCATAAACAGGCTCCTTCTGATTTACAAACCAGATGTTGGAAGTATTTAGTTGGTATAATGACATTATTGTACTTCTGAGGCCTCAAACGGCGTAAGATGTTGCTGGCCCCTTACAGATTTTTGTTTTGACTCCTCCTTTTCTCTCATTGCTTCCACCTCCTTTAAAAGAGCCAAATAATTTTTCATTGTTTCTTGTATAAATTTCCCCTGGGCTTCTATGGAAGCTGTTACCATAGGCACGGCTCCTCCCCCCTTAGTTTCTTTCCAATGTATTCTATCTTTTAGTTTATCTAGAGGATTAGCATCTACATAATCCCTCCATTCTTTTAGCCTATCTTCGGCCCACAAAAGTTCAATTTCTGTATATGCTGTTTTCTTTTTAGTAGCCATCGTCTTCTATATCCTCTTCTTTATTATCAAAAAGATGTTTAGCGTCCTCTACAATCTCATTTACATATTCATCCGGGACAATATGTTGAATATCCATATCCAGCTCATTATGGTATTTCTCTATTGCATAACAGAGTTCTTTCTCTGAGTAGTTACAGAGTATACCATAATCAGCTAAAGCCGTATCGAGGTGTCTACCAAGGGGCACTTCGGGGTATTCTTTCAGTAGTTTGTCCACTACCTCCACGAACTTTTTCTTGTAGTTTGGAATCTTCTTCATCTCTTCTTAATTTAAAAACTTGGATGTTTTCTCTATCACCTTATCTATATCCGACTCCATCCACCGCAATAGTTTGGTAATCATTTCTTTAGCCATCTTTTTATCTTCGACTGATGTTGAGCCATCTGTAGATTGTATATCTATCAAAAGCTTTATTGCATCAAGTGTTATTGGATTCATTTTCTTTGGTTTTTATATATTCATTAATTGCCTCTGTTTCTTCTTGTTTTGTTACTGGTAACCATTTGCCTTGTGGACAGGTGCAATGTAAACAGGCTGTCTTTTTTTTAAGAGGACATCCGCAGTCTTTACAGGTGGAAAGAATATTCATTTTATCTGGTGTAGAGTTAAATGGACATCCCTTACAAATGGTCTGCCTTTCTTCCTGGGTTTGTCTTATTAGTTTTTCTAATTCTTTAGCAGGAAATAAATCATTTTTCCAGCCCGAAATTATGTCCTTCCAAACAAGTTTCATTTTTTAATCGGTTTTTTAGCCATGCAAGTTCTCTTTTATATCCCTCCACTCTCTTTTTCCACATTTCTTTTTTATCTCCCTCCTCTAATTCTTCCATTCTTCTTATATATCCTGGGAGTTTAAGCTCTCTGTCCCTTATTCTTCTTTTGGTTTTAGCCTCTGATAGAAGGAGCTTACCAAATCCCGACAGCTCTACACTATTTACTTCTTGTGTTTTTTCCTGCGCCTTTAGATAGCTCCAAGATATTATTATATTCACCAAAGATTCCTCCACCTCTAAATCTTTCGCTACACCCTGCACCAGCCAATCCTTTGTTGATATGCTAACTGGCTTCATTTTCTATAGTTATATTTAAAGTGAGGGGTTGGTTAAAATCAAGCTTTGCCAGGGCTGGGTGAATTGTTGGAATTTTATCCTTTGTTAGAAGCCCATTGCCCCTGAGTTGTTTTAATATACTTATCACCGTAGCTTCCGAGCTATCAAACAGCCTTATAAAATCCTGTTTGTCATATTCCTTCTTTACAGATAGCCACCCCAGAAATTGAACATGTTTCTTTGTCAGTCTTAAATTATTCACTACAGAAAGGATGTCATAATACACTATGGCCACCCTTAATGGGTTCTCATATTTCTTCCTTATTTTCTGGGAGTTTTCCAATATGTAGTTATTTAATGCAAAGGTATAATGTAATTATGTAATTTAAAACAATATCTTCATAATTCTTTGATGTGTAATGCTATAGGAGCCTATTATTCTGGATTTAGTTCTCGGAGTTTTTCAATTAATCTGCTAGCTTCATCCTCCCTCCATCGTTCGTATTTTTCTGCATAGGCATTTAACCTTTCTTCAAATTTAGTCTTTTCCCATATACAAATAAATGCCCCATCCGCATAAGTGAGCACCATTGTAAACTTGAATCCGTTTTCTCTCACTCCATTCACTCCCTGCGTACTATCAAAATAATCTGTCCATGCACTTATTTGGTCATAGGGTATTCTAGCTTTTCCCGCTGCCCAGTCGCCTTCTAACGGAACATCGTTTATTTTTTCTTCTTTTTCTGCTTTTTCTGCTGTAAATCTATCGTACACTCTTATAGGAAACTCAAAAAACCTGTCTGTATATCTCATGGTATTGGTAGTAGTTTTGGTTTAAATGATAGTTTAAAATAGGCCCCTGCCCTCACACCCGTCTGTTTTGATTGAAGGTCATACACTCCTGCTATTAATAGAACGGTTTCCCTCTTATTTTTAAGGAGTAAGCCAATATCCACTTGTTGCACCTTCATATTAGGAATAGGGGACTGTACAGAAGCCCCAAAAAATATTTGATTTTTGAGCTTGGCTGTCACTGTATTGGTGACGGTGGTGTTTGGAAAAAGAAGTTGGTAGTTGGACTGTAGAGATTTTAAGGTGTTTTCACTAACAGTTTGGTTGAGATTAACCACTCCCACCTTCTTTCCCGCTGTGTCTTTAAGGGTGATGGAATCCTTATAATTCTTTTGGGCAAAATATTCTCTGGCGAGGTATTCGTTTCTTTCTGATAGCTCCTTCACCTGAGCTACGAGACCTGAAATATCTGTAGCTGGCGCAACAGGCTGATATTGTGCAGGAACTGGCATATACACTGTAGAGCCTGATTGTGAGGGTTGATAAGATGGATTGACCACAATAGGTTGTAACACCTGTGTTCTTGTGGTATCTGAGCTTATAAGTCTCCCTGCCCCACTATTATCTTTCTTTGTATACCATAGGACGAAGCCTATAGCCACTAAAATAATTGTAAAATGCTTGTTTATGAATTCTCCTATATTGAATTTGCTTTCTGTCATATTTAATTAAATTTATAAAAGCTTATTGTCGTCCAAATAAAGCCTATCCCAAGGCTTAATTTCCGACATCTAATAGCATTTGGCAAAAATACTGTATCCTGATGAATTCCCCAAATTAATTTTCTGGCTCGTCTGGAATACATATCAAGCTCAATATCTGCATATTCTGAGCTTGAACTGGCTGTTATAAAAGCCCATATCCATAATAATATTGTAGCACTGATAATCAAGGAGTTATATTAAATTGGTTTATTCTGTCCCTAACAGCCTTTTGAAATAAGTCCATGCCTCCATCCCCACAACTTAGAATCATTTCTCCAGTGTCTATTTTCCATGAAGAATACTGCTTACCATCTTCTTCCCATTCATAATGAGTTATTTTAGGTTCTCTATTATGTTTAGTTATAGGTTCCCTCATAATTCCATTTAAGGCCCCTCTTATCTTATCTACAGATAAATTCTTATATTTATATTTACATTTATTTTTATTTTTACCCATTGTAAATCAATTAGTTATACATTTTATCAAAATATTCAAACATTTCCTTTATTCCCTTGTCTATTGTCTGATGTCTTTGGTTCATCATCATTTCCTGAATGTTATTCCCTTTAGTTACAGGCATATTCACCCATTGTATCATAGCCTGCTGAAAGAACTCCAAACTGGGGCAAAGCATCGGCTGGTTTCTTTCCCTCACCCTATGTTTATAAAACTCATACATATATTGGAACATATTATTATTAATATTTCCAGAAGATTTAAATTCTGCTTTAGTTTGTATGTAATGTTCTTTATTCATTTACCCATTTATTTTGGGTTTTCAAATATTCATCATATCCATCCATACTAAAATTATTCCAAAAGAAATAAGACATTTGATTTTGTTGCTCAACTGTGCACCTCTCTTTAAGGGCTTTTAAAGCTTCATACTCATGTTTAGGTATCCATCCTGTTATTTTATTTTCCTTGTTTTCCTTATTTTCCATTTTAAGGCTATTTTAAGCCCCATGGCTGGGGTGTAATATTAAATTGAAGGAATAGTGCCATCTAAATTATCTGGTAAATTTGGAGTTTTCTTAGGTTCCCCAAATCTAACTTGGATATATTCTGATAGTGTAATGCCGCCTTGCTGTAGCATATGTCCTAATATATCCAAAGAAACTTCTCCATTTAAATAATCCTCTCTTCTTATTTTATTTAGGTAGGCCGAATGACTCATAACTAATTGACCCTCAATATTTTAATGTTAATAGCTTAACAACATTCATTTGAGCATTAAGGATTTCTCCTATTGTATGCATAGTGAGAAAATACTCCACTGTATTATCAACATGTAATACTGCTGGTCTTATTAAATCGGCCAATTCAGCACATAATTGTTTGGCCCTCAGCACATTAGCATCCCTAGAAGGATTGAATGTAAGTCCCACAAGCTTCTCTCCGAATGTTAATTCCCTGTCAGGAGCCTCTTTAAACACAATTCCCCTATTTAATGCATCCTGTTCCCATTTGTTTATTGCATCCTGTTGTTCTGCTGCGTGAATGCTAACGCTACTATCGCCATTGTCTGTAAATGTCTCTGTTTTCTGTTCCATATTTTTATTATTATTGGTTTCTCTTTTTTAAATAATTAATTACAGCCTGCCGCTTAAACGGGCATATTATATCATAGCAAGGAGTAGGATGCACCCTAAACCAGCTTTTGCTTATTCCCAACTTATAAGCAATAAAATGTAATTTCTCACTATCCCCCATTAAATTAACTCCATTAAATTCTATATTCATTCTGCAAAGCTAACTTAAATAATTCATTCTTCCAAAATTTTTTTCCAAAATTTTTTAAAATATTGAAAATCAATCAATTCTCTCAAACCACCACCCATGATGACTTCTTTGTTTAAAGGGTTTTTTGATTGGGGGCATTTTAAAAATTTTTTGGAAAATTTAGAAACCACTAAGATGTGTTGTTACTTAGTTGACATCATACGCAACACCCCCATTCGTAATTGGGGTCGGGGGTACACTCCGGCATCGTATTATTCATTAATTTAAAACAGTAAAAATGGAGACAATCCAGTTAAGTACGCTTGTTAGACCAATGTCAGACACAGGCAACACTTCGGTCGCAATTGACCCAAGTTCGTTCTTAAAGCAATTAGTGGCTCTTAGGATTAATCCTGAAATTGAGTATTACACCAAAGCAGACAAGAATGGTGATACCAGAGGACATTTCAGGTTCAATCTTGCTGATGGCAGCGGCAAGGTGACACCAGCTGTTAGTGCGGCAGCATTAGCATCTGTTGAAGGTGCCACAGCAGCAGACAAATTAGGCTATTGCCTTAAGAATTTGGTGTTGCGTACAGGCACAAGTGCTGAAGGCAACAAGTGGTTGACATTTGGTGTTCGTGGAGGAGGTAATCTTGTTAAGAGCACCTTTGACATTGCATCCTTTGTTAGGGCTTATGCAGGCTAATCATTAGTCATTATAATTGGAAAGAGCTCTCTTAATTGAGGGCTCTTTTCCTTTTATGATATATAGAGGGTGGGTGATGTATTACATACATGGGTGGGCTTATTCTAAACACTATTTAATATATTGATTATCAACTGATTACATAATAAAGTGATTGAAGAGCTTTTGAAAATTAAGACGAAATGCATATATAATATATGTATATCACTATAAAATTATATTGTTATGACATTAAAACTCCTCACTACTAAATGCCTTCTTCCTGTTGGAAGCTTAGTATCATCAATTAATGATGTTTGCATGGCTGCTTTGGTTCAAGCTGATACATATTATATATTCTCTCATGTTTATATATCTGGTAATGGAGCTTGGGCACAGGGAACAGAATATAAAATGGCTGATAAAATTGCAGCCTTTAATACACTATATGGTACTAAGTTTGAACTACATGAAGTGCCATTAGTACAAAACTTTGAATAGATTGTAGTGAATCCCAATAACACCTATCAAGTATTTGGGTTGAGGGATTTATTTTTAACATATTATATAGGTATATCATCAAGACACAGCGCAATAGGATGGTGAGATGATATATTCTATATATATCAGTGATTATCAGGCTGTTACATAATTGTAATTTCGCTGTAAGCATTCAATTGCTAATATATCACGAACCCAATGGATGATATAGCCAATTAAAAAGGGTTTATTGGCTATAAGATAGAGGATAACAACATAAATGGACATCCACAACCAATATATGATAGGTTGCCCACTCTATCTATTTTTTGTACAATTGTAACTGGACTTATTGCATAATTTGTTGATAATCAATGTGTTAAAAGGGGTGTATACTCATCTCTTTGTATTAGATAATATCTAATGTTTTGCCTATTTCTTTAAACAAATCATGCCCTTCAATAGCATTTATATGGACATAAATATAGAACAAATAGGTAAAGAAGTAGTTGTTACTAAACAAATATATCTACCAAAAAACCATACTCTTATAATAAAACTACTCTCAAATGGATGGAAATTACCAGAAGTGGCAAAGAAGGATATAATGTATATTCTGATGAGGGAATATTATTAGGATTCGCTTGTGATATTCCTTATAAAGATATACCAGAACCAATAAAACAATTCAATCAATACTAAAATAAATTATTATGCCACCTATTCATCAATACACATTCAGTGATAGTAAAGGAACATACTCTACCATAATTACATTATGGGCCTATAATTTTGAAGAAGCGATGGAGAAATTAGTAAAATTAGTTAAACATCCTACTGATTTTATATTACAATAACAAATAAAAATTAAATCATTATGTATACAACAATAATATTTATACTAGCTTTATTATTTACCTGTCTATAGGCTGTAGCAACGCTTAATATGGGGCTCACTGCCGTTGTAACAAGAAAAAATAAAGATGGGGGATTTATAAGTTATATTACATTCTTTGGAGCCATTATATTGTGGGGATGACTTTATCATTTAACACATTAAAAATCAATTAATTATGAATTCCTTATTAAGAATAACATTAAAAATATTAGGTTGTGCCTTAGATATTATATATCTCCCATATTTATTTGGAAAAATATATAATGCAATGATATACAGCAAATTAGGAAGTTATTATGCCACTCACGGTATATTAAAAAATTGGATATGGGGCTTTGTTACTACTGGAATTGTATTATTAGTAACACTTGGCATACCAAGGATATTTCATTATATAAAATACGGAAATTGAATTAACAAAACTTGCCGGATTAGCCTTTTATGATATAACATAAAGGTGCAGATTTTTAAAATAGCCAGTTAGATGAGCAACTCATAAAATTCCTAAAGCTGCTATAATGAGGGAATCTAAACAGTTAAAGATTTGATGAAACCGTAAAATCGGAATTGGAACAAGACCAAATAATTAAATCAGAAACTTCTTTTAGTTCAAATACAGGGAGCAGTCAGCTTAAGATGCCTGTATTTTCATTTTATTAACAATCTTAAAATCAAATATAAATAAGAAACTCTCTGGCTCTTTTGCATATAAGATCCATAGTTTACAGTTATTTACAGATAGCTGGTGTATGTGGAGAGAATATCTGGACAAGAGGTCAATGGCTTGATATTGCAAAGTAAATAGCTATACTAATCAGTAGGATATTGGCTGTAACCCAAGAGATAAAGGGGTCATTAGAAATAGTGGCCCCTTTTATTCTTTTAACTTCGTAAAACAGATAAATCATGAAACAAAGACATAAGTTAAACGTACAACTCATTTGCATTTTTCTTGGGGCGGTCAACTTTTTGGTTGGTACGATAATGAAAGGCGGCGAACATTCTTTAACAAACGGTACAATATGGTTGGCGGCAAGCGTAATTATAGAATGTATCCCACCAATAAAACAACAAACAGATAAACCATGACACCAAAGGAACAGGCTGATGAGTTGATAACGGAGTTTTCCCCGTTGGTCACTACGTGGGATTGCTATTGGGACAAACCGGAAGACCCAAAAAATATATTAGCAGATGCTAAAAAGTGTGCTATCATAGCAGTAAAGAAGATTATTGATGTGCTGGATAAGAATTTTGGAATAAATGTTTCTATAAAAAAAGAATATTGGCAAGAAGTATTAACCGAACTTGAAAAACTATAATCAATGAGCGAACACAAAACCGATAAGAGTATGGAAGATGTGCTTAAAATATCACGGGAAGCTGCTTTAAGAGTATTCCCGTACACAGATGAAGGGAGTTTGGAAGATGATATAGATGCTGCAAAAAGAAATATCTATCAACATGGTTTTATTGAGGGGGCATCCATCCAATGTGCAGAGAAGGATAAAGAGATAGAAAGGCTTCAAAAGGAATATATTGATTCATCGGAAGAAATTAGCAGAATGGGTAAAGAGATAAGTAAGCTACGAAAAGGAATTGTTGATTCTGCGATACCCAATTTAAAAGAACTATTTCCAGCCCATGTAAAAGCATTACACCAACAATTATCCACCAAAGAATCAACCATACAAGAACTCCTATCAGCCCTTGAAAAGAATGATGAATTTCTTGCACACCTTGAAGATTTCATACATGGAAATGATGGGGTTAAAATAACCGAACATAGGGGAGAAATTCAAAACTTAATTAGTAAGCATAAACCACAGTAATATGAAATGGAAACTAATTGACGAAGATTGGCTGGATGAGAAAATAAAACTTTATTCTGCGAATGCTCCCGATGAAAGGGCATTGAATCTTGCCTATTCAATAGTTAAGGCTAATTTAAAAGAACTTCAATCCCCCTCACCAGTACAGGGAGTAGAAGAAATTGAAAATAAATTAACTCAAATATTTAACGAGTGTATCATATCTCTTTCCGGGCCGGACAATGGTTCATTAATTATAAATTTACCGAGAGCAAAAGGTATGATTTTAAATTATATTAAATTATGGCAACAATCCCAATCCAATGCAGTGGAGCAGGATAAACTTTGGGACGAAGTTGCTTTATTCATTCAAAAGGAAAGTTTTATTTTCCCTGCAATAGAAAAACTCAAACAAAAATATTCAATAACAAAATCCGGCATTGCCGGATAAAATAAATTCTATAATCATGGCAAACGAAAACTGTTACTCCTGTAACTCCTGTAACTACTGTAACTACTGTTACTACTGTAACTCCTGTTACTACTGTGACTCCTGTAACTACTGTTACTACTGTAACTCCTGTAACTACTGTGACTACTGTAACTCCTGTAACTACTGTAAGAATCTTAAAATGACAGAGTATAACCTATTCTGTTATTCTAAAGAATACGATGATTCTAATTCCTTTCAACAAAAGAGGTATCGGGCTTTTAATAAAGAAGTTGGCAAAGAAAGATACGAAGCTATTTTAAAACTTGTCAATGGAATTATTCCTCAAAAACAATTATCATTTAATGATAGTTTTAAAGAAATAACAAAAACACAGTGGAATAAATTATTAGCCATACCAGAAGCAGTTGATTTCAAAGATGGATTTGAGTATATTTCTGGTGTGAAGATAGAAGTAGAAAACAGCAAGAAGGTTGAACTTCTATGTAAGGCTGACGAACTTATCCAAAAAGCAAATGAATTAAAAGAACAAGCTAATCAGCTTTAAAAAATATATTTGAAATGCTGTGGGGGAAATTCGGGAGCATTGCGGGTATAGGCTTACGTTTCACCGTGTAAGTACGAGAGTGTTCCGCAACAAATTCATAGATGGTTAATTGTTGCAACGATTAACTAATGCTTTTGATAACGGGTATTGCTCTGTTTCCCCACAGCATAACTTATTTTGGCGTTGTATTATAGGCCATAAACGGGGTACATACATTTAGCTTATTAGTCATATAAGCCGCCAAAGTTCTTTGATGATAGTTGGGTGTATTGAAAACGGCTGTTACGAATCCAGCCCACTTAATTGTTGTCGTTTTTAAAGAAGAAAGACACCAGTACACCCAACTATCATCTTTTTAAAACAAACAATATGAATATCAAAAAACACAAAAATAAAACATTCATTGCATTGATAGCAATGGATTTTAAACCATTTATAACTGTATATAATACAAATATTCTTCTTGAAGTGAACGAAAAAGATAACTATATTAGGTATAAAAACAGTGATGGAGAAAAGATAATTGATGATTTTGAACAGATAATCCTTGTTAATATACCTTATAGAGAATTTAATCAAAAGTCTAAATAGTTTTAATATGAAACTAACTAATGATATACTTTTTGATTTAGAATCTTTAAAAAATAAGTTCTATCTCAGAAGTTGGGGAAATAGGGGTGGAGGTGGCACTTCCACGCCCATTATAGGATTTATTTCAGGTTGGGAAATTGAAGATATACCACCAAGAAAGGTATATTTGGACATAAAGGTTATAAAAATCTCAGTAAAATATTTTTTATTGAAGATAAATATATAAATACTCAATATGTTAGAGTAATTTATGTTGATAAAACTTGGCATGATGTACTTTATCATTACAAAAAATGGAGACAGGATTTTCTTGCAGTTAAAACACAACTTGAAAAGTTTGGACGAGAAATAAAACATAAAATCTTATGATAAAAAGAATAACCATATTGATATTGAGTATATTAGGAATAATATTTATTCCTTATTATGTAGCAGTTGCTTTTAATGGAGTACCTAATTATCCTATAATTCCGGTGTGGTCATTAGGTTTTATACTATTGCTTGTAACTGTAGTATTATTATGGTCTCTAATAATACTTTTTGGAAATGGTATTTCTAAATGGATAAAAGGAACAATTAACTGGATAAAACACGGATAATGAAACAAACACAAGTACACTTAATAGCTATAGATAAAAAGAGTGATTCAGAAATGTTTGATTCTTCTTCTATGATATTAAGAAAGGACAACCAACTTATCATTATTGATGAAAAATTTAGAGGTATTCATACATTCATGAGAACTATAATACCTAAATCTACTCAGTATGAATAAGATACCGACCGCAGAAGAATTTATACGACAAGAGTACGCAAAATTTGTTGCTATAAATAAAGATTATTCTGAAGAAATAGATGAAACTTCTTTAAAAGAAGCTTCAGAATGGATGATAGCCTTCACCAAACTTCATGTAGAGGCTGCTTTAAAAACTGCTAGTGAACGAGCCATAGCTAAAGAAAATCTTGCTGCTTATGGAACAGGAGAAATTTGGGTAGATAAACAATCTATTCTTAATGCTTATCCTTTAACTAATATACAATGAGAAAGATAAACTGGGATTTATGAATTATTATTGGCTCTTTTTTATTTGCCTTTATATTAGGACTTATAATTTATAATTAATTAAATCAAATTTTATGCCTAAAGTAGCTTATTTTACAGAAGAAATGGGAAATAATATATTTGTTTTTCAGCTCTCATCCCAAAGAGATTATAAACATAATATTGGTAAAATTACTAATTTTAAAAAGCCTAATGTCAAGAAAACAATAAGAAGACAACGACTTGGAATTATTTAAAACACCCTAAATTTTATAAAAATGATAAATGAACTCACGGAAAAACAGAAAGAGATTCTTATTAAAAATAGAGATTTTTTTATAAAATCTGCCCTGACATATAAAGAAATAGATAGAAATGAATGTAACAAATATATAGATTGGTTATATAATCTTTGTAAGTTACAAAAACCAATTAAAATATATGTTAGTAGTCCCTATGCAGCTCAAATAGCAGCAAATTATATAAACATTCTTTTTTTAGGGAAAAATATAGAAAAAACAAAAGAGCAGATTGGGGAGCAGATTGGGGAGCAGGTTGGGGAGCAGGTTAAATCTGTTTATTATGAATTTTCATTCTACACTTCTATTTGCTATCAATCTTGGTATTCTTGGTGTCAAACTATGATTGATATAGGAATTAAATTGTCTGACAATTTTAGTAAACTTATATTATTTAATAATATAGGTATATATGACTGTATCCATCTAAACGGAGTTTCTATTATATGTGAAAAACCTATAAAAGTAATAAGAGCTAATAATAGATTGCATAACCCCAACGGACCAGCTATAGAATGGAGAGACGGATATAAATTGTATGCTATAAATGGAAGAATCCTACCTCCTTGGATATGGGAAAAAACCGATAAAAATGAAATAACAAAAGATGATTTTTTAAAAGAAAGGAACTCAGAAATACGGGGTGGAATATATGCTGTTATGGGACAAAAGAAAATAGCCTCTCTTCTTGAGACAAAAGAGATTGATTCTCAAACACTTATACACGAATATGGTGTAGAAACTATTTCTCTTATTAAAACAATACAATCTTATAAAGAAATAGGTGATGTGCCCTTCGCTTGGGTAAAAGTACAGTGCCCCTCCACATCAACGGAATATATGTTGGGGGTGGAACCACAGCATACAAATGCCTTAGAAGCTCTGGCATCAACAAGTCCATTTAAAGCTTCACAATATAAATTAACAAGAGCTTCTTAATAATTTTTCTTAATTTTACAAAAAATAAATAAAATGAACAAAATGAACAAAATGAATCAAATTAATCAAATTAATGTGAGACAAGGAGATGTATATTTACATACTACATCCATTCCTAAAAATGCTAAAAAGATTGAAAATAGAATTATAGCAAGAGGCGAATGGTCTGACCATTCCCATGTTATTACGGGGGATGCTGATATATACGAAGATGAAAATGGTAAAATGTATGTTTCAGTTGGTAAAAAAGGAGCTAAATTACAACATACATTAGAATCGCAACTTCCAAAGAATCTTAGCTCAAATAATGATTTAAGAGTTGCAGACCATAAAATCATTGAATTAGAGCCAAATACAGTGTTTGAAGTAAATATCCAAAATGAATATAATCCATATTCAAAATTATTTGAACAAGTAAGAGATTAAATTAAGTTCTTCCTGCCAGAATCTAATTAGTCTGTTTTTAACTTTGATTATCATTTTTTCTTTGCAGGCCACAGCTTTATTTCTATTTAGCTGTTTTTTTTATCAACAATTTAAATTTATTTAAAATGAGAAAAAACACAAACGGCAGACGTACACAGCATATCAAACCTAATCCTGAAAAAGGAAAAAGTGATAGAAGTATTAAACATAAACCACAGGTAATAGTATATAAAACCAATTTATGGGACCAAATGAAAACTAATTCATAGGGGTGTGGATACATATAAACAGCTCAAACCTTAATTTTAAGTTAGGAGCTGTTTTTTTAAATTTTAATACTATGTTAGCCAACAATTGTATAAAACAAATTATTGAATTTGACCAAAATTATGCTGAAAATATGGTGTTAGCTACAAATTTCCAAATATTAACTAAAACAGAGCTTGAAGATAAATTCAGCTCTAAAGACAGTATACTTAGTGAATATTTTAAAACATTTGACTACATCATTTTCTGTAATAACTGATTTATATGAAAAAAATATCACATAAAATTAAAACGAATAAGCCTAAGAAATTAAAACCAAGGGCTAAAAAAACAATATTTGAGGTTTTTAAACAAAAACTAAAGAAATGATATACGAATTTGCTGTAAAAAAGGATGTTCTTAATAGCGGGAAGGAAATTCTTACACCAGTTGTAAGAAAGAAAGTGAAAAAATGGCTATATACCAATAATTGGGAAAGAATCACCCTAATATATGATAAATACACTCTTATTCCAATAGATTGGGAACCTGAATTATCCTATGAACAATGTGTTGAGCATGTTAAGGGCTATCAGGAAGTGTTAAAACAGAATATAGCTAATGATATACAAACAGTTGAATTTCATAATCTTGAAGAAACTGCATTATGACAATAATCACATTCCCCATAGAAATCCAGAAAGAAGTGTATGAAATTACTGGACAACCAGCAACTTCAGAACCAATTGATATTACTGTTAAGTTTAATGTTACTCTATCTGATGATACATTAAGCCAATTAAAAAATTTAGGTGTTAAATATATAACACCTGTAAAATAAATGAATAGTTGTTTGACGCTTATTTGACTATATGTAAGACCAGGGTTCGACTCCCTGCACCTCCACTTTGCTTAACATTTGAGGTTTATAATTGAGCGGGTGAAACTCCCACTCATTATGGGGGTGTACTTGGCTTTGATTGCATATTAGTGAATAGGAATAGACTGTTCAGGATTAATAAACGGCAATAGAATTGCTATTGGTAGACCGCAGGCTATACGTCTCGCCGCCTAACAACGTATTGCCCCCCTGAATTTATTCAGCGAAAAGGGGGCTTTTTTAATTTTAAACAAAATTAATATGTATACAATAAAACAAATTAAAGAAATACCTAAAATTACTATAATATTAGAGAACCAAAGCCAATGGCAAAGATTAAAAAACTTAGGATTTGAAATGACAACTTCTTATTAAGGAAACTACCATTATTTAGTTAAAGAAGGACGATATTCATCATCTGCAAAAATAGATAAAATATATGCTAATGGCTATATGTCTATAAATTTTTCAGAAATAGATTTTGAAGAACAATATATACCACTAATATTTAGTTAATTATGACTATTTGGCTGTTTGAATGGACAAAAAAAATTAAGATGTTCGCCATATCCAATGTTTTACTTGCATAAACAAAGATATATCCAAAAAGAAAGATGGAGCGTAGAAATATTTATTCCTTTTATACATATTTATTTTGAAAAAAATTATCCTGAATTAAAATGAAATCAGCTACACAATTACTCTTTAATTACAGTTTTAATGCTAAAATAAGAATAAAGAAACAACATTGTTTTGTTATTGATGATTATCCAGCTATGTATGGAATAATGACAGTTAAATTAGCTTTTATGGTTCCAAAAGGGGCTGCTATTTTAACAAAAAAGCATGTATATATCCCTAATGATATATATAAACAGGCTTTAATTAAATATTATGAAAATTTAAAACAAATTATATGAATATAGGTGGCATTGTTGTTAGAAAAGGTTATTCCCATGGCGGATTAAATATTGGGGATATAGCGATAGTAACAGATATGGATAATTCTGGTAATAATAAAGAGCCAAGATGGAAAACAAATAAATCCATAGGGATATATGAAAGATATAGACATGACCCAGATAATTTGAGGCTCGCAACAGAAAGAGAAATAGCAACATATAAACAAGGAATAACAAATATTAATAATATTCCTGAAGATTTTCAAACAAATTATATACCTTTAATATTTAACTAATTATGCAGTATAGCACAGAATTATTAGAAGAAGCTAAAAGAAGATTTCCTATTGGCTCTAAATGCAGGAATAGTAATATTATTCCTGGACATGAAACATTATTCACTGTAGGTACTTTACCTTATAAAGACCCTTATAAAGGAAATTCTCTTAAAATAACAAATAGCAAGGGTACTATATATACTATATGGAAAGATGGTGAATGGGCTATTAGAACTGATATAGAACAAGAATATATACCCATTATATTCAATTAAACAGTGTCTCATGTATTATTAATTATAATTAACAATTTAAAACAAATCAAAAATGTCAAAAAAACAAAATGGTAAAAACACCACAACTGCCTTAACAGTACAAACTTCTGTTCCTGATGTAATTCAGGCAATTCAGACTAAAATAGTCAATTTAAAGCATATACAAGAAAGTGTATATGTCACCAGCAAGAAAATTAATGGGGCGGGTGGACAACTTGATGTAGAACATGAAACAGACCCTACAAAATTAGTAGTAGGTTTAAGCTCTGTTTTGGCGAGAGCAGCTGCTATTGACCAAGCTTATGCAGCTTTAGGCTTTGATGAAGACGGGCAAACAAGGCCTACTACAAAAGTAGATGGTTCATCGGTTGCAGATTGGATTAAAGATGTAAAACTACGTCTGGAAATCATTTCTCAAAAAGACACTCTTGATGAGCTTAATAGCTTACAGCAAGAATGGACCGAATTGATGGACAAAGACGATAGAAAAGCAATGTTACTTAAGAAAATGGAAAAATTTGCCGAATAAGGATGAATTAAACATTAAGAATAGGCTCATTCATTTGGGCCTATTCTTCTAAAAATTAAATTTTATGGCTATCCCACAATATTGGCAAATTAACAGGCGGCCTGAAACCGCTAAAGCTATCCGCTGTGTATTGCCGAAGGCGGGGAAATAGAATTACCTCCGCTTGGTAGCAAATTAGGTGAAATTAAATAGTAATTCTGTTGTTGATTGCGGTTACGTCTGCCCCGCTTTTGGCAATACATTTGTTGGCAGCAGTTAAATTTTTTATTATGTTAATACCATGCGGATTTGATGAAGCAATGGCAGATAGAAAAAAGCGAATAGAAAGAACAGCTTTACAGACTGCGAAAAAGCTAAACAAAAGAATGATATTATTTTTAAACGATGTCCAGAAAAACCCGACAATAAGTGCAGCTAAGAAAAAGGAAATAAGAGTTAAACTATTGGAGTGCCTTTAATTGCTGCCAACAATAAGTATTTAAACAGCTTACATGATGTATTGGGAAAGGGCCCAGAATACATGGATGATACGGGATGAGCAAATAATAGAGATACATTTAAATCAAAGGCTAAAGATTTACCAACTATAGATTTTGAAGATTTCAATAAATATATATTGAATGAGGAAAGTAATTATATTCCGTTAATTTTTAATTAAATTTTATGCTTCCAGAAAAATGGTATATTTTAAGAAATGAAGGTAATTATAGTACTATTAATGAATATTTTAACAAGGGAGTAAAATGCAAAAATTACCAAGATAAAAAAACTCCTATTTGTTTTCCTAATAATCGTGATTTTAACGGATTTAAGACTGCCTATCATTCAAATCATACAGATACACAAAAGCTTCACCAATTAGGCTATACAGAAATATCCTTTGAAACTTTCAAACAATATGTATTAAAAGAACAACCAGAAGAATTTATTCCTCAAATATTTAATTAAAAACCAATTATAACATTCATTTGAGCAGTTCTTGCAATAAAATGTGACCGAACAATAACGGAAGATGCGCTGATAAATTCACATCAGCAAAGGTGTATTTTCATCATCCTATTTGGCCTGTGATGTTATAATGGTTTTTTCTAAAAATTATACAATTATGGAAATACAAAGAAAAGACTTAATAATAGGAGCAATTTATAGAGCAGAATGGCAAGATAATGGACTAAGAAGGAATATATTAAGATTTAACGGATTTCAAGACCCACCTTCTTTTTGTTGTAAACCTTGTAGTTTTATCAATTCTGTTGATAATTATTGGAAAGAAAGTAGATGCTGTGGGGATAAAACTAAATTCTATAATGCCACAATAGAAGAAATAGTTTGGTTAGAAGCCTGTGAAAAGGATAGAAAAACTGTCCCAAAACCAAATTTTAAGCAATTAGAACAAACATACATTTCATTAATCTTTAATTAAATTAAAATGAACAACACAAACATTGCTCCTCAAAGCCTTTGGTCTCCGAATCTAACACAGAATGTTGATTATGCAACATTTAAGCAAACAAAAGAACAGAAATCTGATGTTATAGCTGCAAAATGGCAACATAAGAAATACATGGAAAAACATGGTGTTAATTCTAAAGAGTTTCTTAACATTGAAGAGAAGAGACTTTCTTCTCCTATTATTATCACTACATAAAACTATATTTATATGCTCCTAGAAAAATGGTATTTGAAGTGCGCAACATTAGAAGAAAGAACTATCTTATTTAATTGGTTGCCAGAAGATTGTAAATACAGTCTTAAAGAGTTAACATCTGAATTTTGTTATCCTAATTTCGGAGATTATAAAAGATTTAAATTTGGCCATCATACAGGAACTTCTCAACATATTAAAGAAACCTATAAACAGATTTCTTTCCGAGAATTTGAACAATACGTTTTAAAAAGAGAATTTATCCCTCAGATTTTCAACTGATTTTATTCACAAACTAAATTAATTTATTATGTTCAATTCATTATCCCAACTAAGAAAGTTTAATTATTGCAAAGTGAGCCATTATGCCCTGCCTGCAAAACCCTCAAATAATCCTGAATTTGTTTATATAGGTAGAAAACCCGTGGGAAGACCGTTCTTATTAGAAGAATATATAAGAGGAGGGTATAGATTTTCTGAGAAAAGGAGGATGGAAATAAAAGAAAATTTTAAAAATGTTTCACCTTTAGGAAGAAAAAGCTTATACCCAAACTGTTTTAAACTCTCAGAAGCTTTATTTGGTAAAGATTTAACTATTTATTATGACGACATTTAGTAGAATTACCAAATGGATATTAAACCTAATCTGTATAGGAATACCAGTATTTCTTATATTTATGTATTTCTATACAGATTGGTTTATGTTTATAATAGATTGTTTTGTTTTTATTCCAACAGAAATATTCTTTTTATGGTTATTATTAAATTATAATAAAATTCAAAATAATAAAGATGAAATTTAACTTTTTAGATTATGTATATTTAGAAACATCAGGATATGGATGTAAGCATGAGGATGTTGGGATTCAACAATTATACGACCCAAAATCAGTGATTAATCCAAAATACAATTTTCCTGACAGACACTATGCTATATTGTCAAAAGATGGGTCTTATAAATGTATTGATAACATTAAACGGTTGGGCGTTGTGTCAGTACAGGAATTTGAAAAACTGATGTTCAGCTCTTAGATGAAGCCAAATAGTGAGATACAGTTCAGCACATATTCGTCTGCCTGTATTGCACAAAACCCAATGTTATGGGCAGTACGGTCAAATTTAAAACACCAAAAAAAGGTCAAATATGAAAGTAATTAACATTAATCAGCAGCAAGGAATTAAGTTTCTTTTGTACCCTGATAATCAACCACACGTTAATATTCAAGATATTAATGAAGGTGAAGAAGTGAAAGTAATATGCAGTATTACAGATAGCTTAACTATGATGCGCTTGCTACAATGTAGTAATGCTTTAGACAATCTTTTTGCGAAGAAAAAAGTATTGGCTATCCCGTATTTAATGGCTGCAAGATTTGATAGGCTAATGCAGCACGGCGATAGCATTGATTTGAAAGTAGTGAGTGATTTAATAAATGCCTGTGGATTTGAAAAAGTTTATTTGTTTGATGTTCATTCCGATACTTCAACAATGCTTATTAAAAATGCTGTGAACGTAAGTAACGAAATGCTTGTTGCTGAATACACAAAAGAAAATGCCATTTTGATTTGCCCTGATGCTGGGGCTGTAAAAAAAGTAGGCAAATACTTTGACTGGAATAAAAACATTACCGATGTAGTTTATTGCAATAAAAGCCGTGATTTAAGTAATGGTAATTTGACTTTAAATGTACTTGCTCCTGAAAAATGCGAAGGTAAAAACTGTGTGATAATTGATGATTTGTGCGATGGCGGTGGAACTTTCTTAGGAATTGCTTCACAAATAAAAACAAAGCACTTAACGCTTATTGTAACTCACGGGGTTTTCTCAAAAGGCACAAAATTATTTGAAGGGATATTTGATGAAATAATTGTTTCAGATAGCTTTTGCCATACATACGAAAGCCGAATTGTAAAAACTATAAAAAATAACTTATGATAGACGAATACTTAAAACCAAACGCTTCTTTTTTAAGATTGCTGAAAGAATACAACCAATACAAAAGTTTGGTTATTGCCTACGACTTGGATAACACTTTATACGACTTCCACAAGAAAGGCGAAACATATACAATGGTAATGGATTTGTTGAAAGAGTTAAAAAGTATAGGCTGCTATATGATTTGCTTTACAGCTAATTCCGATAAGGATTTTGTTTTAAAATACCTTACTGAAAATGAAATACCATTTGATGCAATAAACGGAAATCCACCGTTCTTTAAATGTGATGAACGTAAAATTTACTTTAATGCTTTACTGGATGATAGGGCTGGATTGCAGCAAGTTTATAACGAATTAAATTTATTGATAACAATTATTAAAACAAAATAGAAATGAAAACAAATCCTTTTTTACTTACAGATTTTTACAAGATTGGACACCCTTTCCAATATCCAAATGGAACTACTTTAGTTTATAGCAACCTTACACCACGAAAGAGTAGATTAGATGGTGTTGATGAAATGGTGTTTTTTGGACTGCAATATTTCATTAAGGAATATTTGATAAGCTACTTTAATGAAAACTTTTTTGAGCAGCCAAAAGAAAAAGTAATTGCCGATTACAAACGTAGGGTTCAAACTTCTTTAGGTGGTGCTTTGCCAACTTATGGACACATTGAAAGACTGCACGACTTAGGATATTTGCCTATTGAAATAAAGGCTTTGCCCGAAGGTAGTAGCGCAAAAATGAAAGTTCCTGTACTTACAATTGTAAATACATTGCCTGAATTTTATTGGCTTACAAACTTTGTAGAAAGCCTTATGAGTGCAATACTTTGGCAACCCTGCACAAGTGCAACCATTGCAAAAGAGTACAGAAAAATATTAAACAAATTTGCTGATGAAACAGGAATGCCAAAAGAATTTATCCAATGGCAAGGACACGACTTTAGCTTTAGAGGAATGAGCAGCTTGGAAAGTGCTGTACTTTCAGGAATGGGACATTTGCTTTACTTTACCGGAACCGATACGATACCGGCCATTGATGCTTTGGAACATTATTACAATGCTGATGCTGATAAGGAATTGATTGGGGGAAGTGTACCTGCAACCGAACATTCTGTAATGTGCAGCGGTGCAAAAGATGGCGAACTGGAAACATTTAAAAGACTGATTACAGAGATTTATCCAAATGGGATTGTAAGCATTGTTTCCGATACCTGGGATTTATGGAAAGTTTGTACTGAATACCTTTCAGAGTTGAAAGAATTGATTTTAGCAAGGGATGGCAAGGTTGTAATTCGCCCTGATAGTGGCGACCCTGTGGACATTATTTGTGGCAATCCAAATGGCAATACAGAGAATGAAAGAAAAGGTGTGATAGAATTGCTTTGGGAAGTATTTGGTGGCACTTTAACCGATAAAGGGTATAAGCTATTGGATAGCCATATTGGAGCAATTTATGGCGATAGTATTACACGCCAAAGGGCAACTGAAATTTGCCAACGATTAAAAGATAAAGGCTTTGCTTCGCAGGTTGTTTTTGGTATCGGCAGTTTCACTTACCAGTACAACACCAGAGATACTTTTGGGATAGCAATGAAAGCTACTTATATTGAAATTGATGGCGTTGGCAGAGAAATATTTAAGAACCCGATTACAGACGATGGCACAAAAAAATCTGCAACCGGCTTGTTGAAAGTGATGAAAGACGATAAAGGCAAATATCGCCTACTGGATAAAGTTTCTAAAGAAGACGAACAAACAGGGCATTTAAGAACCGTGTTCAAAGATGGCAAATTAACAAAAGATTTTACGCTATCTGAAATTAGGGAACTGTCCGAAATTGGCCGGGTGTAGTATTGCCCATAACGCTGGGGCTTGTTTTTCGCCCCGGCAATAGAATTAATATCGTTTAATAGCAAAATGTACCGAAGATGATAAAAGATAAAAAGATGATAGCGGATTCGTCAGCAAGGGGTGAGAACAAGCCCGTTGTTAGGCGCAGTTTATCCGAAAAAATAGAATGGGTTAAAAATTATATTGATGCAAATCCGCCATACGTTGATATAATGAACAGGGATTTCGTTGATGCTTATGAAGAAGAATTTTCTCCGAAGGTAAAATATACAATGTACGGTGCTAATAAGTGCAAAGAATTGTCAACTGTTTTAAAAGCCGGGTTTGATAAAAGAGTTTTTAAAAGAAAGGTGGTTGGAATATCGTGTGGTTATAGTGGCTACCCGAAATGGGTGTACTGTTACGAAAATTGCGCCTAACGAACAGGGCTTGCTGCTGCCCGATATGCAGTTAAATTGAAAATATGCAGATGATAAACGATATAAAGCCGAACAGAGATTGTCCAGCCGGGGGTAGCAGCAAACCCCATGTTATCGGTTCGGGCGGTAAAGTAAAAGAAAGGTGTAAAAAGATGGTAATGTGGTCAGCAATATATCAGGGTGGGCATAGGAAGCAATGTAAAAAATATGCTGTCAAAGATGGTTATTGTAAAGTTCACCATCCTGATGAAGAAAAGAGGCGTGGGGATATAAAGGCACAGCGTATTCCAGTCAGGTTATGGGGCTTGTTAAAGGAAGGAAAGTAGCCTGACCGATAACGGTTGGGGCTTAATGAAGTGTGCCTTGCTCAACTGTTCAAATTTACTACTACACTTCATAGGCACATTTCATTTAAGCCCTTGTTATGGGATGTGTTTTTAAAAATTAG
>ERZ1292625.131-Hain-H41-01um-R1-131-length-123520-cov-14_pt1 | contig 123520 bp, 105 predicted proteins | sample MGYA00564400_ERZ1292625 | MGnify/ENA primary metagenome ERZ1292625 (study PRJEB36523, sample SAMEA6512639) | groundwater metagenome | collected 2019-01-08 | study: AquaDiva: Metagenomics assemblies of 32 groundwater samples
AGCTATAAAAGTCATGTACGCAGTTGTGGACATCGCAGGAAAACAGTTCAAGGTGGCTCAAGACCAATATATCTACGCACCCAGGATGGAAGGAGAGGCAGGATCAGCAGTGTCCTTTGATAAGGTACTCCTTCTGGATAATAACGGTAGTGTAGAAGTTGGCGCCCCTACTGTAAAAGGTGCAAAAGTATCCGGTAAGATAGTGGAGCATGTAAAAGGTAACAAGGTGATCATCTTTAAAAAGAAGAGACGCAAAGGCTATGCTGTGAAGAACGGCCACCGTCAGCAATTCACCAAAGTTCAAATCGAGAGTATTGGTTAAACATCTCAAATCAAAAATCTGAAATAAGGTTATGGCACATAAAAAAGGTGAAGGTAAAGTAAAGAACGGCCGCGAATCGGAAAGCAAACGACTTGGCATTAAAGTGTTTGGCGGTCAGAAAGTGATTGCAGGTAATATTATCGTGCGTCAGCGCGGCACCAAGCATAATCCAGGAAGAAATGTGGGGATGGGTAAAGACCATACTTTATTTGCACTTACACCAGGTGTGGTGGTATTCAAAAAAGGAAGAGAAGATAAATCCTTCGTTTCGGTTCAGGCTGAAGCCTGATTTTCTAACAGATACATTTTATTGTAAAGCGCTCCGGATTTCCCCTCCGGAGCGTTTTTTTTTGCTACCTGTTTACGCGGTATTTTTATAAGAATTTCAATCGATTGAAAAAGTGAGACATACTGCTGAAAATGATCGTTTTGTCCTGTATTAAAGAGTAATTTAAGGGTTTTCACGAAATTTGTTCATCAGGGGCAGTACTAGCCAAAGTGTTGATGTGAAGAAATTAAAATGTGGGCATTTTCTTTTTATGAATTTATGGCCTACTTTGGTGCTTTAAATTTAACTTTTAACCTAAACCTAAACCTATGAAGAAGTTTTTACTACTGTGCTTCTCGTTCGTTTTTGTGCTCAGTGCCTGGGCGCAAGAACGGGTAGTTTCAGGTAAAGTGACGTCCGCAGAAGATGCGTCCTCTTTGCCTGGTGTGAACGTAGTGCTGAAAGGTACTACTAACGGAACAGTTACCGATGCTGACGGTAACTACAAACTAAATGTCCCTGCCGCAGGGGGTAGCTTGGTGTTTTCTTTTATTGGCCTTCAGACTTCTGAAGTCGTTATTGGAGATCGCTCAACAATTGATATCGGACTCGGTCTGGACATTCAGCAATTGACGGAAGTCGTGGTGACTGCCTTGGGTATCACAAGGGATCAAAAGTCCCTGGGATATGCCCAGACTACAATTTCCTCTACCTTATTGGCGAACAAACCAGAGACTGATGTGGGCCGCGCTTTGCAAGGAAGAACTCCAGGTCTTCAAATCCTGAATTCATCTGGTATGGCAGGTAGCGCATCGAAAATCAGTATACGTGGAAATAGCTCCATCACGGGAATCAACTCACCTCTTTGGGTTGTGAACGGAGTTCCGATCAGTACGGACCAGAATGATATCAACGGGCAAGGTCAAAATAACTTCGTAGATGGAAACATTGCCCCATCTCGCTTTCTGGATATCGACCCCAATAACATTGAGTCCATATCCATTTTAAGAGGCTTAAGTGCAACTACCTTGTATGGTTCACAAGGAAGAAATGGTGTGATCCTGGTGACTACAAAAACCGGATCTTCCAAAGGTTCGCAAAAGAAATTTGAAGGTTCGGTAACGCAGTCTTATTTCACTATTAAAGCCGTTGTACCAGAATTTCAAACCAAATGGGCCAATGGTTTTGATGGCGCTTATGGTGAATTCTATAGCAACTGGGGGCCATTGTTTAATGGTGTTCCTCAGCAGCAGGCCCATCCTTATTACGAACATAGAAATATGTTCCCGGAATTCCCTGAGTTTCAGGTTTCTGGCTCAACAGTGCAACCCGGTCAAACAATTCCAGGTTATATTCCTACTTCGGCCCCTAACAGTGTGAAGGATTTCTTCTCTACAGGGTCTTCCTCCACCACCTCTGTTAGTTTGGGTTCATCAACCGAGTTTGGAAGTTTGAACTTCAGCTATAGTCATCTCAACGAGACAGGTTTTGTGCAAAACAATGGTGTAAAGCGCGACAATTTCTCTTTGGGAGGGACGGCTAAGTTGACGGATAAATTAACCCTAACGAATGTATTCAACTTTGCCAGAACGGATTTTCAAACACCTCCTACGGCAGCGGGTGATGCCTCAAATACATTTGGGGGAGGGCCATCTATTTTTGCAAACTTGTTTTTTACTCCCACCAATATTGATTTGATGAACTGGCCATGGGAGGATAAGGTAACCAAAGGCAGTGTGTACTATCGCGGGAGCAAGGGAATTACCAACCCGCGGTGGATAGAGCAAAATGCCCGTCAAACCAGTGTCACAAATCGCTTCTTTTCCAGCACCAGTTTGAATTACAAACTTGCGGATTGGGTAAATGTTTCCTATCGTCTGGGTTTGGATACCTATTCGGATTTTCAAACATATTATAATAATAAGAGTGGTGATGCCGGATTTAGTGGTTCCCTTACACCCGGTGCTCTTCGTACGACAACCGGTATTAGTACAATCCAGGACCATTCAGTTTTGGTGAATCTCAATAAAGACTTAAGCGCTGATCTGAACATCAGCGGTGTGGTTGGGTATAACTATAGACAGAATAATTTCCGCCAGGAGGGATTGGAGAGTTTAGGTCAGGTAGTTTTTGGTCTGCTGGAGCACAGAAACTTCACCAGCACCCTTCCCAGAGACTGGAGAGGTAACCAACTGAATTATCAAGCGAACAGTGCTATTCAGGGCGTATTCTTTGATGCAAACCTTGGATTTAAGAATATGTTGTATGTTGGCCTGGCAGCCAGAAATGACTGGGCATCTGTTTTGGAGGAAGATAACAGATCTCAATTTTATCCTAGCGCGAGCGTAGCCTTTCTTCCAACTGCGGCATTTCCTGATTTTGCTTCTTCCGTACTCGACTTCTTAAAACTTCGTCTTGCTTATGGAAGTTCTGCCAATTTCGGTACACCCTACAACACAAGACCCTACCTTACCTTGAATTCTCAAACTCGTGTAGATGGCCTTGGCAATGTGGTTACCTCTGCGTTACCTAGTTTGCTGGCCAATCCTGACCTGAAGCCTGAACTTTTAACTGAGACTGAGTTTGGTATTGAGGCCGCAATGTTTGAAAACAAAGTCAAATTGAATGCTTCTTATTATAATAGGGTCGCGAAAGACCAGATTATTCAAAGAACGCTGGATTATTCAACCGGCTTCGGTTCTACTTTCATTAATGCAGGGTCAATTTCAAATAAAGGCATTGAATTAGCATTAACACTTACACCAATTAAGAATGCTGACTGGAGATGGGATATAACTGGTAATTATACCAAAAACACTTCATTAGTGAAATCGTTGCCTGAAGGTTCTAAATCAATTTTGACGGCCGGATTTACAAACCTGGGAAACTACGCTATCGAAGGTCAGCCTTTGAATGTTATTCAGGGTACTTTTGTACCTAAAGCTCCTGATGGACAGTTGATTGTAAGCTCTACTGGAAGCTATGAGATATCCAATGATGTTGGTATTATCGCTGACCCCAATCCTAATTGGTTTGGTTCGCTTCTTACCAGCCTCTCCTATAAAGCCATTACTTTCGGTATGCAATGGGATTACGTTAGTGGTGGTCAGATATTCTCTTATACCGCAGCTACTATGGTTGGTCGTGGAGTATCTAAGGATTTGGAGGATTTTGATCCAACACTTCCTTTGATCCTGCCTGGGGTTATTGAGCAAACAGACGGGAGTGGAAATGTAACGGGTTATACTCCTAATAACATTCCGTTAACTACTGCAGGCGTGTTCTTTAACAATACGATCGTGGGTGGCAGCGCCACCGATAGAGGTGTTTATGATGCAAGCCGTGTTCGCTTCAGAGAAGTTTCCCTGGGCTATACTTTGCCAAAAGCATGGGTTTCCAAATTGAAACTAACAGGTATAAATATTTCTGCGGTGGGTAACAATTTATGGTTCAATGCTATTAACGCTCCTAAATATGCAAGAGCCGACTTCGACAGAACGGCTTACGGTTCTGGCAATGGCGCAGGCTTTGATTACCTTGGCGGTCCTTCTGCCAGAAGGTATGGAGTGAACGTAAGGATTAATTTCTAAACGATAAAGACATGAATAAGATATATAAAAAAATCGGAATATTTCTTCTCCTTCTGGTTACAGCGTGTAATCTGGATGGGGATTTGCAAAACCCCAATCAAGTCAGTGTAGATGGTGCGGATGTAGACTTGATCATGAATAATGTTCAGTTGAATTTTGCCGACTTCTATCATTCGGCTGCAGGTACAGTAGATCCTTTGATACGTATACAAGCCATGACCGGTGGTTACCGCTATCAGACGGCTTTCAATCCATCCAGTTTGGATGATACATGGGCCGTTGCGTATACAGGTGTTTTGATCAGCAATCAAATTATGCAGCCCCTTGCCGTAGAAAAAGGCTTGACAACACACGTGGCTGTCGGGAAAATTTTGGAAGCTTACACCTATCTTACGCTTGTTGATGTATTTGGAGATGTACCACAGGCAGAGGCCCTTCTAGGTGCAACTGGAAACTTCAATCCAGTAGCCACAAGCGGTTCGGACATCTATGCATATGCAATCCAATTACTGACAGATGCCAGAACAGAGTTGGCTAAAACCGGATCGGATGCTGGCGGAGCTCTTGTCAGGGATATTTATTATGGTGGAAACCGGGCCAAGTGGAATGCTCTTGCCAATTCGCTGGAATTAAAGGCTTGGATTAACATTTCTATGATTCCTGCCAGAGCGGCAGAAGCCAATACCAAAATTGCAGGTTTCGTAGACCTGGCTACGGGTGCTTCGTTGGTGGATCTTGTTGATACACAAGCTGAAAACTTCACTTATAAATATGGAATAGCTACCGTACCCGCTGGCTCCCGCCACCCCTGGTACGATCAGTACTATGGCGCTACTCCTGGTACTGCTGGTGGTTATCTCGGCAATTCGTTTATGTACGAGGTATTTGGCAAATGGGATCCTGCCGAACCAACGACTCCTACAAAAGTGGTACAGGATCCTCGTTGGAGGTATTATTTCTATCGTCAGGTAGGAAGTGTTGTGGCTTCGGAGGCGAACTTTGATCCAAAGGCAATATTTTGCGGGGCCCCCCCTCCACATTACCAGGCTTGGGGCGGAAATGTGTTCTGCGTTTTTCAACCAGGATTCTTTGGTCGCGATCATGGCGATGGTTCCGGTACCCCGCCTGACGGTGGAGCTATGACATGTGTAGGTGTATATCCTGCCGGTGGAAGAGTTGACACCAACCCCATTACTACAAAATCCTTCAATAGGTCGGCAAGGAGAGGTGATGGCGCCAATGGTGCAGGTATTCAACCTATTTTCATGTCTTTCTTTACCGACTATACAAAGGCTGAATTGGTTGCCAGAGCTGGCGATGCAGCCACCGCTAAAACTTTATTACAAACTGCCATTACTAACTCCATTGCGCAGGTTAAAAGTTTTGCTGGCACCCAAACTATACCCGCAACAGTGCTGCCCGCCAATGCCCCTTATCTGGCGGCTGTTGATGCCCTATACGATGCAGCTTCTATCAAAATGGACGTTATCGGCAAGGAGTATTGGCTTGCACTTTTTGGAAACGGGGTAGAGGCTTATAATCTGTATAGAAGGACCAGTGCACCAAGAAACATGCAACCTACTGTTCAGGTGAGTTCAGATCCTTATTACCGATCTATGGTTTACCCTGCTATTTATGCTAACTTAAATAGCTCGGCCTCTCAAAAGGATGCGGGCGCTACCAATAAAGTATTTTGGGATAATAATCCAGACAACCTTAATTAATCGAAAGAATCATGAAAAAGACTTATATATTATTCCTGGTAGCGCTATTTGCTATTGTGGTATCGTGCAGGGATGAATCGCTGGATCCGCTTCAGTTTGAAAAAATAAAGAAGGGAAGCCTCCTGGTGTTAAGAGGCGAGGCTTTGAATTCGATCTATTTCAATGGTGCGCCCATCGCTTCCGTTGTACCCCTTGTGGCTGACGGAACAGAAACCTTTGATTTTGATGCTGAATTTTTGGCTGAAGATCCTACCACGCTGGCTAGCGTTGATGTGTACGCTCAAAAAGGAACAGGTGCCGGTAGTTCAAGGGTTTTGTTAAAGAACGTTCCATTTTCTGAGTTCAAAACGGATGATACCTACCCGAGGCCCTGGGTTTCTATAAGCCTCCTCTTTACGGACATCATTGGTAAACTTGGTTTGGATAATACTATTCCTCTGCCGCAAGCTACACAGGATGCACTGCTCGAAGGAGACTATAAATTTGGGATCAACATCGAGTGCGATTTGAATCTGACGGACGGAACACAGGTACTGGCAGCCGATATCGTTTCTCAGGGTCTTTTTGGAAGCGACCAGTTTTACCCCGCAATGAGATTGAATTATCCAATGATCGGTTATTGCCCTTATGACCCTACCGTTTGGCCTGGGGTGTGGCTTAGTGTGGAAGCACCCGGTACAACTGAGGATAATGTGATCACACGCGATCCAGATTTAACTAATTTCCCTAACAGATTCCACTTGGATAACTGGTGGGGTGACGGAGTGGATGTGTATATTGATTTTAACCCATCTACTGATCCCTATACTCAGACGATTGATATTCCAACTCAGACAACAACTGAGGATGGTGTGGCTTCCGGAACAGGTGTTTACGATCAATGTACGGAAACCATTACGCTGCAGGCTAGGTATGTTATTGGCGGCAATACCTATGATTTCATCTACAGTTTGAGCAGAAAGTAAACCGCGCTTACAGATTATTGAAAGGGCTGTCTTGAAAAAGACAGCCTTTTTTTTGCCGGGAGGTCTCGGGTTTTGATTTTATTTGTGACAAAATCCTCCAAGGTCTTTTCGCAGAAGCCATCAGACCTTGGAGGATTTATTCATAAGCTCAGGCCGAAAGAAAAGTTATACAAACTTTGTTGCTGGCCTTTACTCCACATAGGAGTCTGAAATGCACCCTTATTATCTGGATATGGGGAATTTGTGATCGTTTTTTCCTTACACTTTCGGGGGAAAGTGTTGAACTTGAAATTCTTAAGACATTCCTATCGGATTTTCAGGTTGACACATTTCCAAAATAATAGATCCAGTACGTCATTGCGAACGAAGTGAAGCAATCCCCCCAATTGAAACAGAAATGGAGATTGCTTCGGTCGTTCCTCACTCGCAAAGACGTATTCCTTTTATTTTGCGTAGCATCATTTAGTAAATCAATTTCAAAAAAAATTAACAGGTTGCTTTTTATGGATTTGCAATTAGCGCAAGTAATGACGAAAATCCTCCAAGGTCTTTTCGCAGAAGCAATCAGACCTTGGAGGATTTATTCATAATCTCAGGCCGAGGAAATAGTTTATACAAACTTTGTTGTTCTCTGCCCTTTTGAAAAAATGAATGGCTTGTCTGTTAGACGTGTAAAAATTTAAATGATATTTGTTTTAAATTCGAAAATAAAATCAATGCGCATTCAAGATATTTTCATATTAATTCTATTAATAATTGTTTTAACAAACTGTCAGAACGAGAAAACATTTCTTATTCCTAAAACGGATGCAGATAATGGTGGCCTGTTTTTACCAGATGGATTTGGGGCATTGGTGGTAGCAGATAGTATTGGAGGTACCAGGCATATGGCAGTCAATGACAATGGTGATATTTATGTGAAGTTGCAAATCGCTACTGGAGATTCAGGCAATATGGCATTAAGAGATACCACTAATGATGGCAAAGCGGATATTTTTCAACGCTTTGGGGATTACCCAAATGATGGAAGTTTTGCAACGGAAATGCGTATACACAAGGGTTATTTATATTTCAGTTCGGAGTTGGTGGTGTATCGGCAAAAGTTAACACCATCCAAATTAATTCCAGAGGGCAAACCGGAAATAATGGTAGTAGATCAGTATCCCATTCGATGGCATAATGCCAAGTCATTGGCTTTCGACAATCAGGGTGGTATGTATGTTACCTTTAGTGCTCCAACAAATGTCTGTGAAGATTGGAGTTCAATTAATTATTCCGGTAGTGGCCCAACTGCAAATGTTAAAGGAGAATTTCCCTGCGCGCAATTAAATGACTTTGCAGGTATTTGGAAATTTGATGAAAATAAATTTGTACAACACCAATCAGATGGTCAAAGATTTGCAACAGGATTAAGAAGTGTTGTAGCCATTTCCTGGAACGAGCAGGATAACAGTTTGTATGCGGTGCAACATGGAAGAGATTATTTGCATGGCCATGCCCCTCAATATTTTAGTCCCTGGCAGAACGCTGTTTTACCAGCAGAAGAGTTTATGACAATTAAGGAAGGCGATGACTTCGGCTGGCCCTATAGTTATTATGACCATTTCAAACAAAAAAAATTGTTAGCGCCAGAATATGGTGGGGATGGTATCCAGGAAGCAAAAGGCTATGCAAATCCAATTATAGGGCTTCCCGCACATTGGGCACCTAACGATTTGTTATTTTACAAAGGCAATCAATTTCCGGCACGATATAAAAAAGGCGCATTTATTGCATTTCATGGATCAACCAATCGTGCACCTTATCCTCAAGCAGGATATATTGTGGCATTCATCCCATTTGAAAATGCCCGCCAGCCTGTCATCAGTATCCCGACTTTGTCGGGAGGAGGCGGGCCGGACGGGCAGGAAAAACCAACGGATAAGTGGGAAGTGTTTGCAGATGGCTTTGCATGGGTAGACACGATTACCAATATGAGTGATGCCAAATATAGACCCATGGGTTTATCAGAAGGACCAGATGGTTCCTTATATGTATCTGATTCAAAAAAAGGTAAGATATGGCGTATTGTGTTTAAAGCAGATCCAACAAATTTTGGGAAAGCACAGCTTATCAATATGGAAAAAAGAAAATCAAGGACCTATCTTAAAACACCTGATGAAAAAACGGATAATTTGTCTTTAAAGTAATCCATCAATTCCAGTGCGATTTACATATTCCAACTATACATGCGGGGAATTATATATAACCCCTCATTTCCATTGCCGAAAATCCTCCAAGGTCTGATTGCTTTTCGCGAAAAGACCTTGGAGGATTCACCGACTCAGGAATGGTTATACATACTTTGTTGCTGGCCTTGGCCCAACGCGGGGAATTTGAAAAGGCACCATTGTTATATCTAATTCTTCGTAGGATTGTATTCTACGTTTATTGTGTCCACTGCCTTAAAGGGTATTCCATCCTTGGTTAATCCCTCCACGTGAATAGTTATAGGTCCGGTATCATCACTGGCAAAGAAAGTAACGTCCGTACTTCCCAATTTGCCTACTTTTAGAGCTGGTGTCCAGTAATAGTTGGAGCGCAAATCTGGTACCCTTTCAAGTTTATTTGGTTTTAGATAATCAGTTTCAAAAAAATTTACTGCTCTACTTTGACCCGCAAGAGGGAATATATTGTTCCCCACAGGTGAAAAGAGATTTCCTTTTTTTGATTCAACGAAGATAATTCCATTCTCACCAAGTTTTCCAAGTTGATCTAATTTGTTAGGGTTATTTATGCCTTTTATGGTTAGAAGATTTTCAGGCTTTATAGATAAGAAGTAGGGGGTATTCTTACACATAAAGCCATCGATAATATAAAGCGGATCATCCCCGTATACTTTAACAGATTTCTCATAGCGGAATGACATCCTGATGTTTTGTTTTGATCCTCTTTGCTGAAATTGTACAAAGGGAACCACTTCGCGCAGAAGATCTTCCATGGTAGGAAACAAAACATAGTCGGCTATATTAATCGTTGCATCAGCCCCCTGGAATTCTTCTTCAAGAATGTTGTTGAGTCCCTGGGCCTCTATAGAAGTGCTTTGCTTGCGGCCAAAAAAAGAATATGAATTGGTGATGATCTGTTTGTTGAAAGCAAACTCGCCATAGGCAGACGTTTTAGAAGTTTCAGAGGAAGACCATCTATCCTGTAAGCCCAGTGAATCTTTTGCGATGGTGATGTTATAGTCGCTATCGAGAATTTTAAATTTGTTGTGAAGTGTTAGAAAAATTTGATCATCTCCCCAGAAATCAAATAGAATAGGAATTTGAAACTTGCCTGCGATCGCGTAAGCTTCGTAACCAACCGTGTTTTTTTGAAGATAGCTAATGACAACCGTGGAATCTGGAGGCGGTAAACCTGTTGTTTTGGATGCAACATGCCCTGTAATGGTTATTAAACTTTGGAAGGGATAGGGCATTGCCGGATTTTGATTCTCCAGAATAGCATTCCACCTGGTTCTCTGCCATTTTTGGGTAATCAGAAAATCGTTTAAGTCAGCTAAATTTTTAAACCCGAATTTTCCAACCCTATCCATAACATCAGGCAAATCAGACCAATAGAAACTATTATACGAATAATAATTAGCGAAAAGGTTTTTTTGTAAAACAGTAATACTCAGGTCAGATTCTATTGGATAACCTAAGTTATCCATCAAGCCCACCGTGAATGAGATACTTTGTCGTTGCTTAGCGGTCGGTGATAGTTGTAGTTTTACAGAGGCTTTATTTATTTGATGGGGTATAAATACCCGTTCTGCCAAAATTTGTTTATCCCCGCTGAAGACAACTAGCTGGTGGTATGCATCCGATTTTTCCGAAAATGGAATTTGTAAATGATACGTTTCGTTTGGCTTAATGATCACTTTTTTTCCGGCCATGATTTTACCTCTGGATGTCACGATAGAATATAATTCTTTGTTGATCCATTTTGAGTCGGGTGGAAGGGACAGCAACATTTCGCAAGTGTCCTTTATATCCATTTTTACAGATAAGCCATCGTGGAGGGCTTTTGGCAGCACCCATTTTGTTTCGAGGGTTGGCCAATTAGTATAATACGTTTGATCGTGCCTGGGTGTAATAAAAAAACTCCCAACACCAGTTGAGTCAAGTGATACTCTGGCCACTTCTGAATGGTTGGAATCTTTTACGATTAACTCGCTGGAAGCCGCGCCCAGTACAACCACTTTGCCAAGGACCTCTTCAATAAGATTGCCACCTTCTGCATAAAATGTAACAACATTATCTTTGCTTGCCTGTGTGTGTAGTTGCTTTCTCGAAACTATTTGAATTCGCTTTTGATAATACCAGGACTCACCAAAATTTCTTATCCAATCGGTATAGGCAACAAATTTGTATTCAGCGGGCGGCAGATCAGTTCTAAGAACTATTTGATTGTTTCCTCTTCCACTTTTTACTTTGAACCGGATTTTTTGCACCGTGTTGCCATTTCCATTCAGTAGGTCAAGCGTCACAATATGATCTCCTTTTATTGCTAAAAGTTCTTCAGTGAGGTACCAGGCGGAGAAGAAAGCTGTATCGCCTGGAGAAAAAGTGGGCTGATTAAATATAAGGTTGATTTTAGCGGTCGGATATTTTTCCCTATAGGCTCCATATTTTTGTTCTAATTCTTGTAAGAAGTCAATGGGAAGTGCTGCGAAAAAAACAAAGATGACCACGCACCAAAACAACATTCTAAATTTACTAGAGAATTTATCTGTTATCATTTTAGTATACATTTAAAATGCCGGTTCAAGGTAAATGATTTAATCCCCCATATCATACCTTTAACATGATTTGACACCTCTGATTTCATAAGCATAGTGTGGCTCTTCATAGTTTAATCTTGTGCACCATTTTAGTCTGTCCAAAAGGGTGGTTTTTCAGTTGTTGCATTTGGAAATAATATTAAACAGCTAGCTGGCCAGGGGTAGTCTGGTGGGAGAATCCTTGGATTTGGAACGTCCTCTCGTCTTATTAGAATGGTTTTGCTTGCAATTGAAGTTGCATAAAACAAACCTTCAATAGGGTTTTCTGGCCCGCTTATCTGTTTAAAATTGCCTGGTATTTTCCCTGAAATTGGCTGAAATAGACTGTTTGCAGCTGTCTTTTGGTCTTTTATGCCTTTCCAAAATGCAAAAGCTTGCCGTGATAAACTCTCCTGAGTGACGGTTACATACACTTTATGTTGAAAAATCCAATGATTAATTGGTAATGTGTAGGCCTTTATCGCTGTAAATCGACCATCCCGCACGAATTGACCATCACTCACCATAGGTATGTTATTGAATATGTCATACCAGCAAGTGCAGCAGCTGCAAGGTGCCACTCTTACAAATTCTGCTCGGAGGAGATCATTAAAAACACTAATATTTCGAATGCCGCTGCATAATTCGTAGAAATTACATTTGCCATTTATACAGGGTGCTCCATCATGGACAATGTCCTTCAGTTCCGGATGTGTATCACACTGAAAAGTGCCTGTGAACTTCCATAAAAAATTGTAATTATTTTTTGTTGCTGCCGAGGCGTTGAAAAAAATATCAAATGAGTAGACGGAAACCTCATTTGGTGACTTTTCTTCTTTAAAGGAATGATACACACTATCAATGCTGCCGGATGCGTAGAGTGTATCGGGCTTGGATTCGTAAACCCTACCATCGAAAAGTTCAATACGAAGAGTATACACACTACCAACTGTTCCGTGTATTCCATCAGGATTAGTCTGGTAAACACCCTTATCTATATTCGCAAGCACTTCACGATTACCGAGGTTATCGGATAGTACAACTTGTTTGGCCGATATAGCTGTGCGCGCGAGTTTTGATTCTAAGTCGAACGCACTATTTAATTCCACTCTGTAAGGACCTGGTTGATCTGAAATATGACCTTCAGCAACAATAGTAAAAGGTACGTTGTTCCCCACATCAAAATAAATCCTATCAACACACCCAGCGGCTAAAAGGATCAGTAAAACGGAAAGTATAGAGTGACTCTTCATAGATTAATTTTGTGTACCATTTTAGTCTGTCCAAAAGGGTGGTTTTTCAGTTGTTGAATTTGGAAACAGGTTAATACAATTATCATTAAACGTTAAATCTGAGATTGGAATAATACTGGGATTTGGAATGTCTCTTTGCGTGATAAAAATCCCTTTATTGTAAATTGAAGTGGCGAAAAATATCCCTTCAATCGGACCAGAAGGACCATTGGTTTGAATGAAATTGCTTGGAATCTTGCCTGTGACAGGTTGAAATAAACTCGTGGTTGCGCTTTTTTGAGACTTAACAGCTTTCCAAAAAGAAAACGACTGACGTGACAAACTCATCTGATTGACTTGTGCATAGACTTTAAATCCAAATGTCCAGCGATTTATGGGCACATAAGATGCTTTGACGGCAGTAAAACGGCCATTATTAACGAGTTGGTTATCGCTAACGATAACCTCATCGTTGAAAAGGTTTGACCAGCACGCGCAACATTCACATACTTTAACATATTCAAAGCCATTACTACCAAGCACATACGAACTACAGGGTAATGGCTTTGGGCATCTGCCTTCTCCGCATGGCTCAGTATAGAGTTCTGGGTGTGTTTCTACCTGGAATGTTCCAACAAACTGCCAAAGGAAATAGTAGCTATTCTGGTCTCCAGCTGATGAATTGAAAAAAACATCAAAACCGTAATTGGTTGCACCTTCTGTTGTTTTCTCTTCTTTAAAAGTATGATACAAACTATCCACACTGCCCGAAGGGTAAAGTGTATCTGGAACAGATTCATAGATTCTTCCATCCAGTAATTCAATCTGAATTTTATAGGCCCTGCCAATGGTACCCCTGATTCCGTTAGGGGATGTTTGGTATTCACCTTGAGTCACTTCAGAGAGCACTTCATTATTGCCTAAGTTGTCTGACATTAGTATACGCTTTACCGAGATGGGGGTCTTGATAGATAGTTTAGATTCGATATCAAATGCCTTAGTGACAAGAATTTTATAAGGCCCGGGCTGATCCGAAATACTGCCATCGATAACGATAGCAAATGAAGGGCTGCTTCCGACATCAAAAGTAATTCGATCTACGCAGGCTGCACAAAGTATTATCAGCACTATTGAAAATAAGAAACGGATGGTCATGTGAATGTTCTCTTAAAACTTAATGCTATAGGATATGGACGGAAGAGCAGTTCCTATGATAGCCAATCTATATGGACGTAAAATGCCGGGGCGCACTTCCTTGAAAAATATACTGTACGGATTTTTTCGAGCGTAGATATTATATACTGAAAAAGTCCAGGTTCCATCCCAAATTTTTTTGCGCTTATGGTTTCCCTCAGCAACAAAACCAAGGTCTAGCCGGTGATAGTCAGGAATACGAAATTGGTTTCTATCGGAAAAAGAAGAGACTGTGAAATTATCTACGCTAAATGCGGATAATGGCAGCGTAATGGGACGACCTGTTCGGTAGGTAAATCCCCCCGTAAAAAAATAACGCCTGGAAATGGAATATTTCCAACTTAAGTTAACCACATGAGGCTGATCAAAATTTGATGGGTATTCCTTTCCTTCATTGATTGATTCTTCGGGGAAAACACCTTGAACGGTTCGTAAAGAACGTGAAAAGGTGTACCCAAATGATCCGGAAAGGCGGCCAGTTGTTTTTGCGATCTGCATTTCAGCCCCGTACGCACGTGCTTTTCCCTGTAGAAGATCAGTTTCAATTTGTGGATTTAAAATTAACTGCGCACCATCTTTAAAGTCCAAAACATTTTGCATCTCTTTATAATAGACTTCTGCAAATGCCTCATATTTTTTTTCCTTAAAATTTCTAAAATATCCCAGCGAAAATTGGTCAACCATTTGCGGTTTAAAATAGTATCCACTTGGCTGCCAGATATCCACTGGTGTTATGGCCGTTGAATTTGTGACTAAGTGTAAATATTGAAATATTCTATTGTATCCTAATTTAACGGAAGCGTCCTTCGAAATTTCATACCGCAAACCCAACCGGGGCTCCACATTAAAATATTGTTTCACGGATTCGCCTGAAGCAAAACTAATGGTGTCAATCAAGTTCAGGGTTTCGCGTGGCAATCCTGATTTGTATAAAAAGACATCGCTGGGACCAACGGCTTGAAATAATGAGAATCTTACGCCAGCATCGACATGAAATTTTTTACCAAAATCCAACTGATCTGAAAGATGGAAACCGGTTTCAATCGATTTCTGCAAATCCATTTGCAAAAATTTCTTATCGGATTCTGGCGTTGAAGGACTGAACGTTCCGGGATTAAAGTCATAGTAGACACTTTGAACACCAAAGGAAATCTTGTGGTTAGATAGCTTAAGATTAAAATCTGCCTTGGCAGTAGGGTAAGCAATTTTATATTTCAGACTAAAACCTGTGAGTTCATTTTTATCAGAAACATCATAACTGTAAGTACCATAACCCACCACGAAAGCGCCTGTAAAAATCTTTGTAAACTCATGATCCAGCCGGGCTGAGCTCAGCATAGTATCCCAGCGGTAAGTAGAATCCCCGCTTAACCGAAATTGATCATGACTAAGGTAACTAGATAGTGTCAGCTTGGACTTATTGCTAAATAAATGCGTGAGCTTGGCTGTCCCATCGTAGAAGGAAACGGTGCTTTTGTATAAATCAACATAATTGCTTCTGACGGTATTGACTAACCAATCCGAATACGTGGTTCGGAAGGATAGGGCGATAGAAGTTTTATCTTTTATGATCGGCCCACTCAACATGGCATTACTTGAGATTATGCCAATGCCTGCGCTGCCTTCCCATTTTTCATAGGAACCTTCCTTGGATCTTATATCTAATACAGAAGAAATACGCCCACCAAATTCAGCTGGAATACCTCCCCTGTAAAACGTAACATCGCGAATAGCCTCGGAATTAAATGCGGAAAAAAAACCAAACACATGTGCACTATTGAATACGGGCATGCCATCGTATAAAATAAGATTTTGATCTACACTTCCTCCACGTACATTAAAACCTGAAGCGGCCTCACCTGCAGTTGTTACACCTGGCAGAAGTTGTATTTGTTTGATCAGGTCAATCTCACCCAGTAGGGCAGGGGCTTTTTTTATTTCTGTTAAACTAAGTTGCGTCTGGCCAATGCCGCTGGTGGTGATTTCGCGTGCAGATCGGTCTTGTATGATCACCTCTTCCAATACCGTTGGTTTCTCTTCAAGTTCCCAATTAGCCATTCCGTCTTCATAAATCTCAAGGTCAATAACAGATTCCTCGAAATTGACATAACTTAGGTTAAGTACATGTGACCCTGTTTGAATTCTTAGTTCAAATTTTCCCTCACTATCTGTTACAGTACCCACATTAACATCTGTGGCTACTATGCTAGCACCCACCATTGGGTCCTTTGATTTGCTTTCTATAATGGTTCCGGAAAGTGTTGCGGTTTTTGGGGCGTTTGATCTAACAAAAGTGCCGATGATGAGCTTGTTGACTTTTTTTTGCTCACGTTTAGCAGTGCTGATGATTGTATTCCGCTGAAGCGCAAGCGTTGGATCCTTTACAATGATCACCGCATATGGGCTTGCTTCTATAAAATTGAGGTCGGAGCCAAGGAATAAAGTAGTGAGAACTTCGCGTAGTGTTGATCCCTGAAAACTGTCTTTGATACTGATTTCACTTACCCAATCTTCCAGGAAATAAAACCGGACTTGATTGGTTTTCTCCACCTCTTGCAGCAAGTCACTTAAACTCTTACCCTTTTCACTTCCATCCAATTTTTTATCCAAAATTGATTGAGAGAATGAGGTAATGTTTAGCAGACCAAACAGAACGAACAAATAAACTTTCAAATCAGGCTAGATTAAGAAACCAAGATAGGACTATAAACTTGTGAAGAAAAATGGATACGAATGATACTTTTCAAAATACCTTGAAAAAGGTGAGGAAGAAATTGTGATTTTTTATTGCAACATCTTCATCAGCGTTGTGAGCCTGCTTTTAAGATTCCTCCGGTCTACAATAAAATCGAGGAAACCATGATCTAAAACGAATTCCGCGCTTTGAAATCCTTTAGGCAAATCTTTTCCAATGGTCTCTTTAATTACACGGGGCCCCGCAAAACCAATCAACGCTCCGGGCTCGGAAATATTGAAATCGCCAAGCATGGCATAAGAAGCAGTAACCCCTCCTGTTGTTGGGTCAGTTAGTAAAGAGATGTAAGGTATTTTAGCTTCATCCAATAATGCAAGCTTAGCGGAAGTTTTAGCCATTTGCATCAGGGAAAGTCCAGCCTCCATCATGCGCGCACCACCCGACCGCGAGATCATGAGAAAAGGGGACTTTGTTTTCAAAGCATGATCAATAGCACGTGCAATTTTTTCACCTACAACGGAGCCCATCGAGCCGCCAATGAAATTGAAGTCCATACAGGCGACCACAAGATCAAGGCCATTCATTTTACCGAATGCTGAACGTACTGCATCTTTTAAAGCGGTTTTAGCCTGCGACTCTTTAATTCGTTTTGGATAGGACCTGGTGTCTACAAATTTTAAGGGATCGGCAGATTCCATTGTGGGATCTAACTCCGTAAACTCGTTATTATCAAATAAGATTTCAAAGTATTCTTCAGAACCTATTTTTACATGATGGTCTTCTTCGGGTACCACGTAAGCATTGCTTTTTAATTCCCGAGTGTGAATAATTTTTCCACCCGGTGACTTAAACCATAATCCATCCGGCACTTCCCGTTTGGATTCGGTAGGGGTCATGATTCCTTTATCTGTTCGTTTGAACCAAGGCATTAAAATCCTTTTATTTTAATAAAATGTAGCTTTCTATGTTTTGGGATTTTAAACCGTTGCTATTTCCCTTTTAGCTGATCCAATTGCGTTGACAAATATTTTGCTTCGCTAAATGCTGTTTCTGTCTTTCGCATACGGTTTTCCAACGTAATCTTTAGAGCCTTCAATTTTTGAGAGGCTTTAATGACCTTTTTGTTTTTTTCAGTCTTTGTCATCGCCCTTAAGAAGTTTTATTTTTATATCGTTCTCAAAAATCTCGGCTTTATAAAGTCCTTCTTTTCGGTGATTCTTTCAATTAGTATTTTCAAACTTTTGTATGTAGTTATGGATAGCAGGATGGTCTAGAATATCCTCGTCAATTTTTCCAATCTCTTTTTCCGTTTCATAGATAGCAGATTCATTCAATAAAATTTCTTTTGCTAGTTCACCATTTCTTTCTTCGATCTTCTGAATCTGTCGCTCGTGACTTGCCATTAATGTCTATTGAAGAATTATGCGACATCAATTGTTTTATCGAGATACACATCTTGAATCGCATTCAAAATCCCTACACCTTCCTCCATTGGTCTTTGAAAAGCTTTGCGACCTGATATTAAACCCATGCCACCGGCACGTTTGTTAATAACCGCGGTACGTACAGCATCAGCCAGGTCACTTGCTCCTTTGGATTCACCTCCAGAGTTAATCAATCCTGCGCGCCCCATGTAACAGTTCGCAACCTGATAGCGGCAAAGATCAATAGGGTGGTCCGAAGTTAATTCAGAGTAGATTCGCTCATCTAATTTTCCGTATGTAGAGCCGCCTGTGTTGAGTGCTTTATATCCTCCATTATTCTCGGGAAGCTTTTGTTTAATAATATCCGCTTGAATAGTCACGCCCAGGTGATTTGCCTGGCCGGTTAAGTCTGCCGAAACGTGATAGTCTACACCATCCTTTTTAAAAGCGTTGTTGCGTGTATAACACCAAAGAACAGTAGCCATTCCTAGTTCATGGGCTTCTTCAAAGGCTTTTGCAACTTCAATAATTTGACGTGTTGAATTATCAGAACCAAAATAAATAGTGGCCCCAACGGCCACAGCTCCAAGATTCCAGGCATCCCGTACAGAGCCAAACATGATTTGATCAAACTTATTAGGGTAAGTAAGCAGTTCATTGTGATTGATCTTCACAATAAATGGAATTTTATGAGCATACTTTTTAGACATGAAGGCAATGTTGCCAAATGTGGTTGCAACGGCATTGCAACCACCTGCTATCGCTAGCTTGATAATATTTTCCGGATCGAAATAAATCGGATTTTTAGCAAATGAGGCTCCTGCACTATGTTCAATACCCTGGTCTATTGGTAAGATGGATAAGAATCCTGTTCCCGCTAACCGTCCATGATCAAACAAGGCACCAAGGCTTCTGATCACTTGCGCGTTGCGATTGGATTGAATGAAGATCCTATCAATAAAATCTGATGTCGGAAGATGAATATGATCCTTAGAAATGGTTTTGCTTTTATGATTAAGCAAGTACTCGGCATCTTTGCCAAGAATTTTGGGAATATCAAGTTTTGCAGGGTTTGCCATGGTGTTTTTTTTGAAGGTAAGTGACAAATATAAGGGGATGGGTTATTGCATCAAATGAGTTATCTCATCAAAATTGAAAAAATAACCCTTAAAACGAATAAAAAACCCACTTCAGTGAGGAAGCAAAATTTTGCGTCCGTACTAAAGCGGGTCATAGTATATTTGGATTTGATTTATTTAGCCGAAATATTGGCCAATTTTTCCTTGATTCTTGCTGATTTGCCTTGGCGGCCAACCATGTAGTACAATTTGGCCCTGCGCACTTTTCCTTGCTTCATTACTTCGATTTTATCGATACTAGGGCTTAAAAGTGGGAATATTCTTTCCACGCCAACGCCATTGGATACTTTTCTTACAGAGAAACTTTCGCCATTTGTTCCTTTTCCTCTCCGTGACAACACCACGCCCTGAAACTGCTGAATCCTTTCCTTGTTACCCTCACTGATCTTAACATGCACATTTATAGTATCGCCAGCTTTGAAATCGGGAATTGACGTCCTTTTTGCAGCTAGTTCCTGTTCAACAAACTTTATTAAATCGGCCATGATGCTCGCTTTTTAAAATGGATTGCAAATGTAGGGAAAGAAATGAGAATAGAGAATATGGATTTCAAGAATTTGTGCCTATAAATCCCCATTTTCGGAGGGTTTTATCAAATCTGGCCTTCTTTGCCTGGTTCTGTTAACTGCATTTTCATATCTCCATTGCTCGATTTTAGCCTGATGGCCTGAAAGTAAGACTTCTGGTACTTTCCATCCTTTGTATTCTGCCGGCCTTGTATAAACAGGCGGTGCTACTAACCCATCCTGAAAGGAATCAGTTAAGGCTGATGTCTCATCCGACAAGACGCCCGGAATGAGTCTGATAACGGAATCAGCTAAAACGGCAGCAGCCAATTCTCCTCCGGAAAGAACATAGTTACCAATGCTTATTTCACGGGTAATGAAATGTTCGCGGACACGTTCATCAACGCCTTTATAGTGTCCACATAAAATAATTAAATTTTGGGTGAGGCTTAATTCATTGGCCACAGACTGTGTGAGCAACTCGCCATCCGGGCTCATGTAGATAACTTCATCATAAGTCCTTTCACCTTTTAGCTTGGAGATACAAAGATCTATTGGTTCGATCATCATCACCATCCCTGCACCACCTCCAAAGGCGTAGTCATCAGTTGCCTTATGGTTGTTAGTGGAATACGGCCTTAGGTCATGGATTTCAACCGCCACTATGCCTTTTGTCTGCGCCCGTTTTAGTATCGAGTCAGAGAAAGGACTTTCCAGTAATCGGGGTAAACAAGTTATGATGTCTATGCGCATAACATTTGAATTTACGGTACAATAAGTCAATGGTTTTCGATTGTAATTGTTATGTAAGTTACGTGAGCAGCAGCAGGCAAGAAAATCGAGGGCTATATCTATACATCCAAAAACCCTTCCGGTAAATCAGTTTGTATTTTCTTTTTCGATTTATTCACACTCTTAATAAATGGGCCGTTTACAGGGATGAGAACTTCCTTACCCGAATGATCAATTGAAAGAAGACGATTTGCACCAGATTCGAGTATTTCTTTCACTTCCCCCAAAAATCCCTGATGAAGGTCCTCCACTTCAAATCCAATTACCTCGTCATTGTAAAAATCGCCTCTTCTCAGTTTCGGACGGACTGTTTTGGGCAAATAAATGCTACATCCTTTAAGCATTTCAGCTTGTTCAAACGAGTTGATATTTTCAAATTTGATAAACCCCTTCTCGCCACGACTGGAGTAACTTTCAATAAAATAGGGCACCAGGTTAGGTTTTAATTCAATAAAAACAGATTCAAGTGATTCGAATTCACCGGCTTCGCTAAAAATAGCCGTTACTCCACCTTTTAGACCATGAGTCTTGGCGATGTAACCGATTTTAAAGCAAGAGTCAATATCCATTTGGTTTTAAAGTTAATGGGGAATCCTTATCCTTAAAGAAAAAAAATGCCAACACGATTTCGTGTTGGCATTGAAAATAAATTTTATTTAAAACTACGCTTGCGTTTCAGCGGCTTCTCCTTCTGCAGGGGCAGCCTCAGCTTCAACAACTGGGGCAGCAGCTGCAACTTCCGCTTTCTTACGAATGGCTTCAGCGCGGGCTTCTTTAACTTTAGTTTCTGCTTGTTTACGTGCCCTGGCAGAATCTTCTTTACTTTTCGTTATCGTGTCACGCTTACCCTGGATCTTAGATTCTTTTACTTTCACCCATTCGGCCAATTTTGTATCCGCTTGCTCTTGGGTTATGGCACCTTTTATGACACCAATTTGAAGATGTTTTTTTAGCATTACTCCGCGATAAGAAAGCATTGCCTTTACAGTATCTGACGGAAGGGCCCCATTCATTAGCCAATGAAAGGCGCGGTCATCCAGAAGATTGATTGTTGCTGGGTTTGTTAACGGGTTGTATGTTCCTATTTTTTCGATGAATTTGCCATCACGTGGTGCCCTTGCGTCTGCCACAACCACATCATACATCGCTAATTTCTTGCGGCCTCTGCGGGCCAATCTGATTTTTACTGCCATTTTTAAGTTTTTAAATGTTGGATCTCGTCCGTTTTTTAAAGGATGGCAAAGGTAGAATTAATTTAAAGATTCGCCAATTCTAAATTTCAGAATGACCAGGAACGGTGGTTTAAATTGGAGTAATAACCATAAAAAGGCTTTATATTTGCTTAAACGATTATTAGGTTTTAGAATATTAAAACACTTTTCTAGTTTTGTTTACTTCACAATTCATCTATGGACAAGTATTCTTACGTCTCCAATGCCGATGTTGGTTATTTGGATCAGCTTTATCAAACCTATAAAAAGGACTCCACTTCAGTAGACCCTACCTGGCAAAAGTTTTTTGAGGGTTATGACTTCTCAATTCAGCGTTATGGGGAAAAGGGCAATGGTGTGCCTGCTGAAGATGGCAGTACTATTAAGGAAACTCAAGTCAGAAACCTGATTTTCGCCTATCGGTCATTTGGTCATCTCAAGTCCAAAACAAATCCGGTTCGCGAAAGGAGAGATCACAAGGTAAACCTCGATCATAAAACTTTTGGACTCACCGATGCAGACCTGGAGGCAGAGTTTGATGTTGGTACTGAAATTGGAATGGGTCGAACCTCCCTAAAGAAGATCATCGAGAAACTTACGGCTATTTATTTGGGAACCGTGGGTTTCGAGTATAACTTCATTCGCAATGATGCTGTGCGTCAATGGTTCTTTGAGAAATGTGAAAAGGAATACTATACCTATAACCCTTCGCAAGACGAGAAGAAGCAAATTCTATCAAAACTCAACGAGGCCGTAGTATTCGAAAACTTCCTTCACACTAAATTTCTGGGACAAAAGCGATTTTCATTGGAGGGAGGAGAAAACACTATTCCTGCTCTTCAAAGCATTATCAATAAATCAGCGGAGTTAGGCACAAAAGAAGTGGTGATTGGTATGGCCCACCGGGGAAGATTGAATGTGCTTTCCAATATACTAGGCAAAACATATGAGCAAATTTTCACAGAATTTGAGGGTAATGTAAACCCTGATCTAACGATGGGGGATGGTGATGTTAAATACCACCTGGGCTATGCAAGCCAGAACATTACACCTTCTGGAAATAAAATATATATAAAACTTACTCCAAATCCCTCACATCTGGAAGCTGTGAATCCATTGGTTGTTGGATATACCCGAGGTCAGATCGATGATGAATATAACGGTGACTTGACAAAGGCACTTGCTATTCTTATTCATGGAGATGCGGCTGTAGCGGGACAAGGAATAGTTTATGAGATAGCACAAATGTCCGGACTGGAAGGATACACAACCGGGGGTACCATTCATTTTGTAATCAATAACCAAGTAGGATTTACTACGGACTATGATGATGCCCGCTCTTCCATCTACTGTACAGATGTGGCAAAGATTATTGATGCTCCGGTATTGCATGTGAATGGTGATGATGCAGAAGCTGTGACCTTCTGTTCAAAGCTGGCAGTCGAATTTCGAATTAGATTTGGTCAGGATATTTTTATTGATATGTTGTGCTACCGCAGACATGGGCATAATGAAAGTGATGAGCCTAAGTTTACACAACCGAAACTTTATAACCTTATAGCCAAGCATCCAAACCCTCGCGAAGTTTATGTGAAGAGATTAGTTGAACGTGGGGATGTAGATGCCGCGCTTGCAGATGAAATGGATAAAAATTTCCGTGCTCAACTTCAGGATAGACTAAATGAAGTCAAACAGAAACCACTTCCCTATAAAGTACAAAAGATTGAAGAGGAATGGCAGAAGCTTCGAAGAGCTAAAGCTGAAGATTTTGATAGATCGCCTGACACGGGTATAAAGCAAGCTACGATTGACAAGGTTGGCCAGTCGTTGACTACAATTCCCGATGGATTTAAGCCACTAAAACAAATCGAAAAACTCTTGAAGGACAGAAAGGCGGCCTTCTTCGAAAGTAAAAGTCTGGGGTGGGCTGAAGCTGAGCTATTAGCCTATGGATCCTTATTGACAGAAGGTGTACCGGTGCGTATGTCTGGGCAAGATGTGAAAAGAGGTACCTTCTCTCATCGTCATGCTTATTTTTTTGATGCCCATACGAATGCAGCATACTGTGGATTAGATAACATCGACAAGGGGCAGCAGAAATTCCATATTTATAACTCATTACTTTCTGAGTTTGGTGTGCTTGGGTTTGAATATGGCTACGCGATGTCATCGCCACATGCGTTAGTTTTATGGGAGGCTCAATTCGGGGATTTTGTAAATGGAGCACAAGTCATAATTGATCAATTCATCTCCAGTGCCGAATCAAAGTGGCAACGAATGAACGGGCTTGTCATGTTACTTCCCCATGGTTATGAAGGGCAAGGTCCTGAGCACTCAAGTTGCAGACCGGAACGGTTTCTTCAGCTCTCTGCTGAGCATAACATGATTGTTGCTAACCCCACGACTCCTGCCAATATTTTCCATTTATTACGAAGGCAAGTGATATGGGAGTTTCGTAAACCTTGTATCGTATTCTCTCCAAAATCACTATTACGTCATCCCGGTGTAATTTCTCCTGTCAAGGATTTTGTAAAAGGTTCTTTTCAGGAAGTTATTGATGATTCGAACGTGCCGGCCAAGGATGTGAAGAAGGTTGTGTTATGTTCCGGGAAGATATTTTATGATTTATTAGAAGGACAGCAGAAGAAGAAATCAAAAGATGTGGCAATCGTCAGGCTAGAACAACTTCATCCGTTTCCGGAAAAACAAGTAATTGCCCTGTTTAAGAAATACAAAGGAGCTACGTTTTCCTGGGTACAAGAAGAGCCATCTAATATGGGATGCTTATCGTACATCCTACGGATGATGCCGGAGCAGAAACTTGAGTTTATTTCAAGAAAAGCGAGTGCTTCTCCTGCCACAGGGTATAACAAAGTGCACAAAGCGGAACAGGAAAAAATTGTTATGCAGGCATTAGAAGTCTGAAATTGAATCCTCAAAATACTTAATCTCAAATTCGATTATGGCGCAGCAAGTAAAAGTTCCGGTTGTAGGTGAATCCATCACCGAAGTGACCATAGCTAATTGGTTGAAGAATGACGGTGATGTTGTGAAGATGGATGAGGTGATTGCTGAACTGGAATCGGATAAGGCAACATTTGAACTGCCTGCTCCCCAGGCGGGAATCTTGAAAATAAAAAAACAAAAAGGCGATGTGGCGGCCATTGGTGAAGTGATCTGTGAACTTACAGATAGCGGACAGCCCGCAACAAATTCAACGCCTGAAACTAAACCAGAGACAGCATCGACAACAAATTCAACCCCTTCCACACAACCTATGAAATTAACGGGCGGTATAAAAGAAATGAAAGTACCCACGGTGGGCGAATCAATCACGGAAGTAACCATCTCCACCTGGCTTAAAAAAGATGGCGATGCTGTAAGGTTAGATGAAGTGATTGCAGAAGTGGAATCGGATAAAGCAACATTCGAATTACCGGCAGAGGCTAACGGTATTTTGAGGATCATTGCCAAGGAGAAAACCACTCTCCCTATTGGCGGTCTTATTTGTAAAATTGAAATATCGGAAGGAACTCCAGCGAGTGGTCCAACGATAACGGCCACATTGCCAAGTTCACCATCGGCTTTAGCAAATAAGTCATATGCGGCAGGGCACCCATCTCCTACTGCGGCAAAGATTTTGGATGAGAAAGGAATACCTGCCAATCAAGTACAAGGTTCAGGAGTGGGAGGACGTATTACGCAAGCGGATGCTGCGAAAGCTCAGGCTTCACCTGCTAAGGAGGCAAAACCAGCTGCTGCTCCCGCGGCTCCGCCAGTAATCACATCAGGCGGATCCAGAAATAAGCGAAGCGAAAAGATGACTTCACTTCGCAAGACAATTGCGCGCAGATTAGTAGCCGTGAAGAATGAAACCGCCATGCTTACTACTTTCAATGAAGTGGATATGAAACCGGTAATGGATCTGCGTTCCAAGTACAAAGATCAGTTTAAAGAAAAATATGGGGTTGGGCTTGGGTTCATGTCGTTCTTTACAAAAGCAGTTTGCGTAGCACTAAAAGATTTTCCTGCAGTGAATGCATCCATTAATGGCGATGAAATTGTTTACCATGACTATTGTGATGTCTCTGTTGCTGTTTCGACTCCACGTGGATTGGTTGTCCCGGTAATCAGAAATGCTGAATCGCTGGCGATGAACCAAATTGAAGCAGAGATAGCGCGGCTTGCTGGGAGGGGCAGGGAAGGTAAACTTTCTATCGAAGAAATGACAGGTGGAACTTTCACCATTACCAACGGTGGTGTTTTCGGTTCGATGTTATCAACACCAATTATAAATGCACCACAATCAGCCATATTAGGCATGCACAATATTGTAGAAAGGCCAGTTGCGAAAGGTGGGGAAATTGTTATTAGACCAATTATGTATCTGGCTTTGTCGTATGATCACCGGATTGTGGATGGCCGAGAGTCTGTAAGCTTCTTAGTGAGAGTGAAAGAAATGCTGGAAGATCCAGGAAGGTTGATTTTAGGAGTTTAATGTGATGACACGAAGGGAAAAAATAATTGACCTCGTAAGGAAAACGGCAAAAGTGTATCTCCCGGAAGGTACAGTGGTTTTTATTTTCGGATCTCAAGCAAACCAATCTGAGTTAAAGGCCTCTGATATTGATATTGGATTGAAAGGTAAGCAGCAGTTGAGTCATGAGTTGCGTCTTGATTTTAAGGAAGCTCTCGAAGGCTTACCTACGTTATACACCTTCGATGTTGTTGATTTCAACCGGGCAGAAGATGGTTTTAAGGGTGTAGCACTTCGAAATGTTGAATATATTGTCAATGACAGAGATTGAAGAAATTATTCAAAGTAAAGCCCAGATTCTGCAACACGCATTAAAGGCTTTTTTATTTGCCTTGGAGGCACCACACAATGAACTTCAACGAGATGCGGCAATTCAACGATTTGAATTTTGCTATGAACTTTCCTGGAAGCTGATGAAATTTATTCTCGAGTATGAGAAAGGAGAAGACTTTGGGAGTGCGAAAGTAATTTTAAAACAAGCCCAGTTGGCAAGGTTAATCGAAGATGAATTATTCTGGTTAGATATCCATCGTTACAGAAATGAAACTTCCCATACATACGATGAGTCGCTTTCGAAATTGTTGTATGAATTTTTGCCCTCTTACTATCAAGCAATGAATGAATTTTTAGGAGTAGTAACTAAACGATATCCGATAACAAAATAAACTTTATGCAATACAACGTTATCGTCATTGGCTCCGGCCCAGGTGGTTATGTAGCCGCTATCCGCTGTGCTCAGCTTGGATTCAAAACAGCTATTATTGAAAAGTATGCCACATTGGGGGGCACTTGTCTCAATGTAGGTTGCATTCCGTCTAAAGCATTATTGGATTCATCGGAGCATTTTCACAATGCAGCGCACACCTTCAAGGAGCATGGTATTGATATTTCAGTGCCCAAAGTCAATATCACTCAAATGATCAGTCGCAAAGATGGTGTGGTGAAGGCTAATGTGGATGGCATTGCTTTCCTGATGAAGAAAAACAAAATTGACGTTCATACGGGTGTTGGCTCATTTGTAGATAAAAATACAATCAAAGTGACTTCTGGAGGGAAAGAAACAACATTGACCACAGAGAAAGTCATCATTGCAACAGGTTCAAAACCAACTGCACTTCCTTTTGCTCCTTTTGACAAGAAGAGAATCATCTCGAGTACCGAAGCTTTAGAATTAAAAGAAGTTCCAAAACATTTGATTGTAATAGGCGGTGGAGTAATTGGTATGGAGCTCGGATCTGTGTATGCACGGATTGGTTCTAAAGTCTCCGTAGTTGAATATTTGGATAACCTTATCCCAACAATGGATGGTACGATGGGTAAAGAGCTTCAGAAATCAACCAAGAAGTTGGGAATGGATTTTTACCTCGGTCATAAAGTGACAGCTGTCGAGAACAAAGGGAAAGAAGTAATCCTAAAAGCAGAACCAAAGAATGGCGGAACCGCCATCGAACTTAAGAGTGACTATTGTTTAGTGAGTGTGGGAAGAAGGCCCTATACGGATGGGCTGGGTTTGGAAAAAGTTGGGATCGAATTAGACAAAGGAAAAATTCCGGTAGATGATCATCTGAAGACAAAGGTTGATAACATCTATGCTATTGGAGATGTGGTGCGTGGCGCCATGCTTGCTCACAAAGCAGAAGAGGAAGGTGTGATGGTAGCTGAGCAGCTAGCTGGACAAAAGCCTCATGTAAATTATTTATTAATACCAGGAGTGGTTTACACCTGGCCAGAAGTGGCCAGTGTAGGATATACGGAGGAACAACTTAAAGAAGACGGAAAAGCCTATAAAGTAGGAAGTTTTCCGTACAAGGCATTAGGACGGGCAAGGGCAAGCATGGATTTAGATGGATTGGTTAAAGTTCTTGCCGATAAAAATACCGATGAGATTTTAGGAATTCACATCATCGGTGCACGTGCAGCGGATATGATTGCTGCGGGTGTAACCGCTATGGAGTTTAGAGCTTCTGCTGAAGATGTATCACGCATATCTCATGCTCATCCAACCTACATGGAAGCGGTTAAGGAAGCGTGTCTGGCAGCCACTGCGAATAGGCCCATCCATTTGTAAGTTTATTGTAGTCGGGTAAGTCTTGCGATAATCCAGCACCGGATCGCCAGTAAAAGCACTAAAGGAATTAGAAATACATTAAGTTGTTGAGGAAGTACAAACCAAACCACTACCAAAGCTATCTGAAGGAGGCCTATCAACTTGAAATATCCTGTAAACCAGTTTGGTTTTTTTCCTATCCAAAACCAAATTAATAGGATCAGGTGAGTGGGCACGGCCCACAACAAATTAAAATTGGCGGCCGCTGCTTTATGATCTGTTGCTATCCATAATAATAAAAGGAGCAATCCCACACAGCCGACCGCTCCGAAAAGTATAGTGTCAAACCATTTCGAAAGCTTTTTTGTTCTAAAATCGTGGTAGGTCAACCCTCCCCCGGCAATGAATAGCAATCCAAAAATAATCCAGGGATGAAATAAACTCATCGTGATTTCTTCTGGCTGAGCCTGATACGTAATAACGTTTGCTTTTACAAGTGGTGTGGGTGCTCCTGAATTAATGATGGTGGCGTGCCCGAAGGAAGACTCAATATAATCGGGTAAGAACATGTACTCGAAGGGGGATGCTTTTTTATCCATAGGCAAGCCAAGACAAATATCAATTCCTAAATCACCCCAAGGTTGATGCTTTAAATAAAGTTCACAAAGATCCCGGATGGAATAGTTTGTTTGAATATAACTGTCATCAAATTTCACAGAATCACCAAAGACTTGCTGTACCACATCACGTATTTTGGTGGCGCAATTATCGTAGAAATAATCATATCGGTAATATTGATTTTCCGGCAGTGCATTCCATTCCAGGAAATCGAATAGCTTTTGCTTTTGCTCGTGAGTTAAATTCAATTGTTGTTCATGAACGAAGCGATTATAATAGATGTAGAAATCACGAAAAGGACGGTATTGTTGAACTCCAAGTTTATAGTTGAGATTCCCCCTGGCAAAATTCAAATAAAAATTGGGCTGATTAAAATCAAAAACACCATAATTATAAATCCAGTTAACGCTGGTTTCGGGATCGTACACTCGAAATGCACTATGACCAAACGCGGAGTATAATTCTCCTTGAAATGGTCCACAAGTGACCACATATATCTCAGTTCCCTTTGATAACTCCGTTGTTTGAGCTAAGCCATTTATTGAAAAGAGAAGCAACGCGATAAAAATAATTTTTCTCATGAACGGCAAGTAAACAAAGACATTTCATTCTGCCAAACCGGATGGAATTTACTGTAATTTTGATTCAGCCTATGAATGGAAAAATCTCTGATAACTTGAATTATGTTTCTCGTTTGTCCCCAAAAAGGGCATGGAATGCTTTACAGGTATATTCCAGTTTTCAGAGATCTAGTCTAACAAAGAATCCTGTTCATAAGGGTATGCCCATTTCCATTTCATTTGAACCCACTACTTCATGTAACCTGAGATGCCCGGAATGCCCAAGTGGTCTTCGTTCATTCACAAGACCTACCGGGATGTTAAAAAGGGAATTGTATGAATCCACGATTGATCAACTGGCTGATACACTGACTTATTTAACCTTCTATTTTCAGGGGGAGCCCTATCTTCATCCTCAGTTTTTAGAAATGGTTAGTTATGCTTCTAAAAGAAATATTTACACTGCAACTTCTACTAATGCTCATTATTTCAAGGATGACATTGCCAAAGATACTGTGGAATCCGGGCTCGATCGCTTGATCATTTCAATTGACGGCACATCTCAAGACACGTATCAATCCTACAGGGTAGGCGGTAGTCTTAACAAAGTAATAGAAGGCACTTCTACACTTCTAAAGTGGAAGAAACAATTAAAATCAAAAACCCCACATGTTATTTTTCAATTTCTTGTGGTGAAGCCCAATGAACATCAGATACCAGATGTTTATGCGCTGGCTAAAAAACTTGGAGTGGATGAAGTAAAATTGAAGTCGGCCCAGATTTATGATTATCAGAATGGCTCTGATTTGATCCCCACAATTGAAAAATACTCTCGTTACCAAAAGAGGAGTGATGGCACATATAAAATTAAGAGCGAATTATTAAATCATTGCTGGAAGATGTGGCACAGTTGCGTAGTTACCTGGGACGGCAAAGTTGTACCATGTTGTTTTGATAAAGATGCCCACTTTGTTTTGGGAGACCTTAACAAGAATACATTTGAAGAAATCTGGAGAGGAGAACAATACAATCAGTTTAGGGCTTCGCTACTAAGGTCAAGAAGCGAAATAGAAATTTGTAAGAATTGTTCAGAGGGCTTGAAAGTGTGGGCTTAGTAAATCCGTATTTATTATGCAAAACGCGTTACGCATTTTTGCGTAATTCGTAATTTCTAAGAGTCAATTCAAGATAGGGGAAGAGCTTTTTGCCTGATATTTTCTTCAATCTTCTCAAAATCCAATGCCCCACATTTACCACAACCTGTTGAGCAGGCTGTCTTCGCCTGAAAAGACCTATAGACCATTCGGCCGAGGAAAAAGGCAGCACCCAGGAAAAGAATAACGATGGCAATTAATTGAAGCATTAGGTAAAATTAAGGAACTATCTGCTAAACAGCCACTAGTCCATAAAGATTTTATAGTCCACTTTCGGACGATTGCGAGCACAGATGAACAGCCAATTTGCATTATAGTACTGAAATGCACCGCTATGGCTATTTTTATCGTGGCACTCATATTGGCTTCCGGAAGGCTGCCAGTATAGGCAATGAAACTTTTTGAAGAGTGCGATCATCTTTACCCAATAAATCAGACACTTATGTTGAAGAATTATATTACCACTTCACTGCGCAATCTTTGGCGATCCAAAAGCAGCACACTTATTAACCTTTCGGGTCTTACCCTTGGTATTACCACCAGTCTCATTCTTTTTTTATTGGTGAGGCACCAATCAAGTTTTGATAATTTTCATTCCAAGATAAATAGAATTTATCGTGTAGTAGGCCAATCGGATGGCAATCAGGGTAAAAATTATAATGCCGGTGTGCCTCCTGTTTTGCCAGAGGCTTTTAAAATGGATTTTCCTGAAGCTGAGGAGGTGATATTTACTTCCTATAGAGCGGGTGGGTTAATTACCATTCATCAATCGCAGGGGGAGCCAAAAAAGTATGGAGAGGATAGAGGAATTGTTTTTACGCAACCCAATTTTTTTAAAATTTTTGATCGAAAAATTCTTGTTGGTGATACGGAGAAAGGACTGGACGAACCTAATGAAGCAGTCATTTCTAAAAAGTCGGCATTAAAATATTTTGGTAAAGACGATGCCAGGGGCGAAGTTCTTTCCTTTGAAGGAAATGATTATAAGGTCACGGCTGTTGTAGAGGACTATCCTGACAATACCGATTTTCCATTTGATGTTTTACTTTCCTATATCACCATTAAAAAAGAAAAAGACGAAACCGGGTGGAATAGTATCTGGAGTGATGAACACTGCTATTTCCTATTAAACCAAGAAAGTAATATTTCGGAAATCGAAAGGCGTGTCCCTGATTTTGTGAAGAAGTATCATGGTGAAGATAATCCTGATCATGTTACCTATGAAATGCAGCCCCTATCAGAAATTCATTTTGACGACCGATATGGAAATTACAATTATAGTACTACCAGTCGCCAGATGATTATGTCTCTGGGTGTGATTGGAATTTTTTTGATCATTACGGCATGCATTAATTTTATTAATCTGGTTACAGCCGAGGCTATAAAGCGTTCCAAAGAAGTTGGCATTCGCAAAACGCTAGGCAGTTCAAGAGGACAGTTGATTGCTCAGTTTTTAGGTGAATCTAGTTTGATTACTATCTTCTCTGTCATGTTGGCTGTAGGGCTTGCTCAATTCGCCTTAGTATTTTTAAACTCGTTTCTGGATTCAAACCTTTCGCTTAGTTTCACCACTGATACTGGTCTTACAATTTTCATTCTCTTGGTTACAGTCCTGGTGGCGCTTCTTTCCGGTATTTATCCGTCTATAGTGGTATCTGGCTTTAAACCAATATTTGCAATTAAGCACCAGAGCAATTCCAAAAACTCTTCGGGTTATATGTTGAGAAGAGGGCTAGTGGTATTGCAATTCTTTATCTCGCAGTTTTTTATTATTGGAACAATCGTGTTGATAAGCCAGATGAATTATTTTAGAAATAAAGAATTGGGTTTTAAGAAGGATGCAATCCTCAACATTCCCATCCCAGAAAATGAAAGGTCTGGGGGTAAGGAGAACTCTAGTAAAATGTTGACCCTCCGGGAAGAAGTCTCTCGTTTAAGTGGAATTGAGCTGGCAAGTCTTAATTTCACACCACCCTCTTCAGGAAATGTATCCTCTACAGATTTTGCTTTAGAAGGTAAAGATGAGCGATTTGGCACACAGGTAAAATTGGCGGATGGCAACTATATTCGATTGTTTGGGTTGCAATTGGTAGCGGGAACAAGCATTTTAGATTTGGATACCGCGCGTGGGTTTATGGTAAATGAAAAACTTTCTTCCATGATCGGGTTTCATGATCCAAGCGAGATAATTGGCAAGAATATTAAAATGTGGGGTAAGACTTTGCCTGTAGTGGGCGTGATTAAAGATTTTCACACCATGTCACTACACGAACCGATTGAAGCTACTATTGTATTCAATCGTATACGTAGCTATGAAACACTTTCCTTAAAAATAAACCCGGTGAACTTACAGAGCACCATAAAAGAAGTGCAGAACAAATGGGAAGCTGCTTATCCGGAACACATCTTCTCCTATAAATTTTTGGATGAAGAGATTAAAGAATTTTATGAACGAGAAGAAAAGATGTCAATGCTACTAGCTATTTTCACTTCCATCGCCATTTTCATTGGCTGTCTGGGATTATTTGGTTTAACCACTTTTATGGCCAACCAAAAAACAAAGGAAATTGGTGTGCGAAAAGTATTGGGTGCTTCCGTACAAAGTATTGTGTTCCTTTTTTCGAGGGAATATGTAAAGTTGATCCTAATTGGCTTTGCCTTGGCGGCACCATTGGCCTGGTATGTCATGTGGCAGTGGTTGAATGACTTTGCCTATAAAATAGACATCGGCCCGGCCGTTTTCCTTACGGGATTAGGCGTATCATTCTTGATTGCTATCATCACTGTGGGATACCGGTCCGTTCGAGCGGCAGCGGTTAATCCCGTTGATTCTCTAAAGTGTGAGTAGTAATAAAGTAAACGAAGTTTAATCCTTGATAATGAAATATCCCTCGATTTGATCGAGGACGGATATCATTGTAGTCTATTTGACAGCATGTAATGGTAGTCTCTGTGTTGAAAAGTCAATAGCCCCAGCAAGCCTTAATAATAGAGAGCATCTCGGGCTGAACAGCACAACCAGCGCATAACTCGCCACCAAATAGATGGTTTTGGCCCCCTCTAAAGTCAGTTACCTTTCCACCAGCTTGCTGAACAATAAAGCTTCCGGCTGCCACGTCCCAGGCATTAAGATTGTATTCAAAAAAACCGTCTAAGCGCCCACAGGCCACATAAGCAAGGTCTGTTGCTGCACTACCCAACCTTCTGATGCCATGGGTGTTTTTTAAAAAGGTCTTAATAATTTCCAGGTAGGCATCAATCTTATCAAAATGATAATATGGAAACCCAGTAGCCAAAAGACTTTCGTTCAATAATTGAACAGGAGACACATGTATGATTTGATCGTTTAAATAGGCTGGATTCCCTTCGCTGGCATGAAAGCATTCTTTCATATTAACTTCATAAACAACACCACACACCATTTGCCTACCCTTGGCCAATCCTATGCTGATCGCGAAAGGTGGCAAACCGTGTGTGAAGTTGGTTGTTCCGTCAAGTGGGTCAATGATCCATTGGTAGTCGTTTGTCCCTTTAATGTCGGTGCCTTCTTCACCTAAGAAGCCAGCACCCGGTAAAATCTCCCCTAACGAGAGTACTAATCTCCGTTCGGATTCTTTGTCCACATAAGAGACCAGGTTGTTGAAACCTTCCTTTTGTTCGATTCTGGATTTATCAAAATTGCGGGATTCTGTATGGATGAACTCACCCACTTCCCTACAAAGATCATTCACATTCTTTTCAATAGTAGAGAGGTTAATCATTTCTTCTGTGTTTTATTTTTTACCATCGCGAAGATAATGATCAAAACGGAAATCCAGGCAGCTGTTCTAGGGACAAACTCACCCCTTTTGCTGTAGATGGACTTCATACTATCAGGAGAATTTGAATATAAGTTTATCATTTTCTCGCGGTCTATGCCAGTCAATTCACTTGAAAATGAATAGATAATTGGTCCGACCAGAAATACAATCGAAATCATTAACCAGGCCCAGTTTATTTTTCCTTCTTTCAATATGGCCAGGTAGAAGAATAAATTCGTCAGTAGTATCCAGAGCGAAGAACCAAGATAACCGGTATGAAACGTCCAGTTCAGCCAAGCTGTTTTAAGCTGAACGGCATCTGCCAGAAATAGGTTATCCAAAGGCCAATGTAATTTCAGGAAAACATATTCGATCGCCAGCCAAAAAATAATGACAGTAAATTTTCCGGCTTTTGGGCCCAGGCTTTGATGAACAAACCCATACCCTACAAACGCGAGCGTGAATCCAATGGCCTGGATCATGGAAGAGATCAAAAAACTAAGTTGAAATAGGTGGCCTGCCAGGAGTGATAAAGTCAAGGCAATAAGGACCAACTCTGCATAGTTCCAGAATTTATCTTCAGTATGAGCCTTATCAGCGATGGCAAACAAAGGTGCAAGGGCCGTAAAGATCAAAACGGGAAAGGATCGCATCAGCCACCCCGCAATTAACAAACCTGTAGCGATAAAGAATAATAACCATGGACCAACTTCATAACCAACTTTTGAAGATGATATTTTTTTATTCTCTTTTGCCATCGATCACGATTACAATTTCCCCTTTAACTTCTTTTTGTGAAAAATGCTGATGTACTTCCGATAATGTGCCTGTAAAGGTTTCTTCATAGATTTTTGTCAATTCACGCGACACGGAAACCAATCTATCCGGCCCCATGAATTCAATCATTTGTTCCAACACTTTTACCAATCGATGTGGTGACTCATACACTATTATGGTCCGTTCTTCTTCTGCCAATTTCTTAATCAAAGTCTGCCTGCCTTTTTTATGAGGTAAAAACCCTTCAAAAATAAAACGATCTGTCGGGAAGCCAGAGTTTACAAGGGCTGGAACAAATGCGGTAGCACCTGGCAATGTTTCTAATTTTAATCCTGCCTTTAAACAATCGCGCACTAATAGAAACCCAGGATCAGAAATACCCGGTGTGCCTGCATCAGTAATCAATGCCATCACTTCACCATTAGCCATCCGTTTTATCAGTCCATCTAAAATTTTATGTTCGTTGAAGATGTGAAAACTTTGGAGCGACTTTTTGATGTCAAAGTGTTTTAAAAGTATTCCTGACTTACGAGTGTCCTCTGCTAAAATAGTATCAACCGATTTTAAAATTTCCAGTCCGCGCAACGTGATATCTCCCAAGTTGCCAATGGGAGTGGGCACGAGATAGAGCGAAGTTTTAATCATTCCTTTGATTCAAAATTCCAGATTCAAAATTAAACTGATTCAATTTTGCTCCTTGAACGTTGAGTTTTAATTCGCCAGCTTGTCTATTTCTTTGGCCAGTTTCCGGTCTTTGTCGGTCACAACATCCCCGGCATCATGCGTAGAGAGTTCAAAGCTGACTCGATTGTACACATTTGTCCATAATGGATGATGGTTCATCTTCTCCGCGAGCATCGCAACTTTTGACATAAAGCCAAACGCTTCAATGAAGTCTTTGAATTGAAAAGTTTTGATGAGTCGGTTATTCTTTTCTTCCCACATAAGGCCACCGCGTTAATTGCAGCGCGATAAAGGTAGAAATTCTTTAAGAGAATTTATTTTCGAGGCTCAGTTTCACACTCTGACAACATCGCAAACCTTCAAAGGGCAATCAAGCCTTCAATGACTGCCGTCTTTCGGTAAACCTCTATTACGTCCTCACTAGATGGCATCATCATTTGAATGGTCAGACTGATGTAGTTTCCATTCTTTGATGCTTTTTCTTTTACCGTATGCCGGGGAAACAGGTATTTTACTTCTTCTTCTTTTCCCTTGGGTACGACGAACTTAAAAATATAGAGTGCTGGCCATGCATAGTATTGATCAAGCTTTTCACGAAGTGAGTTTGTCCAATCAGTCTCCATACTAGCGTGAAGTACCCCTCTCTGTTTGGAGAGGGCTGGGGTGACGTAACTAATAAAACTTATACCGCTTGTCTTCTATCTTAGAAGCTTCCTTTATGGCTTCGGCAATGTTTAACCCGCCCCGGTTATTTAGATTTTGCAGGGCCTGATTTTTAAATATGGAATAATCTCCAATGGAGGGCGCTATCGTTTTGTTTTGCATTTCAATGATAAGGACCCCATTCTCTCCCACAAAAGGTAGGGAGCGTTTTCCATTGTCAAGAGAAAATGCCTTTCCAACGGCAATCGGATCAAATCCGGCAGTCGATAAGTTATTCGTATTTAGTTTCAGGTCGCTTGAACTTCCAATTGAGGCATCTGGATATACTTTTGCAATTTCTTCCAGCGTGCCTTTTTGGGCAGCCAACTTCTCTGCAATCATCTTTCCTTTCTGTTCATTGCGAACGGCCGGAGTAATTTCTTCTTTAACTTTCTCCAGGGGTTTAAATCCTTTCTCAGTTTCAGCTGTCATTACGGCAACAACATAATTGTCGTCCAGGTCCAGTACCTCTGAAACCTTTCCTATTTTAGCATCGCGAAAAAGCCAGGTCACCAATTGTCTTGCATCGCCCAGGTTGTTTACCCTTCTTTCAGCTGTTCCCAGGTCATTTGCATCTATCACAGCCAAATTTTCTTTCTTAGCTTTTTCTCTAAAATTATCAACACCTGACAGATCGCCTGAGAAGGTATCTGCTTTACGATATGCCTCATTTTGAGTTTCATCACTAGGTGTAATTTCGCGTTCAATGGTTGCCACCGTGTAAGCAATATTATTTTTTAACTCAGTAACACTGATAATGTGATATCCAAAATCAGTTTCAACAACATCATTCAGCAATCCGGTTTTCTTTGCATCAAATACCGCTTTTTCAAAGGGCTTCACCATCTGACCTGAAGGAAACCAGCCTAGATCGCCTCCACGGGAAGCAGTACCATCCGTTCCGAATTCACGTGCTTTCGCGGAGAAGTCTGCACCAGCCTTAATTTCATTCAGTATCTTCCGGGCTTTGTCTTTAGCCGTTTTCTTGGCTTGGTCCGTTGTGTTGTCCCATTTAATAAGGATATGTTTAGCTTTTGCATTGTAAATTGTATCAGTACCAATCTTGACAACTTTCACCACTTTAAACGAGCCAGCATCTAAAAAAGGACCCATTACCATTCCGCTTATCAAGCTTTCCTTTTGATTGTTCAGGTAGTCAGGAAGTGAGGAAATACTATATTTTGTAAAGGAGTTTTGTCCATCTGAATTAACACTGGCAAAAACAGAATCCTCGGTTACCGTTTTGAAGTCATTAGCAAGCTTAATCATTTCTTCACGAATGGCCGTTGTGTCTTCACCTGACGCAGCTATGGAGAACGCGACATAGCTTATGCTACGCTTGTTTTCGGCTTTATATTTTACTTTATTCTTCTCATAGTACCCTTTAAGATCACCTTCTGAAATTTTAACGAGAGAATCACTTACTGCGAAGAAAGGGACGAAAAGGTATTTTACTTCGCTTACGTCATTCTGATTGTGGTATTCACGTTCACCCTCTTCATTCGTAACGAAATTGGTTTTCAGGAGAAGGTTTTCATACTTGATGCGTTCCCGGCTTGGAGACAATTCCTTTTTAAACATATCCCAACGTATACGCTGTTCAGAATTTATTGGAGTGGCATCCAGGGATTGAATATATCCAATCAATCTATTTCGGTCAAATGCACCGGCTGAATCTACAAAGGAACTCTTAATGCTTTCTTCCACATTTTTTCCTTGAATCATATCCCATATTTCGTCACTTGGAACCTTGACGCCCACTTTTTCATATTCTGGAACTATGGCATGGCGGGCAATTAATAAATCCCAGGCCTGTTGTCTAAGTGAAATCATTTCACGCTCGCCCGCCTGTCGGCCAAAATTTAGAATGTAATTATTTTCCCGGTCCTGTACAGCCGCCTGAAATTCTTCGAGGGTTATTGATTTACCCCCAATTTCACCAATAGTATTATCGGTGCCTCCAAAAAGAGCTGTAGGACCACTTCCGAACAAATCATTTAGAATGAACGATACAATGGCAAGGGCTACGAATCCCACTACCCATTTAGTCATTTTCGTCCTTAAAGTCCCGATCAATGCCATAACCTGTGATTAAAAATTATAAATGTTAAAACTCATTCCTTCCTGCAAGGTCTAAAACCCAAATCCTTATAAGGAGGCGCAAATTTAACCCGTTCCTTCAATTCGGCAAAGGCAAAATCTATATAATCCCGAATTAATTATATTGATTTTCAGTTATTTAGAAGGTTCAGGGACGGGCAAAGGGATTCGGGTAGGACAAGATCAATGCGGTGCCAGCACTATGATTTCTTTTTTCTCATGGTATAATAGAAAAACAAAACGATGGAAAGCATGATCGACCAATAGGCATACCCAATTCCCATCGTCATAATTTCATATATCCCAATGATAAGGCAGACGACAGAAAGAGAAAGTAATATTGTGTCAATGAGTTTCATGATTCTTTAATAACACGCTCATTTATTGATAAGCTGAGTATCGAGTTTAATAAAAGAGGATATCAATTTTCGGTCACATCAAATTCACCTTCCGGTTTGGAAATGGTATAATCCGAAAGATCTTGAGCAGCATCCAGGCCAGTGCCATAGAGTACTTCTGTTTGTTGTTTTATAGTTACAAATTTGTCGGTGAATATTCTTTTGGTATTAGGTTTCCAAAACAATTCCTCGGTAATCAGCTGTTCATTCTTGGCCACATTTTTTACTTCTACCTTTCCGCGCCCACGCCACTTTTCTTCAGCTTTGAAGAAAAAAGCGGTGTTAGCTTGTAATGTGGAGGTAAGCCTTCCGGTCGCATCATAAAACTCAAGATAAAGACCTTCCGGGAATTCCTGATCGCCATTTTGGAACTCAAATATTTTTTTTGCTTGTAATTTTACTTTTATGATTTGCTTTTCTGTGTAGAGCATTTCAACATTTTCCATTTCGCGCAAAGGACCAGTGTAGCTAACCGGCTTAGCAGTTTCCGGTTGGTTGCATGACCAGCTTATCGAAAGAATGAATAGGAAGAGAAAATAGAATCTCATTTTAATAAAGTTGAAAACAGACCAGTAAAAAAAAAGGACCAGCCTATAGGCCGGCCCTTTTACTTTTAGTGTTTCTTATTAATCTTTCCCACGTGTTTTCAAAACCACGCTTTCACCAATCCAACACTCAATTTTTTTGGATTCACCTTCTTTCCAACTCAGCTCAAAAATTTCCGTCACAGAAGGGAATTGCGATCTGGCATTTGCCATTTTTTGATTGTCGCCAGCACGCTGGTACATTTCGTAAGCCGCGATATACACCAGACGATCCTCTGCCATACTCACTTTTTTGGAACATTCACTCACACTGTTTTGATAAAGGTCACCGATCTTTTCAAATCCTTCTTTGTTAGAGGGATCAGCAGCAAGTGACTGGCGATAAAGGTCACGAGCGCCTGATTTATTGCCTTTTTTAGCTTCAATGCCTCCCAGATAAATCAAAACCTCACCCTTAGAGCTGGCATCCTTTGCCAATGAAAGTGCTTCTTTAAGATATACCTCAGCCTTTTGGTTGTTGTCCAAAGAAAGGTATCGAACACCTATGTTCTTCGCCAAACCATAATCTTTTTCCACTTTATGAATGGCTTCGGCTACTTCGAGCCACAAGGGATCATCCGTACACTTGTCATTTAACATAAAGCCAAAGATTTTCTTGGCCAATGCAATATCATTAGGATTTTGCCTGAACTTAGGCTCGAGATTCTTCTTCACAAAAGCACAATCTACTTTTACCATGCTCACCAATATTGCGTCAATGTTGTCCTTGTAGCTTTTCAGTTTATCGGCATCGGTCGGTTTTCCTTTTTCAAGGGCAATTTTTGTTTTTGCATCAATAGCAAGAGATATCTTGTCATACCGTTGCAAAATTTGTTCGTCTGTAAGGTTCTTCAAATACAAAGAATTTGCCTTTACAACGTTCATGTAATTAGTAAGGGATGGGTCAGTTACGTTGTTACCGTTCAGTTCAAACACTTTGTCATATAAGGCAAGTAGTTCAGCTGACTTGTCTTTATTTTTAATGCTGTGTTTGAATAAAGCATTGGCCTTCCGGTTTAAAACTGTTGCTTCTTCACCACATATTTTGATACGCGTATCATACATCCACATCAGGGAGTCGATAAGTACCTGTTTCTTTGCCGGATCAGTTTCTTTTTCGGCCAGCTTATCATAAATTTCCGCCCCATCAATATATAGTTTGGTATTCCAATTCGGTGCGTTGGTAAGCATCCATTGAATGGCAGCGGTTGCCCCACGGTAATTACCTTGTTTCATAGCATCACCATAAATAGCCACCGATTCTTCTGCTTTCACTTTGTCTTCTGGCCACTTATACTCTTTACATTGAGCCCATGCCATATTTCCTGTCATGGAAATTAAAGTGAATACGAGAGCGATTCTCAAGATTTTCATTTTCATAATTTGTTTCATTTCTAATCGAACTTTCTCTTAATAAACCATTGATCGTTAAATGTCACTCCAAAATATAACTTAATGTACTTTTCTTCAATTTTATTTAGGCTAAGGTCGCCTCGTCTCCCCACCTTAACTCCAATATCCAAGCTGGAGATTCTGGCAACCGGCAGGGAGAGGCCAAAATTAATGCCAAAATCTTTTAATACGTTATCATTCACTAAATAAGGATATTCCTCGATGCTTACACCTGTTCGGTATGTGATTCTAGCCAGATAATTTCCCGGTGAAGCTGAAAAGGGCGTAAATTCACTACCAACTGCTATTCTCCAGGCGCCTCTGCCCGTTGGATTCTGACCCTTAAAATCTTTAAATTGAGAGTAATCCAAGTACTGAAAATCTGCGCCTATTGTAAAATTATCAGCTTTGCTAATGGATACTCCCGCTCCATAAGATTGCGGGAGCGTTGTTGTGCCACTGTAATTAGCGAGCGCGAGAGAATCTATATTGCCGTTGACATCATTACGCTCACTCCGCTCATAATATGAAGTGTTTAAATTAGCCTTAAAATCGTAGACAAGTCCAAAATTAATGCGGTAATTTTTATTGAAGAGAGAATCTTTGTGGAATGAAAAGCCAGTTGAAAGACTGAAGTCTTTATAATAATACTGTTCGTAGACTGTGGGTACAATTATCCTGGGTTGTTCAGTTACTAAAAGTATATTGGAATACCGATTGTTGATAGAACCAAATAAATAATTGGCTCTTAACCCAAGTGAAAAATCATCATTTAAAGCAACACCATTAGAAAAAAACACCTGGTTAATCCCTCCGTCCCCGGTTTCTACAACGGCAACTTTATTTGAACTATTCTCAATATCATCAACATAATTTAGTTTGTAGTTTACAGTGGTGTAAGGCATAAGGCCAGTAGAGGCAGACCATCTTCCTCGTTTTATTGGAAAACCCAGGGCCAGATAGTTCAAGTTGCCGCTAGCATTTTTTTCAACTGCTTCCCCGTTTTTTAAGGTTCGGTTCTCTCCAACTATGCCGGATTCAAAGACAGTAAATGTATTGAAAACCAGCAAAGCAGGATTTTTATTATTCAAATAGAAGTATTGAGGATTGCTGATGCCGACTCCCGCCATTCCCTGGTTGTGGGCTAATGAATTTCCGTAATACTCACCAATTCCAAAAGCAGAAAAAGGGCTTCTTGTTGCCTGACCTTGGGCAGTGAGGCTGACTACCAAACCACCTAATAAGGAAAGAATAAATCTTTTAGAGATTGACATTGTGCAGTAGAATCCTGTTTAAACCGTGCAAAACGAGATCAGGGGCAACAAATATCGGGGGTTTAAGATTGTTTTCAAAAAAGTGGGCATCGCCCCCACATAAAATTACCCTAAGGCGGGGGAATTTTTGGTTGTATTGATCAATAATACCATTTACTTCTGCCAACACTCCATTAATTACTCCACTTTTCATACAACTTTCTGTGCTATTCCCCACCAGGTCTGTTTTGCTTATTTCTTTTAGTAACGGCAATCGGGCCGTAAACTTGTGCATGGCTTCAAATCGCATTTGAATACCGGGAGAAATTGCACCTCCGTGATAGTTGGCCTGTTTGTCCAGGAACTCGTAGTTTATACAGGTGCCAGCATCAATTACCAGGCAATTTTGATCTTGAAAAATTTCCAACGCTCCACAGGCGGCCGCCATTCGATCTACTCCAAGTGTTTCCGGAGTGACATACAATATGGTAATAGGCAAAGGCAGTGCAACAGAGAGCGATAACTTTTTCCCCGAGCACGTGATCCAGTTTAAAACTTCCTCCGCTGATTCACTTACTGAACTTACAAGACCGTGTTCGAATCTTTCATTTTCCAGAAAACCCTTAAGCTGCTCGTTTGTCGCGAACAGAAATTTTTCATGTAGCTTAGACCCGAGGAATGAAGCTACTTTTATTCGCGTATTACCATTGTCTATTACCAGATTCATAAAACGCTAAAGGTCGATAGTATGAGAAGACAAAACAAGTATAAAGTCATCGGTCTTATGTCAGGCACTTCACTAGATGGGTTAGATATTGTGGATTGCGAAATCATGTTGGAGAAACAGACCTGGAAGTTTGTGATACGTTCAGCTACGACAAAAAAATATAACGCGGACTGGAAGAGCAAGTTGTCCTCTGCACACACCCTTACTGCTGCCAAATTATTTTCGTTAGACCATGACTATGGAAAATATTTAGCCAGGGTTACGTTAGAATTCATTAAAATAAATAAGATCAAGGAAGTAGATTTCATTGCTTCACACGGTCATACAATTTTCCATCAACCGGACCAAGGCTTTACCTATCAACTTGGCAGTGGCCAGACACTTCATGATATCAGCACATATCCGGTTGTTTTTGATTTTCGAAGCCTGGATGTGATACGTGGAGGCCAGGGTGCACCGCTTGTCCCCATTGGTGACCGGTATCTTTTTGGTCAGTACGATATTTGCCTTAATCTTGGTGGGATTGCTAACCTATCCCTGGAACAAAATAAAAAACGGATAGCGTTTGATTTTTGCTTTGCTAACATGGGGTTGAATTATTTAGCGGCTAAGGCTGGAAATGAATTTGATAAAAATGGATTTTTGGCTTCTACTGGAAAGATGGAGGAAGCCATGTTGGCACAACTGGAAACAATTTATAAAACATTGCGCACGATCAGACCTTCGCTTGGCCGGGAAAGATTTGAAAAATCAATTCAACCGATTTTAGACAATGAAACTATTCCAATACAAAACAGGATGCGAACCTTTTGCGAATCAATTGCTATTGAAACTCTGAATGCAGTTCCTTCCAAAAAGAAGAAGTTAAAACTTCTGGTAACGGGTGGAGGGGCACTCAATGAATTTTTAATGAGATTAATTGCTGATAAACTAAAAGGCAAAGCAGATGTTGTTATACCGGAGAAACAAATTATTGAATTTAAAGAAGCTTTAATCTTTGCCTTTCTAGGTGTGCTTCGTGTGCGAGGTGAAATTAATTGCTTAAAAAGCGTCACAAGAGCTAGCCGGGACAGCAGTGGTGGAATGTTAGTGGGATTCTGATCCATGTTCATATTTTTGCCAAATTATTATTCCCCGATTCTGACATCTAAATTTTATTCCGCTTGAAAGAACTACTCCGGAAATTTGAAACAAAACGACCAGAAATAGTCTTCGAATGGAAAGACACTGAAACCGAAGCTGAAGGGTGGGTCGTTATTAATTCGCTTAGAGGAGGTGCTGCGGGGGGTGGAACAAGGATGAGAAGTGGACTTGACAAACACGAAGTAGAATCGCTAGCGAAAACAATGGAAATTAAGTTCACTGTTTCTGGCCCACCAATTGGCGGGGCAAAATCAGGAATTAACTTCGACCCCAATGACCCACGCAAAGCGGGCGTTTTGCATCGTTGGTATTCTGTCGTTATGCCATTATTGAAATATTATTATGGCACAGGCGGGGATATGAATGTTGATGAGATTCACGAGGTGATTCCGCACACAGAAGATGTAGGCATCTGGCATCCTCAGGAAGGTGTATTTACAGGACATTATAAACCCACTGAGCCTCAGAAGGTGAACCGCATTGGTCAGCTTAGACAAGGCGTGGTAAAAGTCATCGAAGATGAATATTATACGCCTTCACTAGCTAAAAAGTATACAGTAGCTGATATGTGCACGGGCTATGGAGTGGCACAGGCTGTAAAGCATTATTACGAACTGTGGGGAGGGAAGCTTATCGGAAAGCGTGTTGTTGTTCAGGGTTGGGGAAATGTAGGTGCTGCAGCGGGGTTTTATTTGTCTCAGCAGGGAGTTAAGATCGTGGGCATTCTTACACGAGAAGGTGGCTTGATCAACCAAAAAGGTTATTCACATAATGAGATTTGCGAATTAGTATTGAACAGACAAGGCAATCGTCTTATTTCAGATGATCTTCTTTCTTTCGAGATGGTAAACCACAAAATATGGGACCTGGAATTTGAGATTTTTATTCCTGCCGCTTCATCACGTCTTGTGACAAAAGATCAGGTAGACAGGATGATTGCTTCTAAAGTGGAGGTCTTCTCCTGCGGGGCCAACGTTCCGTTTGCCGATCCAGAGATTTTCTTTGGCCCGACTGGATTATATGCTGATGAAAACTTTTCAGTGATTCCTGACTTTATTGCCAATTGCGGAATGGCGAGGGTCTTTGCTCATTTCATGGAGGCCGAGGTACCCATGGATGACAAGTCGATATTCAATGACATTTCCAATACCATCAGCAAAGGATTAGAAAAAACAAAAAAGGTGAATCCTTCCAAAACTAAAATTGCCCAAACTTCTTTTGAGATAGCGTTGAAGCAGCTTGTATAATTTTTAATGAGGTGGATGTACGGCCAGGTAAGGTTGAATGATAAGGTAGATAATGGCACCGGCAAAATAGCCCAACATGGCGAGCAATGAAATTTTCTTTACATACCAGATGAAATCTATTTTTTCAATACCCATCGCGGCAACCCCAGCAGCTGAACCGATAATGAGAATGCTGCCTCCAGTGCCTGCACAATACGCCAGGTATTCCCAAACCATATGATCCTGATAGAAGACATCCATACTGTACATACCCATGCTGGCTGCCACAAGGGGAACATTGTCAATAACTGCCGACATTAATCCTATAAGCGTTACGATTATCCGTTGGTCACCGAGCGAATGATCCAACCATACAGCGAGATGGTGAAGTGCTTGCATGGACTCAAGGGCCCCAACGGCCATCAAAATTCCTAAAAAGAATAAGACACTGGGAACATCAATACGCGAAAGCGCACCTGCTGCGGTATAATTTTTCTTTACGGCTTCGTCCAGATCGGGGTTGATAAGTTCAGAAACAACCCAAAGCACCCCAAGGCCTAACAGCATGCCCATAAAAGGAGGCATGTGGGTTATGGTTTTAAAGATTGGAACAAAGATGAGTGCGCCAATTCCCAGAAAAAGCATGAGCCTACCCGAGCTGACTTCATCTACGTGATCCTTGCTTTGATGTTCATGAGTTTCGCCCAATGTTCCCTTTAGCGTGAAGTTGAGAATGAGTAAAGGAATCAACATGCACGCAACGCTTGGAAGAAACAAGGTCACCATAATATTGCCGGTTGAGATTTGTCCGCCTATCCATAGCATAGTAGTGGTAACATCACCAATCGGAGTCCACGCACCTCCAGCGTTTGCAGCGATTACGATCATGCCGACAAAGAACATACGCATTTCCCTATTGGGAATTAATTTTCTAATCAGGGAAATCATTACAATGGTGGTAGTCAGGTTGTCCAGTACAGAGGACAGGAAAAAGCTAACCCAGCAAATAATCCAAAGAAGGGTCTTGGGGTTCTTAGTGTGAATTCGATCAGTAATAAATCTGAAACCATGGTGTGCATCCACTAACTCAACGATCGTCATGGCGCCCATTAGGAAGAATAGAATTTGGGCAATTCCACTTAAATGTTCGGACAGCGAGAACGTTATAAACTCACGATAAAGTTCGCCAGAAGAAAGGGCATTGAACTTTTCACCCAATTCTATTTTCAAAACGTCAAGAAAGGAAGTGTAAGATCCACTTGAAGTGACAGAAGTAGAGGGTTCAGACAGTACAAAAAGTGTCCAACAAAGAACTCCGGTCAGGAGGGCAGAAGCTGTCTTATTTATTTTTATGGGATGCTCAAGCGCAATGGCGAGGTATCCAATCACAAACACAATAATAATAATGGCTTCCATAGGCAAGGTTTAGGGTCGCAGGTAAATATAAGTAAATAATGGTTTTACGGAAACCGCTGCGGCAAATTATAATGTTTCAATAATGTGCTGCCTTAGCTTTTGGTCTAGCAATTAGTTAAATTTATCGTAAAGGGACCACCGTCAAGTATTTAATATTAACATAAACGAATTTACCATGAAGTCCACCTTACTCTTCACTCTTTTGGCTATTTCAATAAGCTTAACTACTGCGCAGGTAAGCACTAACTTTAATAACCCAGTTGCTATAACCGCACAGGGTAAATTCAAAAAGGAGCATAGTTCTAAAGCCCCTTATATTATACCGGCAAAAGATATTAAGGCGCTCCTCAAAAAGGAAGCATTAGAAGACACCGTTGAAGGAGGGAAACCTTTTAGAATAGCTGAAGCTGTACCCGTAAGTATTGATGTAGTTAGTGAAGCAACTTGGGTTGAAGATGGAGGTTTTGTTTACGGTAAATTTAAACTGGTGGCTGCTGGGGCAAAATCCATAAGTATCAATTTTGACCGGTTTTATTTACCAGAAAGCACTGAACTTTATGTATATGTGAAAATGGTGAAATGATTACAGGCCCGGTAACTGAAGGAGAAAATAATGACAGGGGTACCTGGGGTAGTTGGGTTTACAAAGGTGGCATGGTAACTATTGACCTTAAATTGCCAAAGGCTTTCAAAGCTGCATTGAAACTTCATTTGGGAAATGTTGCTTATGGCTATAAAGAAATTTACCAATCAACGGTTGCAAATTTTGGCACTTCCGTGCCATGCGAAGTGAATGTTTTGTGTCCTACAGGGAATGGTTGGGAAAATGAGCGTAATTCAGTTGCCTTAATTCTTAATAGTGTTGGTGCAGCTCTTTTCTCCATTCATTAAATTTGTATTTATGAAAAAGCTATTAAACTATTTATATTTTGCTGCTATCCTGACTTTAAGTTTTAGTTGTGATAACAACATAGAGGTTGTAAATGACGGGTGCCTTCAGGGAAAATTTATTAAGGGATGGTGTGAAGCCGATCATGGCATAGTGCAAGTTTTATCCAACTTCCAGATTGGGCAGGAATGGACCCATCGTTACCAAAAATTTGAAGGAGACACTATCATTACGCAAACTAAATATGACAATGCTGTATTTGTTGAATTGGAAGGGATAAGCTGGAGTTCAGTTTTAGGCTCACCTGATTCTACATTCTATTTTAATTACAGTTTCAAAAGTGAGAAGACATCCCCCGCTTGCTCTTTATGCTGTGCTCCCCTTAAATTTATTTTTATAACTTCTGTTTTATCAAAGCCTTGTGCTCCAAATAGTGAAGGTCCATTGCCTGCGGGATGGTAAGGTTTTTTGGTCTTCTGCCATCCCAGCGTATGGGACTGCTTTGGGAGACGAAACTTGGAACTTTGAAATGACCCTACTTTAATCCAAACAGTCCCTCATTTAGCAGATTTAACGCTTTCACTTTTTGTGAAGTTTCTACCAGAATAGAAATATTATTGCGACTGCCGCCAAAGGAGACCATTCGTATAGGAACGGTAGCCAATGATTGGAAGACTTCTTTCAATACGCCTTCTTTTTCGGCCAACATGTTGCCCACAATACAAATAATGGATTGATTCTTATCTACTTCAATTGTTCCAAAGCTTTCTAGTTCGGTGACGATTTCGTTGAGACGTTTGTCATCATCAATGGTAACAGATACGGCAACTTCAGAGGTGGAGATCATGTCGATAGACGTTTTGTATTTTTCAAACACTTCAAATACTCGTCTGAGAAACCCATGGGCCAATAACATACGTGACGATTTTATATTAATGGCTATGATGTCATCTTTTGCGGCAATGGCTTTGAACTGGCCACGGCTTCCTTTATCGCTGATAATCGTGCCCGTAGCTTTTTCATCCATCGTATTTTTAAGTCTAACCGGAACACCCATTTTCTGGGCTGGCACGATGGTAGACGGATGCAATATTTTAGCTCCGAAATAGGCGAGTTCAGAAGCTTCATCGAATGTGAGCTCTGCGATCGGCATCGTTTTCTTTACAATGCGCGGATCGTTGTTGTGCATACCATCAATATCTGTCCAGATTTGGATTTCTTCGGCTTTGATGGCTGCTCCAATTAACGAAGCGGTGTAATCACTGCCACCGCGTTTTAAATTATCGATTTCGTTTTTATGGTTGCGACAGATGTATCCCTGTGTTACTAGTATGTCAACATGGCCAAGGGTTTCAATCAATGGCTTAACTCGCTCACCGATTTTTTCAAGTTCCGGTTCATCATTTTCATCAATAGACATGAAGTGAAGTGCAGGCAACATCCGTGCACTGATTTTTCTTTCCTGAAGATGATGGTAAAATAATTCAGTCGAAATCAATTCCCCCTGCGCTAGCAACTCGCGGTAGCTCCGGTCATCAAATTTTCCGGCAGCTAATAATCGGAAGAGGCTGAAATAGCGGCTTACAATTTCCTCCCCGATTGCACTGTAAGCAGGTGATGAATAAAGTTCCTGAGCAAAGTTGAGGTAGTGTTTTTCCAAATCGGTTATTTCCTGAAGAGCAGGGGTCTGTTGTTGGCCAATCAAATGTTCTCCCATTCGTACCAATGCATTGGTGGTGCCACTTAAGGCAGAAAGCACAACAATCTTTTTCCCGGGCATAGCTGCTACCAGATCTGCAATTTTTTTCATTCGCTCGGGCTTTCCTACGGAAGTACCACCAAATTTTACGACCAGCATATATGTTTTTTAAGGGGTGTAAAGATAAAGACCGTAATGAAAAATAGGTACGCGGGCAGTGAAAAGTTACAGATAACTCAAATGCAATGGTTTTCGATACCCTTGGAATTAGAGTTGACTGTGCATTCAGGCATGAAATAGAAAAAGCCATGCTGTTTGGGCATGGCTTTCAGTTTACAGATTTGTTCAATTATTTCTTGCCGTCCTTTACTTCTTCGTATTCCACATCCTGAGCCTCACCACCAGTGGTTCCGGACGATGCCCCTGCACCTGCATTTGTTCCTGCACCAGGATTTGCACCCGCTTGTGAGCCACCGGCATACATCTCTTGTGAGGCTACCTGCCAGGCTGCATTGAGTGTGTTTATGGCATTTTCAATGGCGGTTACATCATGGCTTTTATGAGCTTCTTTCAATTTCTCAAGAGCGCCATTGATGGCCGTCTTATTTCCTTCAGAAAGTTTTTCACCAAATTCCTTCAGTTGCTTTTCGGTCTGGAAGATAAGCGAATCGGCCTGGTTGATTTTCTCCACCTTGTCTTTCTCTTTCTTATCGCTTTCAGCATTCGCTTGTGCTTCCTGTTTCATCTTTTGGATTTCAGCATCCGTCAAGCCCGAAGACGCTTCGATACGGATCTTTTGCTCTTTGCCGGTGCCTTTATCTTTGGCAGCCACATGAAGAATACCGTTTGCATCAATATCGAAAATCACTTCAATCTGAGGCACACCCCGTTGAGCCGGAGGTATTCCATCTAAGTGGAACCTTCCAATGGTGCGGTTGTCTTTGGCCATTGGGCGCTCGCCTTGCAACACATGTATTTCAACGGAAGGCTGTGAATCGGAAGCTGTTGAGAAGATTTCAGATTTTTTAGAAGGAATGGTCGTGTTAGATTCGATCAACTTTGTCATCACACCACCCATCGTTTCAATGCCAAGCGATAAGGGAGTAACATCTAACAGTAACACATCCTTTACTTCACCTGTCAATACCCCACCTTGAATGGCGGCACCTACTGCAACGACTTCGTCCGGGTTAACACCTTTGGAAGGTTTTTTTCCGAAGAATTTTTCTACTTCTTCCTGTATGCGTGGGATACGAGTTGAGCCACCCACTAAGATCACTTCATCAATTTGACTAACCGAGATACCTGAATCTGCTACGGCCTTGCGGCAAGGATCCAGTGTCCTCTTGATCAAATCATCTGATAACTGCTCGAACTTAGCGCGCGAAAGTTTTCTCACCAAGTGTTCGGGCACGCCATCTACGGACGTGATATACGGCAAATTGATTTCAGTCTCGTTTGAACTTGACAATTCAATTTTTGCTTTCTCGGCAGCTTCTTTCAAACGCTGCAAGGCCATGGGGTCTTTGCGCAAGTCTATGTTTTTATCTGATTTAAACTCATCGGCCAGCCAGTTCATAATGCGCATGTCAAAGTCATCACCGCCAAGGTGTACATCTCCATTGGTAGATTTTACTTCAAATACACCATCACCTAACTCAAGTATAGACACATCGAATGTACCACCACCAAGATCGTAGACTGCGATTTTCATTTCTTTGTTTTTCTTATCAAGACCGTACGCCAAAGCAGCTGCAGTGGGTTCATTGATAATACGTTTTACATCAAGGCCTGCGATCTGCCCGGCTTCCTTCGTAGCCTGGCGTTCGGCATCATTAAAATAAGCAGGCACCGTAATGATCGCTTCCGTTACAGTTGTGCCCAAATAATCTTCGGCTGTGCTCTTCATCTTTTGAAGAATCATCGCGGAGATTTCCTGTGGTGTGTATAACCTGTCGCCAATGCGCACACGCACGGTGTCGTTGTTACCGCTCTCCACTTCGTACGATACCATCTTTTTCTCTCCGGTTACATCCCCAAATTTTTTGCCCATGAAGCGTTTGATAGACGATACCGTGTTCTTTGGATTGGTAATGGCTTGGCGCTTTGCGGGATCACCTACTTTGCGTTCGCCTTTTCCATTGTCCAAAAAACCAACGATCGAAGGAGTTGTTCTTCTGCCTTCGCTATTGGCAATTACAACCGGCTCATTTCCCTCCATAACGGCCACGCACGAGTTGGTTGTGCCTAAGTCTATTCCTATGATCTTTCCCATATTATTTTCAGATTATTGATTCAGTTCTTGATACAAGACCCTTTGATCAACACGTGTGCCAAGGGGGGATTTTGAGAGAAAAGATGACACAATGGCATAACGACAGAGTCTTTTTAAATCGGCTAGCCGACTATTTGGACGACTATCAGGCTGTCGCTACTAGCCATCAGCCCGCATTCAATGGAGCCTATCCTGCGGCTTCAAGCGGGAGGCTCAACATACTGCTCTATCTTGGCGTGAGGTTCTGTTCTTCGGTCTGTATCCGCACAGACCGAAACATGTTTGATAACAATGATTGTGGCTTGTGAGCACCTGCCGGTAGGCAGGCACAAACCACGGAGGAGGAGTTTTTCATGCTTTTCATTTCCAATCCGCAGGCTGCTGATAGGTTGACATTGAACCGGGAAAGGCTGTGCGGCAATCTTCTCCCATTGCTCCTTCTCTTAGAAAACAATCCTGTGGGCTCCTGATGTATACCTTGTGTGTAGTTTTATCAAGATAGATCTGCCTTTTTGTAACTGCGGCAGCATAAAAAATTCCCTGCACTCCCATTCCCTCAGTAGTTTCAAAAAGATTTGTGGGGATTTTTCCGGTAACAGGTTGAAACAAACTATTTGTCCCTTCTTTTTGTGATTGAACCGCCTTCCAATAGTCAAATGCAGCCCTTGAAAGACTCATTTGCATAATCTCCACCCTGTATTTTTCAAAGAAGGTATAATAGTTTATCGGCACATAGCCCATTTCTACTTTGATAAATTTTCCATTCTTAGAAATTTGATTGTCATTTACCTTCGGCTTGTCTTCTCGTGGGGTCACCCAACATCGGCAACAGGTGCACTCAACACCCGTATATTCAACCATTTTCGTTTTAGGATTATACGCATATCCTTTCTTTAGTTCTCCATTGACATAGGCATATCCACTGCACAGCAGCGGACAATAGCGATCTAAGCAAGGGCTGATATCACATAATTTGTATTGAGGCAACGTTTCAACGACATAAGTCCCGGTAAATTTCCAGCGTAGGTAATGATCGCTGCCAGTGGCGTTGTGTGCATCAATGAAAATTCTGTACCCGTACTCTGTTGGTGCATCGGCTGGCTGATGTGATTCAAATTCGTAATAGATGCTGTCCACTTCACCCACAGGATCCATCCTGTCGGGCAATGATTCAATTACATTTCCATTATACATTTCAATTCTGATAAAGTATTCGCGGCCAATCACGCCCTGGATTCCACCAGGCTTGGTCTGATAAATTCCGTTGCCCGTTTGTTTAAGTACCTCTTCATTGCCGGCATTATCAAACAGGGTTATCTGTTTGGCATAAATAGGTTCCCCAACCTGGCGGGAGTCGTCAACTTTTATGGCCTTTGTGAGTTTAACCGTATAGGGTCCAGGCTCATCCGTAATCAGTCCGTCAACAATCAAGTCCCCAGAGTCCACGCCCAGGACGGGGATGTCAATTCTATCAAGGCAGGAACCCAAAACCAAAAGGACCGTAAATAATATCAATGAGTTTCTCATCCTCAAAAAAAGTCTATTAGTTAAGTTAACCAAATTAAGGGTAGCTATCCTCGGTCTTTGCATGCCTGCCCGGTAAGCAGGTCTTCACAGACCGACATTCTAGCAATGGTGGTGGTTTGTGAGGACACAAACCAAGGAGGAGATTTGTGTTGTCCCTAGAAAACCCTGATTGATGACTATTGCGACCATTCCGTAGGCGTTCTATCCCAACGATATTTTTTAAGCTTTAGCTTGAGGGCCTCTTCGAGTTTCTTTCCGTCACTGGTGCCAATGTTGGATTCCACATTTCTAAGTTGCCGCATTCCGGGGATAATAGTGTGAACATCATTGTTACAAAGAATAAAACGCAAGGCCATTTCAGCCATGGTCATATTTTTTGGAATAAGCGGTCGAAGTGCCTCAGCACGGTCGACACTGGAGTTCAGGTTTTCAGGCACAAAATAGGTGGAGCGCCAATCGTCTTTTGGAAAAACGGTTTCTTTGGTGAGAAGCCCTGTCAATGTTCCCTCATCAAATGGCACACGTGCGATAACACCAATATCAAGTTTTCGGCAAAGGGGAAATAAATTATCTTCTGGATTTTGATCGAAGATGTTGTAAATAACTTGCACGGCATCTATCAAGCCTGTATTAAGTGCTTTCAATACATTGTCCGGCTGCCACCGGTTAACACTTATCCCAGCGTACTTAATCTTGCCATCTTTTTTTAATTTTTCAAGACCCATTTTCCATTCATCCTGATGGGCCCAACTGTCATCCCAAACATGAAATTGCTGAAGGTCAATGCAATCAACATTCAGGTTCTTTAAACTTTTCTCCGTGTATTCAATGATATGTGTTGCCGGGTAACAATCTTTCAATGGGTAGTCAGGCCTGGCGGGCCACATGAAATTCTTTGCTGGAATCTTGGTGGCTACATAGAGCCGCTTACCTGGGTGACGTTTGAGCAAGCGCCCAAGAATTTGTTCACTTTTTCCTGTAGCATACGCCCAAGCGGTATCAAAAAAATTGCATCCTAACTCTACTGAGCGATCAAGTGCTTTTTCCATCTCGGCCTGGTCCGTACCCGTCCAGCCGGCAAGTCCCCACATGCCATAGCCGATTTCGCTGACTTGCCAATTAGTTCTGCCGAACCTTCTGTTATGCATTTTATTTAGTTCTGCAGTTATCGGTAATATTTTTCTTAAATCGATTGTCATCTTTGAGAGTTTGAAAAAATTCCTGAAGGTATTTTTTCATTGGCTCAAGTTGTTTTGGTTCAAACAAAGATGAATGCTGGTCGACTACGGCTAGTATTACTGACTCTTTACTTAAAAATTCTGCCCTCACTGCTTGCGTTATTTGGGGGGACCGGCAAAATCCTCGAAACAGACGGTCCGTCACCTTTTCAATACCCAGTGTTTCATCAACTACGGCATATGGAGGATTTACAAAACCTGCTAAATCAAAGTCATAGGCAAGAGGGATGTATTTTTTAGGTTCTTTTATTAACAGTTTTGTATTGTGCTGAAAGGTGGTGGACCAGTCTGTATTAGCCACCATGTATTGATATATTTCGTAACGCAACGCACTGGTATCTTGTAGCATCATCGGATGGATTTTCATCCCTTCACCGATTTTGCCTTTGTGCCGGTCGGCCACCAAATCATCATCTTCAATGAAAAATCCAGCGAGTTGGAAATTTTTCTCTTTTTTTCCAGTCTCAACGAATTCGATATTCACGAGCCTGGTGTTAAAGTAATAAGGTGTAATAGCTTCATACATTTGGTAACAGAGGTATTCTTTGTAAAGGAGATAGTTTTTATTTTCTGCAGTTTGGCATGGGATTACTAGCTTAAGACTTTTATTGCCCTCAAAAGGAGTACCCTTGGAAGCAGCCTTTTCAATCTTAATCCGGAGAGGAGGGAAATAACAGGTCTTCAGGCGGTAATCCCCCCTCACCCTAATGCTGATTTTTATGGAATCGTACTTTCCAGTTTCATTCTTATAATAGAGCATGGAGGGCATGAATACTGAATCATTCGTATTCTTTTTAATATCTTTGATCGAGAACTTGAGTTTGATGTCAAACGGTTTTTCATCTTTGAACAGGGAAGTAACATCAGAATTTTGGGCGAAAAGAATGTTACCGATTAGTCCAAGCAGGCAAGTGAACAATAATTTATTTCTCATAAATCTATAGTTATATGACTAAATATTTCGCTGTGTTAAATGTAAGAACATTTATTGTTCTTTTAATTTCACTTGGAAGTTGTTTTTTGGCAATAAATTTCGACATACGGTACGACTATGATACCACTTTAATAAGCATTGCGATTATATTTCCCTTAGTTTTTACAATACGGGCAGCTTTTAGCCGGAGGGAAAAAGCAATGGAGCATTTGAGCAGGTTTAAAGCTGGCCTGATGACTATCTATTATTGTTTTCAAAATACCGGAAAGATTAACGATGAGCAAAAAAGGGAAATAGCTAAGGTTTTGAAAGGAGTACCAGAGGTGATGAACGCTTACCTGATGAAGCAAAAGAATGAGGTACAAGTTAAGGTTCAGATAAAGAGCATTTTTGACTTTATTCAAGTACACAACGAAAACATCTCCGGAGGGCTTTCAATTAAAATATTCCGGTTTATGAAAGATGTACATCAGGGAGCTGAGAGTGTTATGGCCATCAACCGGCACCGGACCCCTGTTAGTCTTAGGGCGTATTGCTTACTTTTTATTTATATTTTTCCGATCATCTATACGCCAGCCTTTCTCTACAAGATAGATCTTGAAACACCACAATTTATCCTTTATATGATCACGGTTTTCAAAGGATTTATACTGATATCTTTATATAATGTGCAGGACCACATTGAGCATCCTTTTGATCAAAATGGGCTTGATGATATTCGGCTAAAGGATTATGAATTGGATATATGAGATGATCCCTCGTTAATCACCATCTTAAACCAGACTGACTGCGAGTTAGGTGTTTCCTTCCTGAATATTTACATTTGCGCCCTTAAATTTTTAAAGTGACGATTCAAAAAGAAATTGGTAAACGGAGAACCTTTGGAATTATCAGTCACCCGGATGCCGGTAAAACCACACTCACGGAAAAGCTATTGCTCTTTGGCGGTGCCATTCAAAAAGCAGGCGCTGTTAAATCCTCCAAAATAAAAGACCACGCGCGTAGTGACTGGATGGAGATTGAGAAGCAGCGTGGTATTTCGGTGGCCACTTCTGTAATGGGTTTTACCTATAAAGGCATTAAGATCAATTTACTCGATACGCCTGGGCACCAGGATTTTGCCGAGGATACCTACCGAACGCTCACTGCTGTAGACAGTGTCATCATGGTAGTGGATTGTGTGAAAGGTGTGGAAATGCAGACTGAAAAACTTATGGAAGTTTGTCGCATGCGAAATACACCTGTACTTTGTTTCATTAACAAGCTTGATCGCGAAGGGCAGGACCCATTTGATTTGCTGGATGAAATAGAGGCGAAGCTTCGTATCAAAGTGCATCCTTTAAGTTGGCCCATAAGCATGGGTAAATCATTTAAAGGTGTTTACAGTCTATACGAAAAAAGTCTTAAACTTTTTACGCCCAGCAAGACAACTATTGAAGAGGGAATTGAAATCACCAATTTGCATGATCCAATTCTGGACCAGTATGTTGGAGAGAACAATGCCAACCAATTACGTGCTGATGTGGAACTGCTCAATGGCGTCTATCCTGAATTGAACGTGCAAGATTACCTGGATGGGAAAGTTGCACCTGTTTTTTTTGGAAGTGCAGTAAATAATTTTGGCGTGAAAGAGCTATTGGATACATTTATTCGAATTGCTCCTCCCCCCATTCCAAGAGAAACAACACTTCGATTAGTAAAGCCTGAGGAGACAAAATTCAGTGGTTTTATTTTCAAGATCCACGCCAACATGGATCCCAAACATAGAAATCGAATTGCTTTTTTGCGTGTATGCTCTGGAAAATTTGAACGCGGCAGTAACTACCTGCATGTCCGGCAGGAAAAAAACATCCGCTTTTCCAATGCCACTGCTTTTATGGCACAAGATCGGGAAACGGTGGAGGAAGCCTGGCCAGGCGATATTGTTGGATTATTCGATACCGGGAATTTAAAAATTGGGGATTCACTTACGGAAGGAGAAAAAGGAATTTACACAGGTATTCCCAGCTTCTCACCCGAAATATTTAAAGAGGTGGTGAATAAGGATGCCATGAAGACGAAACAGATGGAAAAAGGGTTGCTTCAACTAATGGAAGAAGGTGTTGCCCAGATGTTTACCTACCAGTTAGGGAAGAAGAAAGTGATTGGAACAGTTGGCGCGTTACAATTTGAAGTTATCCAATTCCGTTTAGCTCACGAGTATAGCGCTACAGTAGAGTTTGTTCCCCAGAACATTTACAAGGCGTGTTGGATCAGCAGCAAAGACGAGCAGAAACTTCAGGAGTTTATCAACTCTAAGCAAAGACACATCGCGCTGGATAAAGATGAGAAGCTAGTGTTCATGGCCGAATCAAAAGCCTGGCTTCAAATGGTGCAGGATAATTTCCCGGAAATCAATTTCCATTTCACCTCGGAGTTTAAGGACTAATTTTAAGTCCAATGAACCATCAAAAACTTGATGTCGTGTTTGAAGACAACCATTTGCTTGTTATAAACAAGCCATCGGGTATCCTCGTTCAGGGCGATGCCACTGGAGATAAACCACTGGTTGAAATTTGTATGGACTACATTAAAGTAAACTATAAAAAACCAGGTGATGTATTTTTAGGTGTCGTGCATCGGATCGACAGGCCTGTCAGTGGAGTGGTAGTTTTTGCCCGTACATCGAAAGCCCTTGAGCGTATGAATGCGCTTTTTCGCACAAGAGAAACAAATAAAACATATTGGGCCCTGGTAGATAAGAAACCGGCAAGGGATGCGGATACCCTCGTGCACTGGTTAGTGAAAGACGAAAAGAAAAACAAAACGACTGCCTACAAGCACGAACATCCGGAAGGATCTCGTTCGGAATTGAGTTATAAAATCCGGGGATACAAATCGGGAGTTTATTTATTGGAAGTAATTCCGATAACAGGTCGGCCCCATCAGATTCGTGCACAACTTGCCTCAATTGGCTGTCCGATTGTCGGAGACGTTAAGTATGGATTTGGTCAGCCCAATCCCGATGCAAGTATTTGCCTTCATGCACGGTCATTAGAGTTCATACATCCAGTAAGGAAAGCGCCACTTCAAATTACTGCAGATTTACCTAAAAATGATTTCTGGGAACCGTTTTCCTGAGCCTTTCCTTTTTTTACCTTGAACTTTCAAAATTGATGGAGATGAGTTGGATGCAAAAATTACAGGTACGGTGGAAGGTCAATAGCTCTTTTCAAGTCATTATCATACTTTTAGTTTTTGCCTGCACAGGTTACACAGTTGTGTTTATGAGCAAGCCCATCTTGAATTACCTTTACAATGGGCAGACGGTACCTCTTTTAGCAAAAATTGTTTATTATATTTTAATTCTACCTTTTTATAATATTTTTTTACTCGGCTACGGTTTTGTATTTGGGCAATTTCACTTTTTTTGGAACTTTGAAAAGCGGTTTTTCAATCGAATTATTTCTATCTTTAAAAAACAATAACCTAAATAGTTAACCTTATGAAAAGAACCTTACTTTTTTTAGCAGCAGTTGCCTTTTTTGCTTCCTGCTCCTCACCAAAATACTCTTACAATTTTGATCATTACAACTACAAATCGGGTAAGAAAATGACAACTGCTATTAATGATGTGGCAGCGGATGAAGGACTTCTGGCCATCCAGGATGAGTTGTTATTGGCTTCAACAAAAGATGAAGTTAGTTTAATGGAGATGACATCGCCAATTATAGAGAAAACATCGACCCCTCAAAAAAAGGCTTATTCTCAAATGACAAATGTTGAACGCAAGGCCTTGAGAACATATTTGAAGGCGGAAGTTAAAAACTCAATAAAGTCACGGAAAGCAGGTATAGAAAGTGTATCCTCAACAAAGGGTATGGACAATGACCTTAAACTTGCCTCTGTTTTTGGCGCTGTGGGTATTGTAGGTATTTTGCTGGGCAGCGTTTCGCAGGTGTTCTTAATCATTGGAGGAATTGCCTTGTTGATTGGGGTAATCTTTTTTGTGATGTGGTTATTAAAGCAATAATCAGTCAGTGATATTTTTTTTGAATGGCCTTTTCAAGGCCTTTCTTTTTTAAAGAAAAAAATTATTTTTGCATCCACAAAATCATCCTGTTGATATCATCCTTGGATGATTCTTATTCATTTTCAAAATTTAAAGACAAACAAAATAGTTCAATGGATATACAGATCGAGAACTTATCAAAGCGATATGGCCCACAAAAAGCGGTTGATCAATTATCATTTCAGGTAAAAACAGGGGAGATCCTCGGATTCCTTGGCCCAAATGGTGCCGGTAAAAGCACCACTATGAAAATGATTACGGGTTACATTGGCATCGGTGGAGGGGAGGTGCGTATCGGAGATAAATCGGTACAGGAGCATGGGGATGAACTAAGGAAGCACATTGGCTATCTACCCGAAAATAATCCATTATACCTGGATATGCCGGTGATTGATTATCTCCGTTTTTGTGCTGACTTGCAAGGAGTGCAAAAGGAAAAAATTGAGGAACGCATTCGACTTATGGTGCGGATGTGTGGTCTCAATACGGAGAAACACAAAAAAATAGGAGAGCTGTCCAAAGGATTTCGTCAACGTGTAGGATTAGCGCAAGCTATGATTCACGATCCGGAGATTTTGATTCTGGATGAACCAACCACAGGTCTCGATCCTAATCAAATTGTTGAGATCCGAAAGTTAATTCGAGAATTGGGGAAAGAGAAAACAGTAATACTCAGTACTCACATTCTTCCTGAAGTGGAGGCAACATGTGATCGCATTCTTATCATCAACAAAGGTAAGATTGTGGCCAATGGCACAGCTGAATCCTTACGCAAACAGGCGACAGGACAGGAAATTTTAAAATTGAGGATTGAAGATGGAACAACCGATCAAATCCTTCATGAGCTAAGAAGAATTTCATCGGTTGATATGGTTGAGTTAATGGACCGTAATTTGAACCGTTTTGAACTTCAAAGCCGTACCGGAGCATCCTCCAAGCGCGAGGTGTTTAAACTCTGTGTACAAAAGGGGTGGATACTGACCGAACTTATTCCGATTGAAACACGGCTGGAAGATATTTTTAGAAACCTAACTACGAATTGATATGCATACGATTTGGGTCATTACTAAACGTGAACTACAATCTTTTTTTGACTCGCTCATAGCCTATATCATGTTAATACTATTTCTGGGCTTCAGCGGTTTTTTTACCTGGCTTTATGGGTCCGATATTTTTTTAGTTGGACAGGCGAGCCTTGAGGGATTTTTTGGTATTGCTTTTTGGACATTGTTTTTTTTCATACCTGCTTTAACCATGCGTTTGTTAGCCGAAGAAAAGAAAACCGGAACGATTGAGATGTTATTAACGAAAGCAGTCACGGATCGTCAGGTGGTAATGGGAAAATTCCTATCCACTTTTTTATTGATTGCAGTTGCCTTGGTCTTTACGTTACCTTATCCCATTACGGTGGCCAACATTGGTAATCTGGATATTGGCCAGGTGGTGTGTGGATATATTGGTCTCTTATTGTTGAGCGGGGCCTATGTCAGCATTGGATTGTATGCAAGTAGTATCACGAACAATCAAATAGTTGCGTTTTTGACGGCTCTTTTTATTGGTTTATTCCTTCAACTGATTTTCGATGTGTTGGCAGGTAATTTTACAGGACTAATTGGTCAGATATTAAACACCATAAGCTTGTCTAACCATTTTGAGAGTATTTCGCGCGGGGTAATGGATACCCGGGACCTGATTTATTTCTTCTCCATTATTTTTGCCGGGTTGTTTTTATCCGAGCTTTCATTAACTAAACGAAACTTAGAGTAAAGCCATGAAGCAGAAGCTTTATATAACAACAACGCTACTCATTGGAATTCTTCTGGTCTTGAATTTATTATCCAATGAATTTCATTTGCGACTTGATCTTACCAGTGAGCAGCAATTTACACTTAGTGACGCTACGTTAGATATACTAAGTGACCTCGAAGATCCTGTAACTGTGAAAGCTTATTTTTCTGTAGACCTTCCGCCAAATATTGTAAAGACCCGGCAGGACTTTCAGGAAATGCTAATTGAATATTCCAATAGGGCCGATGGCTTAGTTCAATATGAGTTTATCAATCCTAATGAAAAGGAGTCCACTGAGAATGAAGCCGTTCAAAGTGGCATTCAGCCGGTGATGATTAACATCCGCGAAAAGGACCAGGTGAAGCAGCAAAAGGCTTTTCTGGGTGCAATCATTTCAATGGGTGACAGAAAAGAAGTAATACCTTTCATGCAGCCTGGGGCTGCCATGGAATATGCGCTCACAACTGCGATTAAAAAAATTTCAGTGATCGAGAAGCCTTCTATTGGTTTTCTTCAAGGTCATGGGGAACCTCCCCTTTCTGAGCTATCTCAGGTAGAGGCGCAATTGGCAGTACTATATAAAACAGAGGAAGTTGTGTTGAACGATACAACAGCAATTGCAGCACGGATTAGAACGTTGGCAATCATACGACCGACCGACAGTATTCCACCTTCACAGTTAAAGAAATTAGATGATTTTCTTTCCAGTGGAGGAAAACTGGTCATTGCAATAAATCGTGTAAATGGCGATTTACAGAATGCATTTGGCGATGTAGTCATTACAGGTCTTGAAACCTGGCTTCAGCAAAAGGGAATTATAGTGGAAGATAATTTTGTTGTTGATGCGAAATGCGGTTCGATAAATGTGGTGCAACAGCAAGGAGCTTTCTCATTTCAGACACAGATGTCTTTTCCCTATTTACCCATGGTCGGAAAATTTGCTGACCATCCCATTAGCAAAGGACTGGAAAGTGTCTTATTTGAATTTGCCAGTACGGTTTATTACTCGGGTGATACAACCAAAAAATTCACTCCAATAGCTTTTACTTCAGAGCAATCGAGTGCTCTTAAAGCGCCACAATATTTTAATATTCAAAAGCAATGGACTCAGGCAGATCTTCCCCAGCGCAATCTCATTATGGCGGCAGCAGTGGAAGGGAAGCTTTCAGGAAATAGCCTGTCAAAACTAGTAGTAATAACCGATGGAGATTTTGCTATCACGGGACCACCACAACGACAGCAACGAAGACCAGATGACAATATTAACTTGTTAACAAACTCCATTGATTGGCTTTCCGATGACACAGGCCTCATCAGTTTGCGGACCAAAAGCGTCACCTCGCGTCCGATTGACCAACTTGAAGATTCTACTAAAACAATTTTGAAATACTCCAACTTTTTATTACCCATACTATTGGTGGTTGGCTATGGGCTGGTGAGGATGCAACAAAATAGAATGAGAAGATTTAAGCGTATGAGTGAGAACTATGAAGAAGCTTAGTAATACAATCCTCCTGGTGAGCCTGGTGATATTGGTTGCAATTTTTGCGGCCTCGCGCTTATTTCGATCCCCGGGATTAGAGAGCAATCTCAGGAAAGATCTTGTAAAGGTAGACACAGCGGTCATTAGTGAGATTCGAATCCTTCCGTCCAAAGATCATGTTGAAGAGGTAAAGGTAGTCCACGTAGGCAATGCGTGGAAAGTAAGCAAAGGCTCACGAACCGAATTGGGCAATACGACAATGGTAAAAAGTATGCTGAGTTCCCTATCCAATCTTCAGGCACAAAGAATGGCAAGTCGAAAAAAGGAAAAATGGTCGGATTATAATGTTGGAGAAAACAGTACACATGTTTCTGTTTACCAAGGTAATATTAGAGTGGCCGATTTCCATGTCGGTAAGTTGGGATTTACACAAAGCAGCAGTGGTGGCTTTGGAGGCGCCTATACCTATGTGCGTTTGAGCGATGAGAATGAAGTTTACACGGTTGAGGGCTTTTTGGAGTCATCTTTTAATAATTCTTTTGATGATTTGCGCGATAAAACAATTTTGAAACTAAACAAGGTTGACATCGTGAGAATTTCTTTCCATTATCCGGCAGATTCTAGTTTCGTGATGGATAAGCGTGACTCTGTATGGTTTATTGGCAATGAGATCGTAGAAGCTTCGAAGGTCGAAAGTTTTCTTAATCAGTTCAGTTCAAAGTATCTTACTGAGTTTGAGGATGGCTTTTCGGTGGAGAGACCAGCCGATATAACTCTTCAAGTAGATGGGGAAAAAGGGGGACTTGCCACGGTTGAAGCCTGGAAAAAAGATGGAGAATGGATTTTTTCTTCTTCCCTACAAAAAGGAGTGTACTTTTCAAGTAAGGGCTCAAGTATAGTTACTGACCTATTGATAGGAAGAAAGAAGTTGATTCAGAATGGAATCAAGTGATAAATTTTTCGAGCGGCATTGGCGACTTGGACTTTGTCTTTTCAGAAACGGGTGATAAAGATTTTTATTGGTCAACACGTAGAATGAAAAAACCCGGTACTTGCCGGGTTTTTTTAGTTAATTTTAGGTGTTGATTCTACATTTTACTCTGTCACTCCATCAGCCAACAAAATCACTTGATTCTTCAATACTTCTACCACTCCTCCCGTAATTTTAACTTGGTTGGTGGCTTCTTTAGACTTGTACACAACAATGCCATCTTTCAGTAAGCTTATCAATGGTGCGTGATCGTTCATAACCTGAAAGGAACCATCCGAACCAGGAAATGTGGCAATAGTTACATCGCCTTCGAATATCTTCTTTTCGGGAGTTATTATTTCTAAATGCATTTTGATCAATTTGAAATTTAATTATGCGTTCGCTTCGGCCATCAATTTTGCGCCTTTGGCTATTGCCTGATCAATTGTGCCCACCAGGTTAAAAGCAGCTTCTGGTAAGTGATCCAGTTCACCGTCCATGATCATGTTGAACCCTTTGATGGTATCTTTAATATCCACCAATTCCCCTTTCAAACCTGTAAACGCTTCCGCTACGTGGAAAGGCTGTGATAAGAAGCGCTGTACACGTCTTGCACGGTTAACTACCAACTTATCATCGTCAGACAATTCGTCCATACCAAGAATGGCAATGATATCTTGTAGCTCTTTGTAACGTTGCAACGTAAGTTTAACCCGCTGTGCGCAATTGTAATGTTCATCCCCCACAATGTCGGCACGCAAAATCCGTGACGTAGAATCCAATGGATCTACGGCAGGGTAAATACCCAATTCTGCAATCTTACGGGACAATACGGTAGTTGCATCCAGGTGAGCAAAAGTTGTAGCTGGAGCCGGATCAGTCAAGTCATCGGCAGGAACATAAACAGCCTGCACAGAGGTAATAGAACCATTCTTAGTTGAGGTGATTCGCTCTTGCATGGCACCCATCTCAGAAGCGAGAGTTGGCTGATAACCTACGGCTGAAGGCATACGACCTAAAAGTGCGGATACTTCGGAACCTGCTTGTGTGAAACGGAAAATGTTGTCAATGAAGAACAGAATATCCCGGCCTTTTCCTTGGCCATCTCCATCACGAAAATATTCGGCAATTGTAAGTCCGGAGAGGGCAACACGCGCACGTGCACCAGGAGGCTCGTTCATTTGACCAAACACAAAAGTTGCTTTGGAATCTCTCAACTTATCTTTATTTACTTTGGAAAGATCCCAGCCCCCGGAATGCAGGGATTTAACAAATTCCTCTCCATAGTCTACAATACCGGCCTCAATCATTTCGCGAAGAAGATCATTTCCTTCACGTGTTCTTTCACCAACGCCCGCAAATACCGAAAGCCCAGCATAAGCTTTTGCGATATTATTGATCAATTCCTGGATAATTACAGTCTTGCCAACACCGGCTCCACCAAACAAGCCAATTTTACCACCTTTTGAATAAGGTTCGATCAGGTCAATTACTTTAATACCGGTGTATAATATTTCCTGTGATGTAGAAAGGTTTTCATATAGGGGGGCAGATCTGTGAATGGGCAGCGACTTTTCTCCTTTGGGTTGAGGCATTCCATCAATAGCATAACCAACAACGTTAAAAAGACGGCCTTTAATATCTTCGCCAATTGGCATTTGAATAGCAGCCCCCGTGTCGGTCACTTTCATTCCGCGCACGAGACCTTCGGTGCCATCCATTGCAATTGTTCTTACCCGATCCTCGCCAAGGTGTTGTTGGCATTCCAATACTACTACTGTTCCGTCAGCCTTCGTTACTTCCATTGAGTCAAGTATGTTGGGCAATTTTGAACCCGCATCATCAAATGCAACATCTACAACGGGGCCAATCACTTGTGTTATTCTACCAAAATTTGCCATCTGAATATTGTTTTATGAATTGGATTTGATTTAAGACGAGAAGACTTTATAGAATGAAAATCCTGATGGCAAAAATAGGTTTTTATGGGGTTAATCCAAAGGTGAGGTTGAAGGATTATATACATTATTGAATAAGCTCCAGGTTTCAGAAAATCAAGCTGTTAGGTATAGTAATCTGGAATTTTGCTATGCCAAATTTTAAGCGCATTTCAGTTCAATTCTAAAAGTAGTCCCCTGATTTTCATCTGAAGACTTAACGAAAATTTTGCCTTCGTGATAAAGTTCAATGATTCGTTTCGCCAAGGCTAGTCCCAATCCCCATCCTCTTTTCTTGGTAGTGAAGCCAGTCTTGAATATGTTGGTAATATTGGATTTTGGGATGCCCTTACCAGTATCGGTAATATCAATAAATACTTTTCCTTCGTTTCCCCTTAAAATTTTGATAGCAATTGTACCCGTGACACCCATGGCGTCTACAGCATTTTTACACAAATTTTCGATCACCCATTCGAAAAGAGGTGTGTGCACTTTTGCGGTTATGGATTCAGACAAGGCATAAACCTCGAAATTAATTTTTGATGATACCCGGGGTTGCAAATAGGCAACAACATTGTTGATAATGCTGTGAATATTTTCCTCTTTTAAAGTGGGTGTTGAACCGATGCTGGAAAACCTTTCGGTGACGATGCGAAGTTTTCGGATGTCTTTATCTAACTCGTCTACAATTCCTTTGTTCTTTATTTCCGGATCATCGCGAAGCACTTCTATCCACGCCATTAGAGATGAAATGGGCGTACCTAGTTGATGAGCAGTTTCTTTCGCCAAACCAACCCATATACGATTTTGTTCTGCCGTGCGGGAATAATTAAAGGCCAGATATGAAATGAATCCGAAGATGGCAATCACGGAAAGTTGAATATAGGGATACGCCAGTAGCTGAGTGAGCAAGAATGAATTTTTGTAATAAACGAACCCTAAATTTTCAACCTCACCGGATACATTTCTGTACGTCATTTGAATGGGATTAAATAAATCCTTCATCTCTTCCACTTTAGCTTTTAAAAAGGCATTCTTTTTTTCTCTGGGAAGAGATTCGTCAATATCAACATTCGCGTACTGATATTCATTGTCTTTTGTAATCCAGATTACCGGAATGGATTTGTTCTTAAAGATGATTTCATCAGTTATAAAGAAAATATTTTCATCGGCCACGTCACTTAAAGTATATTCTAAGGCCTTTGCGAATAAATCAACTTGTTGTTTCTCACGTTCTTTTAACTGCTCAACCAAAATTTGAGTGTAGTAAATAGAAGCTATGCTGATAATAATTGAAACGACCAGGATAATCCACTTCAACTTGGCGTTGTCCTGATAAAATTCCAGGGAAGGGAAAAAGGATTTTCTGGCCATATATTTTGAAGGTAAATAAAAAACCGGGTGAAGACATCCGGTTTTACTTTTTTATTAGTGAACGTTCAAAGATCACGAAGAATTACTCCACATTGCAAATCATTCCCTCATCAGAAACCACTTGACCAACACTTTGTAGCTCACCTTGGTACCCGTCATCAATATGCCTACTCGATAAATCCTTCCCGCAATCCAGGTAGTTAGAATGAATCCCCCAATCAACAAGACCATGGAAAGGGCTAGTTCCCATGCGGGAACTCCAAACGCAATCCGGCCAACCATAGCCACAGGTGAAGTAAACGGAATGACAGAAAGCCAAAAACTGATAGAGCCATGTGGATCACGCAGTATGAACATGAATAAGCCGAAATATCCGATCAGTAGGGGCAGGGTAATCGGAAATTGAAACTGCTGTGATTCTTGTATGGATTCAACGGCAGACCCAACAGCTGCAAAAAGTGCCCCATAAAGAAGGTAGCCACCTAAAAAGTAGAATATGAAGACGAAGGCAATTTTAGTAAAGGGTATCTCTCCCAGATTACCCAAAAATTCAGTGGCTTTCGAGTTTTGGGTATCCATTGCTTCCTTCACTTCTTCGTTGTTCTCAAATTTTTTTGTGACCTGTTCCATTGCCTGCTTTTGTGGCATCTTCAATCCAAAGTAACCGAGCACAGCCGTTGATAAAACACTAATGAGGATGATCCAAATTAAGAACTGAACAACACCAACTGAAGCGATGCCAATGATTTTTCCCAACATAAGTTGAAAGGGCTTAACAGAGGAAACGATCACCTCCACAATTTTTGATGTCTTTTCATCAATGACACCTTGCATAATTTGTATGCCGTAAATCAAAACAAACATGTAAATTAAAATGCCAAGCCCGAACCCTAGCCCATAGAGAAGTCCTGAACTGCTGGACTTTTCTTCACCTGTTTCACTGAGATTTATTTGTTTCAGGTTAATGTTTGTCTTCAAGCTTTTCAGGGTCTCCTTGTCGATTTTATATTCTTCCAGTTTTAGGTCACGAACACGTTCTTCTAATATAGATTCAAGATCCCCCACTTTTTCAATACTTGGATTTTCCTGTGTATAGATAACGAGGCCTTCTGGTTTGCTAATTTCAAATGGAGGGATGTAGAGAAGAGCGAAATCTTTTGTTTCATTGTATGCTTTTTTTGCCTGTTCTACTGGCAAATGCAATGGAATGAAGATAAACTTCTTTGTATTTTCAAAGGTGAATTTTCCGCTTTCGTCTACCACTTGCACATTATCCGGCTTAGCCGACTCTGCCTCTTTTGCCATAATGTACACAAGTCCGCCAATGATAGCTGGGAAGATGAGGGGCACCAAAACGGTGGCTACTAAAAAAGATTTCTTTTGTACGCGTATTAAAAACTCTCGCTGGATGATTAACCAAATCTTGTTCATAATAGTAGTATCAAGTGGTAGATTTAAACTTCTTGCAGATGTTTTTTTAATGCCTCATCACCTTCTCCTTTTACTAAGCTGATGAAGATGTCGGCCATGGTTGGTATTTTTTCCTGAAAACTGTATACATCCGTGATGTCAATCATTTCGCGAATCAATTGGTTGCCTTTGATGTCTTTGCCGGCTTTGATAGTGGAGGTGTATAAATTCTCCTCCACTGATTCTTGTTTCATTAGTTCATAGTGACTTGGTAGTGTGAAATTATTTCCTCGATGTTCTACAAGAAATGTATTCGAACGATACTGGTCTTTTACTTGCTTTTTTGGGCCCTCCAAAATTTTCTTTGATTTGTTGATTAGCGCAATGTGATCACATAATGCTTCAACTGTTTCCATTCTGTGCGTTGAGAAAATAATCGTGCTTCCTTTCTCTTTCAGTTCCAAAATTTTCTCGGTGATCAACTGCGCATTGACAGGATCGAAGCCTGAGAAGGGTTCATCGAGAATAATCAGTTTAGGTTCATGCAAAACGGTGCTGATAAATTGCACTTTCTGGGCCATACCTTTTGATAGGTCTTCTACTTTTTTATGCCACCAATCCCGAATATCAAACTTATCCAGCCATTCCTTTATTTTCACCGAGGCATCATTCCGGCTTAGACCTTTTAATTGAGCTAGATAAAGCAGTTGGTCGCCAACTTTCATTTTTTTGTATAGCCCCCGCTCTTCCGGCAAATAGCCAATTATTTCAATATGACGAGTGTTAAGCTTTTCACCGAACACCAACACTTCGCCTTCATCTGAATTGATGATTTGGTTGATGATTCGAATCAATGTGGTTTTACCTGCGCCATTTGGGCCAAGCAATCCATAAATTGTTTTTTCTGGGATAGTAATGTTCACCTGATCAAGCGCAGTATGATTGGAGTACCGCTTGGTGATACCCCGGACTTGTAAAGCATCCACGTGTAGTTGGTTGGGTTATTGAAATCAGTAACAAAAATAGGAATAGAATTGCATAATAAATTCAAAGCCTGGGATTCAATATTAAAGATTGAAGCAGGAACTCCAAAGTAATAGGAGGATTAACACTAAAAATTCACGATCAGGTCTTTCAATTGTGAATTTTGAATTCCTAACTCAGTTTGCTTTTTCTTTGAAGATAATCTTGCCCATTGAGACGTCAAGGTCGAAAGTTACGGCAACATTAGATTTTTTTTCAATGTACGCTTCGTTGGCATATGCATTTTCTCCAATTTTCTTAAGGCTTTTGCAAAGGTTAATACTGCATAACCAGGATTCACTGATGTTTACATGCACCGGAATATCTTCCGCAGGTAATAGGATAACCATATTTCCGGCTCCCACACTTCCCTTTACTTTGTTGCTCACCAATAACTTGTCGCTAAAGTCCAAAAAGATATTTCCAAAGCCAACGTCCGCAATCATTACATGTGACCGGGAAAGATTTAGCTGCCGAACATTCAACGAACCTAAGTCCACCTTAACGTAAAAGGTATCCATATCCACTTTGTTTTCTATTCCAGAACGGTATGAAACATTTACATCGGCACTGCCCGTGTTGATATTCAATCGTTTAATAGAAAGGCCAGATAAATCGATATTGGCATTGCCCAATCCGTAGTCCAAATCAAGTGAATAAGGTTTTTTTTCCGAGAGGTAGATTTTCCAGAATTTGTCATTCGGTTCAGTATCAGCGCCAAATACCTTATACGAGATCTTCGTACCTACTCCTTTCTGATCTTCCTGTTCCAGCCAGAGCTTGACCATGCAGGTCTGGTCTTTCAGTTCATTGCTAAATGAGTGATTGTATTCATCGACTTCCTGATTGCTGTAAACGTTTAGAATATCTGAATTTTGGCTTGGACGGATAAAACAGTTACCGGTCTTCGCTTTAAGGTTGAGCTCTATGCTGGTACAATTCTCCAGATTTTCGACTGAGAATTGCTTTTTAATCTGCCCGCTGACAGCTAACGTAAGGCCGCTACTAATGAATACCAATGACATGTATTTCCACATGTAGGTTTTTACGGTTAGGTTAACCAAAAGTTTTTGTGATGTAAGAAAGGTGAAGTAATTGCAAAAAAATAACCTGTAATAGGACTTATACGGGTTATTTGGGATAGGGTTGTGTTAGATTTTAAGAAAAATACTCCTTCATTCTTTCAAAAAATCCCTTTTCGTTCTCATCAGGATGCGGCTGAAAGTTATCAGAGGACCGAAGGCTTTCTAATTTGGCCTTTTCTTCTGCAGTCAATTTCTTCGGAGTCCAGACATTGATGTAGATAAGTTGGTCGCCCGTACCATAGCCATTAACATCTTTCAACCCTTTTCCTCTCAGGCGCAGAATTTTGCCACTTTGTGTGCCTGGTTCTATCTTAATCCTCACTTTTCCACCAATGGAAGGTACTTCCACACTAGTACCAATGGCTGCATCGATAAAGTTAATGTGGAGATCGTATATCAAATTTGATCCATCGCGCTTCAATTGTTTATCTTCCTGTTCTTCAACGAGGATCAGTAAATCACCGGGTACACCGCCACCAGGTGCTTCATTCCCCTTACCTGACATGGATAATTGCATGCCATCCGAAACGCCTGCTGGTATCCGCACACTTATCATATCTTCTTTTGAAACCAATCCGGAGCTATCAACTCCGGCAGGCCGTTTATCAATGGACTGGCCAGCACCGCCACATGTAGAACAGGTAGTAGCTGAAACCATTTGGCCTAACATCGTATTTACCACTTTTCGTACCTGCCCTGAGCCCTGGCACGTAGGGCAGGTTTTAAAAGTCACACCTTCTGCCCTGACTAAACGGTTGACTTTGATTTTTTTCTCAACCCCATTGGCAATTTCTTCAAGTGTAAGCTTAAGTTTAATTCTGAGGTTGGATCCTTTTCGCTGACGCGTGCTACCACCGCCACCAAAGAAACTATCAAAGGGACTGCCCCCTCCACCACCAAAGATATCCCCAAACTGGCTGAAGATATCGTCCATATTCATATGATGGCCACCACTTCCCTGACGGGAATGACCAAAGCGATCATATTGAGTTTTTTTGTTGCTGTCGCTCAGGACTTCATAGGCTTCTGCAGCTTCTTTAAATTTCTCTTCCGCTTCCTTGTTTCCCTGATTTTTATCAGGATGATATTGAATGGCCACCTTGCGGTAGGCTTTTTTTATTTCTTCAGGTGAAGCAGATTTGCCAACGCCTAATATTTCGTAGTAATCTCTTTTAGACATGTTCTTTACGGGCTTAGGTGTTTACATGCTTATGCGTTTGAAGATGAAATAAGCACAATTGACACTTCGGATTTTATTTATCACTTCTTAATTTCCAATCACTACTTTGGCAAATCGGATTACTTTGTCGTTTAACAAATATCCTTTCTCAACAACATCCATCACTTTGCCTTTCATCTTTTCATCTGGAGCAGGTAGCTGAGTTATAGCTTCATGAAGATCCGGATTGAAATCACTTTGGTTTGTGAATTCCATTGCTTTTACCCCATTTTGATCAAGTATTTTTTTGAATTTACCCTGGATCAAAAAGAGGCCTTCTAACTCCTTATTACTTTTATCTGTAAATGATTTTTCAGCCCGTTCAAAATCGTCTGCAATGGGCAATAATGTTTTAATTAATTGCTCATTGGCCGACAGAATCATCTCCAGCTTTTCTTTTGCCGTTCTGCGTCTGTGGTTTTCAAACTCGGCATACAGTCTCACGAATTTATCTTTGGCTTCTGCCAATTCGTCTTGGAGCTTTTTTAAGGGATCCAGTGTGCCATCGGGCTGGTTTTCCTTATTTTCTGGTTCACCCACTTCGGAACTTTGACCAGTAGGTGTTTCTGTTACCGAATCATCGTGTTTTTCCAATTCAGATTCAGTTTTTATCGTATTTTCCATTTATCAACAACTTAGTTAAGCCGCAAATGACAAGAATATTGCCAATTGAGAATTTGTGCCAAGATGACGGCTTATGTATCTTAATGCAGGTTTTTCCAAATCAAATCTTTAAGCTCACTAATCCCTTGATTTGTGATAGATGAGATGAAAACAGAGGGGACTTCGATAGGCACTTCATTCTTCACCGCTTCTTTTAATTCATCATCCAGCAAATCTGATTTTGTTATGGCCAGCAAGCGTTTCTTATCAAGTAGTTCGGGATTGTATTTTCGTAATTCGTTTAACAAAATATCAAATTCCTGTCGAATGTCTTTTGTGTCTGCAGGAATAAGAAAGAGAAGCAACGAGTTCCTTTCAATATGACGAAGGAAACGGATGCCCAGTCCCTTTCCTTCAGCCGCGCCTTCTATTATACCAGGAATATCCGCCATCACAAAAGATTGACTCTCGCGGTATGAAACAACACCAAGATTGGGAGTAAGCGTGGTAAATGCGTAGTCTGCAATTTTTGGTTTGGCAGCCGATACAACAGAGAGAAGCGTTGACTTACCAGCATTTGGAAATCCAATCAACCCAACATCTGCCAATAATTTTAATTCTAAGATAATCCATTCATCTTTTCCCGGCTCACCTGGCTGCGCATGTTGAGGGGCCTGATTGGTGGGAGTGGCGAAATGAGAATTGCCTTTACCACCACGGCCACCAGGGGAAAGAATAATCTCCTGACCATCTTTGTTAATTTCACAGACGATTTCACCACTTTCTGCACTGCGGGCAACAGTACCCAGCGGAACTTCAACAATTTGATCTTTGCCAAAAGCACCTGTGCAGTTTTGTCCTTGGCCAGCAGTACCATTTTCAGCAAAAATATGTTTTCTGAATTTTAAGTGGAGCAATGTCCAAAGTTGAGAATTGCCTCTGAGGATAACATGTCCGCCACGACCGCCATCACCACCGTCAGGGCCACCCTTTTCAATAAATTTCTCGCGGTGAAAATGCAAACAACCTGCTCCACCATTTCCTGAGCGCGAGTTGAATTTTACATAATCAATAAAGTTTGGATTAGACACTGCGGGAATTTTAAATGTAGGAAGCTATATGAAAACGAGAAGCACTTAAAATTCAAAAAATCGTACAATCTTTATTTAATCAATTTGCAAATGTCTGCGAAAATTTCATCAATTACGCCAACACCATTGACCGTGTTAAGGCGTCCCGGTTTTTGATAATAAGGCAACACGTGAATGGTTTTACTAAAGTACTCTGTAATGCGCTTGTTTAGTTTTTCCTCTTCATCATCCGGCCGATTTGCAATAGTTCTACGTTTGGCAATTCGACTGCGTAATTCTTCTTCACTTACTTCAAGAGCAATCACGTAGTGAATAGCCGTACCATTTTCCTGCATGAATTTGTCCAGCGCTTCCGCCTGGGGTACTGTTCTTGGAAACCCGTCAAATAAAAAACCTTTCGCCTGAGGATTTTTATCCAGTTCTTCTTTCAGCATAGCAATGGTAATCTCATCGGGCACCAGTGCCCCGCTGTTCATGATCTCTTTTACTCTTTTACCAAGAGCGGTATCATTTTTTGTGTGCCACCGAAATAAATCTCCTGTGGAAATATGAATGAATTCATATTTCTGAATAAGTTTTTCACTTTGCGTGCCTTTGCCCGCGCCCGGAGGACCAAAGAGAACGAGGTTAATCATAAAGCCAGAAATTAAGGTCAAGAAGGCCACAAGATAATGATCAATTGAACAATTTGCCAGAGGCCGGTAAATTGTTTAATGGATTGCTTTATAGATGTCTTTGCAGTTTCTACCCAGGCCATCATAATCCAGGCCATAGCCCAGAACAAACTCTGTGTCTAACTCAAACCCAACATACTTGACATCAATATTTTTGTCACGTGCTTCCTTTTTACGAAGTAAAGCAATGGCTTCTACGGATTTGGCGCCTAGTCCCCCGAGTTCTTCCATTATTTTTTGCAGGGTCAATCCTGAATGTATTATATCTTCAACAATGATAATATCTTGATTAAAGAGACTTTCATCATGACCAATCAAAGATTTCAGTTGGCCAGTGCTGGATGTTCCGGAGTAGGAAGATATTTTCACAAATGAAACCCTGCACGGAATATTGATTTCTTTCAATAGATCGGAAGCGAACATGAACGATCCATTGAGTACGGGGAGGAAGACAGGGGTTTTGTCTTTATAGTCGATGTTCACTTGCCGGGCAAGTTCAAACACCCTCTGTGTTATCTTATCGGAGTTGATTGCTTTTTTAAATTCGAGGTCTTTGATCTTCATGCCTACAGGTAACAAGGGCTAAAGATAGTCTATTGAACGAGAGTTCGCGAATGGACAATGTAGGAGATCAGTTTTTATAAATCCCGAAATTGATTTACAGCACCAATTAATCTTTCACGCGATTAAACTTTAATGCCTTTAAGATCCAGTTGGGTAATGATTTTTTAGGATCCCGATTTTTAAGATTAAGATACCAACCTAGTTTCTTCAGAATGGGTATCCGGTGAGTTTCAACAAATTCAATCAGGGTTCCATCGGGGTCTTCTACGTAACTGAAATAGCCGGCAGCCTCGCCCATATCAAAACTTCCTGAACTATCAACCGTAAAGGGATGGCCTTTACTTTCACATAGTTTTTTCATGTCGGACATTCCGCTGATATCGAAGCACAAATGAATAAATCCCCGGTCGCCCCAAAACCTATTTTCATATATTTTACGAGGCATACGGCCTTGAACTGTCACTAATTCCAATTTACTGCTCCCCAATAATTTTGAAAAAGACCCTCTACGAGGTTGACTATGCTTCAGTAGTACACGTCTTACTTTTGTATTTCCGCCAGGGAGACAGATCAGGTCACTAAATGTTCCTTCCACATCATAAATAACCTTATCATATCCCAGAATTTCACTATAAAACGTCTTTGCCTTTTCTATATCGATGACACCAATCATACATCCTCCAGGGCCTCCCATCAGGTTTTGATTTTTATCAAACCAATCATCACCCTGAACAATTTCAAAAATATTTCCATACGGGTCGCGCATAAAGAATTGCTCAGCGCCATCTGGGGATTTAGTTAAGCCTCCCAGCATCTCCGCATTTTTGTTCTTTAAGAAGGTGAAGGCGCTTTTTACATCACTTGATTTAATTCGGGTAACAAAAATTCCAGTATCGCCCAACCGGATATCAAAAGCTGGCATGACAGGCGTACGGCTTGTGTATTGCCAAATTTCCAATCCTGCCCCGCCTTTGATGTTAAGGGCAAGGATAGCATGGCGTTTATGAGGTTTGCCCCCTGTGTAGGGTAGCATCAAATTAGCTTCTGCGACTTCGTCAAAAATCTTAATATCCATGCCAAAATGCTGGCGATACCAGGTAAATGCCTCCTGAACGTTGGGGATCCCAATTCCAACTTGTTGGATGCCTGCAATAATAGGATTCATATCTGGTGGTTTTCGGAGCGAAATATAATTAATTCTTCACTTTTGAAGGCTATAAGAAAGCAATCTAACGACTTGGCCTTCACATTTAACTGCAAAGATACCCGAACTTGACCATATGACAATTGAGTCTTCAAATACCCCTATATTGACATGAATTAGTAGGTGTCGTCTATTGCAAATGTATTCTTTCTGTTCATCCATTGCCCTTGTGTGAAATCAGGGAACTCAACACTTTCGCCTCCCATTTGAATGGAAGTTTCTGAGAGCGGGGTAATAGCACTCCAGGCTACTGCATCGTATATGTCTTGAGGTGTATTGGTTTTTCCTTTCACAGATTCAATAAAGGCATTCAGCACAAACCAATCCATACCCCCATGCCCGGCACCAGAAGCATCGTTGCCATACTTTTTCCATAATGGATGGTCGTATTTTTCAAGCCACACTTTGGCGTCTTCCCAGCTATGTGCTTCTTTGCTAAGGCCTTCGATGTAGATAGATTCGTTTACGTCCATCCAAATGCCTTTTGTTCCTTGTACCCTGAAACCCAGCGAGTATGGACGGGGTAAATTTGTATCGTGCTGTAGCAAAATGGTTTCTTCATTCGCTGTGCGGATCATGGTGGTCACAACATCACCGAGCTTAAACTTTACTTTAGCGTTGGGATGATTTTCTCCACCCGCTTTTACTACGTAATCATGTAAGCCTCTTGCTTTAGATGAATAGGAGACCAATTCTGTGAATCTGTTGCCACGGTTAATATCGATCATCATCGCCACAGGTCCTATACCATGAGTGGGGTAAAGTTCTCCATTGCGATTTATAGAGTGTTGGGTACGCCACTTTGCCTCGGAAAATCCCTTTGTGCCAAACTCGGCACCAACACCGGAAATCGTTTTTCCATCATTGAATTTTATTCCACGTAAATCATGTTGATAACCACCTTGCAAATGAACGAGCTCCCCAAAAATATTTTGTCGTACCATGTTTAGCACGGCCATGACATCGCGCCTATAACAAACATTTTCCAGCATCATCAATGGCATTCCGGTTCGTTCGGATGCATGAACCAGTTCCCAACATTCCTCTACCGTCATTCCAATATTAACTTCGCATCCCACATATTTTTTAGCGTTCAGGGAATCCAGACACATGATAGAATGCCATTCCCAGGGTGTTGAAATAATTATAGCGTCAATATCCTTATTTTCTAATAATTTTCGATAGCCCCACGGGCCGTCCAGTACAACCAAGGGCTTCGGTTTGCTTGCTTTGCTCACCAACTGCAAGCTCATATCCATCATCTGTTGCTGGATATCGCAGAGCGCAACCACTTCAACATCTGTGCGATTTAGAGCCAGTTCCAAATGACTTTGGCCACGATCACCAACACCAATAAAACCAAGCCGCACTTTTGATGCTGTTGCCTTTGGAAAAGCAATATGTGATGGGAGAATGGTAAGGCCAATTCCGGCAACTGCCGAAGTTTTAAGAAAATTTCTGCGTGTGGAGGATTTCATTGGATTGAGTTTTATACTCAAATGTAAAAATTTGAAACGTTTGAAAAACAATTTTGTATTTTTGATCTATGTCAGAATTGCTCGAACGTCCGCCCCGCACCATTATGGAAGTTTATAAAATGCTTCCTGAAGGGACATTGGCCGAACTTATTGACGGAATAATTTATATGAGCCCCTCACCTGTTACTAATCACCAAAGAATTGTTAGAAAACTTTTAAACAGAATGTCTGATTTTGTTGAGAGAAACAATTTGGGTGAAATGTTTGTGTCACCTTTTGATGTGTATTTGGATGAGGACTCCAATGCGGTTCAACCAGACGTTATTTTCGTTGCAAAAGAAAATGAAAATATTGTTGAAGATCATATTCACGGTGTGCCTGATCTTCTGATTGAATTACTTTCCCCGGGAAATAAATCACATGATACAGTAAGGAAGAAAAACCTGTATGAGAAATTTGGAGTAAAAGAATACTGGATAATTGACCCCGAAACAAAAGAATCAATTGGTTATGAGTTGGAAGGGACGGGATATAAAGAATTTTTCAGGTCTTTCGGGCAAATCTCCTCGCGCTTACTAGATACCACTTTCAACTACTAGAGTTCTGCCATCAAACTGGTGTATAACTGAATCATACTCTTAATATCATCTTTGTGAACTTTCTCGTCTGGCGTGTGTGGGCTCAATTCTGGTGCGCCAACAAAGCACCAATCAAACGGATAAGCAGTTCGTTGTAATTCACCACCATCGCTTGAGCCTGTGCCTTCTACTTCCAATTGATACATGACTTTATTCTTTTCTGCAATTGCAATTATTTCATCCACAAAACTTCTACGTGGAAGATTACGGTCTCTCAATGATATCGCAACGCCCTTTCCGTGCTCTACGCCATCCGAAATCCAGGTGATATCGGAAATAAGGACCTGACGAACTTTCCATTTTTCATAAATGAATTTTGCCAGATAGGGAACTGAACCGCCACCATGCTCTTCCCAGCAACTAAATACAATCACTCCATCCTTTAAAGTTTCGGCTACTTTCAATGCGCTGAAAATTCCCAGACGATTATCTAAATAAGCGGTCTGAATAAAATTTTTGTTTTCCCGAAAGTGGATTTTATAGGTGAGTGGAGTTCCTCTTTCTAAGGGTCTTCCGAATTTATAGAAAGCATGGTTATCTTTATCAAATTCAAGCTCACATTCAATGCGTCCATGCTTGTCCTGGCCGACCAGGGTGGTTCCCATTTCGGCATCGGGGCTTCCAATGGAAACCAATTGATTAAAATATCTCACGGTAAATCCTACAGAATCCATGTGGGCAAAGATGGCGGTGCGTGGCTTTCCAAATTTTAAGATCAGGCAATCCTGAAATTCTTCCCCTTGAAAGATTTCCGGTTCTACGCGCCACTTCTTCTTTTGTTTTTGGATGTATTCTATCAGGAATTTCTTCATGGGTGCTTCATGGCCAGACGGAGCCTGCACTTCACAGAGTTGTTTAAGCAATACCCAGTTGCCGACATCAGCTACTTGCTTTACTACTTTTTTTGTGGTTACCATATTTCCGATGCAACTTTATCTTAAATTTTCCTGAGTAAAAAATTTGCATGGAACTGTTTGTATTAGGAGAGCAAAATTCAATTGCCAATCACTTTCTAACGGGTCTTCGGGATAAAACATTGCAGCAGGACCGGATGAGATTCCGGAAAAACCTGGAGAGATTAGGGGAGATCATGGCTTTTGAGATATCAAAAAAACTTCATTATGTAATGAAAGAAATCGAAACGCCCCTTGGTAAGTCGGTTTTAAACGTTCTTGAACGTGACCCTATTCTGATCACTATATTGCGTGCTGGCCTTCCCTATTTTTCTGGCTTTCAGAATTTTTTTGATTCATCGGATTGTGGATTTATTGGTGCTTATCGACAAGAAGGTGCCCAGGGTTTTAAAATAAAGCTGGATTATCTCACGTCTCCAAGTTTAGAGAATGAGGATGTGATTCTGATTGATCCAATGTTAGCCACGGGCCGATCTGTAGTAGATGCTGTCAAGGAATTATTTAAACGCGCAAATCCCAGACACCTACATGTGGCGGCTCTGGTAGCATCACCTGAAGGAATTAGGAATTTGAGAGATAGTCTCAAAGAACCCTTCACGATCTGGACTTTTGCCGTTGATGAAAAGTTAAACCAGCAATTTTATATCGTTCCAGGCCTTGGGGATGCGGGGGACCTGAGTTATGGAGAGAAGACCTAATTGAAAATTTAGAGCTATGTGGGAGGAGATCGTCAAGGCAATACCGGTGTTTCTATCAACTATGGTCAAATTTATTTTTGGTCCACTGGGTGGCTACGCGGCAAGGTTAAATTTATTTACCACAATAATCACAACCATTTGCGGAATGATGACGGCAGTTATTGCTTTTACCTATTTCGGAAACTTTCTTCGAGAGAGGGTTTTTAGAAACTTCTTTCGTAAGCAAAAGAAATTCACCCCAAACAAAAGAAGATTGGCAATCATTTTCAAGAAATATGGATTGGCCGGAATAGCATTTCTCACCCCAATACTTTTAACACCAATTGGAGGCACTTTAATTGCTGTCAGCTTTGGCAGCCTAAAGGAAAAAATAATTTTTTATATGTTTATTAGTGGGGTGGCCTGGGCGATTATTTTCAGCTGCTTGATTTATTATTTCGGCAATAAAATCTTGCCTGACTTCATCCAGTAAATCATTTAAATTCCTTCATCCGGAAGCACTTCGATATCGCGTATCAAAACTTTTTTGGCAATAGTTTGACCTGTTTTTGTAGCGGCCAGACCCCCAAGGGCAGTTTCCTTGTACCGTGTTTCCATACTGGCGCCAATTTCGCCCATGGCTTCAATTACCTCATCTACAGGAATTACACTGCTTACATTCGCAAGTGCAATTTGCGCTGAGCTGTTGGCAATAGCAGCCGCACTTGCATTTCGTACTACGCATGGAACCTCCACCAAGCCTGCAACAGGATCGCATACTAATCCCAACATACATTGAACCGTAATAGCCACAGCGTTAAAAACCTGATCAGTGTCTCCATCCAGGCAATAGACAATGGCGCCAGCACCCATGGCGGCTGCTGTTCCTGTTTCGGCCTGGCATCCACCTACCGCTCCGGAAATGGAAGCTTTTTGTTCTATAATTAGTGCAATGCCGGCAGCTAGCAACATTGCTTCCAATATTTTTTTGTCTTCAATAAGATGGATTTCCTGAAGGGTGTAAAGTACACCTGGCATAATGCCAGAGGCGCCTGCAGTTGGGGCCGCTACAATTCTTCCCATGCAAGAGTTGACTTCTTTTGCCGCCAACGCGCGCGAAATCAAATTCTGAAATTCTTTAGACAATACCGGTTTCGGATAACGGTACACTTTCTTCGCTCCGTTGTTTATCATACCGGAACGTGAGATCATGTCTTCTTCGAGGCCGGTATGAACGGCATCTTTCATTACCGTCCAGGCATTAGCCAGGCCATCCCATATTTCTTTTTCGGTGCGGCCTCGCTGTTCTTTCTCATACTCCATTGCCACCTGATGTAGTGAAATTCTTTTTTCGATGCTGTACTGCTTCCAGCTTTCGAAGGATTCAAATAGGAATGCCATACTATGTAATTTAGGAACGCGAAGTACGATTGAAAGACCTGCTTTTCAAACGTTTAAAGACTTTATTTGATTAGCGATACCGATTATAGGAATGGTTTCCTCAATTGCCTGATTTATTCTATTTTCAGCCCTTGCAGTACCTGTCAAATCAAAATCGAATTTATTGACCATGAAAAAATATCTCATCTTCCTCCTCTCCTTAGTTTATCTAACGGGTTTATCTCAATCATCAGATGAGGCAACCATTAAATCAATTTTTGATCATGCGTTGCGCGAGGGCAAATCATATGATATGCTCCATCATCTTTCCACTAACGTTGGTTCACGGTTATCTGGTTCACTAGGTGCCGCGGCTGCTGTGGAATGGAGCCGTCAGGTGATGCAGGAATTTGGTTTTGATTCAGTATGGCTCCAACCTGTCATGGTGCCGCATTGGGTGAGAGGTCAACAGGAAATTGGACGGGTTGTCAATTCAAAAAAGATGGGAACCTTATCCATGAATATATGTGCATTGGGCGGATCGGTAGGCACGGGCTCGGAAGGTATTATTGGTGAACTACTTGAGGTGAAAAGTTTTGATGAACTGGCTCAACTTGGAACAAAAAATGTGCAAGGTAAAATTGTATTTTTCAACCGCCCAATGGACCCTACCAAGATCAATACATTTACTGCCTATGGTGGTGCGGTCAATCAGCGTGGAAGCGGAGCCTCAGAAGCGGCAAAGTATGGAGCGATGGCTGTTATCGTGAGATCGATGGGTTCAAATCCGGAAGACTATCCTCATACAGGTGGCATGAGCTATGCGCCAAACATTACAAAAATTCCAGCGGTAGCCATTAGTACAAAGCATGCTGAGTTGTTAAGCAAGCTTGTAAAAGAAGACAAAGACCTCCAGTTTTATATCGAAACATATTGCGAAACATTTGAAGATGCACCTTCTTTTAATGTAGTTGGAGAAATAAAAGGAAACGAGCACAAAGAGGAGATCATTGTGGTTGGTGGTCATCTTGACTCGTGGGATAGAGGACAAGGCGCTCATGATGACGGTGCCGGTTGTGTTCAGTCTATTGAAGTGCTTCGTCTTTTTAAAACAATGGGTTACAAGCCCAAGCGCACCATCCGTTGTGTGATGTTTATGAATGAAGAAAATGGTTTGCGTGGAGGACTGAAATATGCAGAGCAAGCTGAAAAGAAAAAAGAAAAACATATTGCAGCCATTGAATCGGACCGTGGAGGTTTTGTACCACGTGGGTTTACGGTACCTACCGATGAAAAAGCAAAGGAACGCGTACGCAGCTGGAAGCCCATGCTAGAACCTTACGGACTTTCTGATTTCAGCCAGGAAGGTGGTGGTGCCGACATTGGTCCGCTGGCCAAACAGGGAGTCGCCTTGCTGGGATTCTTACCGGATTCACAACGGTACTTCAATTATCACCACACATCTGAAGATACCATTGACAAAGTGGATAAGCGAGAACTTGAATTAGGTTCCGCTTCGATGGCTGCCATGGTTTACCTGATTGATAAGTATGGGTTGAAGTGAGTTGATGAATTTATTTTTTCCAATAAATTCAACTAACTCAAATCATGCTTACCCGGTTCCAGGTCTTCACAGACCAGGGTTGCAATTAAAAATGCTATAATGAAAAGATCGATAGTTTACATTTTTATTCTTCTGATAATAGGATCGTGTGGGAGTCCGTCACCACATAAAAGTTGGAGAGCCTACCGCGGTGATGATGGCATCAATGCGTATTCCCAATTAGATCAGATCAATAAAGAAAATGTAAATCAACTTCAGATAGCGTGGACCTATCGCACAGGTGATCACTCAGACTTTTCCAAGATAGAATGCAATCCTATTATTATTGGCAGAATTCTGTATGGCATTTCGGCCAAGATGAAGGTGTTTGCACTGGAGGCAGATACCGGAAATGAACTATGGGTATATGACCCCTTTGAGCCCGGAAGCAAAGAAAGTGGATTTAACCGTGGTCTTACCTTCTGGGAAGAAGGCGATGACAAACGGATTTTAGTATGTGCTAAAAGTAAGTTGATCGCTTTAGATGCGCTTACCGGAAAACCTTTCGCAGACTTTGGTGAAAATGGTTTTGTTGATTTAAGAAAAGGGCTTCGAAGCGATGTTGATTTTGAAAAGTATGATGTTACCAACACATCCCCCGGAGTTGTATATGATGATCTCATTATTCTAGGTTCATCATTGAAAGAAAATTATGAAGCTCTTTCAGGTGATATTCGTGCCTATGATGTACGCACCGGAAAACAGCGTTGGACATTTCACACGATACCTCGTCCAGGCGAATTCGGCTTTGATACATGGTCGGAAGAAAGTTATAAAAACATTGGAGGCAGCAATGCGTGGGCGGGATTGAGTATTGATCGCAAACGAGGGCTTGTGTTTGCTGCTACCGGTGCTCCTGCTTTCGATTTTCATGGTGGAGAACGTAAAGGCTCAAACCTGTTTGCCAATTCTATCATCGCAATGAATGCTGCCACCGGAAAGTATGTCTGGCATTTTCAAACATCTCATCACGACCTGTGGGATTACGATCTTCCCACACCGCCAAATTTAACCACCATAAAAAAAGATGGTGACGAGATTGATGTTGTTGTTCAGATAACGAAACAAGGACTGGTATTTATTATGGAGCGCGAAACCGGTAAGCCCATTTATCCGATTGAAGAAAGACCCGTGCCTCCGTCAACCATGACTGATGAATCAGCGTGGCCGACACAACCTTTTCCCACGAAGCCGTTGCCACTTACACGCACATCGTTTGATGAAAGTATCATTACAGACATCTCGCCAGAAGCTCATGAATTTATTAAAGCGGAAGCAAGTAAATATACATGGGGAAATATTTATCAGCCACCAAGTCTTCAGGGAATAATACAATTGCCGGGCTTCAGGGGTGGTGCTGAGTGGAGCGGTGGTGCCATTGATGCGGAGTCAGGTATCATGTATCTGGGATTGAACGACATCCCCAATATTGTGCAATTGGTGGCAGAGGGAAATGAAAAAGAAAGTATGCTTGGAAAAGCAGTCATTGAGGTGGGAATGAAAATTTATACTACAACATGTTCGGCCTGCCATGGTGAGGAGAGAAAAGGAAATCCTGGCTTCCCTTCCCTGGCAGATATTTCAAACCGAATGAAGCCGAATGATGCGGTCAATATTCTGAAAAAAGGTCAGAGGAATATGCCTTCTTTCCCCAACTTATCGGAGGAGCAGATGGATGCTGTTGTTTCCTTTTTGTTTAGTATAAATAAAGACAAGCTTTACCAAAGCAGTGAACCCATCGCCATCACTTCGGCAGGTAAGCCCCAACGTTATCGGATAAAGGCCTATAAGCAATTACTTGATCACTTAGGCTATCCTGGAATCAAACCCCCGTGGGGCACCCTCTGTGCATTGGATTTAAATTCAACAGAGATAAAATGGAGAGTGCCATTGGGTGAATATCCTGAACTTGTGGAAAAAGGAATTCACAACACAGGAACGCAATTATTTGGTGGCGGCATTGTTACAGCAGGCGGACTTGTTTTTATAGGTGCTTCGCAAGACGAAAAATTTCGTGCCTTGGATAAAGAAACTGGGGAAATTTTATGGGAATACCAATTGCCCGCGGGAGGTTATGCCACTCCGGCAACCTTTGAAATTGATGGCAGGCAATATGTAGTGATTGCAGCTGGTGGCGGTGGTTTTCAGGGTACAAAAACCAGTGATCATTATATTGCTTTTACGTTGAAGTGATTTTTGTGTAAAAGCTGTGATCGAATTATCGATATTGATAAATTCTTTACTGATAGGTTAACACATCCAGCACAATCTTCCACTCTGATCCCTCTTTTTTCCAAACCCGAAAATAGGTAGCTACTTTATTTTCTATTTCACCGCTTTTGTTGACAGCTTGAAACTCGCCCGTGCCATAGACATAGCCAAGGTCATTAGAAGATGCAGCCTCTCCATTGATGAACTTTAGGTGTGTTGGCAGACTTGTTTCATCAAAGAATTTTTGCTTTTCTTGTTTGGTAAGGATTGGAAGGAGACCAGTTCTGCAAATCCTTGCTTCCACTGACAAATAGGATTCAAACGCGTGGTTGCCTTTCACCTCAAATGTGCGAATAAACTCAGCCTCATTTTTTAATAAGTTGGAGATGTCAGGCGAAGACTTTGATTCGGTTTTTGGTTTCTTCAGAGGAGTTGATGAAGTTGACCATGTTACTTTTACAGATGGTTCATCATGCCGAACGCCTATATCCAAAGCATTCTTCCATGACCCATCAGTTTGTTTTTTCCAGATGGAATTAAACTCGCCAAAAGCGACTGCTTTCTCATCGGTTTTGTCTGCCCGATATTCCCATGGCCCGGTGTTATAGCCAAAGTCGCCAGAGGAGGAAATGTCTGAATAGGCAACTTCCCAATACAACCAACTTGAGTTTATCTCTTGTTTCTTAATTCCTTCCTTACCTTTGATTGGGCCATTTGGACCGGAGGTGATTACATCATCCGCTAAGAAATACAAAAAAGCATCGCGGGTATTTTGGTCTTTCGCCATTTGTGCAAAAGCACGTTCTGCGCTTACCATTTCTTGTAAATCAGGATTATCGGATTGTGCAGGAAGTAATATGGGCAGACCAATGACAAACACCATTAAAAAAAATATTCTCATATAAGCATCTTTTTTTAGAAGACTGAGCATTATTTGATAGACGTGTTAATAAATGCCAGCGTCCTGATAATAAATTATCGGTTCAAAGGAATCTCGATCGTAAAGATTGATCCTTTTCCAAACGCTGAACTCACTAAAATTCTTCCGCCAATTTTTTCTGCGGCTTCATGAGCAATATATAGGCCTAGTCCGGAGCCTATTGATTGAGTTTGACCTCGGAAAAACATGCCAAATATCTGGTTAATATACTCCGGTTTTATGCCTTCTCCGTTGTCTTGTATCACTATTTCCTGAAGTGAAGAATTCGCACGCCAACCAATTTGTACTGAGGGAATTTCGCCACTTCTTCTTTTTTGGAATTTAATGGCGTTAGATAGAAGATTGGTCAGAATCATTTTCAATCGTAATCGATCTGTTGAAATAGTGATTGTATCAATTTCTTCCAAATCAAATTTCACGGTTTGGAAATTATCCATGTACTTCAGATTTTCAATAATCTCTTCACACAATAGTTTTAATGGTATCTTCTCGGTCTGAACGTCTAGTCGCTTGTTGCGCGAATAGTCGAGTATTTCTTTGATAAACAAATCCAACTTGGAAACACTTTGTTCAATCTTTGACAAGTAATCCTCCTTATGCTCAGCAGAACTATCCAATTGACTAATATTGACTAATCCCTGAATAGATTTAAGTGGAGCACTCAAGTCGTGAGAAACACTGTACACAAAGCGATCAAGTTCTTTATTGATCTCATTCAATTCCAGATTTTGTTCATGAAGTTTTTCTTCTGCGATCTTTAAATCACTGATCACTCGGCCGGTAATGGTTGTAAAAAGATAAAGCAGTAACGAACCTAGAAGGGCATTCGTGAGTGTGTCGTTAATTACGAAGTTTTGTTTGAGCCATAAATGTTGTATCAATGCGGGTACCAGGTAGGATATAAAGAAAAGAAAGGCATTTCCAAGTACTGCCATACCAAAGCCGAAGCGAATAGCCAGATAGAGAGAGAATAGGCCGTAAACAAACCAAAATGAATCAAATGAAATAATAAAGCTCATAAGAGAGAGAGCCAGAAAAATCATGAGGACTTCTGGCAAATTTTTATTTTCTATGCTAATTCGTGACACCGTGGTGAATGTACCATTCAATAACAATTTAGCGGAACCTAGTATTGGTGTTAAAAAGAACATCGTTGGAAGGGCAACCCCTAAGTTGGCAATAAGTTCACTCAACAGATCACGAATGAATCTTTCCCAATAGAGTGCACCAGAAAACGCGCCATCCAGGATATACGCAAACTCCCATAAAGCCACTTCAAACAAAATAGGAACAAAAAGTCCGAAGACTAAAAACAATACAGTATGTCTCGTATTTGGTAAACTGGAATCGCCCTTTAATTGATGTGTGAATAAAAGCCATGAAAGAAATACGGCCACAGTTTCAATGGATCCAAAAATTGGCCATAGCCACAAGTTCTGCATATTATAAAACCAACTGTTGAGTGTACCTATTATAAACATGTTGGGTAATACACGTGCTGGTCCCCACCAATTTATCAGTACAATACCGATTGCGGTAGGAAGGTAAAATGCAGAAAACGATTCAGAGTATTTAAAAAGTAGCGACAATTGATCTCCTGCCTCTAGCAGAAAAAGTGGAGCTATCCATGTCCACCATGGCAATGATTTTGTTTCTTTTTTGGATTGAAGAGGTCCCATTCTACCTATAAAAATAGCTTCTTTTCTTAATGATCTTATATAAATAAAAAAGACGCCAATGGTTGACGTCTTTACTATTCAACTGCTTAGGTTTCTAAACTGAAATTTTCTCCTCCTTGCTATGGTAGTCTTCCGTTGGCAAACAACTGCACACCAAATTCCTGTCACCATAAGCATTATCAACCCTGCTAACTGATGGCCAAAACTTTGCTTCCTTCACAAAGGGTAACGGATATGCTGCTTTTTGTCTACTGTAAGGACGACTCCAGACATCAGAAGTGATTACTGCAGCTGTATGCGGGGCATGCTTTAGTACATTGTTATCTTTATCGGCTTTGCCTTCTTCCACTTCGCGAATTTCATTTCTAATTTCAATCAGTGCATCCACAAAGCGATCCATTTCTGCTTTCGGTTCGCTTTCAGTTGGCTCAATCATCAGTGTTCCCGCTACCGGGAAAGAAACTGTTGGAGCATGAAATCCATAATCCATTAATCGTTTGGCAATATCTTCCACTTCAATGCCAAACTTTTTAAAATCGCGGCAGTCCACAATCATTTCATGGGCACAACGACCTTGCGTACCCGTATATAGAATCTTATAATGATCATTCAATCGTTCTTTAATGTAGTTGGCATTGAAAATGGCCAACTTGGTAGCCTTGGTTAATCCTTCGCTACCCATCATCGCGACATAGGCGTACGAAATGGCCAATATGCTCGCACTTCCCCAGGGTGCAGCGGATACTGCACTAATCGCTTTTTCACCACCTGTCTTTATTACGGCATGACCTGGCAAAAACGGTTTTAATTTATCGTTGCAACAAATGGGCCCCATGCCAGGACCACCGCCACCGTGTGGAATGCAAAAAGTCTTGTGAAGGTTCAGGTGACAAACGTCTGCTCCAATATTAGCCGGTGATGTTAACCCAACTTGAGCGTTCATATTGGCGCCATCCATATAAACTAAACCACCGTTTTGATGAATGATTTCACAAATATCAATGATAGCTTCTTCGAATACTCCATGTGTTGATGGATAGGTGACCATCAAACCAGCGAGGTTATTTTTGTAGTGTTCCGCTTTGGCTTTTAAATCAGCTACGTCAATTTTACCTTCTGCATCGGATTTTGTTACCACCACATCCATGCCAGCCATGACTGCACTGGCAGGATTTGTACCGTGAGCAGAAGAAGGGATCAAGGCAATGTTTCTGTGATGATCACCTCGACTTTGGTGATAAGCACGAATCACCATTAGTCCAGCGTATTCACCTTGAGCACCGCTATTGGGTTGCAAAGAAATTCCGGTGAATCCTGTAATCTCTTTGAGCCAGATTTCAAGGTTGGAAATCATTTCACGATAGCCTTGCGTTTGGTCGCTTGGAGCGAAGGGATGAATCTGTCCCATCTCTGGCCAGGTTACAGGAATCATCTCTGTCGTAGCATTTAACTTCATGGTGCACGAACCCAAAGAAATCATGGAATGCACCATGGATAAATCTTTGCTCTCTAATTTTTTTATGTAGCGGAGCATTTCGTGTTCGCTATGGTAGGAATTGAAAACCGGATGAGTGAGATAAGGGGATTTTCGGATTAATGATTCAGATAATTTTACCTCACCCCTGCCCCTCTCCTCAAGGAGAGGGGTGCCCGAAGGGCGGGGTGAGGTAATTGTTGAAGCAAAAATTCCAATTACGGTTTGTACATCTTTCAACGAGGTTGTTTCATCAATTGAAATTCCAACGTAGCTATCGGTGAAGTAACGGAAGTTAATCCCATGTTTTGTTGCTTCGCGTTCAATTGCCTTTTTATCTGCAACAGAGATTTTTAATGTATCGAAATAATTTTCGTTGACTTGCTTAAGGTCTAGTGCCTTAATGCCTGATTCCAGAACTTTCGCAAGACCATGAATTCTTCCTGCAATTTTTTTCAAACCCTGTGGTCCGTGATACACGGCATACATACTGGCCATCACTGATAAAAGAACTTGGGCTGTGCAGATATTCGAAGTTGCCTTCTCCCTGCGAATATGTTGTTCACGAGTTTGCAGGGCCATGCGGTAGCCGGGATTTCCTTGCGCATCTTGCGATATACCGATGATCCGTCCTGGCATTTGCCGTTTGAATTCATCTTTAGTAGCGAAGAAAGCTGCGTGCGGCCCACCAAAACCCATTGGCACACCGAAGCGTTGCGAGCAACCGACTACTACATCGGCACCCATTTCACCGGGTGACTTCACCATCAACAAACTCATGAGATCAGCGCCCATCACTACGAACAACCCTTTTTCATGAGCAGCTGCAATGAATGCTGAGTAATCTTTTATTTCGCCATTGTTGTTTGGGTTCTGGATATAAACTCCAAATAAGTCAGCATCAGTAATATCCATCTTCGAAACATCGCCCATCACAAGTTCAACTCCTATCGGAGTGGAACGAGTTTTCAAAAGATCAATTACCTGCGGAAATGTATTGACATCCACAAAGAATTTATGAGCATCTTTCTTGGAGCCCTTTTTGGAAGCATGAAGTAAATGCAACGCTTCGGCAGCAGCAGTGGCTTCATCCAATAGCGAAGCATTGGCGATCTCCATCCCGGTAAGGTCAATGATCATCGTTTGATAGTTGATCAACGCCTCCATGCGGCCTTGCGCAATCTCAGCCTGGTAAGGCGTGTAGGCAGTATACCATCCCGGATTTTCTAAAATGTTTCGAAGAATGACTCCCGGGGTGATACAGTTGTAATAGCCCGTTCCGATGTAGGATGTAAAGATTTTATTTTTTGAAATCAACTTTTTGAATTCATTCAGGAATTCAAACTCCGATTGAGCAGGTGGCAGATTCAATGGTTTTTTCAACCGAATATTGGCCGGCACAGTCTGATTGATCAGCTCATCCACTGATTTAGCCTTCACTACTCTCAGCATATCCGCTATCTGCGTTTCATTTGGAGCATTATGACGTGATTCAAATTTTTCCGAGTAGGTGGGATCTATTTGCATTATAATATTTTGTCTAACTCAATTTCAATAACCTATATAGTCCATAAAAGTTTCAAGTTGCCGGTTGCAAGTCACAAGTTTTGGATTTTACCTGAAACCAGTAACCTGCAACTGGAAACTGGAACTAAAATCTCTCAAACTGTGAGAAGAAGAAACTGCCTTCAATTTCTGCATTGGCATCTGAATCTGAGCCATGAACGGCATTAGCATCGATGGACTTGGCAAACAAAGCGCGAATTGTACCAGGGGCGGCCTTTTTAGGGTCGGTTGCGCCAATCAACTTTCTAAAATCTTCCACAGCGTTCTCTTTTTCTAAGATTATGGGAATAATCGAGCCCGATGACATGTACCTGCAGAGTTCTCCATAAAACGATCTTTCCTTATGGATTTCATAGAATTTGCCAGCTAACTCGCCACTTAATCTGGTTTTTTTCAGGGCTACTATCCGAAATCCGGCCTCTTCAATCATTTTGATGATCGCTCCGCTATTTCCTGCCGCCACGGCATCTGGCTTGAGCATTGTAAAAGTTCTGTTTGTTGCCATTTTGTTTTATTTAGTAGGGTTTTGTCTCTTAAGAATTCGGGCGCAAAAGTATCAAAAGAAGCCATAATCAGGAAGTCAGGATTCAATATTCATCTACTTAAATTTGTCAAGGAATAAATCACATCCTTACGGGATTTTTTATTCCCTCATTTATAAGCATTTTTGCCGCTTCGATGAAAAACCTACCGGCCTTTAAGTCTCTTATAAGCCAGCCAAGAAACGCTGTAATCATTACGCATTTCAAACCGGATGCTGATGCCTTGGGATCTTCACTGGGATTGGCTGGTTATCTAAAGAAGAAAGGTCATCGGGTTACGGTAATCACCCCAAGTGATTATCCGGACTTCCTGGCTTGGATGCCCGGGCAGGAGGAAGTGATTATACTTTCGAAAGAATTCAGGGAACCCGACCAAAGAGCGACTGATCAAATTGGTAAAGCGGATATTATTTTTTGCCTCGATTTTTCCAGCCTGTCCCGGATTAATAATTTAGGCGAGTTGGTGAAAAAATCGACTGCTACTAAAGTATTGATCGATCATCATCTGGAACCTGAAAGCTTTGCTGAATTTGAACAATGGGATACAACTGCGGCTTCTACGGCAGGCCTTGTATTTGATTTGATTGCAGAACTAGGTGACAAGCACCTTATTGATGACAGCATTGCAAATTGTTTGTATGCTGGCCTGATGACAGACACGGGTGGATTTCGGCATAATAACACCACCCAAAAAGAGTTTATAACTGCTTCTGAGTTAGTCGGTCGTGGCGCGAATCCTTTCATGGTGTACAAATTAATTTATGACACCAACACGCTGGAGCGGTTGCGACTTCTGGGATTTGTTTTGAGTCAGAAATTAAAAGTATTGCCCGAATACAGAACTGCTTATATGACACTTACCTCAGATGAATTGAAACAATTTGGCTCGCAAACGGGTGATACGGAAGGGTTAGTGAATTACGGCCTTTCTATTGGGGGTATTAAATTATCGGTTTTGATGTATGATCGAAAGGATGAAATAAAATTATCGTTCCGCTCGCTTGGAGATTTTTCCGCCAATGAAATGGCACGTAAATATTTTGAAGGAGGAGGACATAAAAATGCTTCCGGTGGACAATCTAAACTATCGTTGGAAGAAACCCTTCAAAAATTCCTCAGTATACTACCCGAATTCAAAGAAAAACTAATTTCAAATTCATAATTAAAATTTAAAAGAATGATATATAAATCAAAATTACTGATCGGGTTACTTTTAATAGGGATGGCCTGTTCAAACGAAAAGGAAACACCTTCCGGTATTAAGTTGAGCGTATTGCGAAAGGGTGATGGGGTAAAACTTGATTCGGGAACATATCTTGTTTTGAACATGATGTTTAAGGATGGAAAGGATTCGGTTTGGAATGATACCAGGAAAGTTGGGTTACCTACGATTATGCAAATGAAGACTTTTGTTCCTACGGGAGATGGAGTACTTGAAGCAATCATGATGATGTCGAAAGGTGACAGCATTACATTCCAGGTCCCCACCAAAACTCTTTTTGAAAAGACATTTCATGCCCGGATTCCTGCCACTCTCGACTCAACAAGTTCATTTACATTCAATATTGGGTTAATGGATGTACTCAACGCTGAGCAGTTTCAGAAGCATCAGGATAGTATGAGACTGAAGCAAAATGAAATTTACGCTAAACAAGAACGTATACAGCTCAATCTTGATATTGAGGCCATTGATAAGTTTTTAGACGAAAAAGGAATTACTGCGGAGGAAACGGAGTCAGGCCTGCGATATGTGGTAACGAAGGCGGGCAAAGGCGAAAATGCACAACCCGGTCAGTCGGCTGCAATTAATTATTCCGGCTCTTTGTTGAATGGACAGTTTTTTGACTCAAGCATTGAATCAGTAGCCCGGAAGAATAATGTTTTTACTGAGGGTAGGAACTATGTACCTTATGATGTAGTTGTTGATGCCGGCTCTGTGATAAAAGGGTGGGATGAGGTCATGAAACTCATGAATAAAGGTTCTAAACTAACGGTTTATATTCCGTCACCGTTAGCTTTCGGGAATCAGAGAAGGAGTAATGAGATTCCAGAGAATTCAATTCTCGTATTTGATATGGAAATGGTAGAAATTAAATAAATCGAGTATGAAAAAACTATTTTTGATATGCAGTTTGTGGGTATTAGTCGCAGGTTGTAAGGATGAGGAAGTGGTGTTATCAGATGCCGAACAGCTGGAAAAAGACATTGCGATCATTGATAAATGGCTTACTGACAATGCCATCACTGCTTTGCCTGATGCAAGCGGATTGCGGTATGAAATCACTACGACCGGTAGTGGCGTAAAGCCCACACTGTCCAATAAAGTCACCGTGAAATACACGGGCAAATTTCTTAGGGATGGAGTTACCCCGGAACAGAGTGTGGTGTTTGATAAAGCGACAACAGCCGTTACGTTTGAACTGGCCACCTTGATTGCAGGCTGGCAGATTGGTTTCCAGTTGTTGCCAAAGGGAAGTAAGGCAACACTCTACATTCCATCAGGTTTAGCCTACGGAAAAAATGGATATGGCAGCGCCATTCCTCCCAATTCCAACATGTTCTTTGAAGTTGAATTAATTGACGTGAAGTAACTCGCTTGATGAACCTTTGTATTGCTACCAACAATCCTGATAAGGTTGAAGAGTTTAGAGCGATCGTGGGAGATAAGATTCAAGTATTGAGTTTAGCGGAGATTGGGTGTTATGAAGAGTTGTTTGAGGAGCAGGATACCCTGGAGGGCAATTCTTTACAAAAGGCAGAGTACGTTTTTAATGCATACAAGATCCCTTGTTTTGCTGATGATACCGGATTAGAGGTGGAAGCGTTAGGTGGTGAGCCAGGTGTTTACTCGGCACGGTATGCCGGAGAGCAACGAAATCCCGAAGATAATATGGCACTGCTGTTGAAAAATCTTCGGGGTGTCGTCAATCGGCAAGCCCGATTCAGGACTGTAATAACTTTTGTTCAGGAAAGTGGCTTACATCAGTTTGAAGGAATAGTGGAGGGTACTATTTTGGAGGAGAGGAAAGGAAAAGGAGGCTTTGGTTATGATCCCATTTTCTTACCTAAAGGATTTTCAAAAACGCTGGCGGAGATGAGCATGGAGGAGAAAAACCAGATCAGTCACAGAGCCAGGGCAACTCAAAAATTGGTTGAATTTCTTCTGAATTAAATTCAAGATTCAAAGTTCAAAATTCGAGACTGAACAATTAAATCATCATCCATTCTTGAATCTTGAACTTCGAATTTTTTAAAGTATGAATAAACCTTTCACAATCGGCATAACAGGCGGCAGTGGCGCGGGGAAGACTTATTTTTTGCAAGGTCTTTCTTCGCACTTTAAACCCCATGAAATTTGTTTGATTTCGCAAGACAACTATTATAAGCCCATCGAACAACAGCCCATCGATGAAAATGGTGTGGAGAATTTTGACCTTCCGGTTTCCATTGATCGGGTAGCCTTTCAAAGCGACTTGTTGAAACTAAAGGCCGGACAAGATGTGATAAAAAGGGAATATACATTTAACAAGACAAGTGCAGTTCCAAAGCTTTTGCAATTCAACACGGCCCCCATTTTGGTAGTTGAGGGTTTGTTTGTTCAGTACTTCGAGGAGATTGATAAGGAACTTAACCTCAAGATATTCATTGAAGCAAAAGATCATATTAAAATTGGCCGCAGAATAAGACGCGATCAGGTAGACCGAGGCTATGATATTGATGATGTTTTATACCGCTATCAACATCATGTGATGCCTGTTTTTGAGACGCTCATCGAGCCCATTAAACACAGAGCCGACTTGGTTATCCCTAATAATTCGAATTTTGATAAGGCACTGGAGGTTTTGGTAGGATATATGAAAAGCATAATTAAATAGGTGCGATCAGGTGGGTGCATTTCAACTTGTTGCGGTGTCTATAATTTTTATAGAGTTGATACTACTTCGTCAATGTTTTGCGTCTTCGTGTCATTGCTGCAAAACCGCAATGGCGTTGAGGCGCAAAGGAAGCACGCGCAACAATTATATATAACCCCTCATTTCCATTGCCGAAAATCCTCCAAGGTCTGATTGCTTTTCGCGAAAAGACCTTGGAGGACTCACCGACCCAGGAATGGTTATACAAACTTTGTTGCTGGCCTTGGCCCAATGCGGAGAATTTGAAACGCACACACATGAAATATTTGCGAATTTTGATCGAATCAATACCTTTGTAGCCCAAATGCGAAAAAACCTATTATACAGACCTGTAATGATGGTGGCAGGAGTGCTGGCAGTTGTTATTATTCTATTTTCGCAATCTTTCTATCAGCAGACCCAATCCAATCTCGAAAAGACCAAGACAGAGCAATCTCCGGATAAGGATACCCATCAAACAAAAATTAGTGCCCCATCGGATGCAGTTGTCAGCAGTTCAGTAGAAAACGAAAACGTGCAGGTTCCTACTTTGTTGGAGGAATTGTTCACTACAGACGAAGAGGCTCAATCCGTTTCGGTTTCCCCGGCTGTATTTGCTAATCTTTTCAAGACTTTCTTCAGGGCCGTTATTTCGCCCAACGCTCCCTAGTCAATTTCTTAATTTCATGTCTCCCTTCAGGTAGGCAAAGTTGAATATCAACCCAGTTGAATTCAACAATCTGTTTATTCTTAATTCAATATTCTTACTTCTTAATTCTAATTTATGCGTAACAAAGGACTCGTAGTCGTATTAACGATTCTCATTACTGCACTCTGTTTGTATTACCTGTCGTTCACATTTGTGTCGCGCAGAGTGCAACAAGATGCAACAGACAAAGCTACCGAGAAAAGCGGAGTGGTAAACTTAGCCCGCAAGCAAGTTTATCTTGATTCGCTCTGGAACCAACCTGTTTATAATTTATTTGGAGCTGAGTACACGTACAAAGAAGTAAAGGCAAATGAACTTAGCCTTGGCCTTGACTTGCAAGGTGGTATGCACGTGGTGTTGGAAGTTTCCCCGGTGGATATCATCAGAGGATTAAGCGACAACAACCAGGATCCGGCTTTCATTGCTTCCTTGCAAAAAGCGCGCGAACTGCAAAGGACCAGCCAGGAAAGCTATAGCGCTTTGTTTTTCAAGGCCTATAAAACGGCAAACCCTGATAAAAACCTGGCTTCATTATTTTCAACGGCATCAACCCGTGGTCGAGTTAGTTTAACGGACGCAGACGATGTAGTGATGAAGTTTCTTAACACTGAAATTGAAAGCGCTATTGAGCGTTCTTACACAATATTAAAAACCCGTATCGACCAGTTTGGAACGTCACAGCCAAACATACAGCGATTAGGATCTGGCATGATTCAAATTGAAATACCAGGTGCTGATAATCCACAGCGGGTTAGAAAATTATTGCAAGGTGCTGCACGTCTTGAGTTTTGGGATATTGTAGAATACAGCGATCCACAACTTAACCAATCTCTGGTGGGCATCAATCAAATGTTGGTACGAGAGCAGAATGCGAATAAAATTGCAGGCATCTCAGATACCAAAACAATAACTGATGATCAGCCAAAAACTCTTTCTTCGGATACTACAAAAACGGCACTGGAGAAGCAACTAAGCGAACTTAAGTCAGATACAAGCGTTAGTGCTTTGGATTCACTTACCAAGTTAAACCTGTCGCCTTTGTTTGCCTTGAGCAACCCCGGCATTCCATTTCTTTATCCAGTAAAGGATACAGCCACCATCAATGCTATTTTAAAACGGCCTGATGTGAAATCATTGATGCCGCGCTCAATTGCCTGGTTCTGGGATGTAAAAATTGAACCTGAATTAACCCCGGGGCTAGACGACCTTCGTTTGAACTTTGTCAACTCTGGCAGAAATGGAAAAGCTTTACTTACGGGTGAAGTTATTACCAATGCACGACTTGACAATGATCAGTTTGCTCGCCCCGCAGTGAGCATGACCATGAACGCAACGGGCTCCAGGCAATGGGCAAAGATCACAGCAGCAGCAGCTGCTAAATCCCCGCAAGGCAGAGTGGCGATTGTGCTTGATAATTATGTGTACACTGCGCCAACTGTCCAAGGTGAAATTCCAAATGGTAACTCACAGATCACTGGAAACTTTACAGCAGAGGAGGCGAAAGATTTGGCCAACGTGTTGAAGGCAGGTTCACTTCCTGCTCCAACACGAATTGTGGAAGAAGCAATTGTTGGTCCCTCATTAGGTAAAGTAGCCCAAAGCCAGGGTTTCATTTCCATGGCATCTGGCCTTGCATTAGTAGTGTTGTTTATGGTGGCCTATTATGCAAAAGGAGGTTGGGTTGCCAACATAGCCTTATTGTTCAACATCTTTTTTATCCTTGGTATTCTTGCCCAATTTAATGCTGCGTTAACACTCCCGGGTATTGCAGGTATTGTATTAACTATGGGTATGGCTGTAGATGCTAACGTGTTGGTGTTTGAGCGTATACGCGAAGAATTGAAACATGGGAGGTTGTTGCGTGATGCGATTAAGAAAGGATATGAACATGCATTTTCTTCAATTTTTGACTCTAACATAACCACCTTCATCACAGTCTTTTTCCTCTTTATATTAGGACAAGGACCGCTAAAGGGTTTTGCAATAACACTAATGATTGGTATTACTACCTCATTCTTTTCAGCCGTTTACATATCACGGGCAATCATCGAATGGATGGTGCGAAAAGGCGACCATGTTAATATGACTTTTAAGACACCACTCATACTAATTAAATCTGAAACTAATTTTGATTTCATAGCAAGCAGGAAAAGAGCCTACATTTTTTCAGGAACTATAATCGTGATTGGTTTAACCTTGACGCTTATTCAAGGATTGAATTTGGGAATCGATTTTAAGGGAGGGCGCTCCTATGTTGTTAGTTTTAATAAGCCAGTTGAGGCCACGAGTATGAGAAATAGTCTGGTAGAGAGTTTTGAGAACTCCAGCACTGAAGTTAAAAACTACGGAAGCAATAATGTGATGAAGATTACCACCTCCTATCAGATAGAAGATGATTCGGAAGTAGCAGATGACAAAGTAAAAAATGCATTGATCCAGGGCATTCAAAAGTTTAGTGGACTTCAATATGTAGAAAACGATGCTTCTGTAGACGAGCAACATTTTACCATTTCATCCTCATCCAAAGTAGGCGCTACTGTTGCGGATGACATCAAGAACTCAGCATTTGAGGCGGGGTTGTTCTCCATTATCGGTATCTTCCTTTATATTTTGGTGAGGTTCCGAAAGTGGCAATACAGCACGGGTGCTATCGTTGCTCTTATCCACGATTCCTTATTTGTGTTTGCAGCGTTTGCGATTGCCAACGCAATGGGCATTTCATTTGAGATCGACCAGGTGTTTGTAGCGGCTATTCTTACGGTGATAGGATACTCCATCAATGACACTGTAATAATCTTCGATCGAATCCGTGAATACATGGGCATTGGAACCAGTCACGATCGCAACAAGATTTTTAATGCGGCCTTAAATAGTACGCTTAACCGCACATTAATCACGTCTGGAACGGTTATGATTGTGGTGATAGTCTTGCTTTTCTTTGGTGGTGAAGTTTTAAGAGGATTTTCTTTCGCACTGTTTGTAGGTGTTGTTATTGGAACGTATTCTTCTATCTTTATTGCAACTCCTATTGTAGTAGATTTTGATAAACCACAGTTAGGCGGGGCGAAAGCCTAGTCGCAAATTCATTTGAAGTTGGGAAGCAGATCGGAAGGTCTGCTTTTCTTTTTAACCAATACTTCGAATTACTAGATGGTGAATATTTAGATGTTAGGCCGTGAGTAGTTGAAAGTGACAGAGTTTTAAAAATTGCCGATAGAATAACAGCATTGAGTATAAACGATTACAGTTGTTACTGAAATAAACCGGACGAATTAAGAAACGGTGCCCGTATCGGTAATAATGAGATAAATAGTATAGGTTACGTAGGAAACCAATAGAATAAAGGCTTCCCAGCGATCAAGTTTATGAGAGACTAACGTAAACATGAATAGTATTAATAGTAATGTGGATCCGAAAAGTACATACATATCAAAATTCATGGCCGAATTGTAGGGAATAGGATTCACCATCCCCGTTACGCCAAGGATCAGGAAGATATTAAAGATGTTGGACCCCACCACGTTTCCGATGGCAATGTCCGTGTTCTTGCGGTACGCGGCAACGCATGATGTAGCGAGCTCGGGTAAAGAAGTACCTGCTGCAAGGATAGTGAGACCAATTAATTTTTCACTCATGTGGTAATGCCGGGCAATTTCGATGGCATTGTGCACAACCAATTCGCCACCTCCTATCAGCATCCCTAATCCCAAGACGATCATACCGATGGAAATAGGTGTGGAGTATATTTTGATGGGCTCTCCATCTTCTTGATTTGTGGTGCCTTTCATGCTTTGGAAGATGTAAAACAAGAAACCGGCAAAGAAGATAAGCAGGATGAAGCTATCAAGCCTGCTCAAGATGTTGACAGAGGCGGGTGAAACATTACTGCGCAATAATGTGTCGTTGACTAAGGCGAACAAAACAAGAGCAGCAAGGAGCGATAAGGGTATTTCAAACTTTACCGTATTCCGTTGAACCACCAGCGGATAAATAAGTCCTGATATGCCTAAAATAAGTAGTATATTAAGATTATTGCTGCCAATAATATTACCAAAGGAAGCGTCACTTTTTCCATCAAGGGCAGCTAACAGACTTACAATCATCTCTGGCATGGAGGTACCAAATGCAACAACAGTCAGACCAATTACGAGATTTGAGATGCCATACTTTTTTGCTGCGGAAGAGGCACCGCTGACGAGATAATCCGCACCCTTAATGAGTATGGCGAACCCGATCAGGAGAAGTATAATAGTATAAATCATACAATCGAAAAGACTGGAGGAAAATTAGTGAATTGAATCCAAAATCTTAGCTGATAAAGGGATGAAATTTGCCCAGCTATCGACTACATTTCCATGGGTTTGCGAAGTGACCCGTTTTTTTTGACTACTATATTCGATCCCATTGTTTCGACTTCCTTCTGCCCAATCGGCTAGCTGCCTGTGGATCACAGTTAGCGGTACACTATTTTCGTTTCCTTCAAATTAGGCTGTGGAAATAAAATAAATAACTTTAATCCGAGTGGCTGATGTTGGCAGTCAGCATGATTCAATCGGTAAATGGAGATATGAGGCCACTTTGAAAAAAAAGTAGTTACAAGCTACAACTGTACCACTTCTGTTATTCGGCAGTAATGCTTCAAGTGAATTGTAACTCTATGCTATAAATACCGTTTTCAAAACGGTAACCTAGTGGCATCAAATAGGTATCGCAAATTGCTTTTACAATAGGCAGCCCAAGGCCAAGCGATTGGGATTTTTGATTGCCTTTGACGAACCGTTGAAAGATTTTATCAGTATTATTCGTGGGATTATTTCCTGAATTGGAAATAATCAAAAGTTTCGGGCCAAGGGTTATGGAAATGAAACCAAGACTATTATTGTGCTTGATCGCATTAACAATTAAATTTTCAAAAAGTATTTCGGCTAGAAACGGGTTCATTTTGGTGTAGATAATTTCCTGATATGATTTTCTAACCTTTATTTCTTTGATTTTAATAAGTTCGTCCAGATTCGAAAGGTGATTGTCAATCAGTTCGTTTACGCAGATGTTCCCCACTGCATGGAATTGCTGGTTTTCAATTTTGGCAAGAATAATAAGAGCTTCATTCAATTTGGACAAGCGGTTTGTGGCAGCGCTGGCAGCAGTGATTAAACTCAATTGATCTTTATCAAGACCGGACGTCTGCAGAAGTAGTTCCAATTTGTTTTTTATAATCGCCAATGGCGTTTGAATTTCATGGGAAGCGTTTTCAGTAAACTCTTTTTGGTTGTTAAATTCCTTGTTGATTTTGGTGGTCATTTTTTCAATGGCGACAGATAATTCGCTGAATTCAGTAATGGAACTCTTTGAAAACCGTAAATGCTCCGCATGGTCAATTTTGTACGTGTTAATGGTTTCCAGAATAAGATAGAAAGGCTTCCAAATTCGCCTGGATAATTGATTGTTTAAGACGGCCAGTATCGCAACAAACGCAAGGAAAAGAAATGCCTCTAATATGATGACCCCCTGGATTAGGTCTTGCGTTTCCACGAGCATCCTACGCACTTGAATTTTATAGTTTCTCCCATTGATGTTTTTGTAAAACGATAATTGACGATACCCAATTAATTTTCCTTCCACATCATCTCGCAGAACGGTGTCTGAGACAGTCTCAGTTTCATACGGCATAGCTGCGATTTGCTCAATATTAATCGTGTTAGACGAAAACTTCTGATAGAGCAACAAACTGTCGGATTCAGTTATTTGCTTAACGACATAAGCTTTTCTGCTCTGAAGTTTCGTGGTAAGGTCATTATCAATGATAAGTTGAAAAAGAATATAAAAGAACACTCCCCCGATACAAAATACAACCAGGGATGCGGCTACAAAATAGAGATTCGTTTTAGTAAGGAGCCTCATTCAGCGGTGAACTTATAACCAACACCGTAAACAGTTTTGACATAATCATTCGAGCCGTTATCGATCAATTTCTTGCGGAGGTTGCTTACATGGGTATAAATGAAATCAAAAGAATCTGTCGAGTCCATATAGTCACCCCAAAGATGTTCTACAATGGATTCTTTAGTAAGGACTTTGTTGGGATTGGAAATAAAATAGAGCAGAAGGTCGAATTCTTTCTTTGTAAGAACAACATTTGAACCTTTTACGATGGTTCGAAGTGTATCCGGCATCAAGCAGATTTCTTTAAAAGCAACTTCATTATTACCCCTAAATTTCCTTCGCCTGAGAAGAGATTTTATGCGGGCGTTCAACTCAGACAGATGGAATGGTTTTGTGAGATAGTCATCGGATCCCAAATCAAGACCATTAATTTTATCATCTAATGAATTTCGGGCGGAAATAATAATGATTCCGGTATCGGATTGCTGGGCCTTCAATTCAGCAATTAATTTTAAGCCGCTTCCTCCCGGAAGACCGATATCCGCAATCACACAATCATATTTATACCGTTGGATCTTATGGATCCCCTCCGGCAAGTCCATAGCCTCTTCGCAAAGATAGCCCTCGGATTGAAGGTATTCCTTAATTGCGTTTAAGAGTTCACGTTCGTCTTCTATTATCAGAATTTTCATTAGTCAGAAGATACACAGAAGCTTTACCATTGATTGTATGAAGCGGCTGGACAATTTTCTTATTACTGATATTCGGTTTTGTCAATTCTTCTTGCCATCATTCACCACGCTCCAAATATACAAAGCTACGATAACAAGAAAAGCAACCAACAGCCACCAGTGAAGGACATCTCCGAGATTCATTTCTTTTAGTGATGATGACAATGCTAAGCAGAGATTCTTTAGCAATTCTAAAGTGATGCTATACAGAACGCGGTTTTAGTAAAATATTACTAAAAGAAATTGATTATGTAAAAAGTAATCTGATCATTTGCGTGAGTGAAGTTTTTTCAAGTTCACAATGTCAGCATAACAGAACGGGAAATATTATTGGATCAGATGCCAGGAAAACTAATTACAGTCTCAAACCGATTACCTTATCGTTTATCAGTTTTACGATCGAAGTTGGTAACTACTCTTAGTGTGGGTGGCCTGGCAACAGCATTGTGCTCCTATTTTGAAAATAAAAATATAGTTGAGTCAGAATTTGAATCATTGCACTGGATTGGAGTTTCAGATATTTCAAAGAAATCATTTGATAATGTGTCGTCTGAAGAAGTAGTTGTAAAAGATAATATAACTATGCATCCGGTTTTCTTTAACGAAAAAATGCAGGATAAATTTTACGATGGCTTTTGTAACTCCGTGCTTTGGCCATTGTTTCTATATTTCCCTTCATTTGTAGTGTACAAGCAGGACTACTTTGATGAATATATAAACGCCAATAAAAATATCTGTATAAAAATTCTGGAAGTCTATCAACCAGGGGACACCATTTGGGTGCATGATTACCATTGGATGTTATTGCCTACTTTATTGCGCCAGGCCTTGCCTCACGCGAAAATTGGCTTTTTCCTTCATATACCGTTCCCAAGTTTTGAACTTTTCCGTCTTCTTCCCAAACCGTGGCGCACTCAATTAATAGAAGGTGTAATCGGTGCCGATGTGATTGGGTTTCAAACCGAAGATTTCGCAAAACATTTTATCGATTCTGTCCATTACATATTGCCTCATTTATGTGATGATCATGGTGCAATTAAGTTGATGGATAGGGTAAGTATGGTAAGAAGTTTTTCGATAAGCATTGATTACGAAAAATTCAGCCTCGCCAGCAGGCTACCTGAGAACATTAAAAAAGTGAAACATATGCGCGAACGGCTGGGGGTTAACACGACTATCCTGTCGGTTGACAGACTTGATTATACGAAGGCGATCTTTAACAGGCTTGAAAGCTTTGAATTATTTCTAGAGCAGAATCCAGAGTGGAGGGAAAAGGTTACATATGTTCTGTTACTTGTTCCAACACGAGAATCGATCATAAAGTACAAGGAAACCAAGCTGCAGGTTGAATCTTTAATTAGCCGCATCAATGGTAAGTATGGCACTCTCGGCTGGACTCCGATTGTCTATCAATATAAGTCCGTTGAATTTAAGGAAGTCGTTGCTTTATACGGTGCTGCTGATATCGCCCTTATTGTGCCATCGAGGGATGGGATGAACCTTGTGGCGAAGGAATACATTGCGTGCCGACAAAGCTCAGATGGAGTACTGATATTAAGTGAAACAGCTGGTGCGTCAAATGAGTTAAGCGAGGCAATTCTTGTTAACGCAAACGACCGGCAGGAAATTGCGGATTCTATATTGATGGCTATCTGTATGACAACAGCGGAGAAAGGAACGAGGATGAGGAAGATGCAGAATCACCTCAGGAAACATACAGTACTAACCTGGGCTTCTGAATTTTTGCAGTCATTGAATACTGTTAATCCAAATAAAGAATTGGAATATGCTAGTAGCTATTGATTTACAACAAATCCTCCTGGACTATCGAAGAACTAATTCAAGACTAATACTTCTCGATTTTGATGGTACGTTGGTACCCTTCAACATCGATCACACGGTAACTAATCCGCAGCGTAGCGTTCTTACTTTATTGCATTCATTGGCGGATGATCCAAAGAACAACACGATTTTGATTAGCGGAAGAGACAAAGAATATCTGGACACTCATTTTCGGGAAATTCCGATTACGTTAGTGGCAGAGCATGGAGGTTATCATAAAACATTTCGGGGAGAATGGAACTCTATGTTCATCTATTCCATAGATTGGGCTCCACAGGCGCTGGCAGCTCTTCAAGCTTTATCGTTTCAATACGAGGGGTCCCTTATTGAGCAAAAGATGTTTTCACTTGCATGGCATTATCGAGCAATAGCAGATAAAGTAAAGGATTCAGAAAAGCGTCAAATACTCGCAGCCTTAAGGTCATTGCCAATGAGCGAACACTTTCTTATCATGGACAATGAGTTCACTATAGAACTGCGCACTCCGGGTATTGATAAAGGCACTTTCATTGCCAGATGGGTGGGCAACAAGTATTATGATTTTATATTGGCGATTGGCGACAGTCAGACAGATGAGGATGTCTTCCAAATTTTGGGAAAGGATGCTTACTCCATACGAGTGGGAATGTCGCCCTTCTCATCTGCCAATTTTTATCTTGAATTGCAAAGAGACGTTTTGCCATTTCTTCAAACCCTTGTAGCTGGGAACCAGGAACGTGATAAGCGGTGACATCTCAAACGAGATGCATTTGAAGGTCTAGCATTCTTTTCAAAATCATTTTTCGATGAGAGGATTGCTTTTTTATCAAACGAGTAATTAAGAACTAATTAAACATGGAATATTTTTTCATATACACACTAGGGCTGTCCGAAAACATCTTTGCCTATGGTGTTTTGCCGGTTCTCATTTTCCTCGCAAGAATAGGGGAAGTTTCGGTAAACACGGTTCGCATTATTTATATGCTGGGTGGAAGACGTAACACAGCCACCGCGATGGGTTTTTTCGAAGCTTTCATCTGGTTGATTGCTATGCGACAAATTTTTGCGCACCTCGACAACTGGGCATGCTATGTGGCCTATCCGGGCGGTTTTGCGGCTGGCATTTTTGTTGGCATGATCATCGAGGAAAAAATCGCGTACGGTAAGGTTATTGTTCGTATTATCACCAGAAAGGATGTCAGTTTTCTTATTCAATTTTTAGAACAACAGGAATTCCGATACACCAAAGTCAGCGCAGAGGGAGCAGATGGGCAGGAGAATCTAATCTTTAGCGTTCTACACCGAGATCGATTAGACGATTTGATTGAAAAGCTCAAAGAAATTTTACCGACCGCCTTCTATACAATCGAGTATGTAAAAGCAGCTGATGAAAATGGAATTCGGCAGGTATCGAGAGGTGGAACTAAACTGTTTACTTGGTTAAATGGCGTGATCAGACATTAGGTGATCGTTAATTGTTTGACTTAATCCCATCAAAGCGGGTTTGAAATCTTTAACTTAACCTTTTAATTCAGGCAAGTCGAGTGACTATGACGTTTAGGATAATAAGTAAATCGGGGCAAGCCTTGCGATTGACGCCCTACTGGCTACTGCGCAAATTATCTAACCGTCAATTTCTGATGGTTGGAGCGGTGATCGTTGGATTGTGGGCAGGACTCACGGCAGTGCTTTTAAAAGTATCCGTTCATTACCTTCAACAAATGCTCGGTTCACTGGGGCTGCAATACAGTTGGGTGTATTTTATTTCACCAACTGTGGGAATACTGAGTACCTATTTGTTCATCAGGTTTATTCTGAATGGTGATTTGCTCAGGGGAACGTCACACGTGCTTTTAGCAATTGCAAAAAAATCTTCCTTTCTTCCCAGAAAGGAAATCTTTAGTCATGTAGCAACAAGCGCCTTAACTGTGGGGATGGGCGGATCAGCAGGGTTGGAGTCGCCCATTGTCCAGACCGGCTCGGCTATTGGTTCTACATTCGCTTCCTTCTTTCCAATCAGTTATCGGGATAGAACTCTTTTGTTGTCATGTGGTGCAGCGGCCGGTATTGCAACAGCTTTTAATGCACCCATAGCAGGTGTTTTATTTGCCCTTGAAGTTTTATTGGTAGATGTCAGTATATCCGCATTCGTTCCCTTATTGATTGCTGGTGCTACCGGGGCTCTTTGTTCAAAAATCATTCTGGCGGAAGGTATATTACTTTCTTTTAAGCAAATCAGCGATTTTAACTACCGCAACGTTCCCTATTATATTTTACTGGGAGTAGCCTGTGGGTTAATTTCTGTTTTTTACCTTAAGTCGTTTCTAAAGACAGAGTCAATTTTTAAGAAAGTCTTTAAATCAGCCATGCTGCGATTGGCGGTGGGGTGTCTATTGTTAGGGGGCTTGATCGTTTTACTTCCTGCACTCTTTGGAGAGGGATATACGTCAATAACGGCCTTGGCTTTATATAAACCTGAACAACTATTCAATGGAAGTCCGCTGAAAGATTTTTTTTCGAGTACTTCATGGAGCATTGGACTAGCAATTCTTCTGGTGGGTTTGGTAAAAGTATTTGCAGTTTCTTTTACCTTGAACGCAGGAGGTAACGGAGGAAACTTTGCCCCGAGCTTATTGGTGGGAGCATGTCTGGGTTTTTCGTTTGCCTTTATGTTCAATGCCTCCGGGTTAGTGCAATTGCCCACTTCTAACTTTTGTATGGTGGCCATGGCTGGCGTTTTGACGGGAATTTTTCATGCGCCATTAACTGGAATTTTTTTAATAGCTGAAATAACGGGAGGTTATGATTTAATGATTCCACTGATGATCGTTTCTGCACTTAGTACGGCAGTCTCCCGATATCTGCAGCCCTATTCCTTAGATGAAGCAAAGCTAAAACAGATGGATCTTTCAATAGCATTTGATAAGGATGCTCATGTACTGTCCGAGCTTTCACTTAAAGGTTTCATTGAAAAGGATTTTGTTACCATACCACTTCACTCTAAACTGAAGGACTTAGTGAATGTAGTCGCTCATTCGAAACGCAATATTTTTCCTGTCGTTGACGAACAAGGCAACCTTGTAGGGTTGATTGCATTGGAAAACATTCGGGAAATTATGTTTGATACGTCCTTGTATGAGACCGTATCTGTGGATCAGTTGATGCAGAAGCCTCTCGTGACGGCAAGTGCCACTGAGGACATGAGTGCTATTATGGAGAAATTTGATAAGAGCGGTGTATGGAATATTCCCGTTTTGGATAATGGGAGGTATCTGGGATTCATCTCCAAGTCCAGAATATTTTCCAATTACCGAGATAAATTGAAAAATGATTGAAATCAGTTGGTTGCTGCGGCAGTCTCAATCCGCACCCCAACAGCGAGCACACCTTTTAAGGTATCCAGCCTTGTAAACTGCTCAAGTTTAAGTTTGTATTTGCCTGACAGTTTAAATTCATACTCGTTGAGTAGGAGAAATTGATGATCATAAATATCACGAAGGCCACTGCTGCCAAAGGGTGTCCCTGTTTTCTGATCGAAAAGATCTTGCATACACAGTTTGGTTTGAAGTTCATGGCCAGCGGAGTCATGCAAATGATAGGTAATGAAAATACGTGAATACGGATAATCGAGTGAATTGCGAACATTGAGGTAGAGATTATATTTTTTTCCGGCATCATTAATCCGAAATTCAAATTCCGGCATTTCTTTTACTTTCCATGTCCGATCTTCGAAATCATGATTCGTTTCATAAATTCTATTGCTGTCGCATGAGGCGAACAGGCCAACCAGCACAAAAAGTGAGAGCAGTGAAGTTCTGGATATCATTGAAAAAAAGAATGGAATGTCAATTTGGTTTTTCAGGATTTGGCCTCTGGTTTGGATTGCGCGGCTGATTAGGATTTCTTTGGTTATTTGGATTGTTCGGCAACTTTGGATTATTCGGGTTATTGGGTCGACTTGGATTATTTTGGTTATTGGGATTGTTTGGTCTATTTTGATTAGATGGTCTGTTAGGATTAGGGTTTCCAGGATTAGCTGGATTCTTCGCATTGGGATTATTTGAGTTTTGATTGCGTCCATCGCGCCCTCCTCTTCCCCTGTTTTTATTTTTTCTGTTTTGGTTCCCGGATTTGTCTTTGAATTTTTTGTCGAGATTTTCCAGGTCACGATTTAAAGTCGACAAAGGTTCTTTTTGAGCAATAACATTTTCTTCCAGATTGGCTGGTTTTTTTCCTTCCTGATTCAACCGTAATATTTCGTTTACACGTTCAGCGCTGAGAGGATACCAATTGTTATCATCTTTGTATCCAAACCACATGATCTTGCGGAAGATGTCAGTTTTTTGAAGTTGAGCCTCACCTCGTTCGGTAAGCAGCGGGGCCTCCACTTTTGGGATATGCTCAAGGGCTTCCATGTACGTTTCAAGTTCATAATTAAGACAACATTTTAAGCGTCCACATTGTCCGGAAAGTTTGCTCGGGTTGAGGGAAAGGTTTTGATAACGCGCTGCGCTGGTGGCAACATTTTTAAAATCACTAAGCCAGGTGGAACAACACAACTCACGGCCACACACTCCAATACCGCCAAGGCGACCAGCTTCCTGCCGTAAACTAATCTGGCGCATTTCTACACGTACTTTAAATTCTCCCGCCAGTACTTTTATAAGTTCGCGAAAATCAACTCGGTCTTCAGCCGAATAAAAAAAGATAGCTTTGGTATTGTCAGCCTGAAACTCAACATCGGATAGCTTCATGCCGAGCTTCATCTGTTGCGCGATTTCGCGTGTTCGATATAAAGATGGAGACTCTCTCTTTTTCACCTCCTCATATTTCTCCAGGTCCCTTTGATGGGCTAGCCGATAAATTTTTTTGATCTCGTGATCGTTGGCCACTTTTTTCTTTTGCAACTGAAGTCTAACCAACTCTCCTTGCATGGAGACGTGACCCAGATGATGGCCATTTTGCACCTCTAATATGATTGGATCACCTGTGGTAAGGCGAAGCTTTTCCGTATTGCGATAGAAATCTTTGCGCCCTCCCTTGAAACGAACTTCTATTACATCAAATCTGTCTTCCACCGGCATATCCATGTTGGAAAGCCAGTCGAACACGTTCATTTTATTGCAACCGCCCGTTCCGCAGGCACCGTTATTATCACAGCCACCAACCTGTTCACCTTTTTTTGTTCCACACGCACAGCCCATCTTTTGATTTACGATTTACGATTTACGATTTTTGATCTGAACTGATCTGACATACTCTGCAAATCTACACCAATATCTTTTCTGAAATAAACGCCCTGCCAGGTAAGAGTGGCAACCCGTTCATAGGCTTTTTCGGAAGCTTCAAGAAGGGACTCTCCACGCCCGGTTACGGCCAACACCCTTCCTCCATCCGTCATTATTTTTCCGTTGGTAATTTTTGTCCCTGCCTGGAAGACCAACGCATCCGTTTTAGTCTCAAGGCCATCAATTGCTTTGCCTTTTTCATAGTCTCCGGGATAGCCACCTGATACCATGACGACCGTCATCGCAAAGTTTGGATCAGTTTCTATTTTTTTTCCTTTCAGTTCGCCTTTCGCTGCTGCGATGAGAAGTTCCACAAAATCACTTTTAATGCGGGGCATCACCACTTGTGTTTCGGGGTCGCCCATGCGAGCGTTATATTCAATGACATAAGGCCCACCTTTTACATTCATCAATCCAATAAAAATAAATCCTTTGTAAGGGATGTTTTCTTTTTTCAATCCGGCAATGGTTGGCTTGATTACCATTTCATCTACTTTTTTCATAAAAGCATCATCCGCAAAAACCACAGGTGAAACAGCACCCATCCCACCTGTATTGGGGCCGGTGTCGTCATCACCAATGCGCTTGTAGTCTTTGGCCTCAGGAAGGATAACGTACGAATCTCCATCGGTGAGCACAAACACAGAGAGTTCGATACCGTCCAGAAATTCTTCGATCAATACTTTTGCGCTGGCATCACCAAATTTTTTATCCTCCAGCATTTCGCGCAGATTCTCTTTTGCTTCAATTACCTTTTCGCATATGATTACTCCCTTGCCTGCTGCTAGTCCGTCAGCTTTGAGCACGATGGGAGGTTTACACGTTTCTAAATACAAGAAAGCTTCTTTTAATTCTGAAGCTGTAAACGTTCTGGCTTTGGCAGTGGGAACTCCGTTCCGCAGCATAAATTGTTTAGAAAAGTCTTTGCTGCCTTCCAGTTGCGCGCCTTCTTTTCCCGGGCCAACCAGAAAAATCAATTGTAATCTTGGATTATTTTCGAAATAGTCGCGGATGCCTTTCACAAGTGGCGCTTCCGGCCCCACCAGCACCAACTCAATATTATGTTGAAGGCAAAAGTCACCGATCGTAACAAAGTCATCTACTACAATAGGCACATTTTCGGCCACCGTAGCAGTGCCTGCGTTGCCTGGGGCTACAAATAAGTTATCGCACAGTTTGCTTTGTTTGATTTTCCAGGCGAAAGCATGTTCGCGGCCACCGTTACCGATGATGAGGATGTTCATATATTAAAAATCATTTCAGGACCGGATACTGGTATTTTACTTTTAGAGTAATCTTTAAGATTTCTCGTGACGATGAGTTTGATTTCATCAATGGTCAAAGCAGAAAAATGCTGAACCGCATCTTCAAAATCCTTAAAATCGGCCTTGAGAGCCTGTATCAATATTTTATGTGTTACCGGAATAATATGCACTATATCCATTAACCCGGAGACTAACTCACGAGCTTGGGCATCAGTGGTTGCTTTGCAAAGCAAATAGTAAGCAGTGGTAATAGAGTTACTTGATGTATGTAATATTATTTGCTTTTGCTCGGCTAAAATGAATAGCCTAAGGGCAGACTTTGAAAATGGTTTTCTGTCACCAAGGAAGTCCAAAATAACATCGGTATCAACAAAAACGTGAGAGGTCATTTTTGCTTAGACTGGATGATTTTTCGGATTTCCTTTTTATGATCTAAGTCCTTCGGAATAGAAACTGAGCCAAAAAGCTTTTTTATTTTTGAAGGAAGCTCGCCCTGATCATAAGAGTCTTTGTCAACCAATGAGGTTAAATAGGATTCTACAAGATCGGATAGGCTCCTACCTGTTTTCTGGGCGTATTGCTTGGCCCTTGAGATGACTCCTTTTTCTATGGTCAGGGTAAGTTTTGTGGACATTGCACGTGTTCTTTTTACAAATATACGTGCAACCAATACTAAATTGCAATACACTATCGTCCGGTGCAGTCCGGTCTTCGAACCTGACGTTCTTAAATCTGTTTTTTACTTGTGATGGTCAGTAAGTTTAGTGCCTTTCTTGCTCGCGTGAACTGTAGGTCAGGACGGAAGACAGTTGGAAGACCTGACGTCACAGTATTGGTCAATACAAAAAACCAAATAGCCAAAGTGGTATTTTGTTTTGATAGGCAGTTTCAATTCCATCCAGAACCAAATAGCTATTACGTATTTTTTTTATCTGGCTTTCGCCTTTGGATTGCCCTCCAACCTCGAAGGTCCATTTCTGGTTGACAAGAAAATCGCCATCTGAAGGTAACGAAACAGAGTAGCCTGCATTACGTAATTGGTTTAGAAAGAAGGTTTCGCGGAGGCTGCCAATATCCGGTTGATCCTTCAAGGCAAAACTCAGGTTAGTATTCTCCAGGTAGATTTTATCAGGCTTCTGTAAGGCAGCCACACCTTTCGTTTGCCGATAGATTAAATTGAAGAGTCGGGCTCTTTCAAGATGGATAATAAAATTATTGATGGTATCGCGGCCCAGTTTCATTTTATTGGCGAGCGAAGCGATGTTGGGTGTAAATGGCACCGACTCAGAAAGAACGCCAAGTAGCTTTTTAATTTTAATCACGTTACCAGCGGTGTAGCCTTCTATGGTGGCCAGATCACTTTCCAGCACAGTATTAATCACCTGGTTTAACTTGACAATAAAATCTCCTTCCGTTTCATGGTAACTAAACGGAAAGTAGCCGGATTGTAAATAGCGCTTAAATAACGGAAGTATTTTTTTAGGAAAACGCAAATGGGCTGTTATCTCTGCTGAATTTTTAACGATATCCTCAAGGTTGAGAGAAGGATAGATTTGTTGGTGAAAAAACATCAGATACTCTCGAAATGATAAACCGGTAAGTTCATACGACAAAACTCTTCGGCTCAAATCAGCTTGCCCTTTTTGTATTTCTAAGGCAGAGGAAGCCGTGAAGATGACTTGCAACCGGGGGTGCCCATCATAAATATTTTTAAGTTGGTTCGACCAATTTGGGTATTTATGGATTTCATCGATGAGCAAAATGCGCCCGTCATTTTTTTCAAAAACATCAGCCAAATCAAGCAAGGTGTGGTCATAAAACCAGGGATGGTCGGCAGTTACATACAGGCCTTTTTGTTTTAAGGTATATTTTGAATGCTGTAACAGCAACGTAGTTTTACCTACACCTCGTAGCCCTTTAATGCCTACCATACGTTGTTGCCAGTTAATAGTGCTGGCCAATGATCGGCTAAACGAATTGTCTACGGATTGGAGCAGCGCGGCCTGAAAAGTAAAGAGTCGGTCTAACATATATGACTTTGATTCAAGTCAAAAGTATATAGAAATTGACTTAGATCCAAGTCAATTTAGTCACTTCTTGATTAGAGGAATATTCCCTTTGTTGTCAGTCTCTCACCTAACATTCGTGTTTCTGTTTTCTATTTTGTGTTGATGAACAGAGTTGGTGTCTTCAAATGGAAGCGGTTGAAGTCCATACGACACTTATTTTTTTAGATTTCATAAAAAAGGGGGCCAAGACCCCCTTCCAGTCCAAATCAATTGTTCCTTAGTTGGCATACTCAGATAAGAACTTAATGCGCATCAACCTCAGATTTTCTTCGGAGAAGTCGGAGTCTTCATCTTTCATAGCGGCAACGGCATCTTCAATACTGTCAGTTTCAGAATTGAGGAAGTAGTCATAAATCTGTTCCTGCTTGTCTTCATCCAAAACGGAATCGATATAATAATCTAAATTGAGTCGCGTGCCTGAATAGCAGATGTTTTCAATTTCCGTCATCATTTCGCCAAACGAAATATTTTTGGATTCGGCAATCTCATCCAAATCCACTTTGCGGTCAATCTGCTGGATGATAAATATCTTGATCTTCGATTTGTTCACCGAAGATTTCACTACGATATCTGCGGCAGTTTCAATGTCATGTTCATCTACGTACTGCTCGATGAGTTCGAGAAACTCTTTCCCGAATTTATTCACCTTGCCCATGCCCACGCCATTCACAGAAGCAAGTTCATCCTTAGTGGTAGGGTAGGTGGTGGCCATCTCTTCCAGAGAAGGGTCCTGGAAAATAACATAGGGAGGAAGATCTTTGGATTTAGCGATTTGCTTGCGGAGTGTCTTCAGCATTTCAAACAACCTGGTGTCGTATGATTTAGTGTTGACTATCACACGTTCAGAGCCTTCTTCATCTCCAATTTCAGTAGTAAAGTCATGATCTTTGGCTAACTCAATAGCGTGTGGCTTCACCAGGAATTTCTTGCCTTTCTCCGACATTCTCAGTACGCCAATATTCTCAATGTCCTTTTCTAAGTATTGATAAATAAGAGCCTGGCGTATAACGGATTGCCAGTAATCTTCACTTTCGGTGTCACCCGTTCCGTAAATGGCCAGGTCAAAGTGGCCATAGCTTTTTACATACTCATCTTCAACACCTCTGATCACGTTGACTAAATGAGCAAGACCAAACCGTTCAGTAGTTTGTTTCACAGCTTCGAGAGCAATTCCCACCGCTTCGGTTCCATCAAAGCGCTCGCGTGGATGTACGCAATTATCACACATCCCACAATTTCCTTCTTTATACTCTTCGCCAAAGTAGTGGAGCAGTTGCATGCGTCTGCACACGGGGGACTCAGCATAAAACTCCATCTCCTGCAATAGCATGCGCGCATTTTCACGCTCTTGTACAGACTTGTCTTTATTAAATTTCTCCAGCTTGTTCAAGTCGTTGTGGCTGTAGAACATCAAACATATCCCCTCCAACCCATCGCGACCAGACCTGCCTGTTTCCTGATAATATCCCTCCAGTGATTTCGGAACATCGTAGTGTATGACAAACCGAACATCCGGTTTATCGATGCCCATTCCAAAAGCGATGGTAGCCACAATAATATCTACTTCTTCATTCAAAAAGTCATCTTGATTTTTTACCCGGACGTCAGGATCAAGACCTGCATGGTACGGTGCGGCATTAAAGCCGTTGACGTTTAGCAACTGTGCAATCTCTTCTACCTTTTTTCTGGACAAGCAATAGATTATACCTGATTTTCCTTTGTGTTCTTTTACAAAGCGGATCAATTGTTTTTTAGTTTCTTTCTTTGGTCGTACTTCATAATATAAATTCCTGCGATTGAAAGAGGAGATGAAAACATCTGCGTCTTCCATTTGTAAATTTTTTTGAATATCAATCTGCACTTTGGGTGTTGCCGTAGCCGTCAGAGCAATCACCGGCAAACTACCAAACTGGGCAATCATCGTTTTTATTTTTCTGTATTCCGGCCGAAAGTCATGACCCCACTCTGAGATGCAGTGGGCCTCATCAATGGCTACAAAGGAGACATTTACTTTTTGAAGGAAGGCGATGTTTTCTTCCTTATTGAGAGACTCGGGTGCTACATATAATAGTTTAACATCACCATTTATGCACTCTTTCTTTAGTCGTGTGATTTCCCCTTTGCTGAGGGTGGAGTTAAGAAACCGGGCATTTATGCCATAGGCATTGAGTTGATCCACCTGATTTTTCATCAGGGCAATTAAAGGAGAGATCACAATAGCAAGGCCATCCTTTATCATGGCCGGTAGTTGGTAGCATAATGACTTGCCAGCTCCGGTGGGCATGATCACAAAGGTATTGTGTCCGCTTAAAATATTTTTTATTACCGTTTCCTGATTCCCCCGGAACGTGGTATAGCCGAAAATCTCTTTGAGTTTTACTTTTAATTGATCTTTCTCTTCAAGTACCATCATAGTTCAAATCCTCCTTATATCCTTAATTGTTATATTTGCTCAACTGCACATATAACTTCGATAGGGATTGAATTTAGCAAAAAATATCAGAAACATTGCACGGAATGTATTATTAAATGAATCCAAGGCGGTCGAAAGCCTGATAAACTTCATCGACAACGATTTCGAAGCCTGTGTTCAGTATATTTTCCAATCAAAGGGCCGTGTTGTGGTGACGGGGGTAGGTAAAAGCGCCATAATTGCAAATAAAATTGTAGCAACCTTAAACTCGACAGGTACCCCGGCTCTTTTCATGCATGCGGCTGATGCCATTCATGGTGATTTAGGGATGATTCAACATGAAGATGTTGTGATTTGTATCTCAAAGAGCGGAAATACTCCTGAGATCAAAGTTCTTGTCCCTCTTCTGAAGCGTAGAGGTTCCAAGCTTGTTGCTTTGGTAAGTAACATTAATTCTTACCTGGCGAAACAGGCCGACTATGTATTAAATGCCACCATAGGTGAAGAAGCTTGCCCTAACAATCTTGCGCCTACCACGAGCACTACTGTTCATCTGGCCATGGGTGATGCACTTGCGGTTTGTTTGCTGGAGCTTCGAAATTTTTCGAGCCAGGATTTTGCACAATTTCATCCAGGGGGGGCTTTAGGCAAACAGCTTTATTTGAAAGTAGAAGACATTTTCGTTCAGCATGAGTTGCCATTGGTCCGGCCTGATTCTCCACTCAAAGATGTAATCATTGAGATTTCATCCAAACGATTAGGAGCAACTGCAGTTGTAGATGATCAGAAAAGACTTTTAGGTATAGTAACCGATGGTGATTTGAGAAGGATGCTTCAAAAAGAAACTAACCTGGCACAGCTTACGGCAGCAGACATAATGACCAAGAACCCTAAAACGATCAATCGGGATGAGTTTGCCGTGTTGGCCTTGCAAATCATGCAGGAGAATAGTATTACACAATTAGTTGTAAAAGACAGAGACATACCTGCAGGCCAAGCAGGGAAAGTGGCTGGCTTTATACACCTACATGACTTATTGAAGGAGGGTATCGTCTGATTCCAAAAGATATAGCGGATGAATAAAAATCTTTATGTGGTTTTGATGGCCGGGGGTGTAGGCGTTCGCTTTTGGCCGTTCAGTCGAAATGCAAAACCTAAACAGTATTTGGATGTGTTAGGTCTAGGCCGAACACTATTACAATCAACCTACGATAGGCTTACTCCTCTTTGCCCAATTGAAAACATATTCGTTGTCACCAATAGCGAGTACCAGACCATTACAGCCCAGCAATTACCCGAAATCAATAGCGATCAGATTTTAGCGGAGCCGATGAGGCGTAATACGGCCCCCTGCATTGCCTATGCTTGCCACAAAATTGCGTTAAGAAATCCCAATGCCATTGTGGTAGTTAGTCCAGCTGATCATATTATTTTAAATGAAGCTGTTTTTCAAGAGACGATTCGAAAATCGGTCGACTATGCAAAGGGTCAAGACAAACTCATAACGTTAGGAATTAAGCCAACCAGGCCTGAGACGGGTTATGGCTATATTCAATACCTGGAAGGAAAAAACCATCTTAAGAAAGTAAAAACATTTACGGAGAAGCCTGAACTTGCTTTGGCCAAGAAATTCCTGGAGAGTGGTGAATTTGTATGGAATGCCGGGATTTTTATCTGGGGCGTACAAGCCATTATAAAGGCGATCACCTTGCACCTACCGGAAATGGCTGAAATATTTGATGAAGCGACACCAAGCTTTAATACAGATAAAGAGAAAGAAGCGATTCAAACGGCTTATGGACAATGTAAAAATATTTCCATTGATTTTGGGGTGATGGAGAAGGCCGATAACGTCTATGTTTGGCTTGGCAACTTTCAATGGTCTGACCTTGGATCATGGGCATCCTTACACGATAACTCGAAACGAGATGAGAATAACAACGCCATCGATGCTGATGCCATGACGTATGATACACGCAATTCGGTAATCAAAGGACCGAAGGATAAACTTATTGTGGTACAAGGATTGAACGGCTATCTGGTCGGTGCGTTTGACAATGTGATTATCGTTTGTGAAAAGGATAAGGAAGAACTTTTCAAAAGGTTTGTGAATGATCTGAAATCAAAATCAAACGGCAGCGATTATTTGTAACTCATCCCCGGCCATCCACCTCATCCGGCCTTTTGCCACCTTCTCCGATGAGATGGGATATTGTCTAAAGGTTTATTTGGAGAGGGAGGGTGGAGTATTAAATAAGATCCACTTGAGATTAACGGAGTTTTTGGCGTAATACTTCATAGATAGCAATGCCGGTAGCTACCGAGACGTTCAACGATTCGATCTTTCCTCTCATTGGAATTTTAACAACATGATCGGCCTCCATCAGCAGCTGAGTGGAAATGCCATCTTCTTCGCTACCTACAATCAACGCCACCGGTGCTTTAAAATCCAATTCGTATAAAGCTTTATCAGCCTTTTCGGTGCAGGCTATCACTTGAATCCCACTTTCTTTCAGGTATTGAATGGTTTTTTTCATATTGCTGGTTCTGCAAACCGGCAAATAACTTAAGGCACCTGCGGATGTTTTCATGGCATCGCCAGTCACAGGAGCATTGCCTGTGTCGCCTACAATAATTCCATCCAAACCTGCGCATTCGGCAGTACGGGCAATGGCCCCGAAGTTTCGGACATCGGTAATACGATCTAGGATTAGGAAAAAAGGTTCACGTCCTTCGCTATAGATTTTATCGATGATATTTTCCAGCGGAGCAAATTTCACCGCGGACAGCATGCAAATGACACCCTGGTGATTTTTTGTTGAAAGGTTATTTAGTTTTGGAAGGGGTACGAAGGTAAACGGAACACTCCGGCTCTTAGCCAGATTGATCAGCTCCTTTGCCAAATCATTGTTAAGCCCGGATTGTATAAAAATTTTTTCAATATCACGTCCCGCTTTAATGGCTTCAATTACAGCCCGCGTGCCGAACATCATTTCTTTTTGTTCCATCGGGCAATATTAGCAGATTCAAAATTCAAATTTCAAGATTCCAGATTTTGAATTTTGAATCTTTCAATTTTGAAGTACTTCAGAATCGGCTCTTGCGCCACAAATCAATTGTGCTAAACCAGGTTTCAGTAAAGCGTTTTTCACGAATGAGCACATAGTAGTCAGGGTCGTACACACTACCGGTTTTTACAAACGAGAACTTTAGTCTGGAACTTTTGTAGCTCCACGTCTCCTGTTGGCCAGTTTTTGTTACTTCATCCGGAATGCCAAATATAAGGTAGATCATCCCCCGGTCGGTTTTCCATCCTTCTTTGTACGAACTAAAGTAGAGATTAGCTAGCTCCACATTGCGGAAATAGTTACGAATAAATGACCTTGCACGGTCTTTGTCGCGGGTGATGTCTAATATTACTTTGTCAAATTTAGCTTTATCACCCTTGGAATTTTTAAGCTCGGTAAACTCTTCTTTAGTACATACATAAATTAATGGATTTACGAGGTCTTCCACACGCGTGTATTTTGGAAAGGCCTCAGTTGATGACCGAAAAGCAAAGCCCTCAGCCCCGGTGGTGTCTTCCTGCAGAAGGTATAGACCCAGCGAATTAAATTTTATCTTCGCCTCGTCTTGCATGGTAAAAGTTGAGTCATGAAATAAAAAACGATCAACAGGTGATTCACTCTCTACAAAAGGTGGCGAACCTGGATTAAAAATGTCTTTGTAAAAAGAGACCCTTAAAGATTTTCCCGATCCACTTCCTTGAATTGTATATTCGTTTTTAGAGGAGAGGTAAGGCTTGCTAATCATACCATTTGGGCCAGTCAAATATCCAGTAACAGGATAATTCGCCTCGATGGTTTTAAAGTAAACCCAATTTTTTGAGGTGGCCACATGGGCAACCTTTGCTGCCAGTAACCACGGTTTGTCTGGTATTGGGAAGGTAATTACCCCGGTCTTTTTTCCATCCACAATAATGGGCGTTTCAATTTCTTCCGGAGTAATGTCAGTGCCTTCCCGTTGGCTAAAAGAGTTGAGCCTTTGCCAGGTTATAGAACAACTCTCTGTGGTAAACTGAACGGTGGCAACCTGAAGCGAATAATAAATTTTGATCTGGTTTTGACCTTTTACAAGCTTCAACTGCAGGTCAACCTCATTCTGTGGGTTATACAAATAATTAAAATTAAGTGATCCGATTGCCTGACCAAAACCTGAAAGGGCCACCATAAAAAACATCAGACTGAGCAAAGACTTCATTGGATAGGGCATGAAATGATCTTCAAATTGTAAAGATAAATGCCGAGGCATACGAATACTAAAATACAACGATAAATCGGATTCCTTCTTTTACTTTTGCGTCACAAAATTTTCATAGTGTCACAAGTCTTTACCACCGAAATTACTTCTGAAAGCATCGCCTCGGACAATCCTATTCACCAGCGACTGTTGAAAGCATATGTACTTGCACAGGATTTTGTTCAAGGTGATGTGCTCGAAGTTGGCTGTGGCGAGGGAAGGGGTATTGATTTGATCATTGATAAATGTAAGAGCTATACCGCCATTGATAAAATAGAGCCCGTAATTAATCAGCTCAGAGAGAAATATCCTGCTGGAAAGTTTTTAAGTGGAAACATTCCCCCCTTATCTCAATTTGCTGATAATTCGTTTGATCGGATTTTCAGTTTTCAGGTCATTGAACACATTGAAGATGACCACTTGTTTCTTTCTGAAATTAACAGGATTCTTAAACCTGGGGGAACGGGATTAATCACCACACCGAATAGACCCCGGTCACTTTCGCGGAATCCATGGCATGTTCGTGAGTACACCGCACGAGAGTTAACGGATCTTGCCAAAAAATACTTTGCAACGGTAGAAATGAAAGGCATTACAGGCAATGAAAAAGTCTGGCAGTATTATGAGCGCAATAAAAAATACGTTGATCGTATCATGCGTTTTGATGTATTCGATCTGCAACACAAACTTCCGGCTTCTATTTTGCGTGTGCCCTACGAATTCCTGAACCGACTCAACAGAAATAAATTAAAAGATGCTGCAGATGAACTTGTAACAAGCATCGTGCACGAAGATTATCTTGTTACGGAAGAAGCTGACAACGCGCTGGATCTATTATTGATCGTAAGGAAATCTTAACGGCAGAGCCTTTTCAGCACGATAATTAAACTATTCATTGATCTGAAGATTAGCAAGATGCTTTTCATAGGCATCTTCAAATTTCTTAGCCAGGTCATGCTCACCATTTTCGTGAAGGGTGCGTTGCAGATCACCGAGAATGAAAAGATTCTTTCTAAGTTCCAGGGTCACGCCTTGTCCTTCGGTAATCAGGTAGGTGGCCATTTCATCAGCACGGTCACCTGCAACCTTCGCTATTTCAATTGCTTTTTCTTTCTCACCTACTTTAAATAACAACTCCACCGTCCCGGGTACAGTTTGGTCGTAAGGCACAGCCTTGTCCGGCATTTTTTCAAGGCTAAACAGCACTACTTTTCGGGCCTTCTCCATTTTATTTTCTGTTGTACCTTCCACAGAAATGCTCTCTGTTACTCCATAGGTTTCGGCCTCATGCTCTGCAATCAGGGCCTCAGCCAAATCGTTCAATGTGCTTCTGTGATTGAGCACAAAGCCACGATAGTCTTCGTTGTAATATGCCTTAGGGTTATCAAGCCCCCGATATTGATATTTAGTAATCATATTATCAAACATCACCCCGGTACTTACAAAGTTCTTACGTGGGTCTGGGTTTTTAATGGGCAGCAAGCGCATGGCCATCCCTTCCTGAATCATATAAGGTGCAAGATCAATATTGATCTGAGAAAGTGAAGTATTGTTAAAATAAAGAGGTCGCTCCCAGTTATTGGTAACGATTAAGTCGATAATGGCAAGATCTTTCTTTTCCAGCGCACCATGTAAAAGTCTCCACTGCATCCTATTCACAAGAAGACTATCCATGCCTTTAGGCACAATGCCTTTTGAAAGGACATCGTCTTTGTCAATGTCTAACGTCATCAGTTTGCTTGGAATGATATTGCGATCTCCATTTCGGAGCTGAGGATAATTCTTAGCGAGCAATCCAACATATTGTTTAGCATCAATGCTACTGATTTTTAAATCAGCAAAGGGGAGATAGTCGTTTGGGCCTCCTTGCTGATAATCTTTTAGCGTTAAGGTATAAGGGAAAGCCTTCGATTCATAGGCAGGCCGCAAGGACTGGTCGATGTACCAATCTGTATTGAAATAGCTTAACACGACAACCCGAACATCAGTGCGAAAGCCTTCCACTTCTTGTACATACCAAAGGGGGAAAGTGTCGTTATCGCCACCGGTAAAGATAATGGCATTGGGAGCGCACGTAGCTAAATAGTTTTTAGCGGAATCAACTGAAAAGAAGCGATCAGAGCGATTGTGATCATCCCATCCCTGAAAAGCCATAAGTGCAGGTGCGGATAGAGCCAGCGTGGTAGCAACAACGGCAGAGGTTTTTAAATTTTTGAGATATCGGTTAAAAAATTCTGCCATTGCAATAACAGCAAAGCCAATCCAAAAGGCAAACGCATAGGTAGATCCTGCATAGATGTAATCCCGTTCACGCGGCTCCACCGGTGGGGAATTTAAGTACACAACTATGGCTACCCCCAGCATAATGAAGAGCAGGCCCACTACGGCAAAGTTTTTTGTGTCTTTCAAAAATTGGTAGAACATCCCAATGAGTCCAAGAACAAAAGGGACCATGAAGTAATTATTTCGGCCACGGTTTTCTGCCAGCGATTGCGGAACTTTCTTAAACCAATTGGGAGGAGAGAGCCAATCGGCACCCTGGTCATCGCTTTCCCGGCCCGCATAATTCCACATGAAATAACGGACATACATGGTGCCAATCTGATGACGGAACATGAAATACAGATTTTGACCAAAGGTTGGTTTTTCTCCCTCCTTCAGACCAATGATGCTCTTATACGTCTCTTTGTGTTCGGCATTCCACGCCCTTGGAAAGATGGTTTGTTGCCCTGGGTCATATTCATACTCGAATTTCCGGTCGGTGATTTCGTATTTGTCTTTTCCTTTCGTATAAATCGCATCTCCATATTTAACGCCAACGGGCTCAGCTGTGAAATAGGTACCATATACCAGGGGGCGACTACCATATTGTTCTCGTTTTAAATACCGAACAAAGCTCATGACATCTTTTGGAGCATTCTCATTTATCGGAGGATCAAAATTGGAGCGAATAACGATTGTTGCGTATGAACAGTAACCTATTAAAATAAAAGTAGTCGCAAGTAAAAACGTATTCAGAACCGGCCTATTTTTTTGATGGGTATAACGTATCCCAAAAATTAAGACGCCCACAACAATTGCACAAAATAAAATCACACCCGATCCAAATGGTAAGCCAAGGTTGTTTACAAAGAATAGCTCAAAAGATCCTGCCAGGGAGGGGAGTCCGGGCACGATAATGTCGTTAATGAAAATAACAATACCAACACTTATGGCCAATGCGGCAATAATACCCCAGCGACCAGGCTCGTATTTTTTAAAATAATAGATCAAACCCAAAGCAGGCACCGTCACCAAATTCAGCATATGAATACCAATGGACAATCCCATGATATAGGCAATCAGAATCAACCAACGGTTGGCTTTGCTTTCATCCTCAATGACATCCCATTTTAAAACTCCCCAAACAACAATGGCCGTAAAAAAAGAAGACATACCATACACTTCACCTTCCACAGCTGAAAACCAGAAAGAGTCAGAAAAAGTATAGGTCAAGGAGCCAATTAACCCGGCACCCATTAATACCCAGATTTTCTCAGTTGTTAACTCATTTGGTTTGGAGATAGCCATCAACTTGCGGCCAAACAAGGTAACGGACCAAAATAGAAATAGAATGGTAAAGGCGCTGGCCAGAACACTCATGAAGTTAATCCAATAAGCGACTTTGGTAACATCACCAAAAGAGAGAAAGGAGAAAATACGACCCAGTAACATAAACAATGGAGCACCTGGCGGGTGCGAAACCATGAGTTTATAGGAAACAGCTATAAACTCGCCAACATCCCAATAACTGGCGGTTTCCTCAAAAGTGATACAAAACGTAATCAGGGCGATGCCGAATACAATCCAGCCGGTAATGTTGTTGATCTTCTGAAAGTTCATGCAGCGTAATGGGGAAATTTAGGCGCGAAAATAAGGAAAATAGTCCGGAAGTCTGGAAGCCTGAAAGTCTAAACATCTGACTTCCTGATTTTTCTTATTTCCGGCCTATTTAGGGTTCACTCAAAAAGTCATCGATTTTGATTTTTTCAAAAAAATTGGCC